>Ga0183095_10220_pt1 | contig 123988 bp, 114 predicted proteins | sample BioMet4_FD_130346 | JGI IMG/M metagenome (GOLD analysis project Ga0183095, IMG submission 130346) | Microbial communities from bioreactor (seeded with sewage sludge) at LBNL, California, USA - Biofuel metagenome 4 (v2) (version 3) | ecosystem: Engineered > Bioreactor > Anaerobic > Unclassified ...
TACTATGTAGATACAGTTGGCAAAAACAGCAAACGGATTGAAGAGTATGTCAGGAATCAGTTGCAAGAAGATATCACAGAAGACAGTATAAATTCTAAAGAATATGTTGATCCGTTTGCCAAAGGATTAGAAACCAAGAAATAAAAAAGGCCCGTGAGGGCCTAGTTGAAAAAGTGGTGCAAATGACGGATTTTAATTCGGCACGGCTTAAGCCGTGGCCGGTAAGAGCCCCTTCTAGGGGCGGCCCAAACCGCCGGTTCTACCGGCGGTTATGATTATTCCTAGTCTACACTCCTTCTGCGCGGTCTTTTACTTAGTAATTGTCTCCACCAATTCTGAGCGTTCTTTGGGTTGTGTGAAAGAGAGGAAAAAGCAGTTTGTTTGCCTAAGGGTGCCTTGCCGAGGACCGGCCAGAAATAAGTTCTGTCCGTAAAGCCGGCCGCATGGCACCAGCACCCGTGGCAACAAACTGCTTTAGTGCCGTTAAGGGACTTGCCAAAAGTCAAAAAGTCAAATATAATAGTAAGTGACGTTAGGAGGGACCATTTATGCAGAACGTTGCAGATGTTATAGAGAAATTTATTATTGGCGAATTATTTGAAGATGAAAAGGATTCCGTGGATGTACAGAGAAGGGAATTAGCTCAACAGCTTTCTTGTGCGCCGTCCCAGATTACCTATACGCTGACCACTCGTTTTACGCCGGAAAGAGGCTACGAAGTAGTTTCTAAACGTGGCAATGGCGGCTTTATCAGGATTATCAGGCTGCATACCATACCTGTGGAGCAGGAAGCTTTGCCGGAAGGCATGAGCGCAGAAGAGATGGTGGAAGCCTTGTTGGCTCATAAAATGATTACTGCCAGAGAAGCCAGACTAATGAATTACAACTTGGAGATTTTGGGAGATCATGTGACACCAAAAGATAAGTGTGCCATAGTCCGTAAGGCCTATGAACATATAAGTGAGGGTGAATAAGGTGGCAAAAACTAAAACGCAGTTCGTTTGTCAAAATTGCGGTTACACCTCTGCCAAATGGTTGGGCAAGTGTCCGGAATGTGGCACCTGGGACTCCCTGGTAGAAGAAACTATAGCTACAGAAAAAAACCGTTCTTTTTTACAGACAGATACTAAGGTACAGCCGACCACCATCAGTAAGGTGGCCAAGGCGCCGGTAAAGCGTCTGCCCACCGGCATCGGTGAATTTGATAGAGTACTGGGCGGTGGCATTGTGCCAGGTTCTTTGATTTTATTAGGCGGCGAGCCAGGTATTGGTAAATCTACCATTGCCTTGGATGTGGGCATGAAAATAGCCGGCGGTGGTTCTAAGGTACTTTATGTCTCCGGCGAAGAATCAGAAGCACAGACAGCCATGCGGGCAGAACGCTTAGGCAAGGCTTCAGATAATTTATTGATCATGACGGCTACGGACTTGGCGGCTATTCTGGTGCAAGCTGAAAATGTCAAACCACAGCTTTTGGTCATAGATTCCATTCAGACCATGTACAATGCTGAGCTGGAAACAGCAGCAGGCAGTGTGGGCCAGGTAAGAGAATGTACCGCTAAGCTCCTAAGATTTGCCAAGGAAACAGGTATTTCTGTTATTATCATTGGTCACGTTACCAAGGAAGGTAATATTGCCGGGCCAAGATTACTGGAGCACATGGTGGATGTGGTGCTGCAGTTTGAAGGAGAAAGATACTATGCTTTTCGGGTGCTGAGAGCCCTTAAGAATCGTTTTGGCTCTACTAATGAAAGCGGTATTTTCTCTATGGAAGAAGATGGCTTAAAAGAAATTCTCAATCCTTCCGGATTATTTCTGGAAGAAAAGGATGATATTGTTTCCGGGTCAGTTATTACTGCTGCCATGGAAGGTAACAGGCCTATTCTGGCAGAAATCCAAGGCCTGGTAGCCAGAACACCTTATGGCATGCCCAGAAGGACAGCTGTAGGTATAGATTTTAATAGGGTAAATATGCTACTGGCTGTTATGGAAAAGCGCTTAAAGCTGGATTTTGGAGCTTTGGATGCCTATGTTTGTGCTGTAGGAGGCATGAAACTAAAAGAACCGGCTGTAGATCTGGCCATTATTGCTGCTTTGTATTCAAGCTTAAGGGATAAACCTATTTCCAGAGGTGTCATGGTGCTGGGAGAAGTGGGCCTTACCGGCGAACTGCGGCGGGTAGCTTCTGCCCAAAGAGCTATTAAAGAGGCGGAAAAATTAGGCTTTAAGAAATTCATTGTGCCTTGGGGGAGCTGCAATAGTACCAGAGGACTTCCTGCTGGAGTTGAGCAGGTTAAAACGGTGGGAGAAGCCCTAAATTTGTTGTTTAAATAAAAAATAAAATTTTGTATTGACAGCATATAGTGATAATGTTACAATAAATGTTTTTGACACGCCCGCTTTTTTATGCTAAAATGTTAGCAGGTGATTTTTCGGCTAATAAGATATCAGTCTTTAGCATAAGATGTAACGGAGGAAATGGGCATGTTTGCAGTTGGCGACAAAGTAGTGTATCCCATGCATGGAGCTGCGATAATTAAAGATGTGGAAAAGCGTAAGCTGGATGGGGCAGATACCAACTACTTTATCCTAGAAATGCTTTCCAGCGATATGAAAGTCATGATCCCTGCCAATAATCTGGAACGGGTGGGAGTCAGACATATTGTAGCTAAAAGTATGCTCACTAAGGTAGAGAAGGTACTGAAAGACCGTCCTGTTAATCACATGAAGGAAATTACCTGGAACAGACGGTTTAATATTTATGTGGATAAGCTAAAAACCGGGGATATTTTGGAAGTGGCTGATGTGGTAAGAACATTGGCTGTGCAGGAAGAGGACAAAAAGTTGTCCACCGGAGAGCGCCGACTCCTCAATACCGCCAAGCAGATTCTTCTCAGTGAAGTAATGCTGGTGAAAAAAGGTACTATGGAGAAAGTTGAGGATTGGCTTACAAAATTCTTTAAAATTCAGGGAAAATAGGGAAAAATGAGATACAATTAGGAAAGTATTTCATTTTTCCCTATATTTATGCCTCAAATTATAGTAAAATAATATAATAGGGTAAAAAGGAGGTGAAAACATGTTAAGAAAAGTAATGAAGTCACTTACGGTGTTTGTTTTTGCCATTGTGGGATTTTTATTGGCAGAAGGCGTTGCTGTACCGCTTATTGATTATGCCAACGCCAAAGGTATAGTAGGAGGATTTATCAGCTCAACTGTATTAAATGTGCTTATTGATATAGGAGGCGCGCTATTCTTCGGCTTTATAGGAATATTGCTAGGACCTATCCTGGTAGATTTTATCATGAAGGCCATAGAAATGATTTCCGCAAAATTAACCAAGCTGCCTACTGTAGATATTTTTATCATGGCCTTGGGAGTAATTATTGGCTTGATAGTAGCAACTCTTTTGGGCACAGCCTTTTCCAAGCTTCCCATCGTGGGACCATACATAACCTTGATCTTAAGCGTTATTGGCGCTGTTGTAGGTGCTAATGTAGCTGTAAATAAGAGCGATGAAATTATTTCGTTATTTTCCAGACTGAAAGTTGTTAGACCTTCTTCCGAAGGTACTAAAAAAGCTGTCAGTCGCGTCGATTCCAGCAATTATAAGATGCTTGATACTAGCGTTCTTATTGATGGCCGCATCGTTGATGTTATTAAGACAGGGTTCATGGAAGGAACAATCGTCATTCCCCACTTTGTTCTGGAAGAGTTGCAGAAGATTGCAGATTCTGCTGATACTCTGAAAAGGAACAGAGGTAGGAGAGGATTGGACATTGTGAAAGCTATCCAAGCCAACAAGCTGGTGAAGGTAGAAATAAGCGATGTAGACTATGACGATATCACAGAAGTAGATACTAAGCTCCTGCGCTTGGCCAAAGAACGAGGCGGGGTAGTAGCTACCAATGATTTCAATTTGAGCAAGGTGGCTGATATTCAAGGCGTTCGCATCTTGAACATCAATGATTTAGCCAATGCTTTGAAACAGGCAGTGCTGCCTGGTGAAGAAATGCAAATTTTCCTGGCCAAGGAAGGCAAGGAACCCGGGCAGGCCATTGGTTATTTGGACGATGGCACTATGATTGTTGTAGAAAGCGGTAAGCGATCTGTGAATTTCACGGTACCGGTTATCGTTACTTCCGTGTTGCAAACTTCAGCAGGAAGAATGATTTTCGCAAAGCTAAAATAAGCAGGGTGAATATATGGACAAGCTTATAGTAATCGTAGCGGCGGCAGGACAAGGTAAACGAATGGGCCTTGGCAAGAACAAGGTTTTTGTTTCTTTGGGTGCCACGCCCCTTATTATAAAAAATTTAACAAATCTAGCTGCCGTAGAGAACCTAAGCAAGGTTCTTGTTGTAGTAGGTAGCGGTGAAGAAGAAACCATGGCGGGGCTGCTTAAACAATACAGTCCCCGCTATTTCCCTGACCTTGACTGGCAGGTTGTAACCGGTGGCAAAGAAAGGCAAGATTCCGTACAAAATGCTTTGGCACAAATTACAGAACAGACCGGCTGGGTAGCAGTTCATGATGGGGCAAGGCCCTTTGCTGATGCTGCCATGTTTGCCAGAGTCTGGGGAGCTGCTAAGGCTACGGGAGCTGCTATTGCAGCTGTGCCTTGTAAGGATACCATTAAGATTGTAAATAGTGAGGAGCAGGTAACAGCCACTCCGGTTCGCTCAGAACTAAGAGCTGTGCAAACTCCACAGATCTTTCGCTTAGATATTTTGCGTAAGGCCTATGAGGAATTGACTAAACATCCTGAGCCGGTAACAGATGATGCTACCCTGGTAGAGAAACTAGGCGTTAAGGTACAGATAGCCATGGGTTCTTACAGTAATATTAAAATTACCACTCCCGAGGATCTGATGAAAGTTAAGGAGACTAAAATGCAAATAGGCAGTGGCTTTGACGTACATTGTTTAGTACCTGGCAGAAAGCTTATTCTTTGTGGTGTGACCATTCCTTACGAAAAAGGCTTGGAGGGACATTCCGATGCTGATGTAGCTGTCCATGCCTTGATGGATGCCATGCTGGGCGCAGCAGGACTGGGGGATATTGGCAAATTCTTTCCTGATAACGATCCTGCGTATCTTAACGCTGATAGCATGAAGTTGCTGGCTGAAGTAATCAGGGTGTTAAAGGAAAAAGGCTGGCAGGTAAATAACGTAGATGTTACTGTAATTGCCCAGGCGCCTAAGCTGGCACCTTACAGAGTAACCATGAAAGATAATTTGATGAAGGCATTGAACTTGCCTGAAGATGCGGTGAATGTGAAAGCTACCACCACGGAAAAGCTTGGCTTTACCGGACGGGGCGAGGGCATTGCAGCAGAAGCAGTCGCAAGTTTAAATAAAGTGAATTAAAAATTCTTGGAGGCGTGACCATGGAAAAGGAAATAAGAGTAAGATTTGCACCAAGTCCCACCGGACCCTTTCACATCGGAGGAGCTCGTAGTGCGTTGTTCAATTGGCTGTTAGCTCGTAAATTAAACGGCAAGTTAGTTCTGCGCATTGAGGATACAGATAGAGACAGATCTAAACCTGAATTTGAAGAAAACATCAAGGCTGCTTTGCGGTGGCTTGGTATTATGTGGGATGAGGGTGTTGATGTTAACGGACCCTTTGGCCCTTATAGACAAATGGAAAGATTGGATATTTATAAAAAATATACCGATCAGTTATTAGCAGAAGGCAAAGCCTATTATTGCTATTGCACTCCTGAGGAGCTGGAAGCAGAAAGAGAAGCTTTAACTGCCAAAGGCATGATGCCTCGTTACATGGGCAAATGCAGAAACTTAACTCCTGAACAAAAGGCTAAGTACGAAGCAGAGGGCAGAAAGCCTACAATTCGTTTCCGTGTACCGGAAGGCGTAGATTTAACCTTTAAGGATTTGGTACGTGGAGAAGTACATTTTGATTCTGATGGCATCGGCGACTTCGTTATTGTTAAAGCGGATGGTATTCCTACCTACAACTATGCTGTAGTCATTGACGATTCCTTGATGCATATTACTCACGTAATTCGTGCTGAGGAGCATTTGTCCAATACTCCTAGACAATTATTAGTGTATGATGCTTTAGGTTTTGAACGTCCTGAGTTTGGTCATATTTCTTTAATCCTGGGTAAGGATAAAAAGAAAATGAGTAAGCGCCATGGTGCTACTTCTGTAGATCAATACAGACAGCTTGGTTATTTGCCACATGCTTTGGTTAATTTCCTGGCTCTCTTAGGCTGGGCTCCTACTGATGAAAAAGAACTGTTCACTACGGAAGAATTGATTAAAGCCTTTAACATGGATCACGTAGCTAAGAATCCTGCTGTATTTGATATTGAAAAACTAAACTGGATCAATGCTCAGTATATGAGACAGTTAAGCGATGATGATTATATTGCCATGGCTATTCCGCATATGAAAGAAGTCGGCTATATGACCGGAGCAGAAACCGGAGAGAAGCTGGAGTGGCTCAAGAAAGTCATCCTTACTGCTAAGACACAGGCTGAGTATGGTGCTCAAATTCCTACTCATACAGCATTTTATTTTAGCGATGATTTTGACTTTGAAACAGAAGAAGCTAAGGCTGTTCTTGCCGAAGAAACAGTACCTTTGGTCATGAACGAATTCTTAACACAGCTAGCTGCTGCCGATATTGTGGATGGACCTAGTGTAAAGGCTATCTTCAAGGGTATTCAAAAGGGCAACAAGCTTAAAGGCCAACAGGTTTATATGCCTGTACGTGTAGCATTGACAGGTAATCAACACGGACCTGAGCTGGTAGAAATGATTCCTCTGCTGGGCAAGGAACGTACTAAAAAGAGAATTATGGCTAGTCTCACCAAGGCTGGTATAAATTTGGAGGGAAAATAAGATGACTATCAAGGTATACAATACCTTAACTAAGAAAAAAGAAGACTTTGTTCCTATTCAGGAAGGCAAAGTAGGCATCTATGTCTGCGGTGTTACTCCTTATAATCACCCTCACATTGGTAATGCCAGACCTTTCGTGGTATGGGATGTTATCAAAAGATTTTTGGAACATGAAGGCTACGATGTGACTCATGTCCAAAACTTTACCGATGTGGATGATAAAATCATCAACAAAGCTAACGAAGAAAAAGTTACCTGGGATGTTATTTGCAATCGTTACATTGACGCTTATTTTGAAGTAATGGATAAGCTTAATGTTAAACGTGCCCACATTTATCCTCGAGTTTCTGAACATATCCCTGATATCATTCAAACCGTACAAACCTTAATCGACAATGGTTATGGCTATGTAGTAGATGGTGATGTTTATTACAGGGTAGAGAAGTTTAAACATTACGGTGAATTATCAGGCCGTAATCTTGAAGACATGCAAGCCGGTGCCAGAGTTGATGTAGATGAGCGCAAAGAAAATCCTATGGATTTTGCTTTGTGGAAGGCTGCTAAACCTGGTGAACCTTCCTGGGATAGTCCCTGGGGCAAAGGTCGTCCGGGCTGGCATATTGAATGCTCTACCATGAGCATGAAGTATTTGGGCAAGACCTTTGATTTTCATGGCGGCGGCAGTGATTTAATATTCCCGCACCATGAAAATGAAATAGCACAATCCGAAGGCTGCAGTGGCTGCCATCCTTTCGTGCACTATTGGGTGCACAACGGTTTCATTACCGTTAACGAGGAGAAGATGAGCAAGTCTCTAGGCAATTTCTTTACTGTGCTAGATATTCTGAAACAATTTGAACCGGAAGTAGTGCGTTTCTTTATTTTAAATACTCACTACAGAAGCCCCTTGGATTTTAGTGATGATAGATTAAAAGAAGCTAAGAAAAACCTGGAGCGTCTAACTACTGCTAAAGCTAACTTAAGCGAGTTAAGCAAGATTATTTCTGTTGGACCTACCAAGGAAAGTCTGGAGAAGCGTGCAGCTGTAGCGAAGATTCGCGAAGACTTCATGGATGCTATGCGTGATGACTTCAATACTGCTTTGGCAATTAGCTATATCTTCGCTCTGGCTAAAGAAATTAATATTTACCAACAAGCAGTTGCTGCCGGTACTACTAAACCGGATGGCAAGTTGGTAGACCAAATGAACAAGGTATTTACAGAACTGACCGGCATTATCGGTATCTTAGAAGACAAGGGTGCAGCTGCTCCTGCTACTGCAGAAGAAGTTGACGAAACCAAAGCTATTGAGGCTAAGATTGCTGAGCGTCAGGAAGCTAGAAAAAATAAAGATTATGCTAAGGCTGATGCTATCCGTAAGGAATTGGCAGACAAGGGCATTATTTTGGAGGACACCCCGCAAGGAATACGGTGGAAAAAACAGTGAAATTTGAGCAATATCAAGCTATCAAAGCACATGCCTTAGAGCTGTGCGGACAAGGCAAGGAATTAGAAGATCCTAAAACTTTAAATCCTATTCTTCTGGCTTATATAGGAGACGTGGTTTTCTCTCTCTATGTGAGAATGAGGCTATTGCCTACCAGTGGCCAGGTTAGGGTAATTCATGACCTGGATGCCAAAATAGTTTCAGCTAAAATGCAGTCCATTGCCATGGATGCCTTGGAGGAAAAGCTTACTCCTGAAGAACTGGCAGTAGCTAGGCGAGGTCGCAACACCAAGTCTCAGGTGCCTAAAAGCGCTACTGTCCGGGAATACAGACAAGGTACTGCTTTTGAAGCTTTAGTTGGTTATTTGTTTTTAATGGAACAAACTAAACGGGTGGAGGAGATTATGGATTTTTCCTTTGACCTGATAACGGCTAATATGAAAAGAGGTAAAAACAAATGATGAACGTAAAATTATTAAGGTATACACCGGAACCTGATAAAACCGTAGCTATGAGTGCCAGACTTTGCTATTCTCCTATTGGTGCAGCTGAGCTGGAAGATAAGCTAAGCGATGAGCAGATTGCTAAGCTAGTAAAGCAACTGGCTAGGATGGGACATGTTTCTACTTTTGAGCATGTTACCTTTACCTTCGCTGTTGAAGGCATATCCCGGGTTTGCACTCACCAATTAGTACGTCATCGTATTGCATCTTACTCTCAACAATCGCAACGTTATGTTAAGGAGCATGATTTTGAGACTATTACGCCTCCCAGCATTGCCGCTAATCCTGCTGCCAAAGCAAAGTTTGATGCTTTGTGCAAGGAGATTCAGGATGCTTACAATGAGTGGACAGATGCAGGAATCTTGGCAGAGGATGCTCGTTATATTTTGCCTAATGCTGCTGAAACTAAAATTGTAGTTACCATGAATGCCAGAAGCCTATTGCACTTCTTTGAACTTAGATGCTGTAACAGAGCACAATGGGAAATTAGGGAAATGGCTAACAAGATGAGAGAGGAAGTCAAGAAAGTAGCTCCTATCATATTCATGAATGCCGGACCTACCTGCGAAACTTCCAGAACCTGTCACGAAGGCAAGATGAGTTGTGGCAAGCTGGCTGCGCTTTTAAAAGCTGATGCAGAAAAGAATAAATAAGAAGAAACAACACAATTTCAAATAAAAATAAGTTGACACTATGTAAATACATCTATTATTATGATACTAAGATGATGATAATTTCTATCCGTTGCCGACTCTGGTTTATGCTTGAGGGAGTCCTGGTACGCTAGAAGGCTTAGTGGCTTTATGCGATTTAAATTTAGGCTCTCTTTGGCTTAGATACCTTGCTGTTTGTAAGGTGTCTAATCAGAGAGAGCTTTTTTGTTGTAATTGCTTGTATAACGTTGTTACTTGTTTTGAAATAGTAGTTGAAAATCTTAGCTTTAAGAAAGGCAATTCTTATGATTACAAATACATATATACAAACGCACATTGAAGAAACTAAAGAATTGTTAAAAAGGAGAAAAATAAATATAGATGTAAATGAATTCGTTAGCATTTGCCAAAAATATGGTACAAAGTTAAAAATGTTAGATGATTTACGGCATAGGCAAAAGGGTATACAAGATATTGCTAAAGCAAAACTAAATAAGGAAGAGATAAGGGAAATTAAAGTAGAAGTTAATGAGTTGTTCGAAAAAAAAGAAAAAATATTTCAATGTTTACCCAATAATCTAGCTGAAGATACACCGGAAGGAAACAGCGATAAGGAAAATCAAGAATTACGCAAAGTTGGGTTATTGCCAGAATTCTCTTTTACACCAAAAACACATGACAACATAGGATCATTATTAGGAATTCTAGACTTAAAAAGGGGTGCGAAGACTTCGGGTAATGGATTCTATTATTGGCTAGGTGATGGGGCAATATTAGTAAATGCCTTGTATAGATTTGCACAGGATATGTTGATAACAAAACATTTTGAGTTGGTTCTACCACCAGTTTTTGCGAAAGAGAAGACATTTTATGGTACAGGGTATTTTCCGTTTGCTGTAAAAGAAAATTATAAAATAGAAGGCAAGGATTTATATCCAATAGGAACATCAGAACAAACTCTTGTTGCATTACATGATAATGAAATATTGCAATCAGAAGACTTGCCACGTTGTTATACAGCTTATACGCCATGCTTTAGGATAGAGTCTGGCTCAGCAGGGAAAAAAACACGAGGTGCTTTTCGCGTACATCAATTCCATAAAATTGAACAAATCATTTTTTGTGAGCCAAAAGATTCTGAGAGATGGCATCAAAAGTGCTTGGAAAACTGCGAAGAATTGATGGCAAAGCTTTGTATACCATATAGAGTTGTTCGGGTATGCGTGGGGGATATGGGAGCACCTGGATATAAGAAATATGATGTGGAGGCTTGGTTCCCAGGGTATGGTGAATACAGAGAAACACATTCTGATACTAATTTGACAGATTTTCAAGCATATAGGTTTAATATTAAATACCAAAATAACGATGGTAAAAAGGCATATCTGCATACAATTTCCTCAACCATGGCCACAGACAGAATAGTATTGGCTATATTAGAGAACTTTCAACAAGAAGATGGAAGTGTACTAATCCCAGAAGTATTGTGGCCATATACATATGGTAAAAAAGTAGTGAAAAAAGAACAATGAAAAGTTAAGACAGGAATCAACATATTAGCTAACTATCTTTCAACATAAAAAAACAGTCGGGAAAAATTCCCGACTGTTTTTTATTGCCAAGCTGCTGTGCAAACAGCTCGTAAGGCTTTAGGTAGTTCTTCTGTTAAGCTTTTGATGTTGACACGTTCTGTTTTTTGATGTAAGTCCTTGCCCCAGGGTCCTAGCAAGAGAAATGGTATCTGCAATTTTCCCAAAGCATCCTGTGCAAAGCTATAGGTATCGCCCCACAAGGGAGTATTGACACTGTAGCTATGATGATCAGCTTTAATGGTGTTACCCAAATAACTGCAATCTGAAACGCCTAAGAAAAATTCTTCGTAGGTCACCGGCTGGCAAGCAGATAAAGCTGCTAAAATATTTTTGTAATATTTTTTCCCCATCAGCTTGCTGTTAGTTGGCGGATAGTAGGGAGGCGCAAAAGCCAGCAGAGCCAAAGGCTCTGTTTCACCGCTAAAATCTAGGGCAGCAGTTAAGTAACGTAAGGTGGCTTCCGGATAGCTGAGGCTTTCTTGGACAAGGGCGGTAGTTAGTTGCTGATTAATGTTCTTTTGCCAAGCGGCAAAGCCAGCTTTCTTTTGCAGCTTTTCCACAAAATCACTATAAGTATATATGGGCAGATTGGTAGCAGCCGGCTGCCTCTTGCTGTAGGATTTAACAGCAGCGGAAAGCTTCTTTTTGAATAGACTTAAAACATCGTCAGGACTGTTTTGAAAAGTCTGCACAGAACAATAACCTGCACTTCTTAGTGGCAGGGAAAAATCATAGTTGTCTTTTCTGTCTCGTACCCGTAACCAAGCAAAGGGAGTGGTGTGTTCTCCTTTGTATTTTTCACGAAGAGTATTCTTACCTTCGGTAGCAGCTACTAAGTAAGACAAAAGACCGATAGGATTTACGCCGGTACGATAGCTGCCCAGGTGTACGCTTTTACCTTGTACAACTATGGTAGTTAAAAGTTTTCCTACGCTGCCTATGGGCACAATCTGCTTGTCATTTTTGCGGTCATTAGGTTCGCTATTAATAGCTAAACGGTAGTCTAAATTTTTCTGTTGGCGGAACTTTTCTAAAAAGCCAAGAGCTTCTCTCATTCCTGCTGAGAAGGATTCTTCATCAGCTACGGACAAAAATAGCAAACTACCTTTGGCTGGATTTTTGGCATATTCTGCTAAAAGAACTAGTTGAGCAGCCATGCCGCCCTTCATGTCACAGCTGCCGCGACCGCCTACCCATTGCCCACTTTGCATATCCCTGCCGCACGGCGAGTCTTCTTTGCTGAGCAGTGCAGTTATCTTGGTCATGTCATAAGCATAAGGCTGCAAGGGATCGTAACAGTTTACATCAACCACATCGTGGTGATTCATCAGGATGACAGTCTTATGTGTAATGCCTTCCACAAGGCCGTAAACAACGCTACGCTGGCAAGAATCGCTTTTGATAGGTATTTGTCCATAGTTAGCAGGATGGGCCTTAAAATAAGGAATTTTAGCTAAATAGTCCAACAAAAAGGCCTCTACCTTTTGTTCCTGTTTGGAACCGGTGGTAGAGGGGATGGCAATCAATCTTTTTAGTAGGGCTAAAGTTTTATCTTCCATAGTGTTGGCACCTGTTTCTTAAATCTCATGGCTGGCAGTGGCAATTTTCTCTAAGGTATTGTTTAGATTTTTTTCCAGCTTTTCCTGTAGCTGAGTTAAATTGGTAGCGTCATATTGCTTAGTAGCGTGAAATACACCGGCAATTCTGGCTTCACCATAAAAGTCATTGCGTAATCTATTGTAATAAATTACAAACTGATCATTTTTAGCAAAATCTGTATAGTCTACGAGAATAATGGAGCCGTTTAAGTGCTCAATGGCATGACTAGGTTTAATGTAGAGCTGAAAACTGCCTATTTTAGGCGGCAAGCTGTTGCCATATTGCCAGGTCAAAATGTGTTGGTCGGCTACCATTTCTCCAAGATTAACATCTTCGGGATGCTCCATTTGATGGAGAATTTGGGGCAAATTGGCTGTAACCTTAGCAGCAAAAAGGTCCTTTTCCCTAAAAATATAGCTGATGTCCCGATAGGTGTTTAGGCCCATGGTACGAATCAAAATGTAATCGGAGGTTTCAAAGGTATAAATAATATCTACTTTGGCGTTTATGGTAGGGGCACTATAGGTACAAATTGTTAAGATGTTTCCAGCGATAGTGCCGTCCAGTTTCTTCGAAAAAGCGTCAATTTTATCCGGCAAAGCCTTGATAAAATCCCAGTGTTTCGTTTTTTCCAGCATTTCTTTCTTTATTTCTTCCAGGGATGGTTTACCCATATTTTCACCTCATAAAATGCATTATACCCTACCATTATAAACGATTTGGCAGTTTTTTAAAACACGTCCTCAAAAACATGTTTCCAGAGTCAGGCAGGGCCTAGAATTTATAACTAAAGATTTTAGCTTGACACGACACACAATTTACCATATAATAATGAAAGTCGGCACTTAAGTGTGTTGGCACGGCCCAGTAGTTCAGTTGGTTAGAATGCCGCCCTGTCACGGCGGAGATCGTCGGTTCGAGTCCGTCCTGGGTCGCCAAATGCCTCGGTAGCTCAGTTGGTAGAGCAAGGGACTGAAAATCCCTGTGTCAGCAGTTCGATTCTGCTCTGAGGCACCATTTTTATGCGGAAATAGCTCAGTGGTAGAGCACAACCTTGCCAAGGTTGGGGTCGCGAGTTCGAGTCTCGTTTTCCGCTCCATTTGTTTATAGCCGGCTGTCAGGGCTGTAAAGGGAATGGCGACATAGCCAAGTGGTAAGGCACGGGTCTGCAAAACCCTTATCCTCGGTTCGACTCCGAGTGTCGCCTCCAATTATGCCGAGGTGGCGGAATTGGCAGACGCAAGGGACTTAAAATCCCTCGGGGAGAAATCTCCGTACCGGTTCAAGTCCGGTCCCCGGCACCATCTCAGACACAACCGATACCCGAAGAGATAATGCTATTTCTTTAGGATAAACGGTCATTTGTCTAACTGTAGTTTCAAGGAAGGCTCTCATTGACTGAGGGTCTTTTTTGATTTTTACAGTATTTATAAAATTATTTATTCTTTCAAGTACAGCTTCTTCCGTAATGGGAGAAGCTTTTTCTTTTTGCTCCTCCTCCAAAATTCGTTTCTGAACGCTTAAAATTTTGTCCTTAACAGTTCGTATATGTTCCATGTCAAACTCGTCCATCTGCCCATTTTCTAAAGCTACGTACAGGTTATTTAATCTTCCTTTAAGTAATTTTTCTTCCCTTTTGGCAGTCTTTATAATTTCAGAGTTTGCTTTTGGAACATGCTCTTGTAAAAACATAAATCGTTTTATAAGGCCCGAATTAGTTCCGGTTGTAAATATATCATGTGATAAATAATCAAAGACAGCTTTTTCTAGCTTTTTTTTAGGCAAATAGTGTGATGAGCACTTATGTCCACGTTCTTTTCCAGAACAGGAGTAATATTGATATTTCTTGCCTTTTTTGGTTAAGGTGTGCCCTGTAATAGCACATCCACAAATACCACAGCGCAAATAACCACTAAGAATATAATCGCTATCATTTTCTATTCTGCTAACTTTAACTCTCTTGCTTAGTTTATCCTGCGCTTTCATAAATTCCATTTCTGATATTATAGCCGGGATAGCATTTTTTATTTCTATGTAATCTTCAGGCTTTTCTTTTATATGAGAATTTCTCTTTTTATTTATGTTCTTAGGAACAGAGTTAAAGGTATACGTTCCCATGTATTTAGGGTTGGTAATAATTTCATATAGAGAGTTCTTTCCGAACTCTTTACCTCTACGAGTTAGGAACTTCCTATCGTTAAGAGCTGAAATAATAGTTCCGTAGCTGTGGTTAGAATTGAACATTGAAAATATAAGCCTAATAGCAGGAGCTTCCATTTCGTTTATTATATAGTGCTTATCTTGAGTTATTGAATAGCCAAAAGGAGGAACACCGCCGTTAAACTGTGCTTTATATGCGTTCTCGTTCATGCCCTTTTTTGTTTCTTTTGCTAGGTTACGACTATAAAAAGCTGATATTCCAACGATACTATTTTCTAAGAACTGTCCTTCCGGAGTAGTAGTATCAATATTCTGCCCTGAATACTCTTGACGTATTCCAAGAGCTTCTAACTCTTTTTTTGTTTCGTAGTAATCATATTCGTTCCGCGCGTTACGATCTATTTTGTGAAACACAGCGACGTCAAAAAGGTGTTTTTTAGCGTCCTCTTTCATTCTGTTATAGGCAAAACGATTTATTGTAAATTTCCCTGATATTGCTTTGTCTATATATTCATTTATAACAGTGTAGCCGTGCTCTTTACAATGTGCACGGCAAGCTCTTAACTGTGCGTCTATGCTTTCTTCTCGCTGTAAATTGCTTGAATATCTTGCGTAAATAACTGCTCTAATCATAGTTTTTCCTCTTTAATAATTTGTCTGATAGTGTTCAACGTCAGCATGCCCACAGGAACAATAGAAATGCCCATCGTTGTAATAATCGGTGAGGTATTCACTTAATTGGAACCTTTGGCAACCACAGCTAACCCAATGATTACATTTACCATGTGGAATATTAGCGGCATAAGAGATACCACATACCATTAAAACTACAATTATTAATAAAGCAAAAAGTTTTTTCATATTTATCCCTTCTTAACATGTTTTAAATATTCTATCTCATCCACATTGCACTCTCCTAAATCGTCGTCCTTAATGTGGCCTTGTTCATGCAATAGAGTTTTCATGTTAGCTTCTTGTGTCAATCTTGAATTTAGAAAAATAATAACTTCTCCGTCCACATCTTCCTTGACAAAACCTCTAACATCGGTTGGCAATTGACACATAACGATCCTACTCATTCTTTTCGCCTTCTTCTTTCGCCTTTTGATAATCAATAAATTTTTTTATTTCTTCAATACTTTCAGGTTTTAAACCTCTTGCAGCGTCAAACAAGACACGATATTGCGGGTTGTCGTGAATATCTTGTGCCATTTTAGCTGTTTCCGGATTTAAATAATACGTGCTACCTTTTTGCTTACCCATCAAGTAATTCATATCTACGTTAAAGAAATCTGAAAAAGCCTCTAATGTTTCCTCGTCAGGAAACCTATTGCCGTTTTCGTACATGCTAATTGTACTCTTGGATAGCTGCATTCTTTTTCCGAGTTCTTCTTGTGATAGATTACACAATTCTCTTAGGTTTTTTAAAGAGTCTTTAAATGCCATATCAATTCCTCCAGTGAAATAATCATACCACGAATTGTAAATACTAACAAGTAAAAAAGTTTACGAAACGTGTTGACAAATTAAGAGAAATGATCTAGTATTAGGCTGTACACGAATTGTAAACAAAGGGAGGTGTTACAATGAACGCAGAGCAAATTGGTCAAAGACTAATTCAACTACGTGGTAATCAAAGACGCGAAGAAGTTGCATACAAGGTGGGTATTAGTGTTTCAGCACTTGCTCTATATGAAGCTGGCAAGAGAATTCCTAAGGATTCAATTAAGATAGCTCTTGCTAACTATTATGGAGTAACTGTTGAAGCGCTTTTTTATGCCTAAAAGGTACACGAAACGTAAACGAAACAAGGCGGGAGGAGGTTTTGAACATGTTGGCAACAGAAGAAATCGCCAGGCTAATACCAAGAGGTAAAGATAAGGCAATTACCAGAAAAGCATTAAGACTTTTAACTGGTTATCCAGATCGGTTTATTAGAAAGTGTATTGCTACTCTTAGACTCAATGGCCTTGTAATTATAAATACCCAAGATGGGCGCGGTTATTACAAAAGCAAAAAAATATCAGACATGGAAGCTCAATACAAAATTACACATTCTAAGGCTATGAAGTTGCTGGTTCAATGTGGAGTTTTACGAAGAGAGCTAAAGAAAAAGAATGTTATTGTAAGGTGAAAAAATGAAATTTACGAAGATTGTTGATAAGGACGCTCTAAATTACACAGACAGTTTAACAAGTCTACTTTGGCTTGTTATGGACGAGAAAGGTCGTGAGGTAATTGAAAAAAGTGTTTCTGTTTCTGGTAATACTGCTGCTATCAATGCCGGTTCTGTTTGCAGAACAGAAGACAACTCCAATAATCAGAAGAGCTTATGTGGGTGATTCTGTTTGGAGGATAGCAGAACGAGCTCAAGCCCAATACAACGATCCTAGAGATATTAGAGAAATCGTTTATTACATTATCAAGGATAACGACTTATTAGAGGGCGGCTTTTTAAATCCTGGACAAGTTCTCGTAATCAATGTTGTTGATAACAGAAAGGCTAAAAATGCGAATTAAAATTGGCGACATTGTTCGCATAAAAGAAATATTACCTGTTAATTGTGATGACGCAAAAGAGTTAAGAAAAGAATTCGGTAATGTATTTGGACTGGTTTGTAATATAGACCAGCTTGAACATGAGAAATATCCAGTACAAGTAGATTTTTTAATACCTGATGTATTTGGAGAATTAAAAAAAGAAACTCGGTATATGAAAGTAGATGAGCTAGAAGCCGTTGCTAAGTGGGAAAGCGTAAGGCTCTAAGCACAATGGAGGGAATAACAATGAAAATTACTAACAAGAATAATTTGCCGACACCTTTTGTTGGCATGGCTAGCAGGGATTATCAAATTGCACCTAATGAATATAGAGTAACAAGCCTGTTAAAAGGTATTAAAGAAACATTGCTAGAGCGTAGGCATAGCGAAGAAATTGAAAGAGATGTTTCAGATATGATTTGGCTACTATTTGGTACGGCGGTTCATGGAATTTTGGAACAACAGCAAGAAAGTAGCACGCAGTTAAAAGAAAATCGTATAAAGATTGACTTTGATGGTTATGTTCTTTCCGGTCAGTTTGATTTATACGACGACGCGACACACACCGTAACAGATTATAAAACTGCCAGCGTATGGAAAATAATCTTTGGAAACTTTGAAGAGTGGAGACGTCAAACCTTAATTTATTGCTACATGCTTCGGAAAATTGGATTTAAGGCTGATAAGGCAGAAATTGTAGCACTACTTAAAGACCACTCCAAAAGAGACGCCAAAATCAAAGCGGACTATCCTCAACTACCTGTTCAGGTTGTTAAGTTCTATTTTACGGACGCAGACTTCAAGGAATGCGAAGAGTGGCTGCATAGAAAGTTTAGAGAAATATCAAATGCTGAAGCTTTAGAAGATAATGCTATTCCTGCTTGTGCTCCAGAGGATAGATATAATACCGGCGATAAATACGCAGTTATGAAAAAGGGCAATAAAAAGGCTTTAAGAGTCGTAAACACGGAGTCAGAGGCCCAGAGCTACATTGAGTGGTACAAACAAAACAAGGATAACGCTTCAACGTTAGAAATAGTAAAGCGTGCCGGAGAAGATAAAAAGTGTGTTGATTATTGTAGCTGCTGTGAATTTTGCGACTATTACAAAGGCAAGTATGGAAAGGAGGAATAACAATGAACATTGAATTCCCAACACTAAAAGCTAATGAGCTAGAAGTAAGAGTTAAAACAACTGGCTTTAGGAATGGACAAGAAGGCGCTTATTGTTCGTTGCTTATTTATAAGGACACTCGTTGCGACCAAAAAATCTTAGATCAAAAGTTTGGTGTAACTGGTTGGCAAAACTATTACAGCTTAATTGATGGACAGCTATTTTGCACTATTGAAATTTGGGACCAAGAAAAGAACATGTGGGTCAAGAAACAAAACGTAGGAACTGTTAATAATACCGAACCGGAGAAATCAAGAGCTTCGGACGCATTTAAAAGGGCATGTTTCAACCTTGGCATTGGTAGAGAGCTCTATTCTGCTCCCAAGATATTCATAAACTTAGCGCAAGGTGAATATCAATTAGATAAAAACGGTAAGCCTAAACCAAAAGGACATTTTGTTTTAAAGAAAATTGAGTATGACGCGGATCGAAACATTACATATTGTGAAATAGCTAATTCAAAAGGAAGAGTTGTTTATCCTAACAACCCTAGACCAAGTTCTCAAATGCAACCAACTTACAGTACGCCTCAACCAACACAAGCACCGGTAACACAAACACAACCAGCTCCACAAGTTACCCCTGGTATGGACGAAGAAATACCTTTTAATCAAGGAAAAGCGGAGAATCCGCAGTCCGTTTTTCCACGGTGCTCTCAATGCGGAAAAGTCATAGAAACAAGAGTTAAAGATTATTCCTTAAAAATGTATGGACGTTCTTTGTGTAGAGAATGCCAGAAAGCAGCAAAATGAGGAAATCAATTTTAACAGACGATTTGGACCATTGTTATCTTTGTAAAGCCAAAAGACAGGCAATACACCATGTATACGGTGGTCCGAACCGTTCAATTTCAGAAAAAAATGGTTTTATCGTACCGTTGTGCTTTGCCCAACATAACGGAAGCAATGACAGCGTACATTTTAACAGAGAATTAGACCTTTTTTTCAAACGACTTTGCCAGTTGAAATACGAAGAAACACACACTAGAGAAGAATTTATAAAACTAATTGGGAGGAACTATCTTGAATAGATTTAACGTTCTTGACGCTAATGTAAAGGTTAATAACGAATTTAAAACAGTCCTTTCGATAACAATACCTGCTGAGGATAGATTTGCAGCTATGGAGTTTGCCAACAAGCTGAAAACAACAAAGAAGCAATATGTAGCAGAACTTAAACAGAAAACTACTAAGCGAAGCTTAGACGCAAATGCTTATTGTTGGGTCCTTTGTGATGAGATAGCCAAAATTATAGGTTCTACAAAGGAAATGGTTTATCAAAAAAACATACGAGAAGTAGGTGTTTTTCAGATAACACCAATAAAAAACGCAGCAGTTAAAGCTTGGAGGGAAGCTTGGGAAGATCATGGACTAGGATGGATTACCGATATTCTTAGTGAAAGCAAATTACCGGGGTATACAAACGTTATTAATTATTTTGGCTCTAGCATGTACAACACCAAGGAAATGTCTAGGCTAATAGATTCACTCGTAACAGAGGCACAAGAAATAGGGATAGAAACCCTTCCAGAAGATGAATTAAAGAGTTTGGTAGAAAGCTGGAGGTAAGAATGGCAGAAAGAAGAATGTTTGCAAAAACAATTATTGATAGTGACGCTTTCTTGGAAATGCCTGTTTCGTCACAAAACTTATATTTTCACCTGTCTATGCGCGCAGATGATGACGGATTTGTTAATAAACCTCGTTCTATTATGCGTGTCTGTGGCGGTTCTGACGACGATATGAAAATTCTAATTGCTAAAAAATTTATTATCCCTTTCGATAACGGAATTATCGTTATTAAGCACTGGAGAATACACAACTACATCCGTAAAGATACCTACACAGAGACCAAATATAAAGAGGAAAAATCTTTGCTAGCTATGGACGAGAACGGCGCATACACTCAGCGGACAGCAGAACAGGTTGAACTTGTACCAGGTAACGATACCGTAACGGGTCCGTTACAGGTACGTAACGAACACGTAACGGATACGTCACGAAGTCGTGACGAGTACGTGGAGGGTACGTCGACACAGGATAGGTTAGGTAAGGATAGGTTAGTTAAGGGTAGTAATAAGGATATTCAACGCCACCAATATGGACAATACAAAAATGTTCTTTTAAGTGATGAAGATTTAGAAAAGCTTAAAGTTGAATTTTCCGCCGACTACTTAGAAAGAATTGAAAGACTTAGTGAATATATAGCCAGTACCGGCAAGCATTACAAGAACCATTTAGCAACTATTCGTGTTTGGGCAAGGCGTGATAAAGCTTCAGCAAAGGTTGTTCATAGCGGTGCTACTGAAATAATGGCTATGGCTTATGGGGACCAAGAAAATGAATAAAAAAGAAACAGCTCAAATGTTGGCCATAATTGGAACGACTTTCCCGCAAGTAATGTCTGGTGGAGCTACTACGGTAAATGTGTGGACGGCTATACTAGGAGATTTACCAAGTGAAGCCGTTACTACGGCAACATTAAAGCTGCTAGCAACAAACAAATACGAACCTAAGCCGGCAGAAATTAGAGAAGCAACATTATCTTTAATACATGAACAACAAAAGCCTACTGACAACGTACCAACAGTAGACGAAGCCTGGGAAGAAGTAATGAAAAACCTTAATCAGTATGAAGATCATTCATGGAGCCATCCTCTTATAAAAAAGGCTGTAAAGATTATAGGTTACATGAATATAGTTGCTTCTGAAAACATGGGCGTTGAACGAGGTCATTTTTTCAAGGTATATGAAAGCCTAAGAAAAAGAGAACTAGACCATATAAATAATATACAAGCCTTACAAATGACAAAAAGGTTGCAAGGAATTGTTAATTTAGCCTTAGAAAATAAGAGCTTAAAAATTAAGGGAGGTAAAAAAAGTGAACAGGATAGTTTTAATGGGCAGATTAGTAAAGGACCCGGAAGTGAGAGTAACCCCATCTGAAAAGGCCGTTTGTACTTTTACTCTGGCTGTAGATAGGCCCTTTAAAGGTAAAGACGGACAAAAAGAAGCTGACTTTATCAATATTGTAGTGTGGGGAAAAGCCGCTGAATTATGTGGTAATAGCCTTTCCAAAGGACATAGGTTGCTTTTAGAGGGCCGTTTGCAAATACGTACTTATGTAGCTAAAGACGGAAACAAACGGTGGGTAACAGAAGTAATCGCTGATCGTGTGGAGTTTATTGAAAAAAGAGAAGGTTATTCCGCTCCTACATCAGTACCAGTAGGGACAAACAATAATGACAATAGCGATGGAGGGTGGGAAGATTGGGAATAACAAAATTTGCTAGAAGTAAGCCAGGAAAGTCGGGGATGAGCTATATAGAACAAAAAGAGCTGTCGTCTGGTGAAATTGCTTACTATATCAGAATTGGTAAAAAAAGAAAGGCCGCAAGAACTATTGAAGAAGCAAAAAGAATAAGGCGTGAAATGATAAAAGAGATTGCTTTAGAAAGTGGCGTTGAAAAAGTACCTAGAGACGAAATATGCAACGAACAAGACGAGGTACATGCAGCAGCAATATTCTATATAATTCTTCTTTTGCTAATATCATTAGCCGGTCTTTGGATGGTGACTAGATGAGCGGAGAAGCATTGAGTTTTGTAATGTATGGACAGCCGATAGGAAAGGCAAGTGTTAGAGTTGTTGAACATAGGGCCTTTATGCCAACCAAAACAAGAAACTACATGGACATGCTCGGACTGATAGCCAAAAAAGCTGTAAGAGAACAGCATTGGGAAAAGACGGATAGACCTGTTGGTTTATATGTACAGTCTTTCTACAGAATACCAAAAGGCAAGTCTAAGCGTTGGAAAGCAGAAGCTCTTGCTGGACAAATTCTTCCGACAGTCAAACCGGATTATGACAATATTTTAAAAATCATTGGAGATTCATGTACGGATATTGTTTATTTAGACGACAAACAAATCTGTGATGGAAGAAATGTTAAAAAATATTCAGAGGAACCGCGTGTTGTCGTTGAGTTCTTTAGATTGTGAGGCACCATGAACACTACGCTGATAGAGTTCTGCTTTAGTAATTACGGAAGCATAAAAAACGCTATAGAAGAGAAAAGGTTGGACCCAGGAGGCGCAACTATAACCGGAGGTAACGGAACAGGGCATAGCAGAATTAGTGATCCAACAGCTATTAAAGCACTTAGAAACGTGTCTGAGCTTAGCTGCGTAACAGTGTTCTATGGAGCAAGTATTCAAGGTGAAAGAGACTTTATAAGAATTAGGCGTCCTGAAACATGGCTAAAGGTAATAGACGATACTAAAAAAGCCTTTTTAGGAAAGCCACAACTTGGAATTGCTCTTAGGAAATACGAGCAGCATGAAGATTGGCAGCAGACATGTAAAGAGCTTCGAATAAGTCGCGGAAAGTATTATGCAATGCTTAATGACGTTCTACATCAAGCGGAGTTGTTCGCAGTAGCCTATGGTGTTCAAGCTCCGTATTGTTGGGCGCACAAAGGAGATAAAGATGGATAAGGACTGGACAGGAAACTCAAATTCAATATTCGCGACTCTTGGAGCCAGTAACCATACAGAACAGGAAAGAGAACTAAACGACTTCTACGCAACAGAGCCTAAGGCCGTGGGACTTTTACTACAAAGAGAGAAGTTTTCCGAAAAAATTTGGGAGCCGGCTTGTGGACAAGGGCATATTAGTAAGGTCCTTATGGCGCATGGATATAAAGTTCTAAGTTCGGACTTGGTTAATAGAGGCTATGGATATACAGGAGTTGATTTTCTAAAAGCTGGCGGTTTGCCTAGCGTGGACAAATGTTTTCGGGGGGGGTATACGACATAATTACAAACCCACCATACAGACACGCATTGGAGTTTTGCAAGAAAGCAATTAGCCTGATTCAACCTAATCAGAAAGTAGCAATGTTTTTAAGGTTACAGTTTTTAGAGGGAATTGAAAGACGAGCATTTTTTAATATATTTCCACCTGCAAGGGTTTATGTAGCAAGCAAAAGACTTAGCTGTGCTAAAAACGGAGACTTTGAAAGTAAGAGCGCAAAAAGTAACGCTGTGTGTTATGCGTGGTTTGTCTGGGAAAAGGGCACTTTTGGAGAACCGGTAATCAGGTGGATTAACTAGGAGGAAGGAATGTTAAAACACAAAGTCTTAGATGTGTGTTGTGGAAGCAAGATGTTTTACTTTGATAAAAACAATTCTGCTGTTTTGTATTGTGATAACAGAGAATTGGAAACAAGCCTTTGCGATGGAAGAAAGCTAGAAATAAAACCAGATCGTCTATGTGATTTTACAAATCTACCATTTCAAGATAATAGCTTCTATAACGTGATTTTTGACCCCCCGCATATTTTAAAAGGCGGTAAAACTAGCTGGATAGTTAAGAAATATGGAAAGCTGCAAAAGGACTGGAAACCAGAAATACAAAAAGGCTTTTCCGAGTGTTTTAGAGTTTTAAAACCGTTCGGAACACTTATCTTTAAGTGGAGTGATATTCAGATTCCTTGCTCTGAGGTACTAGAACTAGCACTTCCGTATAAACCGTTGTTAGGAGATCAGAGGGGTAAAACAAGGTTTGTAGTCTTTATAAAAGGTATTTGAAAGGAGGATAAGCAAATGGAAATAGCAAGCCTAATGTATGAGCACTGGATAATTACAACAATATGGATCGTGGTATTAATGCCTTGGAACAAGATTAATGTAACTTGGGACCGTAGAAAGAAGGATGAGCAACAATGATTCCTAAAGTTATGGCCCTAAAGGTTAGCTATGAACAGAAGGCGGTTAAAGGTAAATCGTGTTTAATCGTACTTCAAGAAACAGCAGAAACCAAGTACACAATACACAACGTATTTAGAGGAGAAGAGGCCGACAGGCTTGTTAGAAAGCTTGTTGATGGTGGAGACCATGAAAATCAATTTACGTGAGCTAATTCTTATTAAGGATAGAAGAATAATGTGTAATTGGTGCAAGGTTTTATATGAGCAAAACGGGCGCAACTTATATGATCAATGCAAAATTCAAGGTGGTAAGTGTCTTGTAAGAAAGAAACTGGAGGGTAATAAAAATGGCGATAAGTAAAGAGGAAAGAGAAGCACTGAAAAACGAGATTTTACAAGAATTACAAACGAACAAGCTTCCGCAAAGAGATTTTCAATGGTTCGGTGCTGTATATGACAAGTTTTTGTTTACTAGAAACCGTTGGAAAGATAGAAAGCCTGTTGATCCACTGGGAGTCTACTTTGACTTTCATTACTGTTATAAGTTTGCGGAGGCACTAAGAGGGCTTGTTAAGTGCATATACAAAACGGGCTACCTAGACCAGATAAAAGATAAAGAACAGGCTTTACGAATAGCTAATAGAATTTGTGAAAGCATTATTAAAATCATGCGAGACGAAGGAATATTAAAGAAAGCTGCAAAGTAAATTCTTTACAGAAAATAATTTAGGAGGATTTAAGAATGATAAAAATGGGATATATGACTTGGCAGGACGCTTTACTGAAGATAGCTAAACATTACGGTGGTAAAGAGCAGCTAGGACAGCTACAAGAAGAGTGTGGAGAACTTATTGTAGCTGCTCATAAACAAGTTAAGACTGATGAAAGAGCGACCTATGCTGCCTATTCTGCTAACGCCAATTTAATCGAAGAAATAGCAGATGTTGAAATAATGATCGAACAAATAAAGTTACTGTATTCTATTGATAAACCAGTTGAAGAGACAAAACAATCCAAGGTTTTAAGACAGCTAAACAGAATAGATAAGCAATTAGCTGAAGATACAGCTACTAAAATTGCCGATTTTATTGGTAATCATTTTAATGAAGTATTTTCCAAGAAAGATAAGGAGAGTAAAAATGCCAAAATGTAAACTTTGCGGTAAGGAAATTACTTTTGTAAGGACTGCCGCCGGGAAATCGCTACCTTGTGAACCTAAACTTATTCATTATTACCAAGGTAAAGGGCAAAAGATAGTAACGATAGAAGGCAACGTAGTTGAGTGTTCTTATATAGGCATAAACACAAAGCCTTTGGGTATGGGTTTCGTTCCACACTGGGGTAACTGTTCTATCCAGGGCAAGAAGAAAAAAGCTCTAAAACCAGAAATAGAGCTTTTTAAATAAAAATATTTGAAAACAAAGGAGAGAAAGACAATGAACAATAAATTATATGTAGTGCAAAAAGATGACGGATTTATTCCAAAAGGAGCTTTAGTAAAAATTGTTGGAGATTCGTTTAGGCCAGAGGCTGTTATCGTAAAAGAATTGGCTATAAAACCTTTCTGCTGTGACGGACAATGGGTTATAAATAGAACTTCTATTAAAGAGTTGAAGCATGAATTCAACATAGGAGATAGAGTGTTAAACCCTGTTTCTGGTATTGGAACGGTTATCTTTGTTGCTAATAGACATTTAGTGAATGGTTATGAAACTAATTTAGACAGAGCAAACGAACCTCTTTATATTGTTAAGTTTGATTATCCATTTTCAAAACATCACGAAGGTAAATGTATATATTTTAAAGGGACTAGAAAAAAACAATGCTATTTTTGTTCAGAGTCAATGTTAATTCCAGCTCCTAAAAAAAATAAACATAAGTTTAAGATAGGAGACAAGATTATATATAAAGACAGATATGGAGTATCTTGTCCTTACAATAAAACGACAAGCGAAATGGTTTGTAAAGTGGTGGCATATATTGATGATGTGCCTGGACTTGATCCATTTGATGATATTTCTGTAATGCCTATTAAAATGTTACACGAATCAGCTTTTTCTAATGCTGATTTTATAAAAAAAGACTCTTTTAAATAGGGCATTTTATGACGTAAACAGTAAATACTTTGTTCCATATAAAGAAAGTGAACATAAAGAGAGTGAACATAAGGAATCTGATCTTGACGTAATTAAAATTGTACATAACGGAAAAGAGGTACATGTTTTCCGTGCTGGTAAACATGCCGTTGCAAAGTGTTCTCCTGACGATACCTTTGATTTATATACCGGAGCTAATATTGCTCTTCTTAGGTTATTAAAAGGAGTCGAATAATGCCAAAGTTTACACAAGGCGATCTTGTTTATGTTGCTCACCCATACGGTGGGCAACATAAAAACAAGAAAAAAGCTAAAAAGATAATTCAGCATTTATTTGAACAGTACCCAGGAGTAACCTTTGTGAGTCCTATACATGGAATAGTAGCTCCTTATCATTCAGTACCATATTTAGAAGGCATGAAACTGTGTACGGAACTTTTAAGCAGATGTGATAGCCTTCTTTTAACTGGAAGCTGGGAGAAAAGTAGAGGGTGCTGCATAGAAAAAGAGTTTGCAGAAAAGCATAGAATAAAAACCATTATTTTAGGGGAGATATAAAAATGGACATTACTACGGAGCTCCTTATTTCTGGGATGGTTTTTTGCACATGTTGCATAGTATTTAATCTTTTTAATAGTTCATTGAAGATTGATAGGTTGTTAGAAGATATAAAAAAGAAAAAGGAGAAAAAATAATGGGAACGTCGATAATAAATCCTTGGGTGTTTTATTGGGCAGATGTATTAGAGCACTGGAAACCTATTTACAATTTTAAAGCGAAGGAACAAAAACCTTTGTGGAGAAGATAAAAAATTACATGAAAGGAAGGATAGCGTATGAGTTGGGGACATTTACAATTTAGTAAAGAGTTCAGAAACTTTATATGGAATAAGTATAATAAACACTGTGCTTATTGTGGCTGTGAACTAGAGTATAAGGATATGCAGATAGACCACTTACATCCTGTTTATTTAGGTGGAAGTGATAACACAGATAACCTTATGCCTAGTTGTAGAATGTGTAATCATTATAAGGCTACGCTTACACTAGAGAAATTTAGAAAGCAGCTTTCTAAGATGGGAAACAGATTAAACAATAGCTACGTGTATAGAATGGCTATAAAGTATAAGGTCGTTGAACAAAAGAACATGGAAAATATTAAGTTCTATTTTGAACAAGTAGAAGAAAATAAAGGAGGAAAGATAAATGAATAATTTTATTAGAATTGATCATAGCTTTATTAATACAGACAAGGTGAATATGATTAGGCCGGTTGATGTTACATATAGAGATACAGGGAAAAAGGCTTTTAAAATAGCGTTTATTTTGGAAAATGGAAAAGCTATTTTTACAGTGAGAGACTTTGAAACAATGGAAGAAGCTACAAACGCAATACGAAATTGTTTACAAAGATAAAAATATTTTATCATTCCTGGAATTGACAACGGTTTTCGACTGTGGTATAATGCAAGCTGTAAAAGTAGATAAACTTTACACACATAACCTCTGGAATTTATTCTAGAGGTTATTTTTTATGCGTATAAGGCCGTTAGCACGCCAATGCTACGGCCTTTTCTTATAATTGGTTCATCCGGCGCAAGCCGTTGAACATACAAACCCTCCTGCCGAAGAATGATGTTCGCCTGGCTTTTCCACAGTTTTCACTAGGCGAACTGACTTCGGTCTTAGTAAAGGTGGTATTAATGAAAAAATTAGGAAGAAGAAATGAAAGAGCTCAATGGACAAGTAAAAACGGACTAGCTAAGATAAAAGAATTTGCCGCAAAAGGCATGAATAAAGTAGATATAGCTAGTTGTATGGGAATCGCTTACCAAACATTATTGAACTGGCAAGGATCATATCCTATATTGTATGAAACAATGGAAAAGGGATATGAAGAATATACCCAGAAAACAATAGCTGATGTTGAGTCAGCTCTTGAAATGAATGCACTTGGACATCAGGGCAAGCAAATTAAACATATCAAAGTTAAACATGTTGAATATGCTGATAATGGAAAAAAGTTATCGGAGAACGAAGAAATAGTACCGGTGGAAGATACTGTTTATATTCCTCCCAATGTTATGGCGCAAATGTATTATTTGCAGAATAAAGCTCCTGATAAATGGCAGGATAAACGTAATGTTGTTGTTACTGCAAATGTAAGTTTTGCTGAATTGCTAGCAGAAAGACGAATGAAAAGAGCGGAAGTGATAGAGCCTGAAAAGCTCGAAAAACCGCCAAAAACACAGGTATAAACATAAGCACCTCTAAAATAAAACCGCTCAAAACGGAAATTTAGAGGTGCTTTTTTATGAGGTTGTGTAAAAATGGCAGATTTAGACAATGTTGTGCTTACAAAAGAAGATATGGAAGCTTTAGCTGATTATTGTGCTGATTATTCAAAGGACCCTCTCGGATTTGTTGAAACAGCTTTTCCTTGGGGAGAAAAAAACTCTCCATTAGAAAATCAAGATGGTGCTGATATATGGCAAAGAGAAATTCTTGAATATATGGGAGAAGAACTCCGTAAGGGTGCAAATCTAGGAACAATAATTAGAACTGCTATTGCCTCTGGACACGGTATTGGTAAATCTGCGCTTGTAGCGTGGATAATATTGTGGGGTATATCAACCTTTGAGGACACAAGAGGCGTTGTTACAGCTAATACAGCAACGCAGCTAGAAACAAAAACATGGGCAGAACTTAGTAAATGGTATGCAATGTGCATAACAAAGCCTTTATTCAAATGGACAGCAACCTCAATTTACAGTGTTCAAGACGGACATGAAAAGACTTGGAGAATTGACGCGATTCCCTGGAGTATGGACAGGCCAGAAGCTTTTGCTGGCTTACATAATAAGGGGAAAAGAATAATAGTTGTATATGACGAAGCTTCAGCTATTGACGATAAAATATGGGAAGTAACCGAAGGTGCCATGACAGATACAGATACAGAAATTATCTGGCTTGCCTTTGGAAACCCTACAAGACTACAAGGAAAATTTCACGACTGTTTTACAACTAAACGCCATCGCTGGAATGGTAAGCAAATAGATAGCAGAACAACCAAAATGGCAAATAAGGTCCTCTTTAAACAATGGGAGGAAGATTATGGAGAGGATTCAGACTTTTTTAAGGTACGTGTTAGAGGTCAATTTCCTTCCAGTGGAGACTTACAACTTATTTCAAGCGAGTTAGTTACAGAGGCAACCAAGAGATACAAGAACCTAAGACCGGAGAATTATAACTTTGCTCCGGTAATCTTTGGCGTTGACCCAGCTTGGGAAGGCGACGACTTACTTGTCGCTTACATGAGACAAGGCAACTATAGCAAGGTACTGTTCTCCATGAAAAAGAATAGTAATGATATGGAAGTAGCCGGCAAGCTTGCAGACTTACAAGATCAATACAATATGCTTGCTGGAAATATAGATTTAGGCTATGGACAGGGTATTTATTCTGCATTAAAGACTATGGGCAGAGGCGATAAATGGTCTCTAATAGCCTTTGGTTCGACGAAAACAGAGCTTATAAATGTATTTGATGATCAAGGTAAAAACAAAGATACTATTTCTGTTTACGAAAATAAACGTGCTGAAATGTGGTATAAGCTAAGAGACTGGTTAAAAGAAGGCGGTTGCGTTGAAGATAAGCCAGAAATAACCAACGATCTTACAGCTCCAAACGGATTTATAAACCCAAATAGTGGTAAATATATTCTTGAAAGTAAAAAAGACATGAAGGCTAGAGGCGTTCAGTCTCCTAACTACGGAGACGCTCTTGCGCTAACCTTTGCTAGACCGGTAGTTAGCGAAATCTACAAAAGTATAAAATATAGAAAAGCTAAACTGGATGGCAAATTAAGAAAATACGGAAGTTTATAGAGAGGAAGAATAAAAATGGAACAAATTTTAGACAATGTAGGTTCTATACAAACATATAGCTTGCCGCTAACATCTACTCCGGTACAGTTGGCCAGTGCAAAAGTAATAGCAAGACAGCTTACATCAAGAATTGCAGTAACCTTAATTAATAATACTGCCAATACTGCTTATATTGGAGGAAAAGACGTTGAAGCAGGTACAGGAATACCTGTAAAAGCCGGGGAAACATTTACAATTCCTGTTAATTCCTCTGCCATTATTCATGCTAACGGTATTTATGCTATTGGTGATGGCACTGCTGCTATTGCAGAATATTACCGCTAAGAGTTGAAAAAGTCGTTCTGTTCTGCAAAAAATATAAAAATAAAAATAAAAAAACAATATCCGTTGTTTGTCGTGTGTGCAGATAGTACGATTTTTCAAAATAGCGCCAGAACAGGCGCTAATGGAGAGCTGGCAGAGTGGCTGATTGCAACTGTCTTGAAAATAGTAATGGCTAATTACCATCGTGGGTTCGAATCCTACGCTCTCCTCCATTAAAACAAAAAGCCTGTTCATTGGGAAAGAGGTGTAATAATGTCTGTAAATCAAATAGGAACGGATTTTGGTAGTGTTGATTTCAGAATATCATTACCTAAACATATTGTTTGGAACAAGCTATTTCTTAAAATTGTAAATTGGTATGCAAAAACTAATTTCCTTGTTCATTTTTATTTAAACGGATATATACACATTGATGGTGGAATATCAAAAGAAACATTCGAATCAAAAAAAATAACTTTTTTTAGAAAACTATTTTTTATGAAACCGATAATTAAACTATTGGATATTTTCTTTAAATATGAATATAAATAACAAAAAGGAGTGTTTTACATGCAAGAAAAAGCAAAACAAATTGTGGTTGATTACTTTAATTCTCACCTAGGAACTATGGGAAAGAGATTAATTACTGTTGAAGAAGTCTTTATCGTGTGGTTTTCTAAGACATTGCAAAACTGGAAAGCTTTAGTTAGCACTACCGCCAATGACGGTGTGTACTATGAAATTACATATAATGGTGATAAGAAAGAAACGTATGTAGATGTTTATAAAAAGCTAGAAAATTATAAAGTTCAAGACTAAATTTTATAATAGAAGCTAATTTATAAAGATATTTTACAGCTTGGTAGTTCAATGGAAGAACAGCGGTCTCCAAAACCGAGGACTAGGGTTCGATTCCTTACCTTGCTGCCAGATTGCTATGTAGCCAAGCGGTAAGGCACAGGATTTTGACTCCTGTATCGGTGGTCCGATCCCATCCATAGCAACCAAATTGCGGAGTTGAGCAAAGGTAGTCTCGTTAGCCTCATAAGCTAAATGTTGCTGGTTCAAGTCCAGTCTCCGCAACCATTGTGGTCGATTAGTTAAATAGATATAACATTGCCCTGTCACGGCAAAGTTGCGAGTGCAATTCTCGCATTGACCGCCATTATTTCCTGGTAGCCCAATAGGTAGAGCGTCCGGCTGTTAACCGGTTGGTTGTAGGTTCGAGTCCTACTCAGGGAGCCAAATTTAATAATGCCTCATGTGAAACTATCCTAAATATATAGGACAAGTTGTAACATGGGGCCTTTTTTATTGGTGGCTGATACAACGGAAGGCGGTGCTTATCTGCCTATAAACCGATTAATAATGTATCAGAGGAAGCTACGCAAAGCTAAATAAGCTAGCCAAACGTGAAGTATAGCAGGGCCGGAAGGCATTAGGGGCATATACTTTGATTTTATATTATAAAAAGGAGTGGTAAACATGGATTTAAAAGAAACTGCAAATTTAATGTTGGACAAAGATTACAAAAAAAGATTTATCGCTGAGTATTGGCAATTAAAGAACAGATATGATGGCTTGCACAAAATGCTTGTAAAATACGATGCAGGTACTCTAGATTTTAAGCCTTCTTGTAGCTATGATTTGCTATCTAAGCAAGCTAGATCAATGGGAGAATATTTATACTATCTAGAAGTCAGAGCTGAAATTGAAAAAATTGATTTACATTATTATGAAAAAGTAACAGGACCGTGTGAAGTGGTTGCTAGAACCGCGGATGTGATTACTACGCATACTATTTCTACTCAATTATAGCTAATATTTGCCAAACTGAACCGGGATTAATGATCCTGGAGAGCATACAAGAAGGCCGAACTTGTTATCAGTGATACAGCGATAATAAAAACCTGCACATAATGGTTAGCTACCATAGCTACCTAGTAGGTAAGAATAAATGGTACTAGGTGAAAGTCTGCGAAGGCAAAATTAGCTTTATTTATGGATAGATGGGCGAGTGGTTTAAGTCAGAAGTTCGCTAAACTTCCGTGCTATTCAATAGCACCGTAGGTTCAAATCCTACTCTATCCGCCAATAAGGAGCGTAATTGATCTGGAGAGGCCCAACTGAATAAGCCCACCCCCTGACCCCAGGTTTAGTGAAATAGCGTATGTTTCCTTTATCCTGGTTGCTCCATTAAATATTAAACAAACTGGTATGCTGGCGTATATAGGAAGCGCACTAGGGATTGCACTCTAGTTGCGGTACGTTAAGTGAAAGAACGGGTTGACCCCATAACGAGTGCAACCACTTCTATTCTACAGCGGAAGCTACAGTTGCTGAATGCAAGATAGGCAGCTGCGGTACGTAGCAGGGCTTAGGCATGGGGCATACGTACATATATTATAAGCGGTAGTAACTCAGTGGTAGAGTTCTTGCCTTCCAAGCAAGCTGCGCGGGTCCGACTCCCGCTTACCGCTCCAATTATGCTGACATAGCTCAACGGAAGAGCAACTGATTTGTAATCAGTAGGTTGAAAGTTCAAATCTTTCTGCCAGCTCCATAGCAACAAATAAATATTACCGGAGGCGCTAACTATGCAAAAGACAACAAATTGCCACTTTTTCTTTAGTGGTGGAGGTGATCCGGGCATTATCTATCTAGTGGCTAACAAGAAACAATAGCCGCTGCTTTATACAGATAGTTGAAAGGAGGTGGAACAATTATGAACATGAAGTGTGGAAAAGGCAAGGGTGGAAAGAAAGGCAAAGGCGGTAAGGGTTGCTAATGCAAAACAACGCTATTTTTAGTTAAAAGGTATTAAAAGTATTCATAACAAGGTGAAAAAATGGAACTTCAACAAGGACAAGACCTAAATGCGCTGATAAATTCAGCACAAGAACAAGAGAATAGTGAGCAAAAGCCTATAGACGTTATAGTCAACTTAGCCGAGGAAGAGGCAAAAGGCAAGGAAGTTAGTTTGAGTACGCTGAAAGAGTCCGAGAAAAAGAAGATAATGGACGCGTATATTCAGGCGAGGGACGTTGCCAAGAACTATTATAGTGATACGGTTGAGAGCAAAATACAAAAACGTTGGGACTTATTTATTGGTACAACAGCATTGTATAAGAAGAAATTCCCAAGGCTGTCAGAGACCAGTAACTTTGTTTCTAAGGATATTCAGACTGCTATTAATTGGCTAATGCCTGGATTCATGGACGCATTTACAGGTACAGATGATCCTGTTGAAATCAAGGGCGTAAACGTTGAAGATGACTCTAGAGCTAAGAAAACGCAGGAGCTTTTAAGCTATCAGCTTACCAGAAAGAACAATTATACACAGTTTATGGACACAATTCAGATGATGGGACTTGCCGTTAATATGGGTGTGGCCAAGGTGTACTGGAAGCGTGAAGAGGATAGAAAAGCCTACAAGATAATGATTTCTGATGACCAAATGGACATTATTCTTGCGTTAGAGGACGCTGTAGCAAAGGGTGAAGCCGAAATAACCAAGGTTGAAGCGATTAAAGAGGCTCCTAATTTGCGTATGGTTTACTTTGACAAGATAAGCACAACGGCTAATCATCCGGTAATAGCTTACCTGCCGCCTAACGAATTTATCTTTACACCGGACGCTGCTAACATTCAAGAGGCCAAGTTTGCCGGACACAGAAAGCTTGTTTCCGGCGACTACCTCAAGAGAAGAGAGCAAGAAGGACTGTATAAAGACGTTGATAAGGCTATGGCAGAATCTTCTAAAGGTGATACAACAACTACTAGCTGGGAGGACGAGAAGAATATTGAGACTTCCACTATACATGATCGCCTGGAAGATAACGATACTGCCTCCACCATGTATGAACTAATAGAAGGATATATTGCAGTTGATTATAATAACGATGGTGTTTATGAGCACCTTATAGTCCATGCAATAGGCGATACTCCTATTAGAATTGCAGAGAACGAGCTTAAAATTAAGCCGTTTTTTATCAATGAAGCTGTTCCGGACGCGGAGACAATCTTCCCAGAGGACAGATGTTTCACTGATGTTTTGGAACAATTACAGGATGTTAAGACTGCTCTTATCAGGCAGGTTATTACCATCATATCTAAAAATAACTCTCCACAAACGTTTGTAGACGACGAAAAAGTGGACATGGACGCTCTAATTGATAATCAAGAGCTTATTCCAACTAAAGGAAGGCCGCAGGATAGCGTAATGCAAGTACCGCAGCTTAACTTATCGCCTACTACAATGGAACTGATTAACTACTGTCAGAACGAGGTAGAAAGTCAGAGTGGAAGCACAAAATATAATCAAGGCATGGATAGCAATTCATTAAATAAGACCGCAACTGGCATTACCGCTATTATGGGTGCTGCCGAGAAGCGGTCTATTTATATTGCTAGATTAATGGCTCAAAACTTCCTTGTTCCTATGTTCAAATATATTATTCTGCTTAATCAAAAGTACTTGGACGACGAGACAATGTTCCGTTTAACTAACGAAAACGTCTCCATAAAGAAAGAGGACCTGGACGTTGACTTTGACTTTATTGTCAATGTTGGAGCTGGAGCGGGAACAAAAGAAGCAAAAATCAACTACTTAATGGTAGCTATGAACTCAATTCTTCCTTTATTACAGCAACAAGGCTTAGTAAATGAAAAGACTTGGTTCGCTATCAGTAAACAGTTGTTTGAAAATATGGGCATTAGAACCGTTGGAAACAACGTCTTAGACCCGAACGATCCGCAGGTTGCGCAGATGTTGCAGCAGAAAGCACAGCAACAAATGCAGATACAACAAGCTCAAACACAGCAAATCATACAGGCTCAAATGCAATTACAGAAGATTAAATCCCAGGCTGATATTGAGAAAGCAAAGGTTCCTCATACCAGCGTAAGCTATAAAGACCTTCCCGGCGACGCCAAGGTTGGAATATTACGTTCTTATGGTGTAGATACTACGCCACAGGCAGTACAAGCCAAGGAGGTTATAGACCATGCGTGAAAGCAATAGGTTTATTAGGTTCTTAAATAGAGCTAGAGACAAGGTTGTTGACCCAAACAATGACGTCTCCAGAGCTGAATCATTGAAAGCTTACATCAGGGAAGGTACACAAGCCGAGGCTGTGGCTCCGGTAATTGATCGTTGGCTTGACGATTTAGAGACAAGAATATTGAAATCTCTAGCAATACCTGAAAGAAACAGGCAAATAAGTGTAGAGGAATTATCTACTATCTATCGTACTGGGCTGGACATAAGAAAAAGCATAGAGCATGAAATAGTACTTAAAATCCAAAAGTCTGAAGCATACGATAGAAACTTTAGCGAGGAAAAACCCAAGGAGGAGTCTTAAATGGACAATGAAAATGTTGATAATGAAGTAGATGTACAGGAAAGTACAGCGGCTAATGTAGTTGATAACCAGGGGACTGAGGACAATGCAGAAGCCACTACCGGTACGAGCGGTGTCGTTGAAACGGGCGAAAAGAGCTCACCAGAAGCAGACAAAACCTCTTTAGAAGATCAGTCTAAAGACGGCACTACTGAACCGGAAGAAGGAGTAATTAGGGCCGGCGGACTTAAAATGATTAAGGACCCTGACACTGGCAAAATTGATATTGTAGACGACGTTCCGGAGAAAGAAGAGGAACAGGCAAAGGAATCTACAGAGAGTAAAGAACCTACGACAGAAGATAAAGAAGCGGCTGCTAAAAAGGCAACTACTGATATTAATAAGGCTGCCAAGGTTACTGAATATACTCCAGCAGAGCTAGAACAAGCCATTAGAACCAACACTTTGGACGAAAACAGAATGCCTCCGAGTGTTAGGGAGCAATGGAAAGCTTCTCAATATCAGTCTGCAATACAAAAAGCTACTACTCCGGTTAAGGAAGCTACAACTGTTACGCCTGAACAGCAGGCCCAAATCCAAGAAGCTCGCGTTAAGTTTTATTCTAAAATAGAAGCAGAGGCTTCCGAGCAAGCATTAAAGGATATTGGGCTAACAAAAGACGATATTGAAGCAGCAGAGTATAGCGATGATGAAGCTCTGCACCAGAAAATCAATGCCTATAATGCCGCCAAAGAAGTTAATAGAGCTAGAATGATTAACGAACTTACGGCAACTATGACAGCTCAACAGGATCAAGCCAATAGGCAAGCTGAAATAATGAATAATGCCAAGGCTTATTTCAAGACTGCTGTTGAAAAGGAACCTAACTGGCAAGAAATAGACGCATTGATGAACGAAAGATACAGACGTATGCCGCTAGAAGAAGGGGAACCCATTAAGGTTTTATATCAACATTGGGCTCAAAATTCACTCACGGCAAGCGATGTAGAGCTAGCTAAAAAGTATTATGAAGATACTAGAAAAGAATATTATGCTAGCAAAAACGGAGTTAAATTGAATACTCCGGTACGTTCTAAGCCTCCGGTTGTAGAAACACCTGGAACAAAAGCACCTAAGACAAGGGAAACCTTTAATGTTCGTGCTTTCAGACATGCAACAACCAAGGAAAAGGACGCATTTTTCAATAAACTGTTCGCAACAATGGACAGTAAATAGGTTAAAAGAAGAGCAGTTACCAGCAGACTGCTCTTTTTTTATATACAAAAATAACTTATGAGGTGATTATTTATGGCATTAAACAGAACAGTTAGTCCTTCTAAGTCTCAATCTTTGACTTATGAAGCACTGGGCAATGCAGAGGACTTTTCTCCTATTATCAATAACATTGACCCTACAAAGACTCCTTTTCTGTCTACCTTTGACGAACTTCCCGACGCAAAACAAACCGAGTTCAACTGGCTGACAGAAACTTTGAATCCTCCTAAAGAAAATGCTCAACTGGAAATGAGAGATTATTCTACTCAAAAGGTTGGCTCTTTGGAGACACTCAAGAATTATACACAAATTCTTGAAAGCACTGGTAAGGTATCCGACTTGCAAGAGAAGGTTGCTAAGGTTTACCAAGGCACACCTATGAACCGTGCACGTAAAAACGCTATGATTGAACATGCTAAAGATACCGAATTTATGTTAGCAACATCTAACAAATGCAACTCTGGTACAGACGCTGTTGCAGCTCATAGCGGTGGTGTTAAGTACTTTATGAAGGTAGAAAGCTATCCTGCTACCTTGGATATTGCAAAAGGTATCGTTACAATGGATGGCGGCGTTGAACACAACCTTAAAGACGGCGACTTCGTATACTTTACCGCTGATACAATGCCTACTGGCTTGCAAGAAAAGCTTGTTTACTATATTCATAGGGACACAACAAATCCCACTACTGCCTTCACAATTTTCAACACCATTGAGGACGCAGTAATGAATACAACTGCTAAACAAGTTACTCCTACTACTGCCGGAACAGCGTTAAAGGTAGTAAAGAATAACGTTATTTCTCTTCATGGCGCAGCAGATTACACCGTTGACGACATCAACGACGTAATGCAAATGTGCTCTATTCGTGGTGGTAATCCTACCCGCGCATTTATGAGTCATAGAAAGAAACGTCGTTTCTCCGATATTATCCGTGGCTTAGCAACAACAAACCGCAAGAGCGGCGATCACGACATGGATATTACCGCAAACGTGTTCCAAACTGACTTTGGTATTATTACTGCTGAGTCTCATCCTCTTTATGGTGATGACAGAATTGATATTCTGGACATGAACTATTGGGGAATTAAGTACTTGGAAAGACCGCACCAAGTAAAAGGCTTAGCTAAGAAGGGTTCTTATGAGGAATTTGTTATCACATCTACCCTTGGTTTGCAAGCTACACAACCTAAAGCAAGCGGTTCTTTAGTTGATATTGCACGCTAGTTTTAAACAAAAGGCACTTCTATGTAAAAGTAGGAGTGCCTTTTTCTTTTAGATATGGAGAGTTCAAATGATAAAAAACCAAGAGTTTATAGAAGAAAACGATGGCAAAGGCACTGTAAGACTTATAACTCAGGTTGACCCGACTGCTGCCATAGAAGAAGCTAAGGCCGCAACAGAAAATGGTGGACGTATTAAGACTGGCAATGTTGAATGGATAGACCTTGGCAGTTTTCCACAGGAAATGTGGGCTTATGATCCCTGGCTTATCGAAGCTAGAAAGGCTTCTTCTGCCGGAGACATGGGAGAATACAACAGACTTATGCAAAAGTTTTTTGAGGTTCACAAGTGTTTTAAGACTATCGCTAGAAAGAAGTACTGGTAGGAAGTAGGTAGGAAAATGACAATAGCAGCACAATCTGTTTATAGGGCAATTCAAAAGAAGTTCAAGGATAACAACGAGAGTTTTCACAATGAATATGAAACCTTGGACGCTATTAATGAGGCCATTAGATACACAAATAACGTTCTTGCTCTCCGTAACAGCGACTTTTTGGAGAAGAGCATTACTTATAACCAAGACGAAATGAACGCGGAAATAGATGTTTATAACGCTGGACTTACCGAGGGACAGACAAAAAAGGAATATATAGACCTTGCAGAAGAAGGAATTGACTTACCAGAGGACTTTGTAAGCATGATTTCTATTGTAATGACTAGAGAAAATTATCACATGCACCCTATTCCAGCCGTAGAACCTATCCTGCAAGAGACCGATTATAAGATAATTGGCAACAAATTATTTGCTGGTTCTGACTGTACAATGCTTTATAAAAAGCAGCTAACAGAAGTTAAGAACTTGGAAACAGAAAGCATAGACTTACCGTACACGTTCTTTGACTTGCTAGTTAAAATAGCAGCAATGATTTTAGTACAGGACCCGAACAGTGATGTTTTGCTCCAAACAGTTACAGAAACAGTAAATCAGATTGTTCCTCGCAGAAGATACTCAAACGCTCGTATTCGTATGCCGTGGACAGTATAGAGGTGGATCATGCTAGTAACAACAGCAATAGAGAAAATTAAAAGTGCAACACACGATATTTCTGACGAATATTCAACAGACAGATGTATAGATTTCCTAAATAATGCTATTCAACAAATAGCTTCTTTGCTTATTTCTGCTAAATATCCTGGGTTGCTTAAAGAGGTAACACTTATAGATGGGCAAGACTTACCGGACAATTATATGAATTGTGTCGGTAGTTATCCTATCAGAATTACAGCAGGGAAGGTAAAACTTCTGGATGGATATACTTCAATTAGGTTCAGATACTTTTCTACACCTGCTAATTTAACCGGCGTAACCGGAGAAAAGCTTCCGTTTGATCATAATGCACTAGATGAAGCGGTGGTTATGGTGGCTGTATTATTGGCCAAGAACGAAAACGAGTACGATATTACGTCTGATATTACCATGTATCAGCAACTACAAAGTGCTATTGCAGCAGGAATGACGGGACAAAACGCCGCCAAGTAGGTGATATGTTATGGCAGATACAATAGAAAAGAAAATAGTGGAAGCTCCTAGTTTACCTACTACGGTACAAGGTGATGGACGTTATCTAATGTCTATCCTTAAAAAGTACCTGGAGGAAAGCAGTACACAAATCAACCTTGCAAATGGTTACTCCGCAAGCGATTTAAAGAATAACGGCGACAGCGGAACTCCACAAGATTTCATAGTAGACTTTAACCGTAATGGCGTATTGTTTACATGGAAGCACCTAGCAGACATAACAAGTCTTGCCTATTATGAGCTACGAACAAATACAAATGTAGGAAGTACAGTAGGTTTATTAGATAGAACCTATGATAATCAGAGCACTAATGCTCTGGTAAGCTACGTTGATACCGTTTATTTGTATGCGATTTATAAGAACGCTACATACGGAACCCCGGCTACACTAACATATACAAAACCGAGACCGGATACTCCCACAGATATTGCCTTGACTAAGAATAACGAAGGTACATTGATTACCTTTTTAGATATTCCTAGCAACTGTATTGGTGCCAATATCTACATTAATGGGGTGAAATATTCCACAACAGACAACATTTATCTGTTTAAACATGAGCCAACTTACAGAATAAAGGTAGTGGAAGTAGCCTATTATGATAGCTTCGGTGAAGGCGAAAGAGGTATTCTGTACTGCGTATTACCAGATATAACAGGCTTTTTGGTTGAACGTAATGGTTCTATACTAGACTTTTACTGGGACGTTTTAAACATTTATAACGTCCAATACTCTGTTAGAGTAAACCAAACACCCGAATGGGAAAGCGGCATGGAAATATTCAGAACTAAACTGAATAAGAAAAGCTACATTTACCCTAATACTGGTGGACATTATTTCTTAATTAAAGCCGTAGACGAGCATAACAACACGTCAGAAAACGCTGTATATTTCTACGCAGACCATGATATAGAGATAAACAAGAACATTATTCTTAACTTTAAACAACTGGATGTGGCTTATAATGGCAACAAAATTAACTGCTATTATGACGCTGTTTCTCAGGGGTTACGCTTAGAAAAGTCAGCTTTGACTGCTGAATATCTGATAGCGGTTAATCTTCCACAGAAATATAAAGCTAGAAATTGGCTTAACATGGACGTGCAAGGAGTAAGTAATAATAGTTCTACTTGGGATGACTGTAATTTTACCTGGGATTCAAAGGAAGCTAATACCTTGTCATGGTCCGGTAAAATATCAGACTTAACCGGAGTTGTAGTCCAAAAGCAAATAGCTATAAGTGCAGTAGAGGCTAGCAGTCTAGCATTAATGACACTAGAAAATACTGTAACTGCTGAAACAGGGCAAGTTCCGTTTGAAAATATAGGTACAGATACCTATGCTTCCGGAAGATGGGCGAACGGACTTAAAATAAAAGATACCACTAGATTAGCTTATGATGTAGAAGGAACAAGCAACTTTCATATAGTATTCTGGTTAAAAAAAGAAAGTGATCTTCCGGACACTGTTCTAATGACCATAGCTAATGCAAACGGTACAGGACTATATGAAATAGGCTATTCAAGTTACGATAGTTCTTTCTATTTAAAAGCTTCAGACAATAAAGAAATAAAATTAAAAACAGTAATGCAAGAGCGAGACTGGATCATGCTAGGTATTTCACAAGGCGCCAGTAAGCGCTCTTTTTTTATTAAAGATTTAGGCTTCAATTCTACGGATAGCGGAACAATAGAAGCTTCTCCTTGTGGAATACTGGGGAAAATTTATTGCTATCCTAAAATTTTGATATAGAGGTGCAAACATGAAAATAGAAAGCTTTAAAATTAAAGGTTCTATGACAATGACTAAGATTTCTCCTAATGGAGACGTAGAAACAAGACGCAAAGACAACCTAATTCTAAATGTTGGCTTTGATTTTATTGCAAATGCTTTGTGTGCAACAACAAACAGACCTAGCGTAATGGGATATACAGCACTTGGTACAGGAACAACTGCTGTTGACGCAGCACAAACAGCCCTTGTAACAGAGCTTGCTAGAAAGCCGGCTACCTATGCTCATACCGCAGGAACCAAAGTATTTACCTTATCTACTACGTTTCAAGCTGGAGAAGCTACAGGAGCTATCACAGAAGCTGGTATTTGTAATGCCAGTTCAGATGGCATTTTCTTAGATCGCCTTACGTTTGCAGTTATGAACAAAGGCGCTGACGATATTATTACAACTACTTTCCAATTCACATTATCTTAAAGGAAGTATGAGCTATGGGTGCTACTACAAGAATTGAATCTGTTACATATCTTAAATGGAATGACTGTAATTTCACATGGGACAGTACAGAAGCTGGAAAAAGCTTTGCTGACTTTGGCTATTTGACCTATGTCATGGAAGGTACGGAAGAGATTTCAGTATCGGAAGTAGTACAAAAACTACCATTGCTCAATTTTAATGAGCTCCTAAGCATAGCGGAAACTGATAATAAGGACATTAGTATTCTAAAAAAAGAAGCTATTAATGTTGCGGAAGTCTACTGGGATGTAATGAATTTTATCCTAAATGTTTCCGAAAGTATTTCCTTTAAAGAGATTAATTCAAAGGGAATAACTAAAAAGTATGCAGAGCAAATAAGAACCGTGGACAAAGTAAGTAAAACAATTTATATAAACAAAAAAGAAATTGTTTCACTCTTGGACACAGTATTGAAACAAGTAGTATTTTATCGTGTGTTATTTGAAGAGCTGGCCTTAGAAGAAGGAAGCTTCAAAGAAATAGACATAAATAAAACAGAACGCTTTGCTTTGGATGACAGGCTAACGAAAACATTAAACCTGAATCTAAGCGAGAGCGTTCTTTTTAGTGATTTTTTTAATAGAAGTATTAGCTTTAAGCGCGTTCTTGAAGAAACTATTAACTTCTTAGACTTACCCAAAAAGAGAGCATACCTAAACAAACAAGAAACTATTGCTGTGCTGGATCGTTTCATTAGAGCTAGCAACGCCATTTTATCAAACATTGAGGTAGACGCAGAGGAAATGACACTAGAACAGTTTATTCAGGCGGCTAATAAAGCTTCTGGATATGGCTCCTTTGCAGATTTTAATGTAGGTGAATATGAGTATCAAAAGGCCCTTGTAAGAATATTGGTTAGTTCTAATGAGACCAACGCGGCTCCAGTACTTTACGGTGTTGAACACCATGTTGATATTGACGATACAGACGATAGAGGCATTGTAACGATAACAGATACAACACAGACTACTAAGGTTTACTACAACAAGCATTATTACAATGCTCCGGAAGTAAACGTAACCATAAAAGGTGGTTCTCAAAGTACTGGCGTTATTATCCCAGTTATTGAGGCCACAGACGGCCTAGACGATAGCGGAAGATACTTCACTGTATCACTTTATAACTCTAGTTATACGCGTGTTACAGGTACTATAGCGTGGGTAAGCAAAGGATATTAGAGGTGAAAAAATGCAAAAATATATAGATATTCTCGGTACTGATGAGGTAAAAGACAGTAGAGAAGTAATTAATAATAATATAAAAACAGTTGCTTCTGACTTCTCTGGTACAGCTTTCCCAACAGAAAACCTAGTAGAAGGCATGACTTGTTATCGTACCGATCAGAAAAAACTTTATCGCTACATAACTGTTGACAGTACTCTTGCATGGGTAGTGGATAGAACTTACTCTGTAAATGGTCAAACAATAGACGCCAACGGAAATATTAAACTTGAAGATTATGTAACAAAACTTACTGTTAAAGGAACAACTGTAACAGTAACAAAGAAAGATGGAACTACTTTTGACATAGTAACACAAGATACAACCTATTCTAACGCAACACAAACAGCTAACGGCCTTATGAGTTCTGCTGATAAGACAAGACTTGACGGTATAGTAATTCCTACTTCCTTACCTGCCAATGGCGGTAATGCAGATACATTAGATAATCTTCATGCTTCTAGTTTCTTGCAGCTATCTAACGGGTATGTACATGAATTTTGTTTAGCAAGACAAAACGATTCAATAGAAGGTGGGCAACTTGATTTTCAGTTAGCAAACGGTACGCAAATCGCTAGCATTGATATTTATAATGCTCAATTTAGATTTCTTTTACCTTCCGCAGTTGGAATGATAGTTGATTCATCTGGTGTCTATTTTTCAGCAAGCAATTTGTCGGGGAACGGATTTAACAGATTAAATAATAACTTACTTCTCCAGTGGGGATATTCAGGAGCTAGGCATACAACGTTTCCTGTTACTTTTGGAACTTGTTTACAGGTTTACACTCAATACGCTGGCACAGAAGAAAATACATATAATCGTGACAATGAACCAATTAATATAAACGCTTCTGGTTTTGATATTTATGAAACATCTAGTGCTACTTTGCCATATAGGTGGTTTGCAATAGGAGTTTAAATACCAACCGCAAACCAATAAATGTTTCCTCCTTGCTCATTATTTTGCAGTGTCATACTTGCAGCTCCTTTTGATATTACTTTAGTGCCGTTGTTATAAGAATCATTAGATGTAGTTTGCGTAGATTGTGTAAATGCCGCAAAACAGGTATTAAAGCTTACAGGATAGGTTACAGCCACAGATGTAGCTTGACCAATATAAACTGTTCCCCACTGGGGATATTCAGACTCTCAACATACAACTTTTCCAGTTACATTCTCAAATGCACTTCAAGTTTATTCTCAATATGCTGGTACTAATCGTGGCTACACCGCTAACAGCGAAACTAGACCAATTAATATAGCTAATTCTGGCTTTGATATTGAGCAAAGCTTTATCGTCCCATATCGCTGGTTTGCAATAGGTGTTTAAATTCCTATTGCAATGTATCTAAGGGTTCTGCCAGCTGGACAGTATGCAGTAAAGCCTGCATTTGAATATGATGTGAAACCAAAATCATTTTCATCATATTGGACGCCATGCAATCCACTTACTATTCCAAAGCAAGTACTAAATGTTATCGGAAATGCTATATATCCATTAGTGCCAGCGGGAATAGTTCCCCACTGGATAATAAATCCGTTTGGAAGGGTATTGTAGCCATTACTATTTTTACTATATCCCCCGGCATATATCCCTAAATAACTTATATCAAGATTAACGCTCCCATTGTAGACAAAACGAAAATGGTTTTTCCATGCATCAAGCCACATATCTGGATTACCATCAGACTTTTGAAAACGTATTTCACCGCCTTCGTTTTCTGTATTCTGACGGGCTATGTAAATGGTTGATGGCAGATATCCGTTAGAGAATATCTAACGGATATATTCCATCTAGTAATGTGTTTGCAAGGACCGATTCAGATACACAAGGAGGTAATATATTTTTACAAAATTCTAATAATAATAGCTTAGTAGGAATAAGTTTAATAAGATTAAGTGGAGTTCCATATATACGTTTCGTAGATTATGGCAGTTATGATGGTCAAGTAAGAATACCATTCTATTTTAGCCTTTTAAGTGGTGTATCTGTAAACGGTATTTATTCAGCTGCTGCAAATGGCTATAACAGATTAAACAACAACATACTTATCCAGTGGGGAACAGTGAGCAATTCAAATATTGGATATGACACCGTTACTTTCCCCGTGACCTTTAACCAACTGTTTTCAGTAGTTACAAAATCAGCATATAAGGGAAGTGAAGGAGCTGGTGAAGAACGTTATATAGAATGGCAAAACAATGCCCAATTTAGGACAGGGCATGATTCAGGTGGCTTTAATTGGATTGCCGTTGGTATTTAAATACCTATTGCGGCCCAATTAAATCCTGCATAGCCATTACCATTATCGTAAATATTGCCATAAAAGCCAGAATTACCAACCTCTTTAATCGCAAAATTGCTTTGTGAACCCGTTAAGTTGCTACCGGTAATTGGAGACCCAACGACAGAGAAAACATTCCCAAAAGTTACAGGAAACGTTATATAGGTATCTCTTGCTGTACTGGAGACTGTTCCCCAGTGGGAAGAGTTGCGTTTTCTGGTAAAAGTACTTATATAACTTTTCCTGTAACGTTTTCTTCTGTATTTACTGTTTTAACAGGAGTAAGCGATAATTCACAAGATCAGTATGGAGACAATAATGCAATGGGAATTTCTAATTCTGGATTTACTGGATGGAAATATCAAGAAGCTGCTCACACGCTTTATTGGTTTGCAATAGGTATCTAACGGATATATTCCTTATAGTTCCACTTTTTCTAATGGTGATACTAGTAATCATGGTGGCCAAGTTTGCCTAAGAGATTGGAAATCATCAAACACTGTAGGAATTGACATATTTCCTATTGATGGAGGAACAAATAGCAGACCAGTAATGCGTTTTATTAATTACGGGCTTTATGATGGACAAACTCGCATATCTATGTTTTTAGATTTTATTAATAGCAAGTTGTATTGTGGCGGTACTTGTTTATCTACAAATGGATATGATACTCTTCTTAACGGAGTACTTATCCACTGGATAACTACTCCGTTTGTAAGCCTAGAATAGCCATTTGCACTCGTAGAATAGTAGCCATTATATAAATCAGCATAAGAATAGCCTATTCCTTGAAAGGTAAAACTGTGCTCATCTCCGGCAATTCTTGCAATAAAATCTAATCCATCGTTACGATCTTTATGAAAATCAATTAAATGGGTTGTTTCGAGAACTTCGCCATTAATTATGGCAAGATACCAAGGTCCATAATCTTGACGATACCCGTTAGATATTCTCTAACGGATATGCGCCAAGTTTAGAAATATCTGCTGTTATTCCTTATATTGATTTTCATTACAATAACAGTACGGCTGATTATACTCAAAGATTAGCTGCTATTTCTAATACAGCGTTACAAATAATTCCCGGTGAATTGTATTTAGGCTCATTCCTTGCCTTGGCTAGAGCAGGTGTAAGCTTTTCTGCAAATGGTTATTATATGTTAAACGACCATTTTATTATCCAGTGGAGAAGAAAACCGTTATTTAAACGTGTGTAACCATTAGCAGCAGAATTATAGCCTCCAAAATAGACTAAATTACTTATTCCACTTGCGTTTCCCATAACCATAAATTGTATTTGATTATTATATACAAATCTAAAATTTGCATAATAGGCATCAATAAACATATCAGGATTTCCATCCGCTTTTTGAAATAATAACCTTCCTCCATCAGTTGTAGTATTTACCCTAGCTAATATAAAAGTTCCAGAGGTTACATATCCGTTAGAGAGTAAATAGACTAATATACACAATTATTGTGTATGTTATTGTGTTTACACTCAAAACATGAAAGGAGTTTTTTATGGAAACAACAGGACAAAAAACAGATACACAAAAAATAATGGCTAAGTTTGATAATGCGGGGAACCGTACTCATACTTATATCTGTGATACCGACGATCAAGTAAAAGCTTATGAAGCACAAGGATTTGTTGAGATCACAAAGGACGACTGGAATACTTACATAGGAAATAGGGCGGATGGTATTAAATATGTCCGTGGCGCAGACGGAAAGCCTACTCCATATATAACAACCTTAGACGAAGATAAAGCTACAGCACTCAATTATCAATATCAAAAATATCAAAAATTGAAATACGCTATTGCCTGGTTAACTGATGGTAGTGGTTACGGTTTTGACACTGATAAGGACAGTCAGACTGACTGGCTTGCTGTCGTAACAGTGCTCCAGACCAGTGGTGCAGCCAACGGATTTTACAAGGTTTACACTGATAAATCTGATACTGCGAAAAAGGCTTTTGCACCTGTAACTCTTTCTCAGCTACAAGAAGCAGGAAATGTCTCTAGAGCACAGCAGACTGCGGCTTATGAAGGATTTGAACAGATTAAAGCAGAAATCAATAGTTGTGTAACAAAAGAAGAGGTGGAAAAGTATATGCCTTGATAAACGGCATGGTTAAGCCATTTGTTACACTTTATAGCATAAGCACAAATTAAGCACAGTTGGTTAAGCTAGTCTAGGAGCCAATTTAACGTATAAAAAAATATATGAAAATTATATTGTTACTCGCAAGTTAAGCACAAAAAGCCTATTTTAATAGGTTAATTGCCTTGCGTAGTTCATGTATATTTTTATGTGTATAATGTTTCTCCGTAACCCCAGTACCGGCGTGCCCCATTAACATTTTTATTGTAAAAGGATTGGCACCGGAGTCATTAAGCCTGGTAGCAAATGTGTGTCTCATTTCATGCGGCGTGTGTTTTAAGTGTAGTTCTTTCATAAATTTCACGAACTTACTTCTAAATTTGCCGTATGAAAGCTTTTCGGGACCACCTATGACATAACTATTGCCTTCATGTATTGCAAGCTCTATAAAAGGCATTATGCACTTATGTAAAGGAACAGCTCTATTTTCACCCGCTTTAGTCTTAGACTTTGTAACAATAAGATACTTCTGGCGCAGCTTTATATCCTCGCTTCTTAGATTTAACAGTTCTGACGGTCTTAGACCAGTATAACAACCAAGAATAACAAAATTCTTAAAAGGATCAGAAGATAATTTAACTTTGTTTAGCTGCCTTGTGTTAAAGGGCAGCTTTTTCTTATGCTTGTCGTCCTTAGCTATTGTAATAAAAAGAGAGTAGTCCTTATCCGTTACATCATATTTGATAGCATACGAATACATCTGATGATACAAATTTCTAACTTTCTTTTGAGTACTATAGCCAATTCCAGAATTATTAATAGAATTTATTATTTCTTGTAAGTCAGAAAGGCGCAGAGAGGCGAAGTGCTTATCCCATAGAGGTTTACTATGTTTAAAGCTATTATAATCACTACTCTTTGTGGAATTGGAAACTGCCGGGAATTTCTCGGACTTGAAAAGCTCGTAGACCTGTTTAAAAGTTATGTCATTTTTAGAAAATAAACTTGGGTTATCGTGATATTTGAGAAGTAGTGCAAGTCCGTCCTCATACGTAGGAGTATAGCCAATGGGTTTTTGCTTTCCTTCTTTAGATATTTTAACAACAAAAGGGTTTCGTCTCGTTCCCTTCATTTTGTATACGGTTCCGAATCCATTTTTAAGCTTCATAAACAAACCATTCCTTTCAATATTATTGACAAAATTATTAAAGGCCAGGAGAGAATAGAAAATATGGAAAATAAAATTAAACCAGGAGCAAAAACATGCTAATTACAGTAGAAAATGTTAGTGCGTATTGTGCTGTTTTAACTTTATCAGCTCTTTTTATAAATAAGGTTGTTGTAGAACCATTGAAAAATAGTATTGATAGATTAACAGAAACAACTAAAACTCTAACAGAAGAAGTGCAAAAACAACGTGAGCGCATGGCTTTAGCAGAAGCAAGCTTGAAATCTAGCCATAAAAGACTTGATACATTTGAAGAGCGCTTACAGGCAGTAGAACACAAGTGCGAAACTTGCGACTGCAAGAAATAGGGGTGTTGAAATGAAAAGAAGTAATGAACACCAAATAAAAAAGATTATGTTTTCTGGTCTGGTAGGCGGCGTGAATGTTGCGCAAGTGCCGGAACAGATAGCAGAAACTGACATGCAACTTTGCGAGAATTTTCTTTATGATTTAGATAGTCAAAGACTGGTTGGCAGAGGTGGCTTATCAGCTCCGCTTACAACCTTTCAAAATCCTATTCGTGATTTGTTTTATGATGTGGATACTAATGTGTTAGTTGCATTTTTAGAAACAAGAGAAACGTATGCTTTTAATAATGGGTATAATCAAACACCTTCCTTTCTAGGTACTGTAAGTGGTACAAAGTCTCCTAGCTGTGTAAAGTTTATGGATAAGTTATGGATAGCAAGTGGAGGAGTTCTACAATACAGTAATTTTAATTCAATTACATTAATACCTGCTGCTCCAACATGCGATTTAGTTTTCCAGCGTTTTGGTCGTTTAGCTGCTATTCAAACCGGAAACGATAGAATAACCTATTCCGATACTGGAGACGGAACAGGATGGAGCAATGATTCTAATGTTGCCTCTTCAAGCCAATGGTTAGACGTTGGATATGGCGACAGTGGAGATATTATAGCTGTTGTTCCGTTAGCAACAGATATGATTATTATAAAGAGTAACGGTATGATTTATCAATTCACCGGAGATAGCGATTGGAATTCATGGAACGTATATAACATTGCTAACAACGCGGACCCAGTAGGCGTAGCGACAGCTACAAATATAGGGGATAGCGTTGTTTTGTTATCTACTAGAGGTTTGAAAAGTTTAACAACAACAATGGACTATGGAAACATAACTCCTAACGATATAGGAGACAAATTTAATAAGCTCATAACAACTAACATGTATGAGCCTAAAATTTGCCATCTAAAAAGACGTAGCACAATTATGATCAGGCCGACAACCGATAAAACATATTGGATAGCCTTTAATTATCGCATTGGTGCAGCAACAGTTATTAGGTTTGGTCTACCAATTACAAGTATTGTTGAAACAACTAACGATGTGCTAGTTGCTTCCGGTACTTGTTTATATAAATGGGCAAATGAATACGCTACGGATAATGGTGTTGAAATTTCATACCACATGAAACCAAAGGATGTTATTGGTAGTGATGAAATGCTGGTCAAAGCTATTGATACAAAATTTAGTTCTGACAGGGCTGGTACTGTCAATGTGGCTACCAGTACATTGTCCGTAGGTATGCCCGCCAATTCAAGGAGAAAAGTCCGTTGTAATCATTCAACTGACTGTATCTCTTTAGATGTAACAAGCACAACAAGATTTGAATTAGACCATATTGCATTAGATATTAGCGATTTATAGGAGGCATTTTAATGGAAAACAGTCTTGATCCAAGAAAGCGTTTTAAGGAATGGGTAGATAAGTACGAAGAAAAAACTGGAGAAAAAGCAATACTTCCACCTGGATATGTACTTCAATTTTTACCAAGTAGAGGATGGAGTACTTATAAAATTGATACAGCAGGTTCTATGCTAGTTGTTTATCAAAGCTGCGGGGACCTTAAATTCTGGAGAGACGTAGCTGAATTAATAGCCTCAACCAATAAACTTAAATGTATTTGCACTTCATGTTTGCTGGACATAGAAGCATATATTAGGTTCTTTGGCGGTAAGATAGTCGAAAAGCAAGAACATAATGGACAGTTCCGTTATATTTGTAAAGACTATTTGGGTAGGAAAGTTATTGCAACTTACAGAGGAAACTTAGAAAAGACTGGTAAACCTTGTTATTGGGTTACTCAATATTTATATGAACTTTTAGAAACGAAGGAAGATAGGTGATAAAATGCACCAATTTTTTAAATTTAAACTTCAACTGCATGGAGGAACAAGCGTAACAAATACGTCTAGCTATAAACCTACAGCAGAAGAAGAAAGGTTACAAGGCAATGCGGCTGACTATGCTGAATATGTTATGCCTAATGCAAAAAAGCTTAATGATGTAGCTGGTAATTTGCTTTATGATAGCCTTGGAACTACTCAGGTAGATTATACAAAGCTAAACAATACTGCACAGAGTCAAATTGGCAACGCTCAAAACCTTATTTCTGGTTTACAAAATGGAGCGTTGCCTTCTGCTTATACAGACAATATGAATTCAGTAATTAATAATGCTGTTCAAAACTCTGTCGGCAATACGATTAATAGCTTAGGAAGCAAAGGAGTTTTAAATTCCTCTGTAACTACTAAGGCCCTAAGCGATACATCAACATCAGCAGCAAATGCGGCAGCAGAAAACTATTTAAACAGCATTTCTACTTTAAATGGTTTAGCTGGTCAACAGGCAACATTAGCCGGAACGCCAATTTCTACGGCGGCAGCTGCACAAGAAGCACAACAGCAACCGGCAACAAATCTTTGGAATGCTTCTTTAGGTTTGAGTGGTGCTACTACAAGCGCATTAGGAGCTGTATCTGGACAAGGTACAACTACAAGTACTCAAAGTTCTGGTGGTGGCGGTATTTTTGGTGGACTCGTTTCCGGACTTGCAAGTGGAGCAATGTCCGCTTTCTGCTTTGCAGAAGATACACAAATTGAATTGCCTGATAATAAGTTCAAAGCAATTCAAAAATTAAAAGTAGGAGACGATGTAATATGCCGAAACGAACAAACCGGTTCAAAAGAAAAAGCAAGCGTTACAGAAATTTTAGCTCCTGTATATCAAGATGTTTACACCGTTGTATGCTCAGGAGACAACTTTGTAAGTACAACATTGACACAACCGTTGCTGAAAGAAGATAATACATGGATTTTGGTATCTAATCTGACTCCAGGAACAGTGTTAATGAATACTGGCAAAGTAATGTCAGTTATTTATAGTGGTGAACGAAAAGTTTATGATCTTAAAGTAACTGGTTCTAATAATTATTATGCTAATGGTTTTGTTGCAAAAGGCGGAACCAATGAATGGGAAGGTGAGAAGTAATGGCTAGAACTATTTATAATAATTCTAATAGCTTTAATCCTACCGCAATGGCTTATCAAGACCCTGCGGGTGGACTTGGATATATTATTGGTAACGCATTAGGCGGTATGTGGAGTGATGACTACAACAAAAGAGGAACAGATAAAGCCTTAATGGACTGGGCTATGACAGACGAAGGACAAAAGGCTATTTCTCAAATGGGGCAAGGCACCCAAGATATTTTCTCAAAAAAGTTTAATGAATATAGCAATAGAAGAGACGCTAGCGGAAATCCTATTTATGTTAATCCTTTTCAAAATAACCAAAACGCAGTACAAAACCCACAAAGTCAAGCAGTAAACCAACAACTTCAAACCCCTACAACTCCAGTTGCTCAAAATTATGCGTCTCCTGGAGTTACGGTTACTCAAATTCCTGCGTCTAATATTCTTGGACAATCACATGATATTAATATTCAAGGTACTAATACTCCGGCAATAGGTGTATTAGGTAATAATTATTATGGTGTAGATGTAAATGGAAACCCGATACTTTTACCAACAAAAGATAATGGGAGCAATACTCAAAACCCTAGTGGAGTAGCGGAGATAAACGTAGGCACTCCCGTTACTGACGCAAATACACCAATGCCTACTCCTACAGATCCGCGCTTAGACCTTATCAGTTCAAAAGCAAGAGAGACTGTGGGCCTTCCGGAAGTACCGCTTTCAGATAAAAAATGGAGTGCTCAAGACTTGGCCAAGGAGTATATCACAATAACAGATACAGACGGAAAGAAAGTTGTTCTTTCATTAGACAATGGTCAAGGTGGAGTAAAAACGCCGGAGCAAGCTGTAAAAGATTATCAAACAACAGGTGTTAGTGCTGGTAAATTCAATTCACAAGAAGAGGCTGACAGTGCAACAAAGCAACTTAGAAATGCAGATATTTTAACTGCTGATATAAACATGAATAAAGACTTACCGTTTAGACAACGTATTGATGATTATATTGCTAAACGACAAGCTCAGACTCAAGCTGTTTACCCTGGGTTGAATTTTGGTAGTGAACAACAACCCAATAATAGCAACATAGTAGGAAACGTTGACGTTACTAAACAACCTATCGTGCAAAACCCGGATGGAACTGTTAGCACGGTTCGCTCAATGTCTACGAATATCGACGGTAAAGAAGTTCTATTGCCCACTGTTTCACAGGACGGAAGAATTTTATCTAACCAAGAAGCCATTGACGAATACAAAAGAACCGGAAGGAACTTAGGCGTATTCAATACCGTGGAAGAGGCTAACAACGCAGCGCAAAATCTTCACCTACAAGAGCAACAAAGAGTTGCGACAAATAACCCCAACACCGTACAACAACAGCCTCAAACCGCAAATAACGCTACACAACAACCTCAAACGATAGATACTGTTACACAACAGCCACTTACCAAAGAAGCTCAAGGTGTAAAACAAGCTATTAATAACCAACAGGTTGTAGCGAGAACACCGGAGCAAAAGCAACTATTTAATAATGCTGCTTTACAATATCTAGCCAATAATAATGGAATTACGCTAGAGGGTATTCAACAACTTGCAAAAAAGGACCCTAAAGCAGTAGACGCTTTAATGGCTAACTTTGACGCGGATGGTATAGTTGCTACTCTGAAAAGCAATATGGCTTTGAATCATATCCCTGATGTTCAACAAGGTATGGTCCTAGACGCTTTAATGCCTAAGTTAGCAGCAACTCAAAAGACTATTAATCAGGCCGAGTCAAGAGCTTATCAAGCTATGCTTAGTCAGTTATCACCTACGGATTTTAAAACTGCATTGCCTATTCTTAATGCCTTATCAACTGTAGATGGTTCAGCTGCTAAAACTTGGAGTACAGCGTTTGCTACTGGTGGACAAATGCTTCAACGTAATTGGAACTTAACAGATAAAGAAAGAGAACGTAAGGAAAAGAAAGAAGATGTTGTTTGGTCTGCAAACTTCCAAAGCGCTCAAAAACAAAAAGAAGCAGACGCAAAGTATCAACAACTTGTTGCTGCTGGTATGAGTCCACAAGAGGCACGCTTAGCTGTTTTGGGTGTAAGAACTGGAAGCGGAAAAGGTTCTACCCCTGAATCTGCTGAATATAAAGCAGCTAAAGAAAAATATACTATTGCCTTACAAAGCGTTAAAGATTATGAAACAAAATATAAAGATAGCGATCCTAAAGATATTCCGGCAGAAGATAAAGCACGCTATGAAAGAGACAAGTCTTATGTAGACTCTTTCAAAGATACAATTTTTGGTATGCAACCTCCAGATACTAGCATGTCAAATTATAAAGTTATGGCAAGTTGGTTTGATGGACAGGGAGCTGGAAACATTTCTGATAAGTACGAAAAGGCTAAATTAGCTAAGACTGCTATTCAAATGGGAGCTAACCAACAGGCAGCATTAGATTATTTAGGACTTACCGAAGAGGATTTAGCTGTAAAGCCTGGACTTCTAGAGTCTGCTGCTAAAGATACTGGAAACTTTATAACTTCCAATAGCTTAGGTAAGAACGCTAACCTTTATGAACAAGCCGCTCCAACTGCTGTTACAGACGCAGAAAGTAAATCAGCGTGGGACGCTAGATGGGCGAATGGCGCAGCTCAACAAGAAGCTAATAAACGTAGAGCAGAAGCAGACGGAGATTTGAATAATTATTATACCGTTAGAGACGCTATAGTAAGAAACCTTGGCTCCAACTACGCAAATGAACGTCAATGGAGACGTGAAGAGTTGGCCAACCTGTTAATATCCAAGGGATATAACGAAGAATACGTTAAACAAATATTAAATTTATAGTACAAAGGAGACAAAAATGGGTTCCTTAGAAGATAAAGATGTTAAAGATATGACGTTAGATGAGTTTATAACTGCAAGGGCAGAGCAAGAAAGAAATAAAAAGACCTATCAACAAACTATTGATCAAGCCAATGACATCCTTAAAAATAAATATGGTGTTTACGGACAAGGCACTGATACTATTGGTAATGGACATTTAGGAGCTTTTGCAGACTCCTTCCAAGCCGGAGGAGCTAGTGTAATTGGTGGTATAGCAGATATGTTAGGCGCTACCAATATAGGTAATTGGGCAAACAACGTAGCTAGAGATAATACAGATTCTAGCAAACAGTTTGATACAGTTTTTTCTACTGATTATTTATTAGACCCTAGAGGACTTACAAGTGATGTAGGTAATCAATTAGGAAGTATGGCAGCTCTTATGCCTGCTTCTATGGCTATTGCTCATGTTGCACCGGTAGCCGGTGCAGCAGGGCTTATGGCTAGAATGGCCGGTAAAGTAGGTTTAAATACTGCTGCTAAATTTATTACAAGCCAAGCTGGACAAAAAGCGCTAGAACTTGGTTTAGGTGGCGTTATTCGTTCTATTCCAGAAGCGGCCTCAGAAGGCGGCAATAGTAAACGTGATTTAATGGATAGTGGAATGAGCGAAGAAGAGGCAAGCGCAAAAGCAAAGGAAGTTTATTACAAGAACTTAGCTTTTTTGCCTGTTTCTAATGCTATTGAGTCCATGTTCTTAGGCGGTAGTTTATTCAATGGTGCCAGAGGTGTTGTTTCTGGTAAAATTGGCAACGCTGTATCAACAACCGCAGCTGAATCAGCTTTAAAAAGTATGGGGTTAGCTATTCCCCGTTTAGCTCCTGGCGTAGCTGCTAACGCCTTCCAACAAGGTATGGAAGAAGTGTTTCAGCAAACATTCCAGGACGAAGCAGCAGGGAAACCTGTAGGAAGTATATACGATCCTTCTAGCTGGAACGAGGAACAAATGGACTCCTTTAGAAAAGGTGCTATGGGTTCCTTAGTAATCGGAGCTGCAACAGACGCTTATCACTATGCTAGAAGTGGACAAAAAGGCTCCACAGCCTCTTTAGAAAAAGGGGTAACAGGTTTATATGATACTAAAGAAGAAAGTGCTCCTGGAGGCATTTTCGACTTAATGAAGCAGAATACTTTAAGTGGTAATTCCGATGATAATAGCAATACACCTCCGGCAGCTCCTGGAGTTAAAGCAGAAAGTAACGACTTTGAAAAACTTGTTTCTGCAATAGGACAACAAGAAAGTCATAACGACTATACTGCTGAAAACGAAAGAACCGGAGCATACGGAAAGTATCAGATATTAAAAGAGAATTGGGAACCGTGGGCAAAAGAAGCTGGTGTTGCCGGAGCAGATATGACTGATCCAGAAGCACAAGAAACTGTTGCTAGATTTAAGCTCAAACAATACTACGACAAATATGGCGCCAAAGGTGCTATGCAAGCGTGGTATGGCGGTGAAGGTTCCGTTGGACAGTCAAACGATAACAATCAAGGTAATGGAAACGAACCGAGTCCCAATGATTATGTAAGCCAAGTATCTGAAAAAATGGGAGATACGATAGGTACAAGTACAGCTAGCGATGGAAGTATCATTAGTAATGTTCGTGCACTAGAAGGCAAAATAGGCCATTATGCTAGTGACGGAACTAACTGTATGCGTACAATGGGAATTGCTCTCAAAGGCACTCCGTTTGAAGGACAAGTCAACGTAGATCAAGCCGTAGCTACCGCTAAGGAAAACAATTTACTTGTTTCTGGCAATAGCGATTATGTTCCACAACCTGGAGATATTGCAGTTGTTAATAACGGCAATCACGTTGTAATGGTTACAGAAGATGGTGGCACTATTCAAAATGGTGCTTCACACGACGGAGTTTATGAAAGCAAACAAAGTCCTAAAGAAATGTTCGGCAATGTTGATTATTATATCCGTACTAGCGTATATGGTAATGGAGCTTCACAAGCCAATGTTGATATTAGTACATCCACTAAAGATAAGACTAAAAATGCAGATATTTCTATGCAAGGAGTTTTTAATCAACAAAACAACACAAGCGAATCTGCCAATGCTTATAGTCAGGCTATTACAGATAGACTTAAAAAAGACGTTAAAGCAGACAAAGAAGATATTGCTGAACAAGTTGGTAATAATGCTACAAATATGGGTGAACTTGGCACAGTTTTAGCTACTAATGCCAAAGCAAAAGAAGCAACTTCAACTCCTTCCATTGAAACAAAGCCTATAAAAAATAGTTCTCCTATTATTAATCAAGTTGGAGAAATTATTAATAATTCAACATTAGTTGAATCAGCAAAAAAGGCTATTAATGGAGACCAACATGCAAGACATTTATTAGGCACCTTGCCATCAGCTTTACAAACTGCTCTTATGAAAAAGGCTAGCGGAGTAAGTAATGATGAGATTGTAAACTCTATAACCAATATAATTAATAATGCTAAGCAGAAAAACGTTCAGACTCAACAGGCGCAACAAGTACAACCGACTCAACAACAAGCACCTATAACAAATAATCAGGCTATTAATGAAGAAGTACAACCTCAGTCAGTGCCAATTGCTAACAACCCTGTAGAGGCAAACAATACAACTAGCATAGCTAAGCAACAGTTTATCCCTGCGGAAAATGTTGCTAGTCCGCAACGCTTAGCTCAAGCAATACCTCAACAATATACTTTAAGTAATGGTAAAAGCTTTATGTTACCGCAAAATTTAACACAACCTATGATTAACTTTAGCCAAAAGCTAGCTCAAAGCTATGTTAAAATGGCTGTTCCTCAACTTAAAAATAGGTTGTTAGACTTAAATCAAATTATTGCTAAGACTAATAATGATATTGTAAATGCTAAAAATGGTAATGCTATTGCTTCAAATAAAGAACAATTAGCAAAAGCCACTATTGAAAAGCAAGTCGTCGAAAATGAAATTTCTACAAAACAAGGAGAGAATAACAATGATAATGCGCAAATCATACCGGAGAGTAATGCTCAACAAACCCAAGAAAATATCAATGAAAACTCCGAATCTGGACTCACTCAGCAGACAAAAGAGCGTGAACGTAAAGGGCAAGAAAGTAAAAGGAATGAGCAACTAGCTCAATACAAAGAAAAGTTTAACAAGTTATCTGATGAAGAAAAAGCCGAAGAAGTTGATAAACGAGGCGTTCCAGCATACATAAAGTTTAAAAAAATGTCTGAAAAAGGCAAAGCTGCTTTTCTAAAAACCATGAGCAAGGTAGTTGATTATGGCGGAGAAGAGGAAAGCAGAAGAAAGCATATTGCTAAACTTGTATTAAACCCTGATACTTCAAGTCTTGTTGCAATAACCAAGCCTAAAAAGGATATGTACGGACATCCGCATACAGATTTTATGATCGCACATGAAAAAGGAACAGACAGATATTTCAATGACGTTCCTTTTGAGTATGTAACAAAGGCAGAGCTTGATTATTTCAATGCTTTAAAAGGAATTGTAAAACAACTTTATGGCGACCAAGTATTACAACCTGTTCAAAATAAGCAGACCAACGCTGCCGCTCAATGGGATAAAGTTGTAAATACTAAAGCAGTAAACAACCTTTCAAGTTCAGAAGCTAACCAAGTTCTTAGTATTCTTGATGGTAAAAAGCAGGATAAAGCTGTTCCTTTTGATAAAGCAAGAGCTGATAAGATTGCTAATATTGGTTTTGGCGTAATACAAAAAGCTTATGCCAAGGGAGATATTACACTGTCTGACGCTCAAAATAGGGTTAAGGGCTTAGTTGACGCAATAGAAGATACAGTTAAAAATACTCCTGTTTCTTATCTTGATACAACAGAAGGCTCTTTGTTTAAACAACTTCGTGAAACCACACAAGAAACCACAACCAAGAGCGAAGCAAAGGCACAATTTAGTGATTTAGATTCAGCAAAGAAAGCCTTTGAAGATATTGCAGGTATTAAAAAGGCAGAAAAAGCTCCTACAACCGAACTACTAAGTTCTATTGATAGTAGCGACGAAGCAAGAGCAAAAGCTAAAAAGCGCTTAATGGCTGCTTTAAGTAATGTAAGTTCTAATCCTATGTTTAATCCAGAGTTACATAAAGCTGCCTTAGACTACGGACTAATATTGCTCAAAGATGGTGTTAATAGTTTTGCTAATTTCTCTAAGAGAATGATAGCTGATATTGGAGAAAAGATTAAACCCTGGGTTGCTAGTATTTGGAAATCATTAGAAAGCTATCCTAAAGATAGACCTTTTGACCCGGATTTAATGAGCAAGGCAGTTGACTTTACTGGGGCTCTATATAACCAAGGCTATAAGAGTACAGAACTTATAAACGACTACATGGAAAAGGAATATGGTAAAGATGTAGCAAATAAGTTTAAACCTTTAGTTGAAAGTGCCTTTGCTGGAGTGGATGAGATTTACAACCCAACATTAAAGACAGAAGATACTAAGGAAGTAAATACACCTGCTGATGTAAAAGAAAGCGCTATTACTGAAGCTAGTGTTCCTAGTGAAAATAAAGAAACGGCAGACAGTTTTATAAAAGACCATGTTATTATTGGCGATGGCAATACTGCACCTAATGCAAGCACGCCAATAGAAAACAATGTTCTAAAAGCCGGAGAATTTAAGAGAACTGACAACGGAGAAATAGTTCCTAGTGTTAAATTAAAAGGTGAAAAATTGTCTCCTGCCAATTTCAAAGAACTTAGACGTCTAGCAAAAGATAACGGCGGCTATTGGAATAGATATGCAAAGCAGTTCTTATTTGACAATAATAACGGTAGAGATACCTTCGCTAACAAAGCAAGTGAACTTTTAGGTGTTGAAAATACTGCTAAAGAAGTGGTACAATCTAATAAAGAAGAAGCACCTGTAGCAGATAAAGGAGTGAATAAAAATGACTTGGTGGAAAGCGAACGACTACAAGGAGTACCTGAGGACAAGGCAACCGAAGGACTACAAAGAAATGACAGCAAACAAGACTCTGGATCAGTTCGCGCAACAACAAGTAGAGAGAGCGCAGAACTATTATCTGGACACAGTGAACAATCTAATGGAGAAGTATCCGGAGACAAACAGTTACGAGAAAGCTCTCCAGAACAGGACCGAAGCGGAAGCACAAGCGAGAGAGCTGACGAACGCAATGTTGTACAACCAGAATTAGCTCCTTCCGAAGAGAAGAACGCGAAAGCTTCTGAAAAGCCAGGCCACAATTTTGTTATTAAAGACGATAGTGGAATAGGCGAGGGAAGCTTAAAAGAGAAATATAAAAACAACATAGAGGCTATTAAACTTCTAAAGAAATTAGAAGCTAAAGGCAAAATGGCAACACCGAGTGAACAGAAAATCTTAGCCAAGTATGTAGGCTGGGGTGGACTTTCCCCGGTGTTTAATTTATATGAGAGTGATTCTAGCGGTAGTAATTGGGACTCTGAACGTAAAGAAGTAAAAGAGCTTCTAACTTCTGACGAATACGACAGGGCAAGAGAAAGTACGTTAAGCTCTTTCTATACTCCAGTGGGAGTTATTCGTGGTATTTATAAGATATTAGACAGATTAGGTTTTAAAGGTGGAAGAATACTTGATCCATCTATGGGCGTTGGCAATTATTTTGGAGCAATGCCTAGTAAACTTATGAAGAATAGTATTTTAAATGGTGTAGAGCTTGACCCACTAACAGGAAGAATTGCTCAACAGTTGTATCAAAATGCAGATGTAGAAGTAACAGGCTACGAAAGTAAGGCAATTCCTGATAACTTCTATGATTTAATTATTACCAACGTTCCTTTTGGTAGCTTTAAAGTAAACGATCCGGCTTATGACAGATTAAACTTTAATATACATAATTATTTCTTTGCAAAATCTATTGATAAAGTAAGACCTGGTGGCCTTGTTGCATTTATTACATCTACTTCCACAATGCAAGGTAGTAAAGACTCTGCTGTATTAAGAAACCTACTTGCCAATAAAGCAGACCTTGTAGGTGCTTTACGTTTACCTGATACTACTTTTAAAGGTAATGCTAATACAACCGTTACTTCTGACCTTATTATTTTGCGTAAGAGAGAAGAGAACGCAGAGCCGGCTAAGTTTAATCAAGCTTGGCTAAACACAGCAGAAAGTGGAATAACAGATAATGGTTGGAGAAAAGCTGATCTGCCTATTAATGAGTATTACAAAAATAACCCTCAAATGTTAGTTGGAAAGCTTGAAGCAGGCGGACAATGGGGCACTGAATTAGTAGTTAGTGGCAAAGATATAGACGTAACTAAGGAAATGGAAAGCAAGATTAAGAACTTCCCCAAAAACATTTATACTCCATTAACTTCTACACGTAATAATAACTCTGAGGTAGCAACTAAGAGATTCTTAGCTGACGCTGGTACTCGTGATGGAGCAATAGTATTAAAAGACGGGAAAGCATATACCAACGAAAGCGGAGAACTTGTTGCAATGCCTGACAAAATGCAAGATAAGGCTGCTGACTATGTTCCCTTGCAACGTGCTGTTACAGGTTTATTGCAAGCGCAAATAGACCCTAAAATATCTGACGTTGCATTAGCAAAACTTCGTACTGATTTAAATAAAATCTATGATAACTTTGTTAAGAAGAACGGATATATTAATAGCAATAAGAATAGAGCATTACAAGCTGATCCTAACTTTGGTATTGTTTCAAGTATTGAAAATTACAAATATGATAAAGCAACCAAAGAAGAAACTGCTTCTAAGAGAGAAATATTTACTAAACGTACAGTAAATGCCACTAGTAATATAAAAAATGCTGATAATCCTACTGACGCCTTAGCTACAAGCCTTTCACAAAAAGGTGTTGTTGACGTTGATTATATGGCAGAACTTTTACACAAAGACAAGGACGAGGTAGTAAAGAACTTAAAGGGACTTATTTTCCAAGACCCTATTAGCAGAGAGTATGTTACCTCTGACGAGTATTTGTCTGGTAATGTAAGAGAAAAGCTAGAAGCTGCGGAAGAGGCCGCAAAGAGCAATAAAGCTTATCAAGAAAACGTTGATAGACTAAAAGCAGTACAACCTGTTGACCTTGTACCGGAAGAAATAAGTGTAAATCTTGGTACTCCTTGGGTTCCTGCTAGCGATATACAAGAGTTTGCTAGAAACTTATTAGACACAGGAAACCAAAACCTAAAAGTTATGTTTAGTAATGCAACTGGTTCTTGGATCGTTAGATGGGACGATAAGCTATATAATACCAGTTCAATTAAGAGTGGTACAAAAGCCAATAATACTTGGGGACTAAACAGAAGAAATTATGGTATTAAAGATATATTAGAATATGCTTTGAACCAACAGTCTCCAGTTGTGCATGACACTTACAAAGAGGACGGAAGAACTATTTCCGTTGTAAATCAAAAAGACACGGCCGCTGCTCAAGAAAAAGTAAGGGCAATAAGGGAAGAATTTAAAAAGTGGATATGGACTGATAAAGAAAGAGCAGACCGTCTAACTAAGTTCTATAATCGCAACTATAATAACGAACGATTAAGAGAATATGACGGAAGCCATTTGACACTACCTGGATTCAATAACGAAATAACATTAAAGCCTCACCAGAAAAACGCGGTTTGGCGTATATTGCAAGGCGGTAATACGCTTTTGGCACATTGTGTTGGAGCCGGTAAGACTTGGGTAATGCAAACAGCAGCTATGGAAATGAAACGCTTAGGAATTGCAAATAAGTCAATGTTCGTTATTCCTAACCACATGCTAGAACAGTTTGAGAGAGAGTTTAGGGTAATATATCCTAACGCTAAGTTATTAAGTATCTCTACAGACAAGCTTCCAGATGTAAATATTTCCGGTGCTAAGAATTTAAGCAAAAAAGAACTTGCTAAACTAAAGAGAGAAAGACAGTCTCAAAGACAAAAGGTTTTAGCTCAAATTGCGACGGAAGATTGGGATGGCGTTATTATTACTCATAGTATGTTTAAACGTATTCCCATGAGTCCTGAGGCGTATAATAAATTTTATCAACAACAAATTGACGAAATGCGTAATGCAATAGTTGAGATAAAAGCAGAAGAAGGCAAAACTGGTAACTCTCTTGTAAAGCAGTTAGAAAAAAAGGCTAAGAGTTTAGAGGCTAAACTAAAGAGCAATGTTGCAGAAGAAAAGAAAGATATTGTTATTCCTTTTGAACAACTCGGTGTAGATCAGATATTTGTTGATGAAGCCGACATGTTTAAAAATCTTTACTTCCCTACAAAAATGAACCGTGTAGCCGGTATCAGTAACAGCGATAGTCAACGTTCTATGGATATGTTTGTTAAGACACAATACTTAACACAACGAAACAACGGACGTGGTGTTGTATTTGCTACTGGTACACCAATTTCTAATACAATGGCTGAAATGTTTACCATGATGAGATACCTAGGCATGAAAGACTTGAAAGAAAAGAGCCTAGCTTTCTTTGATAATTGGGCGGCCAACTTTGCAACTAAGGAAACAGTTGTAGAGCGTTCTCCCGATGGACAGGGATATAGGCAAGTAGAAAAGTTCTCTTCTTTTAACAATATGCCTGAACTAATCAAGATGTTCAGAAAATTTGCTGACGTTAAAACACAAGACGAATTAAAGCTTGATATTCCTAAACTGAAAAATGGTAAGCCTACCACAATAGAAATTGAGCAAAATAGTGCTTTACATGATTATATCTCTGGAGAAATAAGAGACAGGGCAAAAGCAATTCACGATAAGCAAGTCGACCCCAGAGTCGATAATATGTTAAAGCTTACTTCTGATTTGCGCAAAGCTTCATTAGATATGAGACTTGTTGATCCTACTGTTCCAGCAGAGGTAGCTAATGGAAAATTGACTGCCGTTGCAGATCATGTATATGCAAAGTATAAAGAGACAAGCGATAAAAAAGGTGCTCAGCTTGTATTCTGCGATTTGTCTACTCCCAAAGGTGCAAGCGACAAGGTAAGCGAAAGTGAATCTGAGGTAGAAGCGAAAGACGAAGCAGAAGATCAAGATAATATTACTGCTTACGAACAAATAAGAGATATGCTTGTAAAACAAGGCATACCTAGTAATGAAATAGCCTTTATACATGACGCAAAAAATCAAGCTCAAAAAGCAGAACTATTTGAAAAGGTAAGAAACGGTGATGTAAGAGTATTAATCGGTTCTACTGAAAAAATGGGTGCCGGCACTAATATTCAGACTAGACTTGTTGCACTACACCATGTTGACGCTCCTTGGAGACCTAGAGATATTGAACAGCGTGAAGGACGTATTCTCCGCCAGGGCAATATGAACAAAGAAGTAGAAGTGTTCAACTATGTTACCAAAGATAGCTTTGACGCTAATATGTGGGAAAAGCTAAAGAATAAAGCTACAATGATTTCTCAAGCTATGAGCAACAATTTAACCACTCGTCAAATTGAGGACATGGACGCAACCGTTTTAAGCTTTGGAGAAGTAGAAGCTGCTGCTAGTGGTAATCCTTTAATGGCTGAACGTGTTGGAGTAAATGCAGAAGTAAATAAGTACAGTATGCTATATTCCAATTATTTAAAGAATAGAAGTGTTAGTGAACGCAAATTACAGGAAATGCCTGAACGCTTGCAAGTAGCGAAGGTAATGCAAGAGCAAGCTAATACTGATATTTCTAGACAAAAGGATATTAGTGGTGATAAGTTCACCATGACAATTAAAGGCGTAAATTATACAAAACGTACTGACGCCGAAAAAGCACTTGAAAAACTGACTAACAACTTTAAGAACGAAGTTGGAGAAGTAGTTGGTAGAATTGCCGGACTTGATGTATTTATGAAATATGTAAAGCCAGGACAAGTCGCAAGCGTTGGAGGTAAAGTATATACATACGCAAATGGCGGAATCGTAGTAAACGTACAAGGCAGTGGTAAGTATTTCTGCGATAGTAAACTAGGCAGTATTGAATATGCAGCTACTAAGGCCCCGCAAAAGCAGCTAGCAGAAAGTAAAGCCACAACAGAAGCATTAACTAAAGAGACTAAAGACTTAGCTGAAACAATTAAAACTCCTTTTGAGTATGAGAAAAAGTACAAAGACTTACTGGCTAGAAGAGACGAAATAGACAAAGAATTACATATTGGAGAAGAAGAGCAAGCTCTTATTAATGAGGAAGAAGAAACGGTAAACCCTGAAACTGGAGAAATAATGACCAGCGCAAGGGGAAACGAAGAGAACTATAATCGTTCTATAGAAGAGCTTAAAGCAGAGACTAAGGACGCGTTAAAAGGCGCCGAGGTTACTGATATTGGTAATAATCAATTATCTTTTGAAGCTCCTAATGGTTCTACGGGTATAGTAGATTTAGAAAAAGGTATCGTTGTTAGCAAGGAAGCACAGCAAGAAGCCAAGAACGCTCATGGATTAACAGGTGAGGTTACTGTTCAAGGCTTATCTATGATTACCGGTAATAATGCTAATATTAAACTTTCTCAAAATAGTGAAAAGGGAACTGCATACCATGAAGTAGTACACGTTGTCAGAAAATTAGCTTTAAATGATAAAGAGAACAAAGCTCTTGATAAGTATTATTTATCCAGAATATCTGACAAAAATAATAAATCAATATTAGAAGAGAAAATTGCAGACAGTTATAGAGACTGGGTGCTAGCACGTCAACAAGGTAGAGGAACATTGTTTGGTAAGCTATTCCAAAAAATTCACGATTATGCTAGACAGCTCCAGGCAGTATTAACAGGAGTGGAAAATAGGCATAATGTTTTCCGTAAGATAGAAAGCGGAGAAGCGTGGAAGAATAGCGCTGCAAATACTGGCGAAAAAAATAGCGCTAATTATAGCGCTATGACAAATCCTAATATTGATCTTGACGAAAAAATAAACGTTATTGAAGCTCCTGAACAGTTTAAAGGTAAGGATTGGAAAGACGTTAGAAACAATTATCCTGACGCTATCCAATTTGCTAAAACAAACTTTAATTCTAAGGGTGGAGAAATTAACGAAAAACTTTATAATAAGTCTATTGGGAAATATATTGTTATTACAGGACCAAGCATATCACACATACTTTCAAATTCCACAAGTTCAAAATATAGTGCTGATAAACGTTCTAATCTTCTCCATTATGAAGTTCTTGCTGCCTTGCCTTCCGTGGTTGAAAATGGTGTATTAATAGAAGAACATGCAGACAAACACGGTAAAGCAAATAATATATACAGACTCTTCGCTCCTGTTAAAATTGGCAACAATCTTTTAACAGTAAAATTAACAGTTAAGGACGAACAGAATACATTTAAGATAGTTGATGGTAATTACACTTCTTTAAAAGTTGGAGATCAACAAATAGAAAAAAGCACTAGGGAACTTCTGCAAGATTCTTCCGGCAAGCCGGTTCCGAATCAAGCATTCCCTAGCGCTTTATCTAATATTAGTATACGACAACTTTTAGAGGGTGTCAACGATAACAACGGCAAGCCGTATATTAACGCAGATGGTACTGGTAACTTTTCTATTGTTACAAAAGACGGAGTCAAAAACTTTGCTGGCAATACTGGTAAAGATTATCAAAACAACACAAATTACTCTATTCGTTCTACTATTCAAGATAAGGCTAATAAGTTTTTAAATGGTGTTCCAACTCCAGAAAAGACTGATACCGCAGAAGCTAGGGGCAGAAATGCAATCTCTTATTCAGATACATCTACTAAGGCAAATGTGGTTGAGACTCTTAAAAAGGCTACAAAAGACTTCTACAAAAACTATGTAGACGACTTAGACCCATTAAGTAAGTTTGACCATAAAGTAGAAAAAATCATAGGACATGCGTTAAGTTATGAAGAAAATCTGCACGATAGAGCTATAACAGCTCGCACAATGGCACCTGCTAGGGCTAACATGCTAATAAATAGCGAAAACCCAGTAGAAGATATTGCTGCTATTAATAAAACTATGCGCAATGCTAAATTAAAGCATAATGTTTCTCTATTATCTGTTCTTAAAAAGGCTAATGAAATATCTAAAGAATATCTAGCTAAAGGTGCTTTTAAGGATGGGAAAGAAGCTTTGAGCACGTTTTTAATTGCTGCAAGAACTCTTGAGTTGCAGAACCAGAAACCTCTCAATATTGAAAGAATACAAAAAGAGTTATTAGATTTAAAAGATAATACGACTATTTCTGGCGCAGAAAAAACCGAAACCGTCAAGAAGTTGCAAAAAGAGCTTAAACTATGGAAGAATACAGAATATTTATCTAAAATATCCCATGATGACGCACAAGCTATTGTAGATAATGCTCCACAAGAACTAAAGGACGCAGCAGACTTATATTATAAGTTTAATGATAATATTCTTACCATAGCTGAGGACTCCGGGCTAATAAGTCAAGAAACCCACGACTTACTTACAAAGAAATATAAGAACTATGCTCCAATGATGAGAGATTTCTCTGATACTGAAGCTATGGATAAATTCTTTGGTGGTTTTGGCGGCAAAGGAATTGGTAACGTAACCAACTCTTTCTTAAAGAAAATTAGTAGAGAAGGAAGCTTGAGAAGTGTTATTGATCCTTTAGAGTCTACGGTAAAGAACACCTTTACTGTTGTTGACAGAGCAGAAAGAAATAAAGTTGCACAGATATTTGTTGACCTTGCCCAAAATAATAACCTAGAGGGTATTCTTGAGGAAGTACCTGAAACTCATTCAGACCCTAACAGAAGCATTTTTACTGTAATGGTAGATGGAGAAAAGGTTGCTTATAAGACAGACCCCAAATATTATGGTTGTATTGCTGGGTATAGTACTCCAACGGCAACGTTGGCCACTGGTATTTTTAAGGGTGCAGCACAGGCCCTTAGAGTTGGTGCAACTACAAGCCCTGCTTTTATTGGACGTAATCTTATTAGAGATAATATCTTTGCTGCTATATCTTCACAAAATGGTTTTGTTCCATTTTTAGACGCTATTCGTGGTATTAAGGCTATCATGCACGACAAAGAAGCACTTGCAGAGTTTAAGGCTGCTGGAGTTCCAATGTCTACATTTGTTGGTACTAATAGACGTAGCGTTGCACAAGCGTTAGACGCGCTTGTGGGCGGAGATAAGAGCTGGCATGATATGAAACCAGCAGAACTAGCAATAAACCTTCTTAAAGCTTCCTGGGGAAAGGCTCAAGACCTTTCAGAACTTGTTGAAATGGGAACAAGAATGGGAGAGTTTATTAAGGCTCGTAAAAATGGTATGTCAGTTGAAGAAGCTGGATTAGCTGCAAAAGAGCTAACGCTAAACTTTAACCGTGCCGGTGTTTATAGTAGGAAGTATAATCAACTGGTTCCGTTCTTTAATGCAGCAATACAAGGCGGAGATAAAATGGCAAGACTGTTGTTTAACAAAGATAAAAAGGTTAGACAACATACAATGCTGGCGCTTGCTAAATATATTGTTTTGCCTTCATTGCTACTTTGGACAATAAACCACGATAAAGACTGGTACAAAGAACTTCCGGATGATGTTAAAAATGGTTCATGGGTATTTAAGGTTGGAGATACCATATTCAGAATGCCAAAACCGCAAGAATCAGGAGTTTTCTTTGGTAGTGGCATTGAAAGAACTTTAGACGCTCTTGTGAATAAAGACCCTAAATACATGAGTCAATGGGCTCAAACTACTAAAGACGCTTTGCTGCCTAATATAATACCAACTCTTGTTTTACCTATATTAGAGTGGCAAACAAACTACAGCTTCTTTACAGAAAAGAATATAGTTGGTAGACGTGAGCAGAACTTACCGGACGCACAACAATATAACCTATATACAACAGAATTGTCTAAACGTATTGGCGGTTTAACCAATACCTCACCAATGAAATTAGACAATACTATAAAAGGTTACTTTGGAACAATGGGCGGATTCTTAGCTGGTTTGTTCGATCCTGTTTTTGGTAAGGAAAACGAAATGCCGGCTAAACGTTGGAGCGAACTTCCTGGTATAAGCGGCTTTACTCATACGGAAAACAAACGTGCAAAGAGTATTGATGACTTTTACCAACTTTATGACGAAGTTCACAAAGAATACATGGCTAATGGCAAAATTAAAAGCTCTGTCTTTAAGGGTCTCAATAACGCAAATAAAGACATTACACGTCTTAATAGGGCGGCAAATGTGGTTAGAAATAACCCCAAGCTTGACGCAGATACTAAGCGTGAGCGTTTAGACCAGATAGAGGCAAAGCGATTAAAAATAGCTCAAATAGCAAATAATAATTATGCAAAATATGTTGAATAAGGGGAGTGCAAAAGCACTCTCCTTTTTTATATCAAAAAAAAGAAAAGGAGATTTTAATATGTTAAAAGACAAATGTTATGTTCCTGGCACAGCAAACAAGGTTGAGGCTTATATGGCTTATTTGGGTGGAGTTGATAAACACAAAGACTTTGACAAATTACCTGAGGCTCTTACTAGAGAGGAAATGTTCTGGAAGAGAATTTGCGCTAATTTCACAGACTTAGGCTTATTAAACAAGAAAGAAGCTCCCAAGGTTGAAACTGTTACAGATAAGGTAGAAACTACCGAAGATAAAAAAGAAACACCTACCGACAAAGAAGATACTAAGAAAGATAAAACTACCACAAATAAATCTGGTAAATAGGAGAAAACATGAACGCTTCCTTTATTGATAAAGGGCTCGCGTTGCTTAGAAAAGGAATAAAAAAGGCTGCTAAGATAAAAATAAAAGGCTTGCCGCTATTACTTGTCCGCATAATCGTGGAAGTAATTGTTGCAAGTCTTTTATTATATCTGCTGGCTTGGGTAATTGACTGGATTGTTACAGGAAAAGCACAGTTTCCGGCTCTATTAGAGTTTATCAAGGTTGTTACCGGTACTAGCTTTATAGCAGCTATGGGTATATTAGGCGCGGCTCTTATAGACAATGATAACGACGGAATACCGGATAAGTTTGAAGAAGGAAAAGAGGAACAAAATAATGCTGAAAGAAGTTCAAGTTAATAAGGAAGAAGATAAAGTTTATGCTATGGACGAAGAATATAACGTTATAGCTGAATATGAAATGTCAAAAGACTTCTGGCCTGGAGAAAATAGTGCCGGAGAAGAATTTTGTAATGCCCAAAAGGGAAAGTATGATCTGACAGACCAAGAAGTAGACGCTGATGGTCCTTATTCTAATGATGGAACCAGAGACTTAGCAAGAGACGTCCTACCTTATGGCTGGGGATATATTAATATTGACGCACGCGGACACGCTCTGCATGGCGGCGGTAGTAATTTAGGCTGGCCCGATTCTGACGCACCAAGACAAGAACTTACCAAGACTCAAGGTTGTTTTAGAATGTACAATGAAGATGTATTTGAACTAGCAAAAATGATACTGAAAGCTCGGTCAAGTGGTATAAAAGTCGAGCTTACAGTAGTTTAAAAGAAGGTGGCTTATTTGTGGACACAAAGACTAGACAAAGGTATACGATTTTTGCTGCTTGTATTGCTCTCTTGGTTATTATTTATGCCGTTTACATGCAACGCACAAGCACAAACGTCATTGACTCCGAGGGACACTCAGCTTCTAAGTATTCTGAATCAGCTGGACACGATCTTTCTACAGCTACAGAACAGCTCGACACTCTCCGAGACCGACTTAACAGCAATAGGACAGAGCTTGAAGAGTTACAACGAGAGCTTAACAATTCAGAAGCAGAAGTTAGAGAAAGTAGAAAACAGCTTGAAACTGTCAGAGGCCGAACTACAAACGACAAAGCTCTTATTACAAAGGGCCGAGAGCTCGTACAACAAGGCATTAGACTTATACAAGAAGAAGATACGAGTTGTAACAAACCAAAGGACGGGGTATCAAATCCTGTCAGCAATACTACTAACACTCCTATGCTTGTGAAAAAGACAAAATAGCAAAAAGTCTACTCCTATGATACACTATAGGAGTAGACTTCTTTTTTTATGCCTATTTACTAGATAATAGGGTAATTTGAATCGCACTTCTAAGTCTATTGTTTGTGCCTGAGGATATATTCGGTTCCCCGGCACCATAGTCAAAAAAGCGATTCTCAATAGAGAATCGCTTTTTTATTACATTGTTGGGCTTTAATTTTCTTCTGCACAAGTTTGCAAATAATCATCTACTGCGGCTTGAAAATTTTGCTGTAGGGATTTAATACTGTTTCCTTCATAGGAAACAAGGCTTCTGATGCCGATAATTTTGCCAAATAAGATTTTGTCTTCGTCGGAATATTCTACGGTACCAAAGTATCCCTTATAGTGCATGGTGTTGTTCATGCTCATTAAATCACCTCTAAAGTTAGTATATAAAATAGGAAATAGAAATGCAACTAAATTTTATAGCGTTATGGAATTGCCTTCTTCTGCAGATTGGTAAGCTGCATAAATAACCTTCATGGTGTCATAAGCTAAGTCGAAATTGGAGAGAGGCTGTCTGTCGAAAGCTACGCACTCTATGAAGTCTTGCAGTTCTCCGGTGTAGCCACGAATGGTTTCGTCAGAAACGAAAGCCTTGTTCCAGCCTTTCTTTTGAGGGAGCATTTCGGAGATGACTACATCATCTAGATTTTCTTCGTCCAGGAAGTAACAGTTCATGATATCAGTAGGAGTAATGTTGCACATTAAGGCGCTGTCGTTAGTATATACTTCTACATAATTTTTCGTACCGCCTAAGACTGTATCACAGGCAATGACGATGGCTTTGGTACCATCAGAGAAGGTCACGGTTAAGTTGGAGAAATCTTCTACGTCATGAGGATGGGCGCCAATATAAGCATGCTCTTTTTCATTAAGAATCTTGGTGGTGAAAGCAGCATCGCACAGCACACTCTTTACTGTAATTTTTTCACCACGGGCTGCCGCTTCCACGGCTTTCAGATAAAGAATACCGGTCAAGGGATGAGTACCGCAGCGAATCAAGGTGCCACCGCCGGTGCCTTTCCATTCGCCTGCTACAGCAGAGGAGGAGCCTTTAAGGCTTTCTTCTCCTTTAAACATTAGTACCTTGCTCTTTTTCTTAGCAAGAATTTCTGCAGCTTTTTGAATAGGCGTAGCGTAAACATAGTTTTCCGCAAACATGAATTTGCGATCAGAAGCATCTACTACTTTTTTCAATGCCTCCATATCTTTTAAAACAAAATCGTACATTTTGGCTTTGGAAACTTTTTCACCGATGGGAGTAGCGTCACCTTTCTGCCCAAAATAACCTGTCAAAGGTTTTTCGCAGATAACATGCTTGCCAGCTTTGATAGCTTTTGCTGCCATCATGGTGTGAAGACTAGGGGGAGTACAGATATCTACTACATCTATTTCTTTATCCTGCAGCATGGTATCAAAATCGGCTTCCACTTGTTCAAAACCAAATTCTTCTTTAATTTTTTCAGCACGGGCAGTATCCATATCGCAAATTGTTTTTAAACGAACGTCAACTTTATTAACCTTGGCATAACCATTGCCGTGTAATCTGGCAGCATAACCACCACCAACTAAACCGATGACAACTTCTTTTTTGCTGGACATTTTCATTGCCTCCTTGTTCTCTTTGTTGGTTACAGTATAGCGAGAAAAGATAAATATGTAAAATATATTGTTTAGCTAATATCTATCTATTTTTTTCATATATTTATTGTAGTTAATTAGCTGGCATGGTAGAATATTTCTAGGACTTAGGCTAGGGGGATAAGACGTGAATTTGCAACAATTATATTATTTTCAAAAAATAGCTAGCTTGGAAAATTACTCCAATGCATCCAAAGAGTTGCTAATTTCCCAATCTAGTTTAAGCTATGCTATAAGAGATCTGGAAAAAGAACTGGGAGTGGCTCTTTTTTATAAAAAAGGACGCAATATTCATTTGAGTAAATACGGAGAAGAATTTCTCAAGTATGTGAATAGAGCTTTGAGTGAAGTTGACAATGGTAAAGCAGCCATGCGTAATTATTCTGAATCGTACCAGGGTACCATATCCCTATGTTTTGTAAGCTCCTTGACTGCAAATTTTATCCCTAATTTAATTGCCGGTTTTAAAAAGAGTAGTAAATATGCACAGGTGGGCTTTACTCTTAGAGAGGGAAAGACTTCAGATGCTGTTAAAGCCGTAGAGGAACAATCTGCTGATTTTGGTTTTGGTACCAATACGGAAAATATTAATTTTGCCTACTATCCTGTTTATGAAGAAAAACTGGTAGTTGTAGTTCCCAAAAAGCATCCTTGGGCCAAGAGGCAGTCCATAGAATTAAGCTTATTAAACGGCGTTGATTTTATTGCTTATGATAACTATTGTGGAACGAAAATTTTTGTTGATAAGCTATTAAATAAAGCACAAGTTAAGCCACATACAGTATACGAAGTACCTAATGATACTATGATAGCAAGTATGACCGCGTGTCATTTAGGAATAGGTATTATGCCTGATTCCTATGAAATAAAACATATGGGATTACAGGTTCTTCCTATAGAAGGAAAGGAATCGCTGATGCGGTTAGTCTATATGTTTACCTTAAAAAATGCTTCACCCTTGCCGATAATTAAAGAATTTAAACACTATGTGCTTAAACATTCTGCTATAGCTAAGTGATTGTTGAAATATAAAATTATAGGTAGTTCTTATCGCAGCATAAAGAAAAAGTTATCAAATCAAAGGTAAGAGGTTTAATGGTTTATACTATTGCCCAGAAAGACTTTCTAATTAGTATACGCTAATCTACAATCCGCACCACTACTAGGTTTTTTCGTGTTTTTGCCCTTTATTTTCTGAAAAAATAAAGGTATAATAAGCTAGTCGATTTTAGAAGAAAGAAGGGGAATTTAAAATGAGTGAAGTTAAGAAATGGGTTTACTATTTTAAAGAAGGCAATGCTGATATGCGTAATCTTCTAGGTGGCAAAGGCGCCAACTTGGCTGAAATGACCAATTTGGGAATGCCTATTCCACAAGGTTTCACTATTACCACAGAAGCTTGCACAGATTATTATGCTTGTGGTCAAGAGATTTCTCAAGAAATCCAAAGACAAATTTTTGCTGGTATGCGTTGGATGGAAGAAGTTAACGGACGTACTTTTGGCGACGCTAACGATCCTCTGCTAGTTTCCGTGCGTAGCGGTGCCCGTGCATCTATGCCCGGTATGATGGATACTATTTTGAACTTAGGTTTAAATGATGTTTCCGTAGAAGGCTTTGCGAAGAAGACCAACAATCCTCGTTTTGCTTATGACTCTTATCGCCGTTTCATTCAAATGTTCAGCGATGTAGTTATGGAAATTCCTAAACCAAAATTTGAAGCTATTATTGATAAAATTAAGGCAAAGAAAAAAGTAAAATATGATATCGACTTAACTGCTGATGATATGAAAGAATTGATTAAGCAGTTTAAGAAAATTTACAAGGATACTATTGGTGAAGATTTCCCACAAGATCCTGCTAAGCAATTGATGGAATCTGTTAAGGCAGTATTCCGCAGCTGGGAGAATCCTCGTGCCATCGTATATCGTCGTATGAATGATATTCCTGGTTACTGGGGCACTGCTGTAAACGTTCAAACCATGGTGTTTGGTAACATGGGTAACACCTCCGGTACCGGCGTTGCATTTACCCGTAATCCTTCCAATGGTGCTAAGGGCATTTATGGTGAATATTTAATCAATGCTCAAGGCGAAGACGTTGTAGCAGGTATTCGTACACCACAACCTATTACCAAGCTGGAAAATGATTTGCCTGAATGCTATAGAGAATTTATTGATTTTGCTCAAAAATTGGAAGACCATTATCTGGATATGCAGGATATGGAATTTACTATTCAAGAAGGTAAATTATATTTCTTGCAAACTCGTAACGGCAAACGTACTGCTCAAGCTGCTATCAACATCGCTTGCGATTTGGTAGACGAGGGCAAGATTACTCCTGAGCAAGCAATTATGCGTATTGAAGCTAAGTCCTTAGATCAATTATTGCATCCTACTTTTGACCCCAAGGCTTTGGCTAAGGGCAAGGTTATTGGTAGTGCTCTACCTGCTTCTCCGGGAAGCGGCGCAGGTAAGATTTACTTTACTGCTGACGATGCTAAGAATGCTGCTGCTAAGGGCGCACGTGTTATCTTGGTTCGTAAAGAAACTTCTCCTGAAGATATCGAAGGTATGCATGCCAGCCAGGGTATTTTAACTGCTCGTGGCGGTATGACCAGCCATGCTGCTGTAGTTGCTCGTGGTATGGGCACCTGCTGCGTATCCGGCTGCAGTGAATTACAAGTTGATGAAGCTAAGAAGTGCTTCGTTTTAGGTAAGAAGACTTACAAGCAAGGCGACTATATTTCCTTGGATGGTACCACCGGTAAGATTTATGAAGGTGACATGCCTACCAAAGATGCAGATATTAGCGGTAACTTAGGACGCATTATGCGTTGGGCTGATAAATTCCGTAAGATGAATGTACGTACTAATGCTGATACTCCTGCTGATACAGCTAACGCTGTACGTCTAGGCGCTGAAGGTATTGGCTTGTGCCGTACTGAGCATATGTTCTTTGATGCTGAGCGTATTCCTAAATTCCGTCGTATGATTTTGTCCGATACTCTGGAAGAAAGAGAAACCGCTTTGAATCAACTGATTCCTTATCAAAAGAACGATTTCAAGGCTATGTACAAGGTTCTAAAGGGTCGTCCAATGACCATTCGTTATCTGGATCCACCTCTACATGAATTCTTGCCTAAAGACCCTGAGGATATGAAGGCTTTGGCAAAAGACATGAACTTAAGCTTGAAAGAGGTTAAGGCTCGTTGCGAAGAATTAAGAGAAGTTAACCCCATGATGGGCTTACGTGGTTGCCGTCTAGGCGTTGTATATCCTGAAATTTCCCGTATGCAAACCAGAGCTGTTATTGAAGCAGCTATCGAAGTTCGCCAGGAAATGGATTACGATATTGTACCTGAAATCATGATTCCTTTGGTTTGCGAGCGCAAGGAATTGTTATTCATTAAAAATATCGTAGTAGAAACTGCTGAAGAAGTTATGAAAGAAAAGAAATTCTACATCAACTATAAAGTTGGTACCATGATTGAAATTCCTCGTGCTGCTCTTATGGCTGAGGAAATTGCTCAAGAAGCAGACTTCTTCTCCTTCGGTACTAACGATTTGACTCAAATGACCTTTGGTTTCAGCCGTGATGATGCCGGACAATTCTTGGATAGCTATTACAAGACCAGAATTTTCGAATCTGATCCTTTTGCTAGATTAGACCAAAAGGGTGTTGGTCAATTGATGGGAACTGCAGTAAGACGTGGTCGTCGTGCTAACCCTGTTTTAAAATGCGGTATTTGCGGTGAACATGGTGGCGATCCTTCCAGCGTAGAGTTCTGTCAAAGACTGGGCTTGGACTATGTATCCTGCTCACCTTTCCGTGTACCTATTGCCAGATTAGCTGCTGCACAAGCTGCTATCAGTATTAAGAAAGAACAAGCAAAGAAAGAATAATAAGCAGAACATAATTAAAGATACCGGCTCTGGTGAGCCGGTATCTTTTTGCGTAAAAAGCAAGGAATTGTGTTTAAAAGGTTGCACTTTTGAAGTATTTAAGCAGGGTATAAGTTTTGCTTATTTCAAGAATTGAAATTAAATATTGGTTTTCTCCCTTATTGTCAGCTAAGATAAAGACAGAAGAAATAAAGAGATTAATCACAGTTTTCTAATTTTATCGACAATTTAAAGAATATGATAAGGGGGAAAGAGTATGAAAAAGAGAAAATTAGTTCTGAGTGTATTGTGTGCTTTGGCTCTTGCTGTAGCAGGCTGTGGCGGCGATGATGCTGCTAAGGGCGGTGCTGCTAAAGCTGATGGTGGCAAAGCTGCTGCCGGTGACTGGAAACCTTCCGGTGCTATTTCCATTGTTGTTCCGGCTGGTGCTGGTGGAGATACTGATTTGTCCGCTCGTGTTTTTGCTAAATATGCTAAAGCAAAAACAGGTTTTGATTTTGTGGTAGTTAATGCTAACGGTGCTGCCGGTTCCGTAGCTGCTAACCAAGTTAGATCTGCTAAACCGGATGGAACTACATGTTTATATGGACATGCTTTGGTTAACGTAGCTAATGTAGCAGGCGTAACTGATTACAATTACACTGCTTTCAAGATTGGACCAAGCTTTGCCTTGGAACCTGCTCAACAATTCTATACTTTCAAGGATAAATATCCTGATTTGAAATCCTTTATCGATGCTGCTAAAGCTAACCCCGGCAAACTAAAGGCTTGCACAGAAGTGGGCGCTTATACATACTATGAATTGTTAGCTTTCCAAAAAGCAGCAGGCATTCAACTAGATATGGTTGATGCTGGTTCTACTGCTGATAAGATTACAGCAATGTTGTCCGGCCAAATTGATTTGTTACCTGCTCCTTGGGTAAACTGCAAGGATTATGTAACCAGCGGCAAGTTTGTTTGCATTACTTATCCTGCTGACAAGGCTTATGATTTAATCAAAGGCGTAAAGACTTGTAAAGAAGCTGGCATTAACATGGTATATCCTAACCAGGAATTCTCCTTCTACTTCCCCAAAGATACTCCTGACAATGTTATCGCTTTCTATGATAAGTTAACCAAGAGCATCGTTGATGATCCTGAAGCTCAGAAGACTTTGGTTGGTATGTCCATGATTCCTAACTACAAGAATCCTGCAGATACTGAAAAAGTTGAAAAGTTTACTTATGATACCATTAAGAAGATTGCTGATGAATTGGCAAAGAAATAACCTAAATTAAAAATGGTGCTGCTGAGCAGCACCATTTTTTTATGAGATTTAAGCAAAGTAAGGTTTTTCCGTATGTTCGTTAAAGTAATTTTTAACCATATCGCAAAAAAGCCGTTCCGGTTTGTGCAAAACCCAACTTTTTCTGCGAATGAGCAAGTTAAGTCGAAATACCGGCTTATCAAAGGAATAATAGGCAATTTTATCCCGTCCTTGGGAACAAGATTCGCCCATAAGCGAAATACCACTGCCGGAGGCAATCATATAATTGACTGTGGGAACGGAATTGGTTTCACATAAAATTTGGGGCTTAAAAGCAGCTCCCTCAAAAATACTGTCATAGACTTTTCTTAGCGAAGAACCTTCTTTAGACATGATAAAGTTGTCTTTTGAGAATTCTTTAATGAAATCTTCTACAGTAATTTTCCCACTAGGGTTCTTTTTTACATAAGGATGGTTGCGTGGAATGGCAATAAGGACTTCTTCCTTACGCAAAATATCAACAAAGCCCTTAAAAGCAGGGGGAATAACCGTATCAGACACTAGAGCAGCATCAACTGTTTCTTCTTGAAGCATTTTTTTTACCAGATTTAGGTTACCCTTGGAAATTGTTATGTTGAAATGGGGATATTGTTCCTTGAATTTGGGAATGATTTCGGTCATCATTTTAAGCCCAAACTGGGAAGTAGTACCTACTGCAATATTGCCGGAATTATCCAGCTACTTGATTTGTCTGTATAGCTGTTCCTTGACATTCATGACTTGATGACAGGCCTCAATGTACAATTCTCCTGCCGGAGTAGGAACTAATTCCCACTTGGTTCGATAAAAAAGCGGTGTGCCAAGTTCCTGCTCCAATTTAGATAAATATTGGCTCAAGGACGACTGGGAGACATAGAGTTCTTCAGCTGCCTTAGTCATGTTTTTAAGTTTAGCAATGGTTAAAATGTAGCTTATATATTTAGTATCCATAAAAAAGCGAACCTTCCTTTAAAAGAAGTATAAGGAAAAACGATACTGCAAATTATTATTAAATATTGGCAAAATTCCGATAATTAAGGTAGTCTTAATATCAAGAGGAAAGTTGTACTTATTTAAAATAAGTACAGAATTCACATCAATATTATTATAGCAAATGCTGGAAAAAATAGAAAGTGAAGGAGGGGTAAAATGAATGAGCATACACCTGTCATAACGGAAATGCGCGTTATTCCGGTAGCCGGGTATGATAGCATGCTGATGACCTTAAGTGGGGCACATGCGCCGTTCTTTACCAGAAATTTGGTTGTTTTGAAGGACAGCGTAGGACACACAGGTATCGGCGAGATTCACGGCGGAGATTACACCTGCCAATCCTTGGAGGCTTGTATTCCTTTGGTGGTAGGTAAGGAAATAGGCAAGTATCGTCATATCATGCAAGACATTCACAAAGTAGCTACCGGTTCTAAGCAAGACGATGGCGAAGGCATTCAGACCCTGGATATTAGTAAATTAAAATTTGTGGTGAAATCAGAATGGGCTATTGAGTGCGCTTTGTTAGATTTATTTGGTCAATATCTTGGCGTTCCCATGTGTGAGCTGTTAGGTGAAGGTAAGCAACGTGATAAGGTGGAAGTGCTAGGTTACCTTTTCTATGTCAGCGATAAGAAAAAAGCTGACCTGCCTTATCTGGACGAGAGCATCAGTGACGATCCTTGGTATAGGATGCGTCGGGAGGAAATGCTGACTCCTGCAAAAATAGTTGCTCAAGCTGAGTGCTTGCAGGAAAAATATGGTTTTAGGAATTTTAAGCTTAAAGGTGGCGTTCTTAAGGGCACGGAGGAAATGGATGCTGTGAAAGCTCTGAAGAAAGCATTCCCGGAAGGCAGGATTAACATAGATCCTAACGGTGCCTGGAGCCTGGCAGAAGCTATCAGCCTCTGTAAGCCACTGGAAAATGTTTTAAGCTACATTGAGGATCCCTGTGGACCTGAGGCAGGTTTCTCCGGAAGAGAAATATTATCTGAGTTTAAAAATGCCGTAAATCTACCGGTAGCAACTAATATGATTGCTGTTAATTGGCGGCAATTCTATCATTCTACTATGCTAAAATGCGTAGATATTGTCTTGGCAGATCCTCATTTCTGGGGCTTTGAAGGAACAATTAGAATGGCCCAAATCTTAAATGACTGGGGCCTTACCTGGGGCAGTCATTCCAATAATCACTTTGATATTACGCTTACCGCTTTTGCTCAGGTGGGGGCAGCAGCACCTGGTAAACCAACTGCTTTGGATACACATTGGATTTGGCAGGATGGTCAGAACCTTTTGCAGGATGCTCCGCAAATTAGGGATGGTTACTTAGAAGTTCCCAAGAAACCGGGCCTGGGCGTTACGCTTAACATGAAGCGGGTAGAAGAGGCCAACGCTCTCTACAACAAGCTTCCCAATCATGATCGAAATGATGCCGAAGCAATGCAATATCTGATTCCCAATTGGAAGTATGATAACAAAAAACCGGCGTTGGTTAGATAAGGAGAGATAAAATGTTCTGGAGAAAATATAGAGATTACCTCAGTTCAATATTTTTCATAGCAATTTCCCTGTTTATGATTTACATGGCTAGGTTATTACCAAAGTCCAAGGTTATGTCCATAGGACCTGACTTCATGCCTACAGTTATTGGTGTAACAACCTTGATCTTGGCAGTTCTGCTTTTGATTTTGACTGTAATGAGAACGAAAGAAAGAGAAACAGCTTTAGCTAAAGCAGAGCCGGAAGATTTTGATTACAGAAGAATGCTTTATAGCTTGGTTTTAATTTTGATTTATGTCTTTATTATGCAACCTGTTGGTTTTATTCTTTCTACCATAATCTATTTGATTCCTCAATTTCTTGTTTTGGCACCTGATGAAGAAAGAAATAAAAAGGAAGCTATTAAACTAGTTGTTATTTCTATTATTTTTACAATCATTGTCTTTTTACTGTTCCGTTATGGCTTCAAGATCGTTTTGCCGGCCGGACTGTTTACCATTAAACTATAAGAAGGAGGACTGAACAATAATGAATGAATTTGCACAATTAGGAAATGCCTTTTTGGCTGTTTGTCATCCGGCTTCTTTGATGTTTATGTTTGCCGGTGTAATCATAGGTATTATTTTCGGTGCCATTCCGGGATTATCCGCTTCTATGGCTGTAGCCTTAATGTTGCCATTAACATTTAGTATGAGTGCTGTTTTAGGTATGAATGTGTTGGTAGCTGTATACATCGGTGGTATTTCCGGTGGCTTGATTTCAGCTATTTTGCTCAACATGCCAGGTACTGCTTCTTCCATTGCTACTTGCTTTGATGGTCACCCTATGGCTATGAACGGCCAGGCCAGCAAAGCCTTAAGCTATGGTATCGTTTTCTCCTTTGTAGGTTCTGTGTTCTCCTTTATTTTCCTGACTTTTTTTGCTCCTAAGCTGGCAGACATTGCCTTGAAATTTACACCTGCAGAGAACTTCGGTATTTGCTTCTTTGCCTTAACCATGGTTGCTATTTTGGCTAGTGGTAATCTTTTAAGAGGCTTGCTTTCTGGTTTGTTAGGCTTAATGTTTACTCAGGTTGGTATGTCTCCTATTGATGGTACTGTACGTTTTACCTTTGGTAACCCTAACATGATGGCAGGCTTTAACACCCTGACTACCTTAATTGGTATTTTCGCTATTTCTGAAATTTTGATTACTGCTGAAACCAAATTTTCCGGCGATGCTAAGATTATTCAAGTTGAACCTCCTAAAGGACTTGGTCTTACTTGGGCAGAATTTAAATATCAAATTCCCAATGCTTTCCGTTCTGCTTTGATAGGTTTAGGCATTGGCATTTTGCCTGGTATCGGTGGTTCTACTTCCGGTATGTTGTCCTATGTTACTGCTAAGAACTCTTCTAAATATCCTGAAAGATTTGGACATGGTTGCCCAGATGGCGTAGTAGCTACTGAAACTGCTAACAATGCTACTATCGGCGGTGCTTTGATTCCTTTGCTGGTTTTAGGTATTCCCGGGGATGGCGTTACGGCTATGATGTTAGGCGGCTTTTTAATTCACGGTTTATCCGCAGGTCCTTTGCTGTTCGTTAAGAACGCTGATGTCGTATATGGTATTTTTGCAGCCTGCATGGTTTGCATTACCATCATGCTCTTGGTAGAAACCTGGGGCATTAAATACTTTGTTAGACTATTAAAAATTCCTAAACACATTTTGATGCCTTGCATTCTGGTACTGTGCTGCGTAGGTGCATATGCTACCAACAATCGCGTCTTCGATGTGCAATCCACCATTTTGTTTGGTGTTATTGGTTATCTGTATCATAAGCTAGGCTTGCAAACCACTCCTTTCGTACTCTGCTTCCTGGTAGGCGGCATGATGGAAACCTACTTAAGACGTGGCATCATGACCTACAAGAGCTTTGGCGCTTTCTTCCAAAGACCTATATTCGATGTATTTTTCTTCGTAGCAATCGCTATTGTTATCTGGTCTGTTATTAAGAGCAACAGAGATAGAAAACAAGGTAAAGTAATTTAATAATATTGGGAGGAGTAAATAGCATGATACCTGTAATTACTAAAATGGAAGTATGGCCTGTAGCAGGCAGAGATTGTATGGAACTTAATTTAAGTGGTGCCCATGGTCCTTATTTTACTCGTAATATAGTAGTGCTTACTGATTCAACCGGTAATACCGGCGTAGGTGAGGTTCCCGGTGGTCAAAAGATTACCAAGGCCCTGGAAGAGAGTAAGGATATTGTAGTGGGCAGCAAGATTTCGGAATACAAAAGCACTATGCTGAGAGTATCCGATATGCTGAACAAAACAGTGAAGGACGATGTACGTGGCAATCAAACCTTTGATCTGCGTACCGGTGTCCATGTTCTGACCGCTATTGAAGCTCCTTGCCTGGATTTGTTAGGCAAGTATTTGGAAGTGCCTGTGTGCGAATTGCTAGGCGAAGGCCAGCAAAGAGACAGCGTACGTTTCTTAGGCTACTTGTTCTTTGTAGGCGACCGCAAGAAAACTAATCTGCCTTATGCAGAAGAACCTAGCTCTGACTGCACTTGGTACAAACTTCGTCACGAAGAAGCTTTGGATGCTGAGCATGTTGTAGCACTGTGCAAGGCTGCTAAAGAAAAATATGGCTTTAAGGATTTCAAGCTTAAGGGCGGTGTTTTAGCCGGCGATGAGGAAATGAAAGTTATCAAGGCCATGAAGAAAGCTTTCCCGGATGCTCGTATGGACTTAGATCCTAACGGTGCCTGGAGCCTGGAGCAGGCTTGTGAGTATGTCAGCGATATGCATGGCATTCTGACTTATTGCGAGGATCCTTGCGGGGCAGAAGGTGTTTATTCCGGACGTGAAGTAATGAGCGAGTTCAGACGTCGTACCGGTTTCCCCACAGCAACTAACATGATTGCCACGGACTGGCGTCAGGTAGGACATTCTCTGGAATCCCAAGCTGTAGATATTATTTTGGCAGATCCGCATTTTTGGACTATGGCCGGTTCTGTACGAGTAGCGCAAATGTGCCATGAGTTTGGTTACACCTGGGGCTCTCACTCCAATAACCATTTTGATATTTCCTTAGCAATGTGTGCACAAACCGGTGCTGCTGTACCGGGCGCTTACAATGCTATGGATACGCACTGGATTTGGCAGGAAGGTATTGAGAGACTGACCAAGAAGCCGATGCAGATTGTAGACGGCTGCATTAAGATACCAAAGACTCCCGGTTTAGGTGTAGAAGTTGACATGGACCAAGTGAAGAAAGCTCATGAAGTCTATGAGAAGAATTGCTTAGGTGCAAGAAACGATGCAATTTCCATGCAATACTTAATTCCCGGCTGGAAGTTTGATGCGAAGAAACCTTGTTTGGTAAGATAAGAGTATATTAAAAAGCGATGTGCTGATTTCAGCACATCGCTTTTTGATATTTCAACTTCATTCAACTTCTTTTACTTTGACAATTACTTTTTGTTCTTGGTCTGCGCCACCTCTAAAGATGCCCCGGTCAATGATACAATCACCAAAATCACGTCCGGCAGACAGTTTAATGTAATTTTCATCTACAATGCGATTATGAGTGGGATCAATGCCTAGCCATTTGCCGGAAGCGTAGATGTCTACCCAGGCATGGGTAACGCCTTCGCCAATCATAAAACCGGCTACATATCTGGCGGGAATATTTTGCTGCCGACACAGAGCGATAAGAATGTGAGCATAATCCTGACAAACACCACAACCTTGCTGCAGAGCTGTTTCCGCTGTGGTAGTGTTATTAGTACTGCTTGTCTTATAGGTGAAATGTTTGTTCAAAAGTTCCATGAGATACATGGCCTTTTGCAAATTATCCCCACTAGGTGTCTTAAAATCGGAGAAGTAGGTCTCTGGGGCATTGGCAAGAAAAGCAAGGGCAGAAGGATATTTATAGAGCAAATTTAAGGGCTCTTGTAAAAACTGTTCACTATTGGTAACAGCCAGTCCTTCAATACGGAAACTGAAAAAATTATGAGGATCAGGAATATAGCCTGTATATACGACATTATTAAAAGCATCTTTGGATAAGGCAATAGACGCCATGGGGTTAAAGGAACAGGTCAAGGCGCCTATTGTCTGGCAGAGGGAAGACTGAGGAACGCAACGTAAAGCAAAGCTGTGGTCAGTGACTTGCTGGGAAAATGACAGTTCCATGCTATATTGAAAATGCAATTTTTTCACGACTAACGCCTCACAAAAATTTTATTTAAAGTATCTAACTGTTGTTTTAAAACAGCTTTGTTGCGCATGGCTGTACTAAAGGTATTATAAGCTTCAAAATTATATTGGAGAGGACTTATCCTGCCCATTCTTGTTTCAAACATATGAAACTCACGAGCTAAGCGTTCCTTGGGATAACCTAAACGAATATATAAATCAAGGCGTTCCAGGCTACGGCCGCACTTAATAAGATCTCTGCTGTTGTCGCTAAGCACATATACATCTACGCTACCCCAGAACGCTAACAGCAAATCTATGATAAGCTGTAATTGTAACAGAGAAAAAGGTTTATTACTATATTCTTCCATGTCATCCAAGGCCATCTGAATATAGCTTAAGCTGATACTGGAGATTTCGTCTCTTAGTACAATGGCATTATCGTAAGCTCTCCGTAGATTGCTGTATATAGAGTTAACATCCTTACTGGAATATACATAGGTTTTGATGAAGTCTTCCTCATCCTTATAGATGTCCGGAATATCCAGCATTTGGCAAATAGCTTTGTAGCCGCTGTTTTCATCGTCAAGCATCCGGTCGTACCCTAAGAGAAAAGTACGAATGGTAGTATAAACCCTTTCACAATACCTGCCTAACCAAAATAAATGATCTTGTTTTTCTAGCGAGATAATACCCATGTGTCCTTGAAACCTCCTCCCTGAGATGAGTTAACAATAAAAGATGTAGGATTACGTGAAAACCTGGTTAAACCGCACGGCCACACCTTGGTGGTAGCACCGGCTAAAACGAAAGCACGTAAATCAGCCTTGCGCAAAACCTCTTTGCCATCTTCTAAAATAGGTAAGTCAATGAAATCTATGATTTCCTGAGCAACGAAACGACGGGGCTGTTCTTCTATTAATTCTGCAAGTTCTGTTTTCTTATCTTGAGAAAGTTCCCTGCCAAAAACTACGCCATAACCGCCGGCTTCGGAAACATCTTTGAAGACTAATTCATCCATTCTGGCCAGAGATTGTTTGCGTTGCTTTTCATCAAACATTAAATAAGTAGGAGCGTTCTTCAAAATAGGCTCTTCATCTAAATAATATTTAATCATAGTAGGAACAAAATAATAGATGCCCTTATCATCAGCGACGCCGTTGCCGGGAGCATTAATGATGGCCACGTTGCCACTGCGGTAAGCGGTGAGCAGGTTGGGTACACCAATCAAGGACTCAGGCAAGAAATTCATGGGGTCTAGGAATTCATCAGAAATACGTCTATATAACGCACCTACTCGTTTGGCAGAACCATTATTATCTTTGTAGAACAAATTATTGTTATCTACAAATAAATCATTGTTCATAGCTAAAACAGAGCCGGTCATTTCGGCTAAGTAGGAATGTTCAAAGAAGGCTGCATTGTAACGTCCCGGGGTAAGAATGACATTTAAACCACCGGTGTTCACATTATCCATGGTTTCCTTCAGCATTTGAGGATAAGTTTTATTAGCTACCACATGATTATTGCTAAAGGTCTCCGGACTAGCCAAGCGACACAGCTTGCGAGCAATAAGAGGATAGGAAGCACCGGAAGGAATGCGCAGGTTGTCTTCCAGAATATACCAGGTTTTGTCTTTGGCTTGCACCAGATCAATGCCGGAAATGTGGGAATAGATGCCTTTAGGTGGAACAAAACCATCACACTGAGGCAAGAAACCTTTGGAAGAAAAGATAAATTCTTCCGGGATAATTTTATTGGCGATGATTTGCTTACCACCATAAATATCCCTCAAAAAAGCATTCAGGGCATTTACTCTCTGTACTAAACCTTTTTCCAATAAAGTAAATTCATCCTTTGGAATAACTCTTGGTAAAGGATCAAAAGGAAAAAGCTGTTCGTGAAACACATGATTCTTGTAAATGCCGAATTTGACACCATAGCGTGCCAACAAATCGTTAATTCTGCCAGTATGTTCAACTAGGCTTTGCATAAGAGCACCACCTTTCGGTATAAAAAAAGCAGAGAAGCTTGTTCAGCTTCTCTGCTTAATCTAATTCTAGTTACAAAAAGTGATTCTGTCAAATATAATTTACAGAAGACAACAAGAGCGGGTCCTTTGGGGGACTTTCCTCTTGAAGTTACCTTGATTCCGTTGTAAAATTTTAGGCAAGAAAGCCACTTGGAGGTCAGATTTATATGGATATAGATTTTCATTTTAGTACTATTTATGTATTAAGCAGATGGGCAGGCTTTGGCGCATATAATGCCAAGGTTATTGCTGCAGCTTCTGAATTTGTTGATGATAATGTAAGCAATGATCTCAAGATTTGGGCAACTGCTAAGGAGGTAACTCCTAATGGCGTCATTCGCTACTCCGGTCATGACTTGTGGGAAAACCTATTTAATGAGGAAGGTAACGAACAGGTTTGGATTCCTTATCATTTTTTACCGGGCCTGGAGGGCGAGACTGAGCAGGATAAATTGATTTGTAAGAAACATGGTGTCCTGGCCAGAGAGCTGGCAGAGCGCATGAAAAATATTTCTTTGGACGATCCCAACTATGCTTTTAAGCTAGGTATTGCTTGCCATGTTTATGCAGACACCTGGGCTCATCAGGAGTTTGCCGGGATTACCAGCTTGGCTAACGTAGTTAAGGATTTGGTCGTTGATTTGTTTGATGGTGATGGGTGGAAGAGTCTGGAAGAGCTGGAGGAAGAAATTGAAAGTATCGGCATGGATTTAGCCGCACCATTGGGACATGCTGCTGCTATTCACTGGCCGGATAGACCATATGCCAAATGGAAGAGCAATCTGAAGTTTCCGGATGGTCGAGATAATACAGAAGAGTTTATGGAAGCATCCTTGGATATATATGGTATTATGGCCAGTCTCCAATGCCTGCCTTCTACAGAATTGCCGGCAGATAAAAAAGCTTTATTGTTAAAAGCTTTTCAGGAAATCAAAGAGAAGGATCCGGAAGAACGTAATGCCAAGTGGCTGGAAAAAATCCATAATAACGAATTCCAATTTGCCGATTTCTGCGATGAAGACGCTAAGCTGGATTATTATAAATACTTTATTTTAAGCGATAAAGATTATCCTAAACAATTTTATGACTCCCTAGATGAACACTATGACTGGGTAAAGAGTCGTCTGGATGCGGAAGGTATCACCAGACTGGAATAACTGTATGATTTACCATTGGGGACGGAGAAAAGTGGTAAATTAGCCTGATAAGGCAGAAAAATTTACCACTTTTCTCCGTCCCCAGTGGTAAATCGGGGTATATAACCATGGATGAAATAGAAAAAACCAGAGAACAGCAAATTGCGGAGCTACGCAAAGCTCAGGAGACACTACGGGACAGAGAGCAGTCTTTCATAGAACTGCTTACCTATTCTGAGGTTTCTTATTTTATTTATTATCCGGCGCAACATCGCTACGAAGCTCCTCTTATGCCTGAGGCCATTAACCAGGTGCCTGTTGTCATGGAAAATTATCCCCAAGCGTTTATGGATTATACAGAATTATCTCCGGAGCACCGCAAGCTTTATCAAGAGATGATTAATCGTATTGACTGCGGTGAACAAGAGGCGGAGTGTACCGTACGTTTTAAATATCAAGGCGCACGTTTATGGTTTAAGGTACATTTGCGCAATCGTTTGGATGAAAAGGGCAAGCCAATCAAGGCTTATGGCTATGCCGTTAATGTAGATAGACTTATGGAGGCTGAAACTGCTTTAGAAACAGAGCGCCTCAGAATGAGTACCACCACAGGTAGTGATGTCCTAGCGGTGTCCTGTTTCTCTGTTTCTAAGGATACTAACATAAAAATTAACAATGATAGCAATATTAACTACCAGACAATTTCTTTGCTGGATGAAAAGCTTCGTAAGGAAGCCGAAGAAATTGATCCACGGATTTTGCGGCAAAAGGTAGAGACTCTGACTGTCCTTTTTTCTGCTGCCAGAGAGATTCCTGATGAACAGCAGAGAAAAAGATTTCTGAAAATCTGCAGTCATGTTGGTATGGCGGATGCTTTTGCCAGAGGAGAACGAGAAATCATTCAGGAATACCGCCGCAAGGTAGAGGATGAGGTAATCTGGGTTAAAACCAGAACAGCTCTTTTGCCGGAACCTAAAACAGGTGATATTTTAGCCTTCTATTACACCACGAATATTAATGAACAAAAATTAAAGCAAGAAATTCTGGACAATCTTGTTGATGAATATCTGGATTTTGCTACCTACTTAGATTTGAAAACTAACCTTGTCAGATTAATCAAATCTACGCCTGGTACCATGGTCTTGCCACCGCCCTTAGGTGATTATGATACTATCAATGCGGAGAATATTCCCATCTATGTTCATCTGGAAGATAGAGAAAAATGCTTTAAGGAATTTGCTGTAGATTATATCAAAGCACAGTTAGTTAAAGAGCCGGCTTTCTCCATTTATTATCGGCTTATTGACCCTGCCAAGCCTCTAGAAGAATGCCATTATATGCGCATGCTGGTTTCTTACTTAAATAGTGAACAGCGGTATATGGTATTTAGTCGTACTGATATTACTGAACAGGTCAAGGCAGAGGAAGAACGCAATAGAGCCTTGGAAGCAGCTGTGAGAAAAGCAGAAAAGGCCAATGCTGCTAAAACCAATTTTTTGTCTAGGATGAGTCATGACATTAGAACGCCTTTAAATGGTATTCTGGGGATGGCAGGACTGGCTATGGATGAAGATATGTCGTCTCAGGCCAGAGATTATGTGGCAAAAATAGAGCACAGTGGACAATTTTTGCTTAGCCTGGTAAATGATATACTGGATATGAGTAAAGTGGAAAGTGGCAAGATGGAATTGCATCCTGAGCACTATAGCTATCCGGAGCTGGAACAATATATTGAAGCAGTAATAAAGCCACTTTGCGCAGCAAAAGACATTCAGTTTATCGTAAATAATATTTTTACTCAATATACGGTAATGGTAGATAAGGTACGCTTAAACCAAATCATATTTAACCTGTTATCCAATGCCGTAAAGTTCACTCCTAAAGGTGGCAAGGTGTGGTTGGAGTTTAAGAATCATCAGGTACGGGGCGATACCTTATGCTTTGATATGGTGATACGGGATAGTGGTATTGGCATGGGCGAAGAATTCCAGCACAAAATGTTCGAGCCTTTTGAGCAAGAATATACTGAAGCAAATGCCAAACGTGCCGGGTCAGGCTTGGGTCTATCTATTGTAAAAAGTCTGGTAGATCTTATGGGTGGCACTATCAACGTGCAAAGCGCTAAAGGCAAAGGAACTGCTGTTACCATTTGTTTTTGCTTTAAGATTGCTCCCAATGTAGAAACAAAACCGATTAAAGAAGAAACTGTTGTTGCTTTGACGGGAAAACATATTCTGGTAGTGGAAGATAACGCTATTAATGCAGAGATAGTTTTACGTCTCTTGCAGAAGAAAGGTGCCAATGGCGTGGTAGCTACCGAAGGCAGTAATGCGGTGAAGCAATATGCTGATGCAGAGCAGTATCATTTTGATGCTATTTTGATGGATGTGCAAATGCCTGTTATGGATGGCTTGGAAGCTACCAGAAGAATCAGGGCCATGAATAGGCCGGATGCCAAGTCCGTTCCCATCATTGCCATGACAGCTAATGCTTATGCCGAGGATGTGGATGACTGTTTAAAGGCAGGTATGAATGCCCATATAGCTAAACCAATAAATGTTGTAGAAATGTTTAGGACTTTAGGACGATTTGTAAAATAATAGCAAGAAGAGAAAAATGACAGGTGGTGTTCACCTGTCATTTTTTATTTGTCAAGTTAAAAAAAATAACAAAAAATAGTCTTACTACTGTATTGACCAAGTTGCTCTGCTGTAAAGAATATGTGTTTTAAAGTAACAAAAGCTGTTTAATTAATTAAATAACTACCAATTTTTGTTAAAAAGGGTATTATTATATCCGTGAAAGTTTGCGCTTTTCAAAATGACAAAAACGAACTCACTGACTAACAAAACATTTTATGTAGGGGAGAGTGTTGGTATGTTATATCACATATGTACTAAGACTAAAGCAGCAATTATTTTAGGCTTACTTATTTGTACCACACCTTTAATAGGACAAGCAGACCCGACAGAGAACAGGGTTGGTATCCCCAGCGCCGGTTCTTTATTAAACGAATTGGAGCCAGAAAGACATGTTACGCCACGTCCCAAACAACCCAAAATTGATATGAATGTGCCTCAACAGGAAGAAGTTCAGGTTGAGGCTACTGTCTATGTCCGCAAAGTTATTTTTGATAGTCCGGATTTGGATGTTAATGATAAATTCCAATATCTGACTGTTGGTAAAATTAAAAAGGAAATGTCCTTTAGAGAAATGCAGCAGTTGGCTGTAGACACAACTAATGTCTTGCGGCAAGATGGCTACATGACCGCCTTGGCCTATGTGCCTGTACAGGATGTGCAACATGGTATCTTGCACATTAAAATCATGATTGGCCGTTATGGCGATATTAACATTAAAAACACTTCTCAATTAACGGATAAAGCGGTATTGGGGTTTTTGTATCCAATGAAACCGGGCAGGCTTATTGATGCTAAACAATTAAACAAAAGCCTCCTAGTTTTAAATGATATTCCTGGTGTTAAGGCTAAGGCAGACTTGGCCCCAGGAACAAAACGTGGTACAGCTAAACTAAATATCGATGTGGAGACTTTGGAAAAAGAAGGCGCCTATGTTTTCGTAGATAACTATGGCAGTAAGTCTACAGGAGAATGGCGCTATGGTTTGGATTATCACTATAATAACGTAAGCCATGTGGGTGATCAGATAGATATAAGCATCTTGGATAGCTTTAAGGGTATCGTCAACTACCAAGGACGCTATGGTATTCCGGTAGGCAGAGACGGTGCCACCTTAAGATTTGTAGCCTCTCATATGAACTATGACTTAGGCGATCGCTGGAGCTATATGGACAGTAATGGTATTGCTAATACCTATGAAATTGGTGTTACCGTACCTATGAAGAGAACCTTGCACGAATCTTCTTTCTACGATATTGCAGTAAGAAACAGGGCACTTTCTGATAGTTGGTTTGACCATGCTCTGGAAAGCAAGAAGACCAGTAATGTCATAGCCGCAGAAATTCATGGCTATGGTCGTGACAAGAACGATTCCATTAGCTATAGCATAGCTCACACGCTGGGCCACTTGCGTCTGGACACACCTTATGCCAGAAATACAGACCTGTTGGAAAAAGCCGGAGATTTCCAAAAGAGCAATGCCAGCTTCTACTACATTCATCAGTTTGATAATCGTTGGCAGCTGCATTTTTCCGGTAGCGCTCAGCTAGGCTGGAGCAACTTGGATTCTTCCGAAAATTTCTACATTGGCGGCGCCAATGGTGTACGTGCTTTCCCGCAAGGCGAGGTAGGCGGCAACTCAGGTATCTTGGGTACCTTGGAAGCAAGATACATAACCAATATTCCGGGACTGCAATTAACAGCCTTCATTGATGCAGGACGTATTAAATACGATAGATATTATTTGGATACAGATACCTCCGATAAGCTAAGAAACTTAGCTGGCGTAGGCTTAGGCTTTATCTACGCTAAGTCTCGTGATTGGTACGCTAAGTTTGATTGGGCAACACCTTGGGGTCCTAATTATTCTGTAGCTAAAGATAAAAAAATTCACAATACCATTTGGTTGCGTGTGGTTAAGCAGTTCTAGGGGGCGACAATAGATGAAAACTAAAACTAACAAACAATTACGCATAGGTATTACCATTGGTCTGATTTTGGGAGTAAGCGTATATGGTACGGCTTGGGCTGCACCTGCTAGTACGGCATTGCCGACTGGTAATGCTAATGTGACTGGTTCAAATACTGTTACGTCTGGTGGTACTACCGCTGCGCCGGTAATGACAGTTAAGCAAGATACTACTAAATTAACTGCTCAAATTAATTGGAGTACTTTTAATGTTGGTTCTGCAGCTACGGTTAACTTCCAACAACAGAGTTCAGGCGCCACCATGATTAACAATGTGGCAACTACTGGTGGTATGTCGGAAATTGCCGGCAAAATCAATGCCAGTGGTAACATTGTACTGATTAACCCTAATGGTACCATGTTCTATAATGGTGCCACCATTAATGTAGGTGGCTTGGCCGTTTATGCAGCTAATTCTACTGACTTAACAGCAGCGAATGATAAAACTAACGAAGCAAATATTGTTATAGAAAATGGCGTTACCATTAATGCCGGTGTTAGTACGGCTCTTGCCCAAGCAAAACTAATGGGCATGAATATGGACGATTACGCTATCGGTATTGATCAGTACTCTAACCGTATTCGTTTGGTGGCCAATGGCAATGTGAAGATTGGTGATACTACAACTAACCCGGCGCCTAAATTAATAGCTAATGATACAACATACGTAGATCAAAGCCAAAGCAGCTTAGGTGAAGAGGGCTATGCTACGTTGCAAAATTCTAATGAGATGTACGGACAAGTGGCTATTCGTGCTGATGCTAACGCTAATGACTATGGTGAAGTAATAGTAAATGGCACTCCTGTTATAACTACACAGGAATCTCGTATTTATACTAACCCAAAATTGGCTGACGTAAATGCTGGCTTAAATACTACTGCTGATGGTGTGCAATATAATCGTAAAAATTATAATTCCGTATCAGCAAAAGATACAGATTTTAGTATGACACAAGGAGCCAATGTTACTGTTACTGCTAAATCTGATGATACTGGTACTACTATTTTGGCAGATAAAACTGCCGGTGGTACAGCTGGTAAGTATGTTACTACAGCTACGTCTGGAACAACGGCTGCCAATGTTCGCATGCTGATTAATAATATTGCCCAATTGCAGGATATTGATCCTAATACTACCAACAACAATGGTGGCAATACTTCTTACGGTAATTTGGCAGGCAAGTATGCTATGGGCAAAACTATCGATGCTACCAATGATACAGCACCTTATCTTAAAAATGGTATTTTATATACTCAGGATAAGACCACAGGTAAGATTGTAGGTGTGGCAGTAGCAGATAACTCTGTGTTCACTTCTGCTACTTCGAAAACCTTGGCTGATGGTACAACAACTATTACTTATGATACAGCCAATAGTAGAGTAACTACCGGCAGTTATGCATACACTAGTACAGGTACTTTCTCTAAAACTGACGGTAGTAAAACCTATACTACCAATACCGGGGATACTTCTTCTACCTATAACGACGGTACAAATACTTATACTAAAGATACCACGGCTGGAACTACCAGCTATACCAGTGGTACTAATACGTTTTCTAACAATGGTACCAGTACTACGTTAAATAATGGTACTACAACATTTACTAAGACCGGAAGCACTACCAGCTACAATAATGGTACTTATGATATTTCTCAAACCAGTGGTACAACAAGTTATGCAGCTAGCGGAACTACTTATTCTCAAACCGGAACTACTACACAATATGTTTCCGGTAGTGATACCTATGCTTTGGCTAGTGGTGCAGCTCATGCCAGCTTGAAGAATGGCACTAATACTTATACTACGAATGGTACTAATGTCTATCTTAACGGTAGCACAACTCCTTATGCTGGTACTGATGCAGCTACCATTTTAAGCAATTTGAATACAGCTACTACCAGCTTAACAACAGCAGCAAGTGTCTTAACTCCGGCTGCCGCGGCCTTGAGTGATGCAGCTACAGCTATTACTACAGCTGCTACAAACATCACTACAGCTAATACCAATATTGCAACCTTCCTGTCTGATGCTACTAATGCCGCAGCTAGGACGGAGCTAGGTACTGCTTATACTCAATTTACCACTAGTACTGCGGCTTTAACTGCAGAGGGTGTAGGCACTAAGAGCTTATCAATAATTAATTCTGCCAATTGGGATAGCAATAAGGGCTTTGATCCTATTGGTTCTACTACTGCGCCCTTTACCGGTAGCCTGGATGGCTATGGTGGAGATGCCAGTCATCCGGTGAATAACCTGACTATTATGCGCGGTGGTACTGATGGTGAAGATAACATTGGCCTCTTTGGCGTAATTAAAGGTGGAGGCGTAACCAGCTTTACTTTGGGAGGGCCTAAGATTCAAGGCCAGAACGATGTAGGCGGTATTGCCGGACAGTTAATTGACGGTGGCACAATTTCCTGGTCTACTGTTACGGGTAATGGCTTAAAGGGCGTAGAAGATTACACCAATGCTGCTGATACCGGTTATGTAGCAACGACGAGAACCGGTTCTGGTACACGTGAGAATATCGGTGCAGTGGCAGGCTATGTTGAAGCATCTACCATATCTCATGTTTCCAATTCTGCAACAGTCATTGGTCAGACTAATGATGGTACTGTTAATGTTTCTAATGTAGGCGGTATTGCCGGCAAAGTGGTTAATGATCCTTCTGCTTCTTCCGCTGCTATTATTTCAGTTACCAATAAAGGTAATGTCTTTGGTGAAAAAGCAGTAGGCGGTTTGGTTGGTTATGGTGAAGCTATGACCATTGGAGCAGTGGCAGGCAAGACTGATTTAACGGCTGCTTCTTACAACAATGCCCAGGTTAACGGCCAAGATGAGACCGGTGGTATCATGGGCCATGCTAAGGGTGTTACCTTAAAGTATGTTTTCAATACCAATGAAGATACTCCTCTTAGTGCGAATAGTATGTATTATATTGATGCCAGCGGCAATATTGTTAAACAAGGTGGAACGGCTAAAACTACTTTGGCTGGTAATGCTTTGAACTCAGCAGCTGCGCTTAGTAAATATGGCCAAGTTACCGGCGGTACTAATACCGGCGGCTTAGTTGGCTATATGGAAAACTATAGTGATACTAAGAAGAGTTCTATTGATACAGCTTATAACGCCGGCAACGTAACGGCTACTGGTGCTAATACAGGCGGTATCGTCGGCCAAATGACCGGTGGTACTATTACTAATGCTTACAATGGCGATAATAATACTGTTATTAAATCGGATAACTATGATGCTGCTACTTTGGGCGAAAAACCCATACCAACAGCTGTTTCTACTCATGCTGAATGGGATGTTGTGGTTGGTAGTGAAACAAAAACGTTTAAGTATGATGAATTTAGTGCCAAATATTATGGCTTCTATACTGCAGATGGTACGGCTTATTACTTTATTCCTACCAATGGTGTGACTACTAAAGGTGCCGGCGGTATCTATGTAAATGCTGCAGGTACTGTTGTTGATGTTAATAACAGTAGCAGTAGTGAATATATTGCTGAAAGTTCCCGTTACTACTTTAATCGTCTGGCTTATAAGGATGCTAATATTACCGGTACAGAAAATGTAGGCGGTGTTATCGGCAATATGTCCGGTGGCGATGTTTCTGTAGTTTATGATGCCGGTACTGTAAAGAGTACTACCGGTGCAACAAGTACCGGTGGTTTAATAGGTGTGGCATCGGCCGGAACATTGACCGATAGCTTCTATATTACCGGCTCTGATACTAGCTTGATTAATAAGCTTTATTCCAATCAAACCAAGGCAATAGGCTCCGGAGCTGTCACCACAGTTACAGGTGTGACTGATGGCGGGCGTACCTTAGCAGATATGGAATCCAGAAATACTATCAAGGCTACTTACACTAGTGATGATTGGTTAGGCTCTATTACCAAGGTAGATACTAATACCGGTCGCACAGAATATAATAGCAATGCTATTCAATGGGATGGCAAAGAAAAAATTTATGATGGTAATACTACTACAGTTTTGTATTATCGTCCTACAGTAGATGGGGTACAACAAACTTATTATTTAAGAACCGGAGATGCTACTACCCAATATACTTTTGCTACAGATACCAATGGTAATATTACTTTGACAAGTAATGAAGCTACTCCTACTGTTGTTAACTATACTGCTGTTAAGGTTTCCAGCAACCAAGGTACTAACTGGCTGGTGTATGAACAACAGACCTTGCCGCTACTGAAATATTATATGACTGATATTGGGCTGACACGTGTCTTTGAATACGATGGCACTACCCATAACCTAAAAACAGATGACGTGACGAACCTTTATGGTCGTGCAGATTTTGCTGATGGTGCCGGTCAGATAGTATACAAAGCAGGCGAAGAAGAATCTACTAAGTATCCAGGCTCTAGTGTGTATTACTATGACAATTCTTCTATTTGGTCACCGCAACATGGTTATATCATGGATGCTACAGCTGCTGTAACTATTACACCTAAAGCATTGGATGTTGCCATTACCGGTGAGAGAACCTATGGTGCAGTTGGTAACACTAAAGGCTATTATGTTTGCGTGCCTTATAATTATAACGATAGCGGTGTTGCACAGAGTTATGCCTTCTATACCGTAACCGGGGAAGGAGCCGGCGCAACATATACCTTGCTGACCGGAACTGCTTTAACTAATTTCTTTGGTACTACTGCCCAAACTGAAACTGGCTTAAAAGCTAAAGCCAAAACTGATGGCGTGTATGTGGTAACCTTAAATGGTATTATTGATGCAGAGGCTACTAAAATTGACAGTGCTGTATCCAATGCAGTAAAAGCGCTTGGTAATCTTTCATCCGGTGCTAATTTAAATGGTATTTTCTCTTCTGGTATAACCGGCGGTGATCAGCGGCTGGATGCTACAACTACTACAAATAAATATACTGTTGATAAAACTAAAGTCAGCGGTTTAGTTGCTCAAAATAATGACTATGATATTACCTATAGTGGTTCTTTGCTGGTAGATAAAACTACCTTATACTTTACCTATGCTGGCGTGCGTAATTATGGCGTCAAGAATAATCTTGGTGCCAATACCTTTACTGTGGCCGGCACAGATGCAGATAGTACTGCTACCAGTGCAGTAGGCCTATTAAAGACTTGGGATGCTGCTAAACTAGGCAGCCTGACTGGTTCTACCGGTCAAACCTATAGCTTGGTTGGTAATGTGGCAGGGACTAATGCTAACATAACTGACATCGGCGCTAAGAACATAGTTGATTATTCTACCGATGGTACTAAGTACTATCAGGTTATGGTAGATGCCAATGGCAATGTTCTAGGCTATGTTCTTACTTCTACTAACTTCAACGGCGGTACAAGTACACCTACTGTTTCTTTTGTAGGAGCAGGTACTGGCGATACAAAAACAACTAATACAACTAACTTGACCAACAACTATAACTTGGTATGGAAAGTTGGCGGTGATGCTTCTCTCACTACCACAACTGCTTCTGGAACTAGTACAGGAAACTATACCATTGCTAACAGTACAGAAACCATTAATCCTGTGACCTTGACTGCAACAGTAGCAGGCGAACGTAACTATGGTACAACCATGGGCACGACAACCTATACCACTTCTACCTCTGGCACACCGACTCTGACTAAGGGCACCTATAATGTGAACCTTACCGGTTTGGTCGGCTCGGATACGGCAGCAGGAGTTTTGAATGCTACCAATGTACAAGCTTTGGTGAATGGTGTTGAGAATAAAACTTCTGAAGTAAGTGCTACTAAGATTAGTGACCATACTAATGCCGGTACCTATGATATTAAAGCTGGTACAACCTTAACTGGCAGCAATATCACTGTGACCGGACAAGATGCTACCAGTAAGCATTACAATCTGTTGGCAGCTAAAAACTATAACTACAAATTGGCTAATGGTAATCACAGCGAAAAGATTGATAAGATTGCTCTGACCATCACAACAACCGGCAGTGGCGTGTATGGCGATAATCACACAACAGGAACAACGGATTATGCTGTAACCGATACCGGGTTAACTAGCTGGGATAGTATTTCCACTACGTTGAAAAATACCTTGACTAACAAAGCAAACATTACTAACGGAGTAGCTAATACTGCTTCTGTTGGTACCTATGGAACATTGGGAGCTACAGTTGGCAAAGTCTTGAACTATAACTCTACTGCTACAGCTGCTACTAATACAGAGCTTGGTACCAACTATACGATAGGTTATGCTGATGAGTATACTGTAAATCAACGCGACTTAGTAATAACTATTACGGGCAAACGTGATTATGGTGATGCTAATGCTACCAATGTGGGTGGCTATACTTATACTGATACAGAGGGCAAACTTTTAAATGCTACAGATCAAGCAGGCTTTGCTTCCTTCTTCAACAATACAACTAATAAAGCTTTGGCAGGTATCACCAACACTGCTTTACCGACAACGAATGTATTGCGTGCCGGTGGTGCTGTGACTGCTTACACTGATACTGATGGTAAAGGCGTAACCGTTACTGTTGGTACCGGGACAGCAGCTGCTACTGCCATTGCTGCAGATACCACGTTGAAAAACTATAACATTACTTACCATTCTGCTTATACCATTGATCCCAGAAAAGTAACCATTACTACCACAGGTACAAGAAAATATGGTGCTGCTAATCCTACTACTGATCAATATACCATTACTACGAGTGATGGAGGCTTGACTGATTGGGATAAGACGGCTCTCTATGGTACAGATGGTACAGATGGTACCGCAGGTCACAACTGGAAGAATGATATTCAAAACTCTACTACGACAATTACGCCTAAAGGTGTTTATGGTACGCTTAGTACGGAGGAAGGTCATAAAGATCAAGTGTTAAGCTATGCAGCAGATAGCCAACTGGTCAAAGATTTGTCAAATAACTATGACATTACTTTTAAAGATAGATTTACTGTTGGCAAGGCTGGTCTGGTTATTACCATTATCGGTAGCAAGATTTATGGCGATGCCACAGATACAAATGTGGGTAAGTATACAGTTACTTCAGTAGGCTTGGAAGGTACTGATACTTTGAACTATACAGGTCTTGAAAACAGTGTTGAACTTAATGACAATGTTGGTACTTATACAAAGGATACTAAACTGGGAACCGGCACTGACCATGGTATTACAGCATTGACCGGTTTAAGTGGTTTCGTTGGTGATGATTATGATGTAACCTACCTGACAACCTATACTATTACACCTAGACCTCTTAACATTGTTACTACCGGAACCAAGGTATACGGCGATGCTAATCCTAATGCCACCTCCTATACTGTGACTGGCCTCAGTGGTTTGACCAGCTGGGATACCAGTAAGATTACCGCAACAGGGTTGCGCTCTTACTTGGTTAACAGCACTACGGAACAGACTGGTGTCGGCAACTATGGCACTCAAAACGGTGGCGCAGCTGTGTTGAGCTACAATACAGATTTGCAAGCTAAAGCTGGATCCAACTATACTGTTTCCTATGCAGATAACTTTACCATTACTCCAAGACCTATTACCTTTACTATTGAAGGAACTAAGGAATATGGTACAGGCAGTGAGCATACTGAATACGGCGTGGGAAGCTTCACCAATGTTCCTGATTTTGCTCAAGCTACTGTTAACGGTAGCACGGCTAAAAATCTTGTTAACACCTCTAATCGCATTACCAGCGTAGGCGATTATGCTAACAGTCTCTTGACTGTCAGCCATAGCGGTGCTTGGACCAAGAACTACACCATTACCGAGAATGCTATGCTCCATGTTATTCCTGCTGATTTCACTTACACTGCTGACCATACCTCTTATTGGCAAGGTGAACGTATTCCTGACCAACATGGTACGGTTGTGAACAAATATGGTGAGAACGTAGGCGACTTGGTTGGTTTAACTACTTGGGAAACTCCTGCTACCGGCAGAGATTCCGGTACGTTCCATATCTTTGGACATGGTGCTAATGATGGTTCCGGCAACTACAAAGCTATTCAATCAACCAATCCGGATAACTGGACTGCCTTGGTGGTTAAGCCTCGCGCAAACGATCCTGTTATCGAAGGCAGTGTAACTGATATGCTGGCTGGTGCTTGGGGTCCTGTGCGTGTTCCGCTCTTGGATATTCGTTATCTGGAAGTAACCGGTACAGAAGGTATCGATCGTTGGTCTGGTCATATTACTCCGGCTCAGAATTTCGGCGAAGTAATTTTCTACCACGGTGATAAACTGAAGTATGAATTCTAATTAAAAAAAGCTGACTCCTTAGGAGTCAGCTTTTTTGTTGCCACCAATTGGTCTTGTGTAGGTATTTGTTTTTAGAGTATACTGTACTTAATAAAACATAACCAAGGGAGCCAATCATGAACTTTGATTATTTGCAATACCGTTATCCATCCCGCCGTAGTGTAATTTTTGGCAAGAAGGGCATGGTATGTACTTCTCAGCCTTTAGCTGCTCAGGCAGGACTGGACACTTTGAAAAAAGGCGGTAATGTAGTAGATGCCATTATCACCACTGCTACCTGTATGACGGTTTTGGAACCAACCAGTAATGGACTGGGCAGTGATGCTTTTGCCCTTTATTGGGATGCTAAGACGCAAAAATTATATGGCTTAAATGGTAGCGGTTTTGCACCAGCGGCTTTAACGCCTGAAGCCATGCAGGCTAAGGGTTATACCGCCATGCCGGACAGAGGCTGGGCATCTGTGACAATACCTGGGGCACCTTCTGCCTGGGCGGAGCTCCATAAGAGATTTGGTAAAATGGCTTTTGCAGATTGTTTGGAACCGGCTATTAACTATGCTGAAAATGGTTTTCCGTTGCAGCCTGTAGTGGGGCAGCTGTGGGAAGAAGCAGTAGAAACTTTTGCACCCTATAAAGACAAACCGGAATTTCAGCCCTTCTTTGCTACATTTATGAAAAACGGCAATCCTACTGTTGGTTCTTTGGTGAAGCTGCCTGACCAAGCCAAAACTTTGCGAGAACTGGCGGCTACTCAATGTGAGAGTTACTACCGTGGTGCTATTGCTCAGGCCTTTGCTAAGTTTGCTAAGGAGACCGGTGGCTATATTACTGCAGAAGATTTAGCTAAATACAGAGCAGAATGGGTAGAACCCATCCATACAGATTACCATGGTTATACCATTTGCGAGATTCCGCCCAATGGGCAGGGCTTGGTGGTGCTGATGACCTTGGATATCATGGACAAGCTGGCACTGCAAAAGGCTGACCACGATGATGTTGCTACTATTCACAAACAAATAGAGGCTATGAAGCAAGCCTTCATAGATGGCATGACTTATATCTCAGATGCTCACAGCATGAAGCAAATGAGTGTGGAGCATTTGCTTAGTGATACTTACGCAGAAGAACGTGCCAAAGAGATTACTGACACCGCTCTTATGCCTAAGCCTAGCGATCCCTACTGTGGAGGCACGGTTTATCTGTGCGCAGCGGATGAGGAAGGCAATATGATTTCCTATATTCAAAGCAACTATAAGGGCTTTGGCAGTGGCATTGTCATTCCAGGCTACGGTATTGCTTTAAATGATAGAGCTTGCGGTTTTTCTTTAAATTCTCATTCCGATGACTATCTGGTGCCTGGCAAGAAACCGTATCACACTATTATTCCAGGTTTCTTAATGAAAGAGGGCAAAGCCGTGGGACCCTTTGGCGTAATGGGGGCCTATATGCAACCCCAGGGCCAGGTACAAGTGCTAATGAACATGATTGATTTTGGTATGAATCCCCAGGAAGCATTGGATGCGCCACGTTGGCAATGGCTGGGCGGTAAGAAAATAGAAATTGAACCTGATTTTGGGCCACACCTTGCAGAAGCTCTGCGTAAACGAGGTCATCAGGTTGCCATTCAACCGGACTTTATAGGTTTTGGTCGTGGTCAGATTATTCTTAGAGATGAAAATGGTGTACTTACCGGGGCCACAGAGCCTCGTGCTGATGGTTGTGTAGCAGCCTGGTAAAAATAAATTAAACAAAAAAATGCCTGAGCATATGCTCAGGCATTTTTACTTTCTAAAATTATTTCAACAGCTTAGCGTTAAGTACTACATCAAACCAGCCGGCGCTCTCAGGAGCAATAAAGCCGGGCATATACAGAGCATGCAGATTGGTTTCTGCATCCAGGTAGTAGTTTTGTTTAGCCATGTCTAAGTTTTGCTCATAATCTTTTACAGCGGTTAAGCCTTTAGCTGCCAAAGCATCGGAAATTGATTTTTTCAGACTGGCAGTGCTAAAAGGATCTTCCATGTTAACAGCCTTAGCCAAATTGGACCAGGTGTCAGCGGTAATAACTTTGCCTTCGCTGTTATAGTTCAAACCATCTTTTCTGGTCAAGGTGTAGCTAGTGCCATCGGTGTGGGGAACGGTAACAGTCTTGGTCAAAATCATGCTCAAAATAGTGTTAGCATTGTAGGTAACATCGTAGCTGGTGGAGCCTTTAATATTGGCGTGGTCAATATTGGCATCAACTTTTTTGAAGGGTGAACCAACAGTGGCAGTGTGATTAAAGGGAGCAGTGAATTCATAAATTCTTTCTGCAATGTTAGCGTTGATAGCGGTATTAGCCTTGCTGTCCTTAGCTCCGGTAATTAGCGGGTAGGTGCAACTAAATACGCCATCAATTACATGGTGATCTTCAAGCTTAATAGGATTTACATAAACCTTTGTGGCAGTCTTTGCGGTTGCTTTAGGTGCAGCCATAGCCACGCTGGATAACATGGTAGCAGCGGATAACATGACAGCTGCTAGTATACGCATTTTCTTCATAACACATTCCTCCTCCAATTTTAAATCTATTTCTATTATGGACTTCTTGTTAGAAAAGGTCAAGAATTGCTTACAATAGTTAAAATATTAAGACTCTAAAAAGAGGAAAGACTAACCATTTCTCATATATTTTGATACAATGAAGGAAACAAAGCGCCTAAGTAGTTGGCAAAATAAAAAGGGAAGTGAATACATGTTAGAAGAACTTAAGGGTAAATTAATCGTTTCTTGTCAAGCTCAACCTAATGAACCACTGCATAGTTCTTTTATTATGGGACGCATGGCTTTAGCTGCCCAAGAAGGTGGAGCAGTAGCCATTCGTTCTGAAAGCGTGGAAGATATTAGAGAAATTATCAAGGTAACTCATCTGCCTGTTATTGGTCTTATAAAAAAAGAATATCCTGATACTTCTATTTATATAACGCCAACTATCTATGAAATAGAATCTTTGCTTACCACTAGTTGTTTTATGATAGCCATGGATTTGACCAAACGGAAAAGATCCATCAATGGCGATTTAAAGAAAATGTTCAGGTTGGTGCATAAGGGCCATAAATTAATTTTGGCAGATATTTCTACTGTAGAAGAGGGAATAGCAGCTGCTGCCTTAGGCGTAGATGCAATCTCTACTACTATGTCAGGTTATACTTCCTATTCTAGGCAACTATCCGGTCCTGATCTGAAATTGATTAGAGAGCTGGTGGACAAAGTAGATATTCCTGTTTTTGCCGAGGGGCGCATCAATACGCCGGAGGATATAGAAAAGGTTATGAAAGCAGGGGCTTACGCTCCTATTGTAGGCTCAGCTATCACCAGGCCACAGCTTATTACCAAAAAATTTGCGGACATGTTAAAGAAATAAAAAGGGGTGGGGTGTATGTCAGGTATTTTGATTTTAGGGGGATTTTTTGTTTTTGCAGCACTAATGATTATGAAGGTATTGCCTACTATTCTGGCTTTGCCTTTAATGGCAGCCTGGATTGCTTTGGTAGTGCAGATGCCATTGGTAGCTTATCTGAATAATATTTTATTAGCCGGCTCTATGAAGCTGGGCTCAGCTATGGCGGTGGTAATTTTTGGCGCCATGTTTGCCAAGGTTATCATGAAGACCGGTGTTTCTGACACCATTATTAAAAAGGCTGCAGAGCTGGCAGGGGATAAGCCTCGATCTATCGCTATTATTTTATCTTTTGCTACCATATTTGTTTTTCTGGGGATGAGTGGCTTAGGTGCTGTTATCATGGTGGGTTCCATTGTGTTGCCCATTATGATGTCAGCAGGTATATCCCCTTTGTTGGCCAGTTCAATTTTGCTTTTAGCTTTGCAAACAGGACTGTTAGGTAATGCTGCCAGTTATGGTACCTTTATTGGCATTTTTGGCGGCGAGATTACTATGTCTTATTACGCACCTGCTTTTACCATTTCCTTATTGGGAACAGTGGCTTGTATCCTCATCAATATTAAGAACACCAGCGAAAAGGGAGAAAGCAGTACTTCTTTTTTGCAGGTGATTGGTATTGTGCTAAAGGGTATTTTACTTCTGCCTAAGAATCTTTGCGTAAGCCTATATGAACAAATAACCAAGGCAACAACTGCTAAAGTTTCCAGCCTGGTGGTGAAGAAGACTACGGTACCGGCAGCGGCACTGGTTGCACCTATTATTCCATTGGTAACTGTTTATGCTTTTAAAGCCGTAGTAGGTTTTGGCAAAGCAACGCAAGGCCATGTAGACCCGGTGGCTGCTTCTGTGTTGGGTTTCTTTTTGGCTTCTGTTTACGCCATTATGCTGACCAAGCCCAGTCAGCTGATTAATGTCATGGCCGGTTCTATTACCGAAGGCATCAAGGATGTAGCAGGAGTTATTTTCTTATTCATGGGTATTGGTATGTTGGTAGCTGCAGTCATGGACCCAACGGTAGCTAAGGTATTGAATCCTTTGCTCTTGGCAATTTTGCCTACCCATAGATGGACTGTGTTTGCTTTCTTTGCTTTGCTGGCACCTACAGCTCTCTATAGAGGACCACTGAACATGTTTGGTATGGGTGTAGGAATTGCAGCTCTTATTGGTACATTAAATATTTTGCCGGCGCCTATAGTCGTAGGTACCTTTTTGGCAGTAGGATATGTTCAGGGGGCTTCTGATCCTACCAATTCTCAAAATACCTGGATTAGCGGTTTCGTTAATGTAGATACTTCCGAAATCTTGAAAAAGACCTTGCCGTATACTTGGGCCATGTGTCTGCTCTTGCTTTTATATGTAACGTTAATGCGTTGGTAGAAGGGAGAACCTATGAGAAAAGTTAGGATTGGTATTGATGTAGGCGGCACTTTTACTGATGCAGTTGCTATTGATGATGCTACCTATGAGATTATTGCCCAAGAAAAAATACCTACTACTCACGATGCTAAAGAGGGAGTAGCAGATGGTATCATAAAAATTCTTCAGGATATCATGAAGAAAAATGATATTGCACCGGAAGAAGTTATCTTCATTGCTCACGGGACTACTCAGGCTACCAATGCTCTCTTAGAGGGCGATGTAGCTAAGGTGGGAATTTTGGCTATGGGGCAGGGTATTGAATCGGCCAGGGTAGAAAGCGACAGCAATGTAGGTAATATTCCCTTGGCCGAGGGTAAAGAATTACAGACAGTACACACTTATTTAAAAACAGAAAACGCTGCAGCGGACGAGACCGCTGTCAGGACTAAGATACAAGAATTACGGGATAAGGGAGCACAGATTATTGTAGCTACTGAATCTTTTAGCGTGGATGACCCTACTAATGAGTTATTTGTAATGGACATGGCTCGTCAGGCTGGCATCTATGCTACCGGCGGTCATGAGGTTTCTCAGCTCTATGGTTTAAAGGTTAGAACCAGAACGGCAGTTATTAATGGCAGCCTTATTCCCAAGATGATGGAAACTGCAGATATGACAGAGCAATGCGTGAAGCGGGCCGGTATTGCATCACAACTGATGATCATGCGCTGCGACGGCGGTGTCATGACAGTCAATGAGGTAAGACGGCGTCCTATTCTTACCATGCTGTCCGGACTGGCAGCAGGTGTAGCGGGAGCCTTAATGTATGAGAAAATGTCCGATGGTATTTTTCTGGAAGCAGGAGGAACTTCTACAGATATTTCCGCTGTGAAAAACGGCCGGGTAATGGTGAAGTACGCTCAAGTAGGCGGACATAAGACATATTTAAATTCTCTGGATGTACGTACCTTAGGCGTAGCCGGAGGCAGCATGATTAGGGTAGAGGGCAAGAAAATTACGGATGTAGGACCACGTAGTGCTCATATTGCGGGACTTACTTATGAAGTATTTTCACCTGCTTTAACCAATCCGCACTTAGAATTATTGGCGCCTTGTAAGGATGACCAACCTGTTTTTGCGGCAGTGGTAGGCGAGGGTGGCAAGAAGGTAGCTCTTACTTTGGCGGGAGCAGCCAATGTGCTGGGCAAGATTCCGAAGCAAGATTACGCAACCGGCGATAAAGCAGCGGCACGTATTGCTTGGCAAGCTTTAGGCGATGTGATGGGTGTTACTGCGGAAGAAGCGGCTCGTCAGGCTATGGATATTGGTATAGGCAAGATAAGACAAATTGTGGAAGGTTTGATTCACGATTATGAATTACCTGTGCAGGGTTTAATCCTGGCAGGAGGCGGCGGCAGCGCCGGCGTGGTAGCGCCTTACCTTGGCGAACTCATGAACTGCCAATGGAAGATTGTGAAGAACGGACCCATTATTTCTACCATCGGCGTGGCTTTAGCCATGGTAAGAGAAATTGTGGAGAGAACGGTAGTTAATCCTACCGATGAGGATATTCGTTCTATTCGCCGAGAGGCTTTGAACCAGATTATGAAATCAGGGGCCAAAGAAGCTACGGTGGAAATTGCTATTGAGATAGATAAGCAAAGTAATATTTTGCGTGCCATTGCTATGGGTGCTACAGAGCTTAGGATGCAGGATTTGTCAAGTAAGCAACATACTCCGGAGGAATTACTTGCTTTAGCGGCTCAGTCCATGGAGCTGCCAAAGGACAAGGTACAAGAGATTGCAACTGTTGGTAAGTGGCATGTGTACGAAGGCCGTCTGGAAAAGCGTGCCTTTCTCTTCTTTAAGAAAGCAGAGTTCTTGCTTAGGGTATTAGATAGAGATGGCATTATCAGACTGAGGAAAACAGCTCAGGCTGTCATGGTTACTACTAAAGGAAAATTGCAGGAAGATTTGCATCAGCTTATTGATACGAATACTGAGTATGGCACCATCGGTGGGCAATTACCCTTGCTCTACATTTTCTATGGAGAAAAGCAAATAGATTTGTCTGGTTTAGTAAGTGTAGAACAAATTGATGGTTTGTTGCAGTTGGAATTAGATGGTTTGGCAGAAAACGAGAAAGTAATTATTGTGGCGGCAAAGTGAGGCAAATATGACACAAAAAAATGTGAGTTTTGCACAAAGAAAAATACCGGTCATAGCACAAGTAGATTTGTGTGTAGTGGGCGGCGGTACTGCCGGTGCCGCAGCAGCTATTACAGCCGGCAGGCAGGGATTGTCAACTTTAATCGTAGAGCGCAGCATTGCTTTGGGAGGTATGCAGACTATTGGCTTGGTAGAACCCTTTATGCCTACCTTTGCCAAGGGTAGCGATACTCCTTTTGTGAAAGAAATAAAAAGACGGTTAAAGAAGGCTGGCATAGAACACTCTGACGGTAAGACAGGAGCGACCTGGACTAACCCAGAGGTTTTGGCGGCCATTTATGATAAGATGGCAGTGGCGGCCAAGGTGCAGATGCTGTATCAGGCTACCTTGGTAGATGTATTGAAAAAAGGCAAGAAGATTACTGCTGTCATTGTACAAACGGTACAAGGCTTAGTGGCGGTACAAGCTGCTATGTTTATTGATGCTACAGGTGATGCTTTGCTTTCCAGACTGGCAGGCGTACCTACAGAAGCTGGTTATGAAAAAACAGGTAATAATCAGCCCATGAGTTTCCGCTTTGAGATGGCAGGCATTGATTTGCCAAAATTGGTTAAATACATTAATAGTACTCATGATACCTGGTGTAAAACTAATTTGCCGTATTTTGAAATTGCTGAGGCTAGACACAGGGATATTAAATATAAACTGGAAGAATTTTTTCTAAAAGGCTTAAAGACCAAGGAGCTTACGGGAGAAGACATTGAATATTTTCAGGCTTTTACTATTGTAGGTAAGCCCAGCTGTATGGCCATGAACTGCCCGGAGTTGCCGGTGCGGTTTAAGGCTACCGACGCCTTGTCCTATAGCGAAGGCGTTCGTTATGGTAGAGCTATGCTTGGCAGGATCAGTACTTACTTGATTAAACATCTGCCCGGTTTTGAGCACGCCTACCTTAGCAAAGAAGCAACGATGCTAGGAGCTAGAGAGTCCTTTCGCATAAAAGGAAAATATTATTTAACGGAAAAAGATTATTTTGCTAGAAATACTTTTGTCGATGGCGTAGTAAAAAATGCTTACTATATAGATGCTCATGGCGAAAAAGTAGGCGAGTATTTACAACCGGGAGAATTTTACGAAATACCCTTCCGGTCTCTGATTTGCAAGGAAATAGCTAACCTGGCCGTAGCAGGACGCTGTATTTCTGCTAGCTTCATCATGGAAGCTTCCCTGCGTATTCAACCTACCTGTATGAGTATGGGAGAAGCAACAGGCTTAGCAGCTGCTTGGGCCAAAAAGTGTGGAATTGCTTTAAATATGGTACAATGGGACAAGATTCCTGCTAAGGAACGCAGTTATGTAAGCAAGAAAACAAAATAAAATAGTTGACTTCAAGTTTACTTTAAATGGTAATTTAAAAATGTGACAAGGGGACGCATCCGCTGTCCCAGTTTTTATCATAAGTAAATTTAGGAGGCAATTATTATGGACAAAAAGGATTTAGGTGTTTTTGCTACAGGTGAAAAGAATGAGGCCTATGCAAAATATTTTGTAGGACAAAGTTATTTGCAATCCTTAACTACAGAAGGTTTGAATATTGCTAATGTGACTTTTGAACCTGCCTGCCGTAACAACTGGCACATTCATCATAAAGGTGGTCAAATCCTGCTGGTGACTAGCGGTCGTGGTTATTATCAAGAGTGGGGTAAGCCTGCTCAAGAATTAAAACCGGGCGATGTAGTTAACATTCCTCCCGAGGTAAAGCATTGGCATGGCGCAGCTCCAACTAGCTGGTTCGCCCATGTGGCCATTGCCGTACCTGCAGAAGGTGCATCTAACGAATGGCTGGAGCCTGTTTCACCTGAGGACTACAATAAATTGAAATAGGATAGGTGAAATATGGACAAAAAATTTTTGTTTCGCATAGGTATTGATCTTTCCATAACCTTGATTTGGTCGATGATGCTTTTTTATGAAGAATTGACTCAACAGGGACGCAATAATTTAACTGTGGAATTACTGGTGCTGTTTTTTGTCTATATTGTTGTTCACCGGGGCATACTGGCTTCTTTGAATCGTGGTATCTACAATTCCAAGCGTATGTTTGTTTCTTTTGTCTATGTAACCTTATTTTCTTTTTTGGTTATTATCATGATTACAACGCCTGCTGTATTGAATTTGCCGATGCCGGGCTATGTTACTTTGGATGCGTCCACTAAAAAGGTTATGCTTGATACCTACGAGAGAGCCATGCATGTTGGCTATACTTTCTGGCTGATGTATTTAGCTTTGAATTTCGTTATGTTTAAGACTCTTTATAAAATTGTAAAGAAAGATTATGTTTTGGATATGTCTAAGAAAATTTCTAAAAAATAGGAGAAACACAGAAAATATATTATGAAAAAGAGACAAACTCTCCTTAGCTTCCTGCTTATTAGCATAATTTGCTGCTTGTTGGCGGGTTGTGGCAGTACAGCTACTCATGTAGCTACCACAGTGGCAGGTAAGGCTGACAGTGTAGTCAATGGTACCTTGCAGGTGAATGCCTTGAGGCAAGTAATTGCCACAGACGATAGCAGGGAACGCACCATCATGTGGCAAACTGACAAAGAGCTATCGGAAGCTGCTGTGGAGTATGGCATCAAGGGCCAGGAGACAGTGCAAAAGGTAGCGGCCCAAGGTGACAAGTTCACAGATGATAAAATAACAAATTATATCTATACAGCTCGCCTTGCAGACTTGCAGCCAGGCCAGACTTATCGTTATAGAGCCTTGGCAGACAAGAAAGCTACAGCTTGGCAGGAAATGAAAACTCCTCAGGGCAATAATTTTAAAGCCTTGATTTTCCCTGATTCCCAATCCAGTGATTATACGGATTGGCAAAATATTTCCCGTTTCGCCTGGAAGAAGTATAAGGATGTGGACTTCTTTGTAAACATGGGCGATTTGGTGGATAACGGTGAGGACCACAATCAGTGGAATTATTGGTTCGAAGCTGTAGATGATATGATTAAACACATTCCCGTAGTTACAGTAATGGGTAATCACGAGACTTATAACCTGGACTGGAAGGTTAGAATGCCGGAGGCTTATCTGCATCTTTTCTCTTTACCTAAGCTTGCTAACGCTACTTACCAAAATCAGTACTATTCCTTTGATTACGGTGATGTTCATTTTACGGTACTTAATACCCAAAGTAATGAGCTAAAAGATTTTCAACCTGATATGATGAAACTGCAGGTAGAATGGCTGAAAAAAGACTTAGCTCAAACGAAGAAAAAATGGAAAGTAGTCTTAATGCATAAGGATGTTTTGCAGTATGGTTTCTTGACTCGTCCCACACCCAGACCGGAGGGAATTTCCGAAGAAGGCAATTTATTTATGCCTATCTTTGACGCTAATAAGGTGGATGTGGTTTTAACTGCCCACTTGCATACGTATCGGAACAGAGGGTATATCAGCAATTTTAAACATGATGAGAAAGGCCCACTCTATATTCTTACGGGAGTAGCCGGTAATGTCCGTTATCCCAGCTTGTGGAAGAGTCACAGTTTGGATGTGAAGACTGCGCCTCAGCCGGAAACAGACAATTTCCTGTATCTGGAAGCAACGGATAACAGTATGACGTTTGCGGCTTTCTTGCCGGATGGTACGGAAATTGACAAAATTGAAGTAAAAAAATGAAAATAAGACCAATTGGAGAATAGCCCCAATTGGTCTTTAAATTTACCTAAAAGATAAGTAAAAATGGTATAATTGCATTATGTAAGAAGCGCTTTGAATAGAAGGAGGGCATTACTATGAACGGCAAAAAAAAGTTTTTATCATCTTTTATTTGTATCGGATTATTAACAACTGCTTTACCGGTTTATGCAGCTGATTTGCCTTCATATTTCGATTGGCGGCGGAGCACGCCGACAGATAGGACATCGGCAGAAACAGACGCTGTGGTAGGGGAAGCAAGGGACCAAGGTAAATATCAAGATTGCTGGAGCTTTGCTACCAATGCCAGCTTGGAAAGTAGTATTAATTTACAACGGCAAGCTGTTGGCCTAGGACCGATTCCTCGTCTTAGTGAACGTTATTTATCCTGGCTCACCTTTGCCAAACCTTTAGATGGCACTGGTGATGGGTTCTACTATGGAACAGTAGATCCAAGCAAGACTAAAGAAGTTTATGATGTAGGAGATTTTATTTACCAGCCTGTTAGCACACTGGTTCGTTATGGTGTTGCCTATAATAGTCAGGCAGGGTATGACTTTATCGTGCCGGCGACTGATGAAGGTATGGCGGGCGTGACTGCTTTGTCAGGCAATGGTGTGGCTTTGCATGATTATTTTGGCATGGAAGCAGTGAAGGACGGTAGGGATAAGGAACTGTTTGTCATTGACAGTGTTAATAATAAAAAAGATTATTATAAGACCATGCTGCAAAAGTATGGCATTATAAGGGTGAACTTTTATTCTGCGGAGGTAGATGGCAACAATCCGAATATTTGTAATACTGTTGATCATAGTATGGATCATGCTGTTACCTTAGTAGGCTGGGATGATGATTATGTTATGGCAACTTCAGATGGGGTTAGGCATAAGGGGGCCTGGCTACTGCGCAATAGCTGGGGCACCGGGGCAGGGACCGATGGTTATTTCTATCTATCCTATGATGATGTTACTACTTCCTATGCAACTTTTTATAATGCGGAAACAGATTGGGGACGTTATACTGCTGTAAATTCAGTGGCACCGGGCAGCTTCAACATAGGTGCCAATAATGATAATGCTAACGACACCCTGCCTTGGCCAATAACCCAGGTAGGCGGGTATAAGACTGCCAGTAAGTTAACCAGCAGCGCCAGCCAAATACTGAAGGCAGTAGGTATTTTTGTGCCGGCAGACAGCATGACTTATACAGTGGATGTGAGCCTAAAAGGTGATACGCCGGCAAACACTCAGACTATTTACACTAAGACTGGGACTTTTGGCCAGGATGGCACCGCTATATATAAAGGCTATCGGACCATAGATTTTGATAAATATGTTTATCTGCCGAATGGACAGAACTATATTGTTACGGTTACTTTAAAAGGCCAGGACGGCACTACTTATGTAATTCCCATTGAGCAGGAAGATGATAAACCTCTGACACCGGGAACTTCTTTTGTGTATGATCCTAAGGCAGGCGCCTGGGTAGATGTGCAACAGATAGATTTGGGTGTAGGCAGTCCTCATTATAGTAATAGAAATACAGGTATTCCTTTGTTTGCCTTGAATAAATATTCCAAAGAAGCTAACGGCGCCGATTTTACCGTGGTGTCCTTGAATGATAACGGCGTAGGTGGCAGTGAGATTTATTTGGGCAAGAAGGATGAGCTGTATACTACAGATTTGCTACATCCTGCTTTGCCTGACTATCCTAACAGTTATCGCTATACTCTGTCTAACATGACAGTAGAGCTGACTAAAGATCTGACAGATTCTGTGTATGGTGGCGTAATCAGTGGCGAAGGCCAGGTAATCAAGACAGGTACAGGCATGCTGGCTCTTAGTGGTGCCAATACTTATACCGGAGCAACTAATGTGAAGGAAGGGTCTTTCGCTTTAACCGGCAGTCTGACAAGTCCAGTGACAGTAGCTGGTGGCGCTACCTTTACCGGTTACGGTACCATTAACGGCAACTTAACCAATAGTGGTGCAGTGCAGCCAGGTCTTACTGCCCAGGCCCGCAATTTGTTTTACGCGGCATCCGGCAGTAGCACTACTACCACTGATCCACAGGTGGGAACACTGACGGTGAATGGCAGCTTTACTTCTAATGGTAAATTAATTATTGCAACCAATGGTACCAATAGCGGTAAGCTGGTAGTTGGAGGCAACAGTACGCTAACAGGTACTGCTTTGTCAGTAGTTGCTGGTGGGAGCAATCCGTTGGTCAATCATGCCTATAATTATTTAACCTCTCAGGGTGGTATTACCGGCAACGTGACTACTACAGATTTATCTCCCTATGTTAGTTTGTCTGCGACGGTGGATGGCAATAATGGTTACTTTACTGCTAACGAGAAAAAGGGCTTGGGGCAATTATCCAACTCGACACAGTCAGAGCTGTCTGTAGGCGCTGCACTGAATCAAATGACCGTGCAGTCTGTCGCAGCCAATCCAAACTCTGCTACCACAGCCGTGTTGAATTCTACGCTGTATCAGAGTGAAGCAGTTTCCAGAACCTTTACTAAACAAATTACTTCTGAGGCAAGAGCTGAACTCTTAAATCAAAGTCCTATGAGCGCATTGACCAATGAATCGATTTTTAGCAGAATGGAAACAGTAGATTGGAGTGGTGCTATGCCAGTAAACGCTGCTCAATCTCTGGATGCCAATGCACCGCAGATGAAGACGTCTATTCCTGTAGCTTTGGATGCTACTAACAATGTTTGGCTTAAGCTGTTCCGTGGTTTTGAAAACTACAACTATAATGACAGTTTAGAAAATAAGAGTTTTGGCGGTGTAGTAGGTTATGACCATGCTATAAACCTCACTACTCGTATTGGTGGTTTGTTCAGCTATGGCGTTACTGATTACAACACAGATAATATCGAAGGCAAGAGCTATGACTGGCGTATTGGTGTGTATGGTGACCATAAGAACGGCGACTGGGAGTATCAGGCTTTAGCAACTTATGGACGCAACCATTATGATTTAGATAGATCGGTAACTTGGGAAGGTACAAAAACCAACAGTGATTACAAAGCCAAAGTCTGGGACGGCGAAGTGAAGGCCAAATACTTCATTCCTTCTACTCAAAATAAGACCTGGCAAGTGAAACCTTATGGCAAACTTTCCTACACTCATACTGCACAAGATGCCTATGCTGAAACAGGCAGCAGTACCTTTAAGCAGAGCTTGAACAGCACCAGCAATAATTCCTGGCGTGGTGAGTTAGGTGTAGAACTTAATCGTAACCTTAACAACAAAACCAGCTGGGGTGGCAGTATCGGTTACAAGCGCATTTTGTCCGGATTGAATCCTGAGCTGAACGGCACCTTTGTTGGTGATACCAACGGTTTCTCCATTACCAGTGACAACGACAGAAACTATGTGACTTATAGTCTTAATGCTCGTGGTTCCTTAGGCGGTAAGTGGATGGGCCTGGCCGAGTTCCGTGGCGAAGCTTCTTCCAATACACATAAAGAAATTTTAAGCGTAACAGCAAAGTATAGTTTCTAAAGAAGAGCGACGATATTTATTTACCACTGGGGACGGAGAAAAGTGGTAAATCTTTCCGCCTTTTCAGGCGGATTTACCACTTTTCTCCGTCCCCAGTGGTAAATCTTGCACAAATTTATAGGGAGGCATTAACATGAAAAAGCACGCAGCACCTTTAGCAGCATTGGTTACATTTAGTTTGTTAGCAGGTATAGTCATGTATACACCGGTGGAAGCAGCTGTAAAAACGCCCACTACTGCCAAACAAGCAGTATCTGTCAGAGCACGGGATTTTGTGGTAGACATTCCCTATGACCCCTCTGCGAAAGTACCAAGGCTGGAAGATGATTATTATATGCATGTTAATGCTAACTGGTTTAAAACTACTAAAATAAATCCGGAAGAAGGAATGGCTTCCGCCTCTCAGCAGTTGGAAGATAAGGTGTTGCAACAGACAACTGACCTTACTACCAAGGCCATAGAACATCAGAAAGCCGGCACAGCAACACAAGATGAGAAAAACATTGCCAATTTGTACTCCTGTATTGTTGACACACAGGGCCGTGACAAGGCACAGCTGGGAAATTTAGCACCGGTACTGGCTAAAATTTCTGCCATAAAGGACCTGCAGTCTTATGCTAATACCATGGCTGCACTTAGCAAAGACATGACAACTTTTGAGCCTATGCTAGGCGGTTTTGCCGTAATCAATAATCCTAAGGATAATGATAGATATATGGTTGAATTGGCAGCACCTAATACCGGCCTGAACAGGGAATTCTTTGCCAATGAACACAATGCCCCTTATTTTGAGGCTTATCGCAAGTATATTTCCGGCATTCTTACCTTAGCAGGACGTACTCCTCAGCAAGCTGCTAAAACTGCGGAGGAGCTTTATGCTTTGCAAAAAGACTTGGCGGCACATTCTTTGACTATAGCAGAGGCAGCTAATCCAAATCTTGGCATTCATATCTTAAATCTGCAAGAAGTAAAAAAACTATACAGTAACATTAATGCAGTCCAAATGCTTGATACTGCCGGCATTGGACCTAAAAACGGCATTCAGCAATGGGTTATGGGCGATACGGGCATCGCCGCTAGATTTAATAAATTATTTACAGCGGATAAATTACCTTTGCTGAAAGAGTATGCAGTGTTTAATGTTTTGTCTGCTCATGCCAATGTTTTAACACCGGCTTATTATAAAGAGGCTTTAGCTTATAGAATGATCAGAACCGGCGCAGAAAAAGAGAAGTCTGCGACTAGGCAGACGGAAGAACTAAATGAAGCTCTGCTGGATGAAACCTACGGCAGGCTGTATGCTAAAACATATTTTGATGATGAAAGTAAAGAGCAGGTAAAATCCTATGTAGATATTATCCGTAATGAATATGAAAAGCTCTTAACAGGATTAACCTGGATGAGTCCTGCTACTAAGCAAAAAGCTATTCTTAAATTAAAGACCATGGATTTAAATATTGGCTATCCTGAAGAATGGCCTGGCTATCTGGATAAATATGAAATTGTGAGACCTGAAGAGGGTGGTTGCTTAATCAATAATACTTTGAATATGGAAAAGGCTCAACGGGAGTGGAATAGCCAGTTGATTGGTAAGCCTGTAAGCAAAACTCTTTGGATAGGTGAAACCCAGCCTCAAACCATTAATGCTTTTTATGATCAAACGCAAAACAGCATTAATTTCCCGGCAGGTATTCTTCAGGCACCATTTTACGATAAAAATGCTGACAGAGAAACTAATTTAGGTGGTGTTGGCATGGTTATTGCTCACGAAATAACCCACAGCTTTGATAACAACGGTGCTAAGTATGACGAGATGGGCCGCCTGCGCAACTGGTGGACAGCTAAGGATCTGGCAGAGTTTAAAGCACGTCAGGGCAATGTGGCAGCTTTCTATAGCCGCTATGTGCTAAAAGACGGAACGCGCATGAAGGGAGAACAAACCTTATCAGAAAACATTGCCGACTTAGGTGGCGTGAACTGCTTAACTAGGCTTATCGGTAATGATACTGAAGGTTTGCGTCGCATGTTTGCTAATTTTGCTGTAATTTGGAAAACCAATGATACTGATCCAATTTTGCAAATAAGGCTGGCAGATATTCACGCCTTGCCATATGTTCGCGTTGATGCAGTGGTTAGCTCCACTGATGCTTTCTATAAAGCTTATGATATTAAGCCAGGTGATGGCATGTATGTAGAACCAAAATTCAGAGCAAGATTGTGGTAAAGTAAAGAAAGACAAAGGACGATACATTTGGTATCGTCCTTTTCTTGTACTCAAATTGTGAATAGTTAGTGAAACAATATGCTTATGAAGCATGATTGTGCTATAATCAAAACAAAGAAGGTGACGCCATGGAATTAAGAGTACTGAGATATTTTTTGGTGGTTGTGAGAGAAGAGAGTATTACTAAAGCTGCTGAAGTATTACATATTACGCAGCCTACCTTATCCAGACAGCTTAAAGAGCTGGAGGAGGATGTAGGCGTTACTTTGTTTGAACGTGGTACCAGGAAAATTACCTTAACCAACGAAGGCGTTTTATTGCGTCGTCGTGCTGAAGATATCGTGGCCTTAGTAGATAAAACTTCTCAAGAATTGCTGGAACAGGATGAAGAGGTTAGTGGTGAAATTTTTGTAGGCTGGGGAGAAGTAGAAGCAGTTCATCAAATGGCAGAACTGTTTAAAGCCTTTAAGAAAAAGTATCCTTTGGTTAAATTTTCTACTTATGCAGCTAATGCTACCGCTGTTACCTATAAGTTGGATAAAGGCTTGTTAGATGTGGGGCTCCTCTTGGAGCCGGTAAGTATAGACAAATATGAATATATTCGCTTAAACGTAAAAGAACATTGGATGGCTATCATCAAGGCTAATGATCCTTTAGCCAAGAAGAAATTTATTACCCCTAAAGATTTAATTGGCAGAAATCTAATTTTGCCCATGCGCTCCGAAACAACCGGTGAGGTAAGAGCTTGGCTGGGTGACGTGATAAGTCAGGTTACGGTAGACATAAAATCTAATTTTAGTACTAATACGACTATAATGGTGGAGCATGGTTTGGGCATTGGTATTTCCATTGAGGGGTCTTTGCCCTATATTGACGAAAAGAAAATTTGCTGCCGCAGACTTAAACCGGCTCTTGATGCCACGAATGTCTTAGCTTGGCGTCGTCAACAACCGGCCAGCTTGGCAGTACAAAAATTCATCGAATTTGCAAAATGCTTTTTAAGCATGACAAGGCATAAAAACTAAGTATTAGACATGCGAGCTTAAAGTTCATACAATGTGAGCAGAGATAAAAATTCTCTGCTCACATTTTTTTTAGGGGAGAAAACAATGCCAAATACACAAGGTTATATTCAACAAATAGAAGATAAATTCCAGCTTTTTCGGCAACAGGGTTTAGTAAAGGAAACTAATATTACAGCCGAGAATTTGGGACATTACATTGATTTAGCAAATTTTATTGATCTTCTGATTGCAGCAGGAGTAGAAAAAAATAAGATAAAAGAACTGCTTCTTTTTAGAGAAGAACAGAACACACCGGCTCAAATTTTGATGCTGAAAAAATTTAGGGCCAATGTTTTAGAGGAAGTACACATCCAACAAGAACTGATAGACAAGTTGGATTACCTGATTTTAGATATCAAGAAACATAACAAGCAAATGAGGAGGGCTTAACATGATTATTAAAGAAATGGCTGATCTTTGTGGTGTATCCGAAGCAACCTTGCGTTATTACGAAAAGATAGGCTTGATTCCTGCGGTGCCTCGTAATACCAGTGGCCTAAGAGTTTATAACCAGGACTATGTGGAATGGGTAAAACTGATTGGCGAATTAAAATCAGTAGGCATGTCCTTGGAGGCTATTCAAGAATATATGGACTTAGCACGGCGTGGTAAACGGACTACTCACAAGAGAAGAGAAATAATTGCTTTGGCCAGACAACTGCTGCTTAATAAAATTGACCAGTTACAGATGGCGGTAGCTAAAGCGGATGAACAATTAGCTAATTATGACAGTACTCTTCTCCCTCAAACAGAAGTTTTGGTAAAGAAGCTAGCTAAGCAGGCAGTGAGCTCAGTATATACCTATCAGAAAGGGTGTGCTTTTGATGAACAGGCGCGAATTTCTTAAAGTAACAGGTATGGGTGCCGTGACCGTGTTTCTCAGTGGTTGTGGAGTTCTGGGTATGACAGGCAACGGAGAGCTAAGCGGTAAGGCTGCCAAAGCGGCAGAACCGCAGGCAATTTCTAAAGGTAAGAAACTAAAAATAGTAGTTATTACCGGTAGTGCTCACGCCAAAGGAACTTCTGCTTATTTGGCAGACAGGTTTATCCAAGGTGCCATGGAAGCAGGGCACAGCGTGACTAGATTTAATGCAGCTTTTGAAAAATATCAGCTTTGCACAGGCTGTGATAAATGTCAGGGCAATGGCGATTGTATTTTCAAGGATGCCATTACGGATAAACTGATGCAGCCTTTGTTAGAGGCAGATGTAGTGGCTTTGATTACGCCACTTTATTACTACACTTTTTCTGCTCAAATCAAAGGCGTCATCGACAGATTTTATTCCCATGTACAAGATTCTAAGCTTAAAGGCAAAAATGCTATCTTAATGGCAACTGCTTACAATAGCTCAGAAGATACCATGCCGGCTTTGGTAAAAAATTACCAAGCTATTCTCAAAACATTGGATTGGCAAGATGCCGGAAAGGTTTTGGCCATAGGCTGTGGTGCCAGAAGCTTAATTGAATCTTCCAAATTTGGCGGGCAAGCCTATGAAATAGGCAAGAAGTTATAGGAGGCGATGATATGAAGATAGTTATGCTGGATGGTAGTCCTGTTAAAGATGGCACTACCAATGTGCTGGCAACTAGATTTGCGGCCGGTGCACAAGAAGCAGGACATGAAGTCTATCGCTTCGATGCTGCCTTTAAAAAAATTAATCCCTGCATAGGCTGTGATACCTGCGGTATGAACGGTCCTTGTGTACATAAGGATGATATAGAAAATGATTTGATTGAACGTTTGGTTTCTTGCGATATGGTGGTTTTGGTAAGTCCCCTATATTTTGCAGGGCTTTCCGCTCAATTAAAAACTCTTATCGATAGATTTTATTCTCGTACAGAATCCATTCATCGTAAAAAATCTGCACTGTTAATAGCTTGTGGCAGTAATGATAACTGGATGCTGGAAGCCATAGAAGCGTATTACAAGAAACTAACTAATTATATGGAATGGCAGGATGTAGGCAAGGTTTTGGCTAAAGGTTGCTTGGACAAAGCTGCCATTGAAAAAACAAATTTTCCTCAGGCAGCTTATGAAATTGGTAAGAAACTATAAAAATATAAATTAAAAGGAGTGTTGAACATGAGACTAGGAACCGGTGAAATGATTTTGATTTTTGCGTTGGCAATTATTTTGTTTGGTAGTGGCAAGGTAGCTGGGTTGGGTAAGGCTTTAGGTACCAGCATTAGAGAATTCAAAAGCGAATTAAATAAGGTTGATGAGGCAGTTAAGGTAACTAGCGATGACCACGCTAAATGAGTTAACCTTAGGAGAACATCTGGCTGAACTGCGCAGAAGGTTGATTGCTTGCTTAGTGGTAGTATTTGCCAGCTTTAGCATTATCATGGGCTTTTACATTGATCAGGTAATGGCATTTTTTACCAATCCGGTGCGTCAGCAGGGTATTAATCTTGTCTACATAGGCTTGGGTGATGTGATTATTGTGCAGGTTAAAGCAGCATTAATGTGTGCATTGTTACTTACTGCGCCGTTTCTGCTTTGGCATATTTGGCAATTTGTGAAGCCAGCCTTGTATGAAGACGAAAGAAAGCATGCATTTCTGCTGGGCAGTGTGATAATTGCTCTTTTTGCGGCAGGAGTGGTTTTTGGCTTCTTTATGGTTTTTTGGGCGGCGGTAAACTTTTTTGTCATGCTGGGACAAGGCATAGCTCAGCCTATGTTATCCATTGATGCTTATATGGATTTTCTGCTAGGCTTTGTTCTGCCTTTTGGCCTGGTGTTTGAGCTGCCGGTACTTTGTTATGTATTAGGCAAGCTGGGCTTAGTTAACTATGAAATGCTGACTAAGTATAGAAAGCATGTTATTTTGATAATCTTTATCATAGCAGGTCTTTTGACACCGCCGGATGTTTTGTCCCAGGTGCTGATGGCTGTGCCTATGCTGGTGTTGTATGAACTGGGTATTTTTGTCTTAAAGATTACCAACTGTCATAAGGAGATAGAAAATGGCTAGAATAGAATTAACTAAACAAAGAATGCAAGAAATATATGGACTGGAGCAAAGCCACTTGGTGACAACAGATCCTGATTTTGATGCCACGATGCATCGTTTTTTGTTAGGCGAAGTATACAGCTACGGTAATCTAACTAATCGGCAAAGGTTGCTTATTACCATTGCCAGCATTACAGCTACAGGTAATGGAGATGCTCTAGCTCCTCATGTAGCAGCAGCTTTGCACATTGGTGTTAAGCCGGAAGAAATCAAAGAGGTCTTTCATCAGATTGCGCCCTACATTGGTTTTCCTTCTGCTGTCAAAGGCCTAAGGGCTGTCAACGAAGTTTTTAAGGCGCGTGGCATTAAACTGCCCCTGCCCAGTCAGAGCAAAACGACGGAAGAGGATAGGCTGGACAAAGGTATTGCCGTACAAAGCGAAATATTTGGTGCAGAGAATATTAGCAAAATGCGTGCAGCAGCACCTGCTAACCAAAAACACATTCAGGATTATTTATCAGGATATTGTTTTGGTGATACCTATACCCGTGGTTGTCTTGATCTTCAGGAAAGAGAAATGTTGACCTTGGCTGCCATTGCCAGTATGGGTGGTTGTGACCCTCAAGTAAAAGCCCACGTAAACGGCAATAAATTGGTTGGTAACGACAAAAACACTATCTTAGGTGTAATTACCCAATGCATGCCGTTCATCGGTTTTCCTAAGACTTTAAACGCATTGGCTGCTGTGAATGCCGTAATTCCAGAAAACAAATAATTGTATAAAAGGTGACAAAGGGCCGTGTCCGTTGTCACCTTTTTTCTCATAAAGGCTTGTTCGCTTGTTACTTTTTTTGTTTTGAAGTAAAATATAACTAGGTTAAAGGGGGTAATTCCAATGCAAAAGGAAATGCGAGAATATGTAATAGCCAAGACTCATGATTTGTTAAAAGCACCTTCTGCTTGCCAGGAAGTAAAGGCAGCGGCAAACGCTTGGCTTAAAGCGCAAGGTACTCCTGCTGAAGCAGCAGAAACACAAAAATATATTAAGGAGCTGGAAGAAGATATAATGCCAATTGATGGCTTGATTGCTTTCGCAGGTTCTCCCATGGCTGCTAAGGCTTTTGGTGCTGACAATGCAAAGAAATTGTTGGCTCATGCTCAGGAAATTAAAAAGAATGGGGCAAAGTATTGTGATTGTCCGGCTTGCACAGCTTGTGCAGCTATCCTGGCAAAGAAAGCCGAACTGTTAAAGTAAAACTAAATAGTAATATAAAAGGAGCCGGTCTTAGCCGGCTCCTTTTTTGCTGAAAAAGTGGGACAGCGGACGCGTGTGCTGACCCCCTAAAGTTAGACCTAAATTCTAACTTTAGGGGGTCTTTTTATGAAACTTTGCAGGAGATATCGGCTTGAAGTCAAATTGAAGGCTGTAAAGGCATATTTGGACAATGAAGGAAGTTACGGCGTCTTAGTCAAGCGGTACGGCATTTCTGGAAGAGCCGTACTGCAACGATGGGTGAAGACATACCAAGCTTTCGGAGAAAAAGGCCTAATCACTTCAAGAGAAAATAGAGAACACTCTTTCGAATTTAAGCTTCATGTGGTAGAGTCATATTTAACAACAGATATTTCTTATCAGGATCTGGCTCTATCAGTCGGGCTAACCAATTCTCGCGCAATCAAGGAATGGGTAGCTGTTTTTAGGGAAGCGGGTCCCGAAGCTTTGAGACAGAGGCAGGAAGGGAGACCTAACGAAGTGGCTAGGAAGAGAAAGGCGATACCAACTGAGCAGGATAAAAAATCTGAATACGTTAAGCAGCTGGAGCATGAGTTGCTGTATGCGAAAATAGAGAATGCATATTTAAAAGGATTGAGGAGGCTGCGCTTAAAGGAAGCCAAATGGAAAAAAGGGCGAGAGTCGTCCACAGCCTCCGAGGATCATACAGATTAAAGGACATTCTCGCTGTTGCAAAACTACCCAAGGCAACATACATGTACTGGCAGAAGCGCATGAACAAACCCAACCCTGACCTAGAGCTGGAAGAAGAAATTAAAGAGATACGCCTACGGCATAAAGACTTCGGCTACCGCCGCATATATGGCGAACTGAAAAAGCTGGGGATACTCATCAATAAGAAGAAGGTACAAAGAATTGTGCAGAAGCTCGGCCTCCAAGTTACATCCTTTACCCGCAGGAGCAGGAAGTATAGCTCTTACAGGGGAACTGTCGGCACTGTGGCTTTCAATAGACTTAGGCGCAGATTTAACACAAGCATTCCTTACCAGAAAATCACCACCGACACTACAGAGTTTAAATACTATGAGATTGATAACAAAGGACATATGGCTATTAGGAAGCTGTATCTTGACCCATTTATGGACCTGTACAACAGGGAGATAATAAGCTTTAATATTGCCAAACAGCCAAATGCACAAGGCATTATGGCTGCGCTCAACGCAGCCATAGAAGTGACTTCTGATTGCCGGTACAGAAGGACATTCCACTCCGACCAGGGATGGGCATACCAGATGAAGTCTTATGTCGACGCATTAAACAGTCACAGGATATTCCAAAGCATGTCCAGGAAAGGCAACTGTCATGATAACTCTGTAATGGAGAACTTTTTTGGGATAATGAAGCAGGAAATGTACTATGGTTGTGCCTATTACAGTTATGACAGCCTAAAAACGGCTATTGAAAAATATATAAAGTATTACAACGAGCAACGGATTAAGAAATCACTTGGCTGGATGAGCCCTATAGAATACAGGCTGTCTCTCCAAGTATCATGAAAATAACGTAGCAGTAAAAACTGCTACGTTATCAAGTCTAACTTTTTGGGGTCACCACA
>Ga0183095_10066_pt2 | contig 123708 bp, 118 predicted proteins | sample BioMet4_FD_130346 | JGI IMG/M metagenome (GOLD analysis project Ga0183095, IMG submission 130346) | Microbial communities from bioreactor (seeded with sewage sludge) at LBNL, California, USA - Biofuel metagenome 4 (v2) (version 3) | ecosystem: Engineered > Bioreactor > Anaerobic > Unclassified ...
TCGGGATATAGAAAATCAACTGAATCAAGCTCCTTCATATTGTAGACAGCTTGATGTTCCGTAACCTCATATCTTATGCCGTGATTTGTTAAATATTGATAGGTTTCCTGTTTATTCATGCTTACCTCCGTAGGCCACATAATAACATAGTTTTTCAGCTGAGTGTCGTAGAAGACTCCCGACACACCAGTGACAGACGTGGAATAGACTGCCCTCTTTGGGGAGATCATTCACACCATCGTCTTGTTGCCATCTTCCTGGCTATGGAATGACGCCTGGCATCGCCTTCGCTTTCGGGTTTAGGGGTGCATCCGCATGAGTATGGGTGCTTGCTGAGCTCCTGGCCGGTTAGGATGAATTCCTTCCCGCAAACGCATTTGCACCGGTAGAAGACTCTTGCCTCCGTTTTGTTGCCGGCCTTTCTTCCGCAGGGGTATCTTTCTTCCACGTCGATCAGCCCCGTCTTGAAGGGTTTGAAGTACTTGTCCATATTCTGCCTTGCTCGGAAAACAGAAGCCTCCGAGTTTTCCTTTCTAAGGAATTCGGAGGCTGTTTCTATCTGGTGCACTGAACAGGAATCGAACCTGCATGAGTTACCTCATTAGGTCCTAAGCCTTAGTTGCGGTTAGGAAAGGCGAGCCCCTTCCGTGCCCTTTGGGGGGAGAATGTCTCGCAATCAGCGAGGGATTCTTATTTGTCCGCGGAAGGCCGTACCCTCCTGTTCCCTTTAGTGGAAGCCAGAGTGCGGACGGAATACAGACCGCTAAGGCAAGTGGGTCGACTGCCTTTTTGGGGGTTTCGGAAAACGTGGGCCGATTCATCGGGGAGCGGCCTCTGCTCCTATACGCATTCTTGCAAGTAAATCAAAAGAATTACAAGAATAAAAAGATGCCGATTTTTCCTAATCTTTTTACTTGTCAACGTCATCACTCGTTCGCAGGTTCCGCGAACAGCCCGATGGCGATCTACTTTTAGCCATTTAGAATTTGCCTATTTTATAAAAAGGTGACCGAAAAAATTAGAAGCTTTCTCCAAAGATTATAGATGAGTTTTCAGATTGTCGGTGATTCTTCATCGGAAAGAAAGGGACATCTCTCCGCTATCCGCGCTCATCGCGCAGGAAAGGGCGATTCGATCACCGTCGGAAAAAGCCGCCTTCCCGTCGTCGTTGAAGGCATCGCCTGGTAGGAAGAAGGCATCGTCCCCGTCCGACAGGGTATGCCAAGGCTCGACGTTTTCCGTGAGCAAGCCGTCGTAATGGCCTGCCGTCTTGCCGAAAAGGCTCATAAAAGGATGAGCGCTCTCATCGACGCCGACCGCCTTATTCGAATAGAGAAACCTCTTGTCCGCCCCAGCCCGGGCATCGATTTTCGTCACGATGACGCCGGGCTTCGTGATGCCGAGAAAGCCCGGGCAGGCGAGGAAATCTTTTGCCGGATCGACGCATTGGAAGGAGACTGCCCGCGACAAAGGGAAGCCTGGGTCGTTCGGGCAGGGGTAGAAGACGCTCTCGCCAGGCTTGAGGGAGACGGCCCCGCTTGCCTTATCAATCATTTTCGGCTCCTCCCACCCCAAAAGCGCTTTTTCGAAGGGGACGATCTCCCCGGGCGCGGCCTCCATGAGGGAGAAGCCGCCCATCGGGTGGCGGGTGCTCTTCCCGGCGTAGGTGTCGGGAAGCCCCAATAGATGGCCCATCTCGTGGGCGATGAAGGACAGGGTCCGCTCGGGGCTGTCATAACGATAGTAATAGGGCGAGACCGCGGCGTAGCTCGACACGGCGCATTGCTTGTCCCCCGCGCCGTCGGCCTCGAAGCAGCCGCCCAAAAACGGATTGTCTTTCTTGGTTTCGAGGAAGATCACCCCGTCGTAGAGCCCGTCCGAATCCGCGTCGAAGAGTTTCAGCGGGTAGGGCGCCTCATCCGTCCCCATGTAGGCGCGGAGCTCATGCTCGAAAAGGTAGGAGCAGCGCTCCCACTGGGATTTGTCTGGGAGCGAGATCCCGCTGACGTTGATCGGCCGGGCGAAGACGAAGTTGGGGACGAAGAGCCCCTTCGACTCGATTTTGAAGTACTCCTTCGCCGAGGACGGCGAAAGGGGATCGCCCCCGAGGGAGTTGAAGAGGGCATCATAATCATTCGAATTGAATCTCTGATCGTCATATTCGAGCGGAACCACGAGGATGTTGGCTTCCTCGCTGACCTTCGAGGGGAGCGGGCAATAGCCCCCATAACCCAAGTCGCGCGGCGAGTTTGCGAAAGCCATCGCTGCCCCTTCATTCGTCGGCAAGGCGGACCTCTCCGCTTCTGAAAGCGAGAGGTACTCCCTTCCTTTCGCACAGCCGGGGAGCGCCAGAGCCAAGACGAAGGCAAAAAAAGGGAAAAAATTCGTTTTCGATTTCATTCTTGGCTCCCCCTTTTCAAATAGTATAGCAATCCTGTATCTAATTCAAAAAAGAAAAAAGACTGCTCGTTTTTCTAAGCAGTCCCGTTTTTCTTGACTTGTCTCCGCTATCGCGATTCTTTGACTCCGATAAACTCGGCCATCTTCGCCCTGTCCTCGGGAGAGGGTGCGACGATCGGGGAGGCGACGTGATGCCGGCCGTCCTTGGTGAAGAAGGAGATCCCTTTGCCGCCATCGCGGACCAGGATGAAGCCCCAGCTCGACACCTCGGAGGTTGGGAACGAGACGGTTTTGCCTCCTTTGAAGGAGCGGATCGTGACGAGGCCATCCCCGATGACGACGGGGAAGCGCTCGGCCTTGGCGTAATAAAGGAGCGCGAGGACCTGAACGGCCAGGAAGAAAAGGCCGAACTGCGAGGCCATGACGATGCCCCCGGCCACGGCGTTCGTTCCGGCGCCCTGGACCGCGGAACAGATCCCGACGGCGGCGAAGCCCCCGAAGACGAGGCTGGCGAAGGCGTGATAAAACACGATAAAGGAGACCCGCGCTTTGACTTTCATGCCCCGCCTCCTTTTCCAAATAATATACCATACCCCGCGCCCGAACCGAAAACAGAAAGGCAGGCGGGAGAATCCCGTTTCAAAGCGTTCCGCGGCTTGATACAATAGAATCATGAGAAAGAAAACGTTTTTGCTCCTCGCCCCCGTTTTGTTCACGCTGCCCTCCTGCGCCGGGGGCAACGCGGCCTTTCGCGTCTTCGCCCCGGAGCAAAACGCGGCCGTCGGCAGCTCGGAATCCATCGACGCCTCGCTTAGCGAGGCCATTCCGCTCTATCAGACCATCAAGACAAACTATCCCGGCGTCCTCTCCCAGCTCTACGACGTCACGCCTTCGTTTCTGAAGGGCGTTTGCCAACTCTGCCGTTTCTCCGAGGGCTGCGAGTCCTTGGGCGGCCTCGAGGGCGGAAGCCTTATTTTATACCGGGAGAAAGCCTACCCGATCGGGGCCAGCTTCGGCGGCTATGGCGTCACCCATTACGCGTATGGGGAGAGCCATGGCAAGCTTTTGCTCTATTTCATCTATTCTTTTGGCAGCGGGATCCATAGGTCGCTGGTGAGCGCCTTCGATTTTTCGTCCTGCACTGTCAAGTCCGTCGAGGAGAAGAACAAGCCCTTCTGGAACGACGACCTCCAATTCGCCCTCTCGGAAAAAAGTAAGCTCGAGGTCCGATATTCAACCTACGACGTCAAATGGGATGATGGTTTCGACATCACGATGACCCCGGGCGAGATCATCTACGGGGATTTGTCGGAGGTCGCTTTGGTTCCCTGAGCGATCCAACAGCAAAAGAGAAAAGCAAATGGCTCAGGCCTTCCGACCCGGGTCTTTTTGTCAATTCTCGTTTTCCGTTGGCAAAGCCTAATGGATTGCATCCTTCCCAAAAGCCCAAGACTGAGAACGAGGCTTGTTTATCACACGACATTAAACAAGTTCTATTCGTTCAACTCGCCGCTTTTTGCCTTAACAAACCCAATAGGATTTAGAAGGGCAAAAAGAAAAAGTTCGGAATGACCCGAACCCTAGTTTTTTGGTGGGCCCAACAGGAATCGAACCTGCATGAGTTGCCTCATTAGATCCTAAGTCTAACGCGTCTGCCTATTCCGCCATGGGCCCAGCGGAGAAAATTATAGGCGTTGACCCCCGCTAAATACAAGCAAAGACAGGCGGAGGCATTTTTCAAGAAACCTCCCCTCCCTCTCGCGAATGGTCCTTTTAGAAAAAAGAAGAGGGAGGTGAATGGATTTAGCAAAGAAACGAGGTCTATTTGGCCTTAGGATCTTCGGGTTTTGAAACTGGCGCATCACCGATAGTTTCGGATCGGCTTTCCGATTCTTTACTCGCGACTAAGCCCCGGTTTTCTGGCATGAAATAATGGGGAAGACGGAGATAAAGCACCACCACAAGAGCGGTCGATAGGATGATGGAGGGGAAAGTATAGGCGCCGTTATAGAGGAAGGAATAGAGGGCGGAACTCCCAACGTTCCAGGCATCGTCCGGCCAGAAGATGACCCCCGAGAGGAAATGGCAAAGGAACTTAAGCAAGCCCCCAAGCACGCAGCCGGAAATTAAGGCGATCAGTTGAACCTTCTTGCTGCTGCCCTTGCTAAAGAGATGATGCAATAGGCCAGCAAATCCGACCACCGGGTAGGCCAACCAATAATCGAGGGCGATTTGAGCGAACGCCTTCCACCACGTATCGGCGATGGGGGCGACATAGACGCCATTGACGAGTTGAAGGAGCCCTAAGATGAGACCCGTGGCTAGACCCGGCAGCAAGCCGCGGCGAAAGGCGATGAAGAAGATGCAGGCCATCGCAATGCCAATCGAACCCCCATTGAGGAAGAGGGGTTTCGAATAAAGACTCGCCACCGTATCGAGAACATAGCCTAAAGCTGAGAAGATGGCAATCTCAGCCATCGTCGCGACAACGCCATTCTTTTTCATGATCTTTGTTGCTCCTTTTCAAGAAAAAGTCTCCGCTAAGCCAGGTTAACGGAGACAAGGGTTCCAAAAAAAAGAAACAACGAAACTCTTTCCCTTCGCTAGCATTGCCTAGATCAGGTTATAGGGTCGCTATTTCTAGCCTCTCAGCCCCGAATGGAGCTCCCCTAAGATCGACAGGGACTATTGTAAGTCAAAAGGGCAAAGTTACAAGGGGCAATGATCGCTATGGGAGCAGACGAGAAGAACCGCCCCGGATGCCACCAAAATTGTTCCGGGCTTCTTCGGATCGCGGAGTTCATTGGAGACGCCTAAAGAATCTAAAGGTTGAAGCAGATAGTTTTGAAGCGGGTAGGCAAACCCGGAAAGGCTAACCCGAGACTCTACGATCGCAAAGATCGAAAAATAGGGACCCCGTTCCGCGGTTATCGAATAGGCTTTGGGAGAAGAAGGAAGCTGGCGAATCAACGACTTGTCATCGATAAGTTCAACCCGGGGATCGGCTTTCACGAGGTTAAGCAACGCTAAGAAGTGCTCGATCCGCGGACCGGCAATCCCGCCCACCACCACGATCGCTTCGCTATTTCCCGCCTCAAGATACGCCCCATAGGTGTCGGTGATATCTTTGATGGGGTTAAGGGCTTTAAACGCTTTAGCGTGCTGCTTGATGTAATCCAATTGCTCAGGCGTCGCCGAATCAAAGTCGCCATAAGCTAAATCGAGGGGAAGCCCAGCCTTCAAGGCTTTATAGGCTCCGGCATCCACGCCGATAATCCGGCAAGGCTTCCTAAAAGGAAAAGCCGCCAAATCCACGTTATTTCCAACAATCAAATAGCTGATCATATCCATTGGCGATTGTAGGCTCTTCCAAGGCAAAGAAAAAGAGGCGAATCATTCCGCCTCCCTTTTCGCGAAGTTAACCTTAGAAGTCGTTTCCGGCGTCGAGGTTATCGAGATAACCATCGGCCAAGGCATCGCCGAATTCATCGACGAAAGTCTTGCGTGAAGCGGAATCATTATGGTTGTCAACGCGAGTTTTCCAAGCGTTGTTAGCATTGAATTTCTTGTTCATATTCTTTTATCCTCCTTAAGTTGTGGTGACTCCCGTTTTTTCTCGGGAGCACGTTATAATAGCCTTCTTTTATTGACCCTCAAGGGTTAAGCTCAAAGAAAGCGGTTCCATACCTTCTCCCAATAAAAAAGGCCCCTTTAATCCTTTATAAGTTGTACGTCTTCAAAGTAGGGAAAGGAAATTGACCTATGCACGTTAAAAATTGGAAACCCTTCTTGTTCGTCTTAGCCCCGCTGGTTCTAGCGAGTTGCTCGATTTCGCTCTCTTCGAATTCATCGGGAGCAAGCACGGCGAATGGCACGACTTCGGCCTCGACGTCCGTCTCGTGGGACTCGAATACCAGCGCCGATAGCGAAGGCGGTTCGGTCTCGATCGATGTTTCGGTCCCGAGCAGCATCTCTTCCGCCACGGTCGATAGTTCCGAATACACCGCGGTGATTGTTTTGGCTCAAGATGCTTCGACTGTGACTGGCAACAACGTCACGATCGCCAATAATATCGTCACGATTTCGGCCAAAGGTTCCTACCTCATTTCCGGAACATTGACCAATGGCAGCATCCTGGTCACCGCCGATGACGATGATTGGGTCGAGCTTGACCTCAATGGCGTCTCTATCACCCGCAGCGGCACTTTGGCCTATGCCCCGATTTCGTCGATCAATGGTGACAAACTTGAAGTCAAAAAGATCAACGGTTCGGTCAACGTCATCACCGATTCGCGCACTTCTTGCAACACCACCGCCAATGATGGCGCGGCCATCTTCTCCAATAAGAAACTCAAAGTCACCGGCGCTGGCACGTTGACCGTCACGGGCAATCTTAAGAACGGCATCGATTCCGATACCAAGATCGAAGCCAAGAACGGCACTTTGAAAGTCACAGCCAAGAACAACGCGATCAAAGCCCATGATTATCTGATTTTGGGCGATGAGACCGATGGGGGAACCTTCGTGGTGACTTCGACGGGCGGCGATGGTATCAAGATCGATGAAGACTACACCGCTTCGATTGAAACCGGTGAGTTCGCTGGCATTAAGATTCTCAATGGCGCCTATTCCGTTTCCGCCTACGACGATGCGGTGACTTCGGCCTCCAACGTCTATATCGAAGGGGGCGAGGGCACTTTCAAAGGCGCCGACACCGCCCAAGCCGATGGCTCCAAGGGCGTGATTGCGGATTTGGCCATCTATCTCGATGGCGGCACCTTTGCGATCGCCAGCGCCAATAACGATGCCATCAATGCGGTCGGCAACGTCACCGTCAATGGTGGCAGTTATACCCTGACGGCGGGCAAAGCCAAGAGCTCCTCTGCTCCGCAAGGCATCCATAGCGATGCGACTTGCACCATCAATGGCGGCACCGTCACGGTCACCCAGTCCTATGAAGGCATTGAAGCTAACATCATCACGATCGCCGGCGGCACGACTTTCGTCACCTCCAGCGATGATGGCCTTAACGCGGCAGGCGGCAACGACAGCTCCGGCGGTTGGGGAACCACCACCACGAGCGGCACCACTCCGCTCATCACCATTTCCGGAGGCTACCTCTATGTGGCGGCCGCGGGCGATGGCATCGATAGCAATGGCAACATCGTCGTGACCGGCGGCTTCACCGTCGTCTCGCAAACCGGCAGCGGCAATGGCCCGATGGACTATGGCGATTCGGGTTATTCCTTCAAACAATCGGGCGGCTTCTTAGCGGCCTATGGTTCCAACGATATGGCGGTCGGTTCGACGGGCACGCAATATAGTTTGCTTGCCGGCTCCAGCACAGCCGTCTCGACCAGCCAATACCTGATCGTCACCAACACCGGCGGAAGTTTCGCCATCAAGCCGCAATACGCCAGCGCCTATTCGCTCTACATCTCGGATGCGAGCTTCAAGGCGGGCAGCGTGAGCGTGGCTTACGCTTCCTCAATCAGCGGCGGCACTGAAAAGTTCAAAGGCGTCTACACGGGTTATACCTCTAGCTCCACCACCTCGATCGGTTCTTCCACCTGGTCAACCTCCGCGGTCAACCTCAGCATCGGTACCACTTCCTCTCATGGCGGCGGTCCCGGTGGCCGTCCTTGAGCGCTCGTCTATTTCCTCCACTTGGCTCCTTAGTATCGTCTAGGGGGCCAAGTTTTTATTAAAAAAGAAAAGTTTCCAAAATCGGTAAGTCCACCTCTCCTGGGTCAGACTCAGAAAGGATTCCAAAACAAAAAACCCGATTTTTGACAAAACTTTGTTTCGTTTTTGTTGTTTTTTCACAAATATGGATTAAAGTATAAACGCTGGAGGAAAACCTCAAATGCTTCTGAATTTCAAATTAGCCAACTACAAATCCTTTCGTGATCCTGTCTCATTTGATTTGCTGGCCGACATCGGGGCGGAGCACGAAGATAAGCAAATCCTGACTTTTAATGGAAAGCGCTATAAGAAGACCATTGTTTTTTACGGGGCCAACGCTAACGGAAAGAGCAATTTTATCGAAGCTCTTTTATTTATGAAGTCCATCGTCATGCATTCCAAGGCCATTCTTCCTGGCGAGCCGCTTCCCTACAATCCTTTCTTCTTAGACGATGTTTCGGTCACTAAGCCAACATTACTGGAACTCGAATTTGCTTACATGGACATTCGTTACCGCTATTCCTTTTCCTTCAATCAAACCAACATTTTGTCTGAGAGTCTCTACTACGCCCCCAACGGAAACATGGTTAAGGTCTTTGTCCGACAAGGCCAGCAAATCGAAGGGCGATCGGGAATGGAACAAATCACAAGCGGGAACATCACTGCTCCGAATAAGCTGTTTTTAGCCACCGCTGCCTCGTTTAATAACGAACCCGCCAACGCTGTGTTCAACTTCTTCGTCACCGAGCTCTATTACGATAGAGAAAATACCAATTTCAGCGTGGATCCCTTGGTTAAAACTCTCGACACTCAATGCTATGATGCCATCCTTGAGGACCCCGATTACAAAGTCTTTCTTTTGTCCTTGCTTCAAGCGGCCGATTTCAACATCGTTGATATTGACGTTCAAAAAACCACATTGGAAACCGCCTTGCCCACGGGGCCAGGAAAACAAACCTTTTATAAAGTCTTTTTGGCCCACGATGTTGGCGGGGTTAAGAAGATGCTTTATATCGATTACGAATCCAAAGGCACCAAAACGCTTTTGTATCTATCGCACTTGTTCTATGAATCCTTTATTTCCGAAAAAGTTTTCATCGTCGACGAACTTGAAACTTCGCTTCACCCCAGTGAATTGTCTTTCTTAGTTCGTCTCTTCGCTGAGAAATCGATCAAAAGCCAGCTGTTCTTCACCGCCCACAGCCCTTGCATCCTTGCAGAGAAGCTTCTTCGCCGGGATGAATATTACTTCGTCGACAAGACAAAAGAAGGAGTCAGCCAACTTTACTCTTTAGCGGACTTCTCGGTTCGAAAAGACACCAGTTTTGCCAAAGAATACTATTTGGGCCGCTATGGCGCCGTGCCACTGATCAAGGATGGACTCGTGTCATGACGAGACGTTACCGCGCTCGTAGACGTTTGTACGTCTTGGTGTACGAGGGGAAAAATAACAAGACGGAGAAAATCTACTTTCAGCACTATAACGTCGGTGAAGATTTCGTGATCAAAGATGATCTCAGCGAACTCAAAGGAACGGACCCGGCTTCTTTATACGCCTATGCCGAATCCCAAATATCGGCCTATAACTTGGAATCATCGCTAGGCGACCATGTCTTTATCGTCAGCGATATTGATCATCGCCAAGACCACGTTTCCTTCATTAAGAAGCACGCTAAAACAAACAAGATGATCACTTGGGTCGCTAGTTTTCCTTGCTTTGAGCAATGGATTCTCATGCACTTTGAAGACCCCGATTTCTCTTTAACAGGAGATGAGGTTATCAAACGCTTAAGGTTGAATTACATCACCAATTACGACAAAAATCGTGATGTATATCCTCCAATCGAAAGCAAAAGAACTGAAGCAAAAGAGCGATGTTCCGAATATCACTCCAAGCACCGCATCCCAGGCACAATATCCGTTGGGGAATTGGTTAGCCTCTTAGAAAAGAAAACGAAAATAAAATAAAAAGGAGTCTATCAAAATGGATTTTGAAACAATTGTGAACGAGGTCGCGAACGGTACCATTATCGAGTTTCCTTTGTCATCGCCATCCTTCAAAGACGATTGCAAGCTTCTCGGGAAGTTCATGTTCCCGGAGCATGGGAAAATAAAAACTTATTGCACGGGCTGTAAAAGTAAGGAAACCTTTGAGGTTGAGGAACACATTTTTAGTTGGGATGGAGACTGCATAACCAAAAGAGAAACCTTAGGGATTAATGGTAGCCTGGTTAACGGAACGACCAAGTATTCCGCTTATGCACTCTACGGCGAGGAAAGCCAATATCCGAGTTTCTATGTGGAAGGAAATAGCTTCCCGAAATACCTTTTATTTTATTCCTTAACCTGCGATTTCGATTGCCAAACCAACTATGTTCTTTTGCTTTGCCTCGATCTCACAAACGGGAAGATGCGGCTTTCCAAAATCGGTCAGATTCCCCCGCTCCATGTCGTGGGCAATTCCGATAAAGCCGAATTTCGGCCGTTCCTTGAAGAAATCGATGCCTATGATGACTATATGAACGCCATGAAGTCGCATGAAGATCACCTCGATGCTGGAGCTTGCTGTTATCTGCGCCGAGTCGTGACGTCAATGATTAAGTACTACAAAGGCAAATGCCCCGAAGATATCCCCGATTCGCTTAAAACCAAAGACAAGTTGACGATCCTTGAGAATAAGGGCATCATCGACGCCGACGCTAAGGAATTTTTCGACAAGGCCTATTCCAACCTCAGCGAAGGAGACCACAATCTCAGCGAAGAAGATGACGGTCGTTATTACCCGGATTTCATTAGCGCAGTGGATATGCAATTAGAAGAAGAGACTTCGAAAAGAGAGCACGAAAAGAAAAAGGCCGAAATCAAGCGAAGAACGAATGCTGTCTCTCAAGAAATCGCCTCTAAGAAATAGCCGGAGCAATCGTCAAATCTGCCTTCGCTATCTCCCGGGTTTTGAAAAGTGTCCAGCAATATTCGTTACTTTACCGTTGCCCAAGAACGCTTCTATAATAGGTCCATTATGAAAGTCCTTAAAAAACAGTCGAATTCCCATAAGTGCATTGTCTGCGGTCTAGAAAACCCTAATGGCGTCAAAGCCCGTTTCTACGAGATGGAAGATGGCAGCCTCTACTCTCTATTTCAGTTCAACGAAATGAACCAATCCTATCCGGAACGCACCCACGGGGGCCTTATTACGGCTATGATCGATGAACTCATCGGCCGGGCCATTTGGATCAAAGAGCCCAATACTTGGGGCGTGACGATGAAGATCGATGTCGAATTCCATAAGCCCGTTCCCTATGGCGTGCCCTTAAAAGGCATCGGCCGCTTAACGGACATCACCCATTTGACCTTTGAAGGCACTGGGGAAATCTATGACCAACAGGGGCACATCTTAGCCAAAGGGCACGCCCTCTATTTTAAATTGCCACTCAATAAGATCTCCGAAGGCACCCACCCCGAAGAAGTCAACGTCTTCGAGCCGGATAACGTCAAAGAAATCGATTAAAGATAGAACTTCGCCGTCACGGAAGTCAAGAGCAGGCTCCCTAAGCCCTGATTGACGATTTCGCTGCCGACCATATCGCTATCGTAGACCGCGGTCCATTCCCTCAAATCGGTCACGAGAACCTTTTCATTCCCGGCCGTATCGGTTTCCTTAATCTACATGGTGTTCATCGGGTCATAGAGGCCAACAAAGACGAGGCTGATATAGTGGCAATTCGGATGAGCCGTCCGATTAAAGGTCGGGAAAAACATGCGCGAGGTTGAAGCGGCAAGCTGAATCTTGCCATCCTTAATTTCGAAATTATCTAAGCCGATGGTGTAACCATCTTCTTCAATGCTGCTACCGACTTCGCCAGAAGTGACTTAGAAATCGCTGGCGGCGACTTTCACGGTGTAGGTCGGCCCATATTGGGTACTCTCACTGGAGGAAATACTCGAAGAGCTGCTCGAGGCATGTTTACCAACGTCATCGCTAGCGGCGCTCGAGGCAACGGTATTGTTGCACTGACATAACGCCAATGAGCCTAAGGCCGTTAACACGCCTAACGCTACCCGTTTGAAAATCATAGATTTCATAAGTCAATTCCTCCCCTGCTTCAATTTCAGTCTAGAACGCATTTTGGAAAGGCAATAAAAGAAAATGAACTTTTCCTCGATTTTTGAATAAAAAAGGCATTTTTCATCATTTTTCGTTAAAAATGACCGAAAGAGTTGATTTGGAGCAAAAGTGAAGGGCCAAGGTTGCATTAGTTTTGACTCTCTCCTTAGGCTCCTTTAGTATTCTTATAGAATAAAGGGGTTATCCTATGGCAAAAATCCTGATTGTCGGCGGAGTGGCGGGCGGCGCGACAGCGGCGACCCGTTTACGGCGTCTTTCGGAAAGCGATGAGATCATCATTATCGAACGGGGCGGTTATGTCTCGTTTGCGAACTGCGGTCTCCCCTACTATCTTGGCGGGGTCATCAAGGAACGGGAACGGTTGCTTCAAGAAACGCCCGAGACCCTGAAAGCCAAATTCAATCTCGATGTCCGGATCCAGCAAGAAGCCTTAGCGATCGACCCGATCAAGAAAACCCTGCATATCAAGAAACTCGCTACCGCCGAAGAATACGACGAATCTTTCGATAAACTGATTATCACCACTGGGGCCTCGCCTAGGAAGATTCCCTTTGCGGGATTAGAGGAGGCGGACAACGTCTACTATCTCCGTAACATGGAAGATGTGGACGCGATTGAAAGCGCCTTAGAAAAGAACCCGAAATCCGCCCTGGTTGTCGGGGGTGGCTTTATCGGCGTCGAAATCGCCGAGAACTTAAACCATCGGGGTTTGCCTGTGACTTTAGTTGAGAGCAAGCCTCACGTCCTTCCGCCCTTTGATGGGGAAATGGCCGCCTTTTTAGAAAACGAATTAAAACGCAACGGCATCGATCTTCGTACGGGTTCCACCTTAGAGTCCTTTAGCGAAAAAGGCCATAAGGCTACCCTAGTGAATGGCGAAGTCATCCCCAGCGATCTCGTCATTCTTTCCTTAGGTATCGTCCCGGATAATGCCTTAGCCAAAAATGCGGGTCTAAAGCTCACCAAAGAGGGCTATATCGTCACCAATGACAAGATGGAAACCTTCGACGAGGCCACTTCTTCCCTTCATCAAGATATCTACGCCGTCGGCGATGTGGCCGCGGTCGCCGATCCCCTGGGTTCAGAGTTAACCCATATCGCCTTAGCGGGTCCCGCCAATCGGGAAGCGCGTTTAGTCGCCGATAGCATCCATGGCCTGCCTTATACCTATAAAGGAGCCATCGGAACCTCCGTCGTCAAAGTTTTCTCGTTAACGGCCGCCTCCACCGGCTATAGCGAAGCCCTTTGCGAAAAGAAGGGCTTAGCCCATCAATCGGTGCTGATTGAACGTAACCAGCATGCTGGCTATTATCCTGGGGCTTCCTTAGTGACCCTCAAGGTTATCTTCTCGCCCGAAGATGGCAAGATTTTAGGCGCTCAAGCGGTTGGACTCGATGGCGTGGAAAAACGCATCGATGTCATCGCGACCGCGATTGCCGGCGGCCTCAAAGTTCAGAATCTCGTTGATCTTGAGCTCTCCTACGCCCCACCTTATGGCATGGCCAAAGATATCGTCAATATCGCTGGCTATGCGGCGAGTAACCTCTTGGAAGGCCAGTTCAAACAAGTCGCTTTAGCGGACTTAGAGAAAGAAAAACAAGGCGCGATCCTCGTCGATGCGAGAACCTCGCTCGAGTATGGCTTAGAACATCTGGAGGGGGCCGTGAACATTCCTTTCGTCACTTTGCGGAACCACCTCGACCAACTCCCCAAAGACAAGAACGCCAAGATCATCGTCTACTGCAATGTCGGCCTCACCGCCTATCAATGGATCCGGGTCGCCGTCAATCTCGGTTACACCAATCTCTACAACGTCGAAGGCGGGATGCGGCTATACAAAACGCTCCATGAAGAAGTCGAGGTCCAAAGCAAGAAACCCGAGGTACAACCCATGAGAGAATCTAGTGAAGCGATGGTCGAAATCGATGCGACGGGGCTCCAATGCCCCGGCCCGATTATGGAGGCCTCAAAAGCCAGCGAAAAACTTCAACCCGGCCAGCGGATGCGAATCACCGCTTCCGATTGTGGCTTCACCAGCGATATCGAACTTTGGGCCAAAACAACCGGCAATAGTTTGATCTCCAGCGAGAACAAAGAGGGTAAGACCGTCGCCGTCGTCGAAAAGGGCAGCGGCGAAATCCATAACCCCACGAATCCGAATGGCAATGGCGGCACCACCATCGTTCTCTTTAGCGGCGATATGGATAAAGCCCTCGCCGCGATGATCATTGCCCAAGGCACCCGCGCCATGGGTAAACCGGCCACGGTCTTCTGCACCTTCTGGGGGCTCAATCTCCTTCGCAAACCCAAATCACCTCACGTCAAAAAGTCCTTCATTGAACGGATGTTTGGTTGGATGATGCCGAAAGGCGCCAAGAAGTTCAAACTCTCGAAGATGAATATGGCCGGCATGGGTAGCGCGATGATGCGCGGCGTCATGAAGAAAAAGAATGTCCCCGTCCTTGAGGAACAATTGGCCAACGCTCAAAAAGCCGGCGTTCGTTTCTTAGCCTGCACCATGTCGATGGATATCATGGGCATCAAGAAAGAAGAGCTCATCGATGGTATCGATTACGTGGGCGTGGCGACTTACTTAGCCGAATGCCAAAACGCCTCCACCACCCTCTTTATTTGAACATTCCACGTCCTTTTTGGACCATGACTCTTTCGCCTTCCTCTTTTTCACCTCATCCCTCAAAAAGCCGATAGATGGTTGCCTTTTCATCATCAAGGGGCATTTCTTCTCCTTCTTGTCCTAGCAAAGCGACCGAAAAGCCTATACTTTTTTGGTATGAAGCAGTCAACGCGCCTGTTCTATTCCCTCGTTATCAATGCAATCGTTTTTCTCTTATGCGTCTTTACGACCACGAACGCGTATTTTGGCTATTGGGGGTATTTGTTTGGTGAAGGCGGGGTCTTAATGTTCCGTTACTTCACCAATGAAACCCTAATCCTCTTAGGCTTATCTTCTTTGCCCTATGTGATCTTTGGCTGGCGTGAGCTTAAGAGCCATAAACCGATACCCCCACTGCTAAAAACCTTCCCGCATTTGACGATGGCCATGACGATGGGCGTCGTCCTCGTGGTGATCTTCTTCTTGGCCCCTTGGTACGCCTACCAAAGAGGACCCTTAGCCTATTTCTCCTTATTTGGACTCCCGACCAATCTCTTTGCTCACTTGGTCATCCCCTTTGGGGCGTTACTCTCCTATCTCGTTTATGAGGAACCTTATTGGAGCCCGCATTCGCTGTGGATTCGGGCCATTCCCACTATGGCTCCGATGCTCCTTTATGCGGGCATCGTCTCGACTTTGGCGACCCTTCATCTTCTCTCCTCAGATCCTGAACTCAATAACGTCTATGGTTTTATGGACCTGGCTTCCAATCCCTGGTGGGTCAGCGTGATCACGGGCGTAACTGCTTTGCTCACCACCTATTTTGAAGGAGTCATCCTCTTTATTGGCCAAGCTAAACTCATGGCCCGTTACCATCAAAACGCCTTAGTCCCACGCTCCCGAGCACCTCGGAAATAATCGAACAAAAAAAGGCGGCTTGAGATCACTCAAACCGTCTTTCCTTCGGGGTTTATTTCCCGCAGCCCCAACCGCAGCCGGATTGGGCTTGCTTAAGGAGTTCTTTGGCTTGCTCAACCGTGAGGACCCGGCCCATCGCGTAGATCTTGTTATCGATCACTAAAGCCGGGGTCGACATGATGCCCATCGCCATAATCCCTTCAGAATCCTTATAGAACTCGACTTCGTCGGTGATGCCTAATTCCTTGGCCGCTTTGACGATGGCCTCGTAATTGGCGGTCGAACGTTTGCATCCGCATCCTAAAGCTTGAATTTTCATGGTTAATACCTCCTTATTCTTGCTTTATTTATTCCTTCTATCTCCTAGATGAAGAGATAGCCGAAAGCATTGAAAAGATAGCCGATCGCGATGATGCCGAAAATCACCACGCCGATAAAGACGGCTAAGAGCTTTGGTTTGACGGCTTTGCTCAGCATGATAAGCGAAGGCAGCGATAAGGCCGTAACGCTCATCATGAAGGAAAGAACCGTACCCAAACCCGCCCCTTTTCCATAAAGGGCCTCGGCAACCGGCAGCGTCCCAAAGATATCCGCGTACATCGGTACGCCCACCAAAGTGGCGACTAAAACCCCATACCAAGTGTTACCGCCCAAAACGTTTTCGACCCATTCGGCAGGGATAACGTTATGGATCACCGCCCCTAAGGCCACGCCGATCACGATGAACCAAAAGACTTTCTTATAGGTTCCCCACATCTGATCTCTAGCGTAGAGAAGACGGTCTTTCCGACTCAGTTCTGGCGCATTGATATCAATCGAGGAAGGACCAGCTTTTACGAAGTCCTTCACTTGGTTACCGATCCCCGTGACTTCGATGACTGTCCCTCCGACGACGGCGATGATTAAGCCCACTACGATATAGGCGATGGCAATCGGCCAGCCAAAGAAACCCACGAGCAGCATGAGCGATCCGAGATCAACCAATGGGCTCGAGATTAAGAAAGAGAAAGTCACCCCGCTAGAAAGGCCAGCCCGGGTAAAGCCGATGAAGATGGGGATGGAGGAACAGGAGCAAAAGGGCGTAACCGTCCCTAAAAGGGCCCCGAGGATGTTCGCGCCAATCCCATGGAATTTTCCCAAGATTTTCTTGGTCCTCTCCGGCGGGAAATACGACTGAACATAGGACACCAAGAAAATGAGAACGCACAGCAGGATCCCGATTTTGATAAAGTCATAAATGAAGAATTGGACCGAACTTTCGACGCGGTATTGCCAAAAATCCGCCGGGTAGGTGCCCCCGATTCCCATGATGGCCAAGCCCAACAGATAATTGAGCCATTTCATCCCGAGGACTTGATCGCTAAGGAAATCCCAATGGATTTTGGCTTTATCCCAGCCTAGAGTTAACCCTAAGGTCACGTTGAGAGCGATGAGAAGCAAAATAACGCCTAGCGTCCACCATAGCCACGCCTTTTGATACCATTTCTTGCTCGGTTTCACTTCCGGGACTTTTTCGCTACTTTCCATGTTGAAAATAAGCCCTCCTTCGCTTTCTTTTTTCCTGCAATCGACCTTAATGGTTACAGCAGCCGCACGAACAGGCACCCTGCTTGGGGCAGCAAAGCTCCTCAAGATAATCCGCCAATCCGCAGATGGCTTCGGCGTTCAGGGAATAATGGCACCACTTACCTTCTTTCCGGCAAGTGACGATCCCCGAAGCGGCCAAGGCCTTCATATGATGAGACAAGGTGCCCTGGCTGATGGAGAGTTCCTTGAGGAGCTCACACGCGCACAGTTCGCCCTTTTGCGAAAGTAGCCGGACAATCTCTAGCCGGGTCGCATCGGCCAAGCTTTCCATCTTGACCAGCACTTCTTTGGTTTCCATAAGCTACCTCGCTTTCAAATATTGACCAACGTGAATATGTTATTCATTAGATTGATGGTTGTCAATCTATGTTGTCTTTCTTCCACAAAAAAGGCTTGGCGAATATTCCGTTTCACCAAGCCTAGTCTAGATTAACGAGCCGATTAGCCCAGAATCTTTTTGGACACTTCGACGATCTTCTCGCCGTAAATCGCTTTTCGATGAGCCAAGAAAACCCGATAGACGAAATAATTCCCCACTAAGCCAAGAAGACCCACGTCACTAAGCACATATCCGAGCCAATCTAAGCCCTCAAAACTTAGGGCTTTGAGGCAAAGAACCAACCCAAAGCCAAAGACCAAGGTATAGATCGCGCCCATCACGAAGGCATTGATCTTCGGAAGGCGGTTGACCTTCTGGTCCAGTTGCTTCAGCGTCTCGTAATCCGAATTGCCTTTCTTCTCGGGGCTATAGTCGGCCAGCATCTTTTCGGCATACTTCTCTTCTTTCACGGTGTTTTCCGTGATCGCGTTCCTCCTTTTTTATGAACGTGACACTAGGCTAGCCCCTGTTTCAAATGGGCGGAATGGATACGGTTTTCTTTGAAGCAGAGGGAGGGGGTGTGTCATCCTATTTGCGACAGAAAGTCCCCTTTCGTCTCGGCTCAGAATGGAAACTCATTCAAAGGATTACATCATCGACGCGTTCTTCGCCTTGCTGCAGGAACACGACTATTACGCGATCGACGTCACCAAAAATCAGCAAAAAAGCCGGAGTTTCCCGGGCGACCTTCTATCGGATTTTTCAAAACAAAGAGGACATCATCAAAGCGTATTTTGAGCGGAGCGAACTCAAATTCCTTAGCACCCATTCTCCGCTTAACCCTTATGGTGACCCCAAGGAATTCATTTATTTCTGCTTTGAAAAATTAGGCCAAGAAAAGGCCAATTTTCTCGCCCTTTATCATCAAGGGCTCATTCATTACCTCACTGAAGCCCTCAATGCCGGCATCGAAAAGGATTTCGCCGAGCACGCCCGCGGCGATAAAGCCGCGGCCTATCTCTATGCTGGCGCAACCGCCAACCTCGAAGTCTATTATTTGGCTAACGGGACCCAGCAAACTCCCGAACGACGAACCGAAGAACTGCTGCGCTTCTTACATTGCGATAGGGCTTAAGACTATGAAAACCCTCACCCCGCAAAAGAAAGAACGGATTTCCCTCATCCTATCCATGAGCGTGAACGCCGCGACCCTCATTGGCAAGATCGTCCTCGCCATTTTGACGCCTCGGGGTTTTGGCCGTATCCGCCTTAGTCACCTTTCTCAGTTTAATGACCAAGCTCACCGCTTTGATTCGCCTCGGCGGTAAAACTCCGCTCAATGAGACCCAAACTTTTGGCCTAATGACCTTGACCGTCAGCTTTGGCGCCGTCTGCTATATCGCCTACATGGCCCGCCTCTTTTTCTTCCCTGAGGTCGATACCTATAGCATCTACGAAGACTTGGCTATCGCCGCCTTCGCCTTCACCGATCTCATCTGGGCGATCGTGAGTTTAGCGAAAGCAAGGAAACAGGCGAACCTCGTCTTGATCGGATTAAAGTGCGGCAGCCTTTCAAATGGACTCTCTGCGATCGTCCTCACCCAAATCGCCAGTTTAGCCTTCACCAATCCGGGCGTAGATTATTCTTTTGATAACGCCCTCGGAGGCATGGTCTTTGGCGGAGCGGATCTCCTGATCGGTGTCTTTATGGCTATCCTTTATTTCCGTTCCCGCAAAAGGACACCACTGCCTCCAAAAACCTTACCTAAAGATTATGGATAATGTCCCAGGCTGATAACTCTTGGATTTGGTAATAAAACGGTTTTTTCTTGAGCTTTCACCGCGTAAAAACCGACGCCATCGTCGCATCGATTAATTCTCGCTTTGGTGCCGCCTTCCGAAATCGGCCCGAAGCCTGCTGATTACAAAGGCGGTCTGGAGCCGTGCGGTTGTGTTACATATCGTTTCAAGGCGTTTCAGCAATTCGCCCGCAGTTGGAGAGACAATGGGAAGAAAAAAATTCTCCCCAAAACCTACAATTACGCAATTTGTTTAAACCAATCGAAATGCTTTTTCAGCTAACGCCAAGGTTTCCTCAATGGTCCTTGCTTCATCTCTCACAATAACGTTAAAACCTGAATTCAAAAATTTTTGGTAGGCGTCAACCGAGTTGACTTTCTTCAGGCATTCCCTAAAATTAGCGAGCGCTTTTTCGGGATTGTCCTCTTTCATCAACAATCGATACAGAAATTGTTTTTCTCTGTCGGGACGTTCAAAGAAACGCCTTACCGATATGTCAGGGTCTGCCAGCATAATCAAAACATGGTCTTTGTCGGAGATTTCCCACAATGTTTCTACTGGGATATTGGTATCGACAAATACTTTCTTGCCTTTTTTTCGACACTTCATCAAGGATTCTTAACTCTAGGATCGTGCATTCCTTTATGCATCCATCAATCCAAGCACTATACTCAGCGGGCGTTCTGCGAACAAAATCGCTCCAATTTGCCAAATCCCTCGTATAGGTTAGGCTTGGAAATTCGCGGGCATCCAAACCGTCAAGAAGCGCATCCTGATAGTTTTCTTCGCAGGCAATCCCGTCATATTTTTCCGCAAGCGCCTTAACCATTGTGGATTTTCCGGCATACGCAGTTCCGTTAATAAAATAGACATTTCCAAATTTCATCATAGATATCATCTCATGAAATTCTGATTTATGGATCGGCCGTCTTTTTCGCTTCTTCTTCGGATACCCGTCTTCGGCTTCTTGATCCCAGCGCACTCCTCTCACAGGTCGGGCGAGCATTTCCGCCGTAGACCGCGCACTCGTCGATGCACTGTTTATGATCAACCCTCAAATTAAAGAGTCGAAAGAATCACGGCTCCGCCTAGAGTACCAGGCACTCTTAGGAATTTCGTCAGTGGGTAATCTTTTCGTCCGAGGCAGCATCCTCTTTTGCCGCTTCAAATGGGATCGCCTGATGGGCGATCCGGGAATAATAGATGCCATTGATCACGAAAACGGCGAGGAAGAGTTGCACGTTGAAAGTCACCACCGCCCAAGAAATCGGAGAATGGCCAAAATCGTAGATGAGCTCAAAAATCGCACCCGAGAGTTGAATGCCAAGGGCAATCCCGGCAAGAGCCCGCGGGATGCCATTCGGTTTTTTTGATGGTGAGGGCGAAGCCGATCAAAAACACCGCCAACACCAGACATTCAGTACCATGACCCCATCCAGCACGGCAATAATAATCGATGCCCAAGGCAAGGAAGCAGGCTGCGATATAGAACACGATAATCTGAAAGCTCAAAATCCGCATCTTATAGCCCCAAATCGAATAGACGGCGAAGAACAGGAAAGCGAGCAACGAGCAGATGCTCATTACCAGATAGTCAATTTCGTTGCCGAGCGAGAAATCCACAATCACGTAAAGGGAAGTGGCCAAGCCAACCGCCACCAAAAACATCAGGATAAACAAAACGATGCCATGCCATTTACTAAGGCTGTAGCGAGAACGAACCTCTTCATTCGTCATTGACCTATCCCCCCGGGAAAACCCCTTTGCATAACCAAAGTTTTCTTTACCATATCATTTATTGCTACCGAAATGAAAATAGAAAACACAGAACAGTAAAAAGTCCCCGTCAAACGCCTTTCTTTTCAATATCAAAGAGAAATACAGGAAGATTCCGGATGGCTAAAATAAAGCAAATCGGGAAGTCCCGAAGGTGGAATTAAGCCAATTCGCATCTAAGCCGGATGGCCGGGCGCTGATTTTGAAGGAGGCTTCCTCCAAAAAGTCATGACCATCGAGACGTTCCTTGCTCGCTTCCGTTAGCGACAACGGATCTGGTTTCACGGAGCCTCGTCAAGGTGGAGGAACTCGCACTCAAATGGAAAAGGTCTCTTGATTCTCATCGAAAAACCATCCTCCCCTTCCCTCTGATCGAGAAAGACAGATGCAGGTCTTTCAAGAGGGATGTCGTTTCTAAAGACTCAATCGTGAACCATAGGCATTCCGCGTTTGCGAAACCTTTGGCTAGAAATCGGCTAGAAATGTGTCTAGCCAAATCTTGAAAAGCTGGCCATGTGAAGTTATCTGAAAAAACCATGTCAATTTAAACCAACTTTTTTGGAAAACTCGTTTTTTAAATTAATGAACCATTGATTTAAGGGTATCCTTTTTGTATAATATTTTAAAAGAGATACCGTTAAACTAATCTTTGGAGGGATATTATGCTAATTCGGGAGATGTATTTGTCAAAGATTCGCCCCTTCTACGATGATTTTGGGATGATCAAGGTTCTCGAAGGAATCCGCCGCTGCGGAAAAAGCGTCATTCTTGAGCAAATTCGCGATGAACTCATTTCCAAGGGCGTCAGTGCATCTTGCATCATCTTCCTCAATCTCGATAAGCGGCCTTACCGCGGTGTCAAAAGCGCGACCAAATTGGACAAGCTCATTTCCAAGAAGTGGCCCAAAGGGGGCCAACCCGTTTATCTGTTTGTTGATGAGATTCAGAACGCTAAGGGCTTTGAGCCAATCATCGAATCGTATCGGCTCGAGGGCAATTGCTCGATTTTCATCACGGGCAGCAATTCTTACCTCTTAAGCGGAAAGCTGGCTAGCAAACTCACCGGGCGCTATGTCGAATTCAACATCATGCCCTTTTCGTACCAAGAGGCCGTCGCCTACCAAAAACTAAAAAATCCCGCAGCCGAAGCTTTACCCGTAGATGACTACTTCCGTTATGGGGGATTCCCGAAACGATTCGATTACCCTCGCGAAGAGGATTCCGATCTCTATACCCAATCCGTCCTTGACGAAATCATCAAAAAAGACCTTAAAAAGCGGGCTAAAATCCGCGACAAAGCCCTTTTTGAAAGAGTAGTGCAGTATGTCTGCCTCAACACCGCCGCCACCTTCTCGTCCAAGTCCATCACGAAATATTTGAAGACCGAACACATCAAAACCAAGGCGAACACGATTGCTCGTTACCTCCGGTTGATCCAAGAAGGCAAGATCGTGTCCCTCTGCCACCGCTACGATATCCGGGGGAAGGAGGCCCTCCATTTCTACGAAAAGAGTTACATCACGGACCCCGCGCTAAAGAACCTCTTTTCGCCAGGAGCCCGAACTGATTACTCCTCGATGGTTGAAACCATCGTCTACAATGAGCTCCTTGCCCGGGGGTACAACGTTCAGGTAGGAGTCCTGCCCAATGCGGAAATCGATTTTGTCGTTAGCAAAGGCTCGAAGGTCGCTTACGTCCAAGTCGCCTATCTGATTCCTGAACGCAAAACCGAAGAGCGCGAATTTTCCCCTTTGCTCGAAGCAAAAGAAGCCTTCCCAAAATACGTAATCTCGATGGACCAAGTCGATTTGTCTCAAAACGGCATCAGACACCTCCAGCTCGTCCGGGATTTTCTCCTAGGGAACGGCTTCTCGCTTTAAGCCGGAGTTAACGGCATCCTTTTCAAAAAAAGACAGGAAAAGGTTACCCTTAAATCAAATTTTCATGATGATACGGCTTATCAACACAGGCTGGTTCAAGCACTTTTGCAATTTTTGCTAGAAATTTGGCTGTTTTCTTTACATTTAGTAGCTCGATTTTCCAAAGACTGTTTCTTTGCAAGTCCAATAAAAAACCGATGCCTTCGCAACATCGGTTATTTCTCGTTTTGGTGCCGCCTTCCGGATTCGGACCGAAGACCTACTGATTACAAATCAGTTGCTCTACCAACTGAGCTAAGGCGGCAATCGGCGTAAAGCGCCGAGATAGATAATACCATTCTAACCCCACTTTATGAACAATCTTCAAACTCGTGGGTGAAAAAAGCCTTGCTCTAGGGCAAGGCCTTATGGACATTTGGTGGGTGTTACTGGGATCGGACCAGTGACCTCTTCCGTGTGAAGGAAGCGCTCTCCCGCTGAGCTAAACACCCAAGGTGAGGACATTTTAACGCAGTCCATGCCCTTAAGGAAGAAAGAAAGCCCCGCTCTAAATTGGGACGGGGCTTTGGTTTTCTGTGGTGGGCCTTAATGGGCTCGGACCATCGACCTTGCGCTTATCAAGCGCACGCTCTAACCAGCTGAGCTAAAGGCCCACAGGCGCCCGAAAGCGCCTTAATAATATACAACGCACGAACGCCAGTGGCAAGAACAAGAACGCGGAAGTTCGCCCTAACCTTCTCTTAATAAGAAAGGCTCATCACATCGCGCCAAGAAGAGGTGATGGCCACCACCGCTTTTTGGAAGGCAGAAATCTCAGGATCCTTGGCTTTAAGGATACTGTCGATGAGGTCCGCGATCTTGATCGCGTCCGCTTGGGTGCAGCCTCTTGAGGTGGCCGCGGCAAAGCCAATCCGTAAGCCCGACGCAAAGGCCGGTTTTTGGGTATCGCCATGGATCATGTTCTTATTGGTGGTGATACAGCAAGCTTCAAGGCGCTGCTGGGCTTCTAAGCCGGTAATCCCATAGGAGGCTAAAACATTGAGTAAGAACAAATGATTATCGGTTCCGGAGACTTTCGCCCCGAGGCGCGCCAGTTCATCATTGCAGGCCTTGGTATTGGCTAGAACCTGATCGATATAGGTCCCGAAAGAGGGCTGGAGATCTTCTAAGAAGTTCGTGGCTTTGGCGGTGATGACGTGCTCTAGCGGTCCGCCTTGCGTATAAGGGAAGACGGCTTTATCGATCTTTTTAGCGAGTTCGGGATCATTGGTGAGGATGAGGCCGCCGCGCGGGCCCCGTAAGGTCTTATGGGTAGTCGAGGTCACCACATCGGCGTAGTCGCAGGGATTCTGGCAACGGCCGCTGGCGACGATGCCGGCGATATGGGCCATATCGACCAGGAAGCGGCATTTAATTCCACTATGGGCATTATGCTCATCGATCAGCTCCCGCATCCGCTTAAAGTCGATGGCAAAGGGATAGGCGCTATAACCGGCTAAGAAAAGGTTGGGATTCTCTTGGTCAAGGCATTCTTTGATCTTGGCGTAATCCAAATGGCCATCTTCTCCTAAGGGATAATGACAGAACTGATACATCTGGGCGGAAAAGGACACCGGAGAACCATGGGTCAAGTGGCCACCATCATCGAGGATGAGGGAGAGGACTTTGTCCCCGGGGTTCAACAAAGCGTGATAAGCGGCAAAATTGGCTTGAGAGCCAGAGTGGGGTTGGACATTGCAGAAAGAGACATGGAACAAGGCACAGCAACGCTTCCGAGCCAGCTCCTCCACCGCATCGATATATTCGCAGCCTCCATAGTAACGATGCCCTGGATAACCTTCCGCGTATTTGGCCGTCAAAATGCTGGCCATATCTTCGCGGACTTGGCGTGAGGGATAGTTTTCGGAGCAGATCAATTCAATCCCGCGATTTTGGCGGATTTCTTCTTCATGGCATAAGGCTAGGATTTCAGGGTCGTTCATAAAAGGCCTCCCAAGCATACTAAAAAGAGTCTACTAATCGCTAAGAAAAAGAAAAGGCTTATTTGAACAAATCGCTATGGGAACCCGTCCGCATAAAAAGAAGAATTAACTGGGATTCAAAAATCTTGTAAATCAAAAGCCAATCGGGCGCTAAATGGCACTCGTAGCAACCGGTGAATTTGCCCGTCAGGATATGAACGTGATAATGTTCTGGCAAAGTGCCACCAACGACTAAAATATAGGTGACTGCATCTAAAAGCGCCATGTCATAACCCCGGCGGCTAGCCAAGCGGTAGTCTCGCATAAACTGATTCGACATGACGACTTGGTATTTATTTGCCACTTAGAATCTCCTTTTTGGCCTCTTCCCACGACATCGGCTCGCTTAAACCCACCCCGTTAAGAGCATCTTCGATCGTTTTTGCAGTGAGATCATTAGGAATATCTGCAGACAAGGGGACAGGAAAACTTTGGGTACGAACCACATATTTGGCAAGAATCACGAAAGCAGAATTGAGATTGAGCCCCATGACATCAAGGGTTTGCTCAAAATCGTTTTTGAGATTTTTGTCTAATCGTAAGGTAACATTCGTGCTGTCCATAGATTATCTCCAAAATTAGTATAGAAGCCTTTAGTTCATCCTGCAAGTACTTTGCAAGTTGTCTGCACATTGTTTGCACATCTTGATTAGGGAAAAGAAAACCCAGTCTTTTGGGGACTGGGTTGATCTTCTTTCCAGCGATTAACGCTTGCTGAATTGCGGGGCGCGACGAGCGGCCTTTAAGCCGTACTTCTTACGCTCTTTGCTGCGGGCGTTGCGGGTGAGCATGCCAGCGACCTTAAGGGTCTTGCGATCCTCATGGGCCTCTAGAAGCGCACGAGCGATGCCAAGGCGAATGGCCTCGGCTTGGCCAGTGAAGCCACCGCCGCGGACTTCCGCGACGACGTCATACTTGGCTTCGCCACCGACGAGGACGAGCGGCTGCTTTAAGTCAGTCACGAGGGTCTCGTAGGGCATGTACTTGTTGACTTCGACGCCGTTAACGGTGATGACACCTTTACCAGCTTGGACGTAGACGCGGGCGATCGAGGACTTACGGCGGCCCGTGCCATAGTATTTGCTAACTTGTTCTGCCATGGTTGTTCTCCTTATTTCTTAAGATCGAGCACAACCGGGTTTTGAGCGGCTTGTTCGTGCTTCTCATCTTTGTAGACGTGAAGCTTGCTGGCGATTTGGGTCCCTAAGGGTCCTTTCGGAAGCATGCCCCAGACGCAGCGTTCGATGAGTTCGGTCGGGAATTCGGCCTTCATGACGCCGGCGGAACGGGTACGGAGTCCACCGTTATATTCCGAGACGTTGTAATAGTTCTTCTTGTGCTCGGGATCCGGTCCAGTCAGTTTGACTTTGGACGCGTTGATGACGACCACGTAATCTCCGCAGTCGACATTGGGGGTGTAGGTGGGTTTGTTTTTGCCCATCAGGATGACCGCGATTTTGCTCGATAAGCGGCCAAGCGGGATATCGGTGGCGTCGACCAGATACCAAGTGCGCTTGATATCGGCGGGCTTCGCCAAGGTTGTTTGACGTTGCATAATGAATCTCCTTGTTGTCGTTTTAGCGACTTTCTTTTGAATAGACGAACTTTACCGGGGTTTGCTCATTCCAAAGTAGTGCCAGCGGTAATTATGCTTATCACTAGGCCGCTTGTCAAAGGTTTTTAGTTCCCTTTAGGGAACAAAAGGACCAAAAAAGGGATCCCCGGAGGAACCCCTTGTTCAGTTTTGACAATAAACCTTAGGCGTTTTCGACGTTATGATAGACGGCCTGAACGTCTTCCGACTCATCGAGTTCAGCGAGCATGTCTTTGAACTTCTGAAGGTCATCGGCTTCCAGGGTCACATATTGCTGAGCCACCAAGGTGGTCTCGGCCGAATCGAATTCGCTGACGCCCATGCCTTTGAGGACTTCTTTGGCCTTTTCAAGGTCAGAGGGAGCCACATAGACTTCGACCTCGCCATCTTGAAGGGTGACCGACTTCACATCGACATCGCCAAGGACGAGGTTATCTTCGACATCTTGACGGTTATCGCCTTTGAAATCGATGACGCCAAGATAGTCAAAGTTATAAGCAACCGTGCCCATTTTGCCGCCTTTGCGGGTGACGATGGTACGGACGCTGACGAGCGCGCGGTTAACGTTATCGGTTAACGTATCGACGATGATATAGCTTCCGCCCGGGCCAAAGAACTCGTAACGGCCCTGAATGTACGAAACCGAATCGCTGCCTTTAGCTTTTTCGATAGCGCGTTCGATGACGTCTTTCGGGGTAGTCTTCCGATATTTATCGATGGCAGCCCGTAAGGCGAGGTTGCTATCAGGATCGGGGATTCCGGATTTGGCGGCAGCATAGATTTCCTTGCTGGCGCGCATGTAGATGGCCGATTTGGCTTTGGCGGTTGCCGCCATGGCCGCGGCTCTGACTTCAAAATGTCTTCCCATAGGTGAATACTCCTTAACGCGTGTAAATCATACCACTCGATAATATCGAGAGAAACAACCAAATTTATAAAATCTTAGCGAAGGTGACCCGATTGATGTAATGAAGATGGTGACTCTTGATGAAGTCGAAGGCCCAATCGAAGGGGGAATCCTGGAGTTCGCGCGGATCATGATCATCGACGCCAAGAATCACATCGCATCCATAGGACGCCACCACATCCCAGAAGGCGGGATAAGGGTAGGCGACCTGGATGGGTTCGCCCGGTTTATTCTTTCTCCCCCAGCGGGAAGGACCGAGGTTGACTTCCAGCGGCAGATGGCAAGCTAATGCCGTCTCGCAGATGGCTTTCGCCGCGGCCAAAGCATGGGCATTCCATTCCGGATAGTAAGACATGAAATGGTCGGGGTGAGCCACATAGGTGAAGAGTCCTGACTTCATGCCGGCGATGAGGTCTTTGAGGTAGCGATCTAGGGCCGCATCGGGAGAAGGAACCGAAGCGTACCAATGAAAGCGTCCTTCTTCGATGAAACAGTGTTGGCCTAAGAGCAGATAATCGATCTTATGGCTCGCTAACAAGTCATGGTAATACGGCTGATAGAGATCCCCATACCATTCGGCTTCAAAGCCCAAATAGAGGGTGATTTGGTCCTGGTATTTCGCGGCTAAATTGCGGATGGATGAACAATACTCATCCAGGAGTAACGCGCTGCCGCGCATGCCCGGTTGTTCCATACCGGGTAAAAAGACATGGTCAGAAACGCCATAGATTTTGTAGCCGTTGGCGATGGCCGAGCGCACATACGCCTCATCGGTGCCGACGGCGTGGCCGCAGCGGGCGGTATGGCTATGATAGCAATAATCGGGATTTTTAAGCATAAAGGACCTCCACAAGGTAAAGTCCTTCAGCGGGGGCTTTAAAGGCGACAATATGACGGGGCTTCATCGCGATGAGCCCCGGAATATCCTCCGGTTTGATTTTGCCGAGCGCGGCTTTAAAGGCGCAGCCCATGATGAGCCGGACCATATAGGTCATGAAGCCATTGCCTACGAAGGTGACTTCGCCGGTTTTTGTCGTTTCGTCCACCACCGCGTCGATCCGCTCAATCGTGCGGATAAAATGGTCGACATCATCGGGTTTGGTCGTGAAATTGGAGAAATCGTGTTCGCCCACGAAATAGCCGAGGGCTTGCTTAAAAGCGGCGACATCAAAGTTACGGCGTTCGAGCTGAGCCCGCAATTCCTTTTGAAGAGGATCGCGGACGCCATAAGAGAAACGGTAGCAATAGATTTTGCCACACGAAGAATGCCGGGCATCAAAGTCCTCCCCCACTTCGTCGATGACTTTAACGACGATATCGGAAGGGAGCAAACGGTTGAGGGCAAAAAGGAAGGCCCCCGTGTCGACGATTTCCTCGGCGTGAAAGGAAAAACGCTGGCCCAAAGCGTGGACGCCCGCATCGGTCCGACCCGCGCCTTTAATGAGAGTTTCCTTGCCGCAAAGGGTGGATAAGGCTTTCTCTAAAGATCCTTGAACGGTCCGCAGATGCGGCTGGCGTTCAAAGCCATGGAAACGGGCGCCGTTATAACTTACGGTCGCCACATAGTTCTTCATAGGACCGTAAGCCCCCAGAAGAAGGCATAAAGATCAAAGTGGGTGATGGTGACATAGAGGGAGAACGCAAACACCGCCGCGACAATCACCAAACTCAGGTAGTCGTACCAGTGCCAGTGCAATAGGCGGAAGCGCGTCCGTTTGGCTTTGGGGTTATAGCCGCGGCATTCCATGGCGTTAGCCAACTCTTCGCTCCGCATGAACGCCGAGACAAATAGAGGAATGATGAGGGAAGTGAGGGCCATGAGGCGTTTCCAAATGCGGCCATGGGTGAAATCCACGCCCCGGCTCTCCTGGGCTTTCATGACCCGGTTGGTATCATCGAGCAGCGTCGGAATGAAGCGCAAGGCGATCGAGATGGTCATCGCGACTTCATGGGCGGGGAAATGGAGGAGTTTTAACGGGGTCAGATACCACTCGAAAGCATAGGTGAGATCAAGAGGCTTGGTGGAAGCGGTGAGAATCATCGTGAGTTCCACCATCATCAATAGCCGCAGCATGATTTTGCCCGCCTCGGCAAAGGAATCCCAATAGACGGTCCAGCCATTCCAATTCCAGGCGACGCCTAGGGTCGGATTGGCGTGAGGCATCAGGACGTAGATGATGAGTAAAAACACAATCATCATCCAGAGGCTGCGAAGGGAAGAAAGGATATCGCGAATGGAACTATGGGTGCACCACAAAAGGATGGCGCTCAGCAAGAACAAAATCCCCGCCATCGTGAAGGTCATCGCCCAGCCTGAGATCGGAAGGAAGACGCACACCATCAGCAAAATCGAACCCAGAATCTTGTCGCGGGGGTCGAGGCGGTGCACGAAGGAGTTATACGGGACGTAGCGCCCTAAAGAGAAGGAGTTCATGAGACTTTCCCCTTCAGCGCAACCAACTGATCCGCCAAGCTTCCCAAATCTTTGATTTTGGTTAAGTCCAGATGAGCGCCCCGCTGCTCGAGGTCCTTCACCAGCTGATAGATCAGCGGAGTCTCGAGCGAATACTTTTCGATATCTTGGCTAAACAAGCTCACGGGGTCGGTAATTGAAACGATCTTGCCGTTATCAAGGACCACCACCGAATCGCAATAGGCCAAGACGATATTCATATCGTGGGTGACGAGAACCACCGTCGTTCCGGCATCGTGGATCGACTTGAAGAGCTCCATCATGGCTTTGGCGCCAAGCGGATCCAAACCAGCGGTCGGCTCATCCACGACCAAGATATCGGGATGGAACGCCAAGATGCCGGCGATGGCGACTTTGCGTTTCTCGCCGCCGGAGAGTTCAAAGGGCGAGCGTTTAAAGAAGGACTCGTTGAGCCCAACGGAAAGCAAGGCGGCATGGGCGGCCTTAAGGGCATCCTCATCGCTCATGCCAAAGTTCTTTGGGGCAAAGGCGACATCTTTTTCGACGGTTTCTTCGAAAAGCTGATATTCGGGAAATTGGAAGACGAGGCCGACGTGGCGGCGTAAGTCTTTGACTTTCTTGCTGCGTTTCTTCTTTTCCGCGGCGTTGATCCAACCATCGATATCGACTTCGCCTTGGGCGGGATTCAGTAACGCATTGATATGCTGAATCAGGGTGGATTTGCCGCAGCCTGTCCGCCCAACTAAGGCGGTAAAGGAACCTTTTGCGATGGAAAAAGAGATACCGTTTAAGGCTTCCGTTTCGAGGGGAGTCTTGCGGTTATAGATGTAGAAGACATCCTTAAAAGCTATCGCCATAAGAACGCCTCTAAGGAAGGAAGATCCTTCACCGAGCTCGGCACATCCACGCCCCGCTGCTTCAAGGCTTTCTTTAAGCCGAAGAGGAAGGGGACATCCAGTTGGATTTTCGCAAGGTCTTCATCGTGAGAGAAGACTTCTTCGGGCGTCCCTGAAAGGAACAAGGTGCCTTCATTAAGAACGATGACTTGATCGCTATGGGCGGCTTCTTCGACGTCGTGGGTGATTGAGAGGATAGTGAGTTTAGGATTGGCTTGCTTCATCGAAAGGATCAGGGAGGCGATCTCGTGTTTGCCTTTGGGATCCAACATGGCCGTGGCTTCATCGAAGATCACGATGTCGGGGTTCATCGCCAAAACCCCCGCGATGGCGACCCGCTGCTTCTGGCCGCCAGACAGGGATTGGGGCTCCCGTTCAAGCAAATCGCTCATGCCCGCTTGCTCGGCGTAATGCTTCACGATGCCATCCATTTGCTCATGGGGCACCTGGCGGTTTTCGAGTCCGAATGCGATATCGTCCGCGACTGTCGAACCGACGAATTGGTTATCGGGGTTTTGAAAGACGATGCCTAAGCGGCTGCGGATGCTATAAAGCGTCTTGCCCGATAAGGGGAGACCAAAGATATCGACTTCCCCTTCAAAGCCAGAGAGCAATCCCATCAAGACTTTGGCTAGGGTCGATTTGCCAGAGCCATTATGGCCGATCAATGCGACATAGCTTCCTTCTTCCACGTCGAAAGAGACATCCTTGAGGGCCGGATGTTCTCCATCGTAGGAGTAAGAAACGTTTTTCGCAGAGATGACTTTCATGAGGTTATTTTTTCTTGGTATGACGAATCACGATTTCGTTGATGAGGAAGCTGAGGAGGAATAGGCCGCACCATGCCCCAAGAACGATGTAGATCCAGGGGGCAGTGAGAGTGTGGGAAGCGCCTAAGGGAGCTAAGATGGCCGCGCCGATGAGGGCAAAAACCAGAAAAAAGATCAGGAGGCGATAACCGACGCTTTTACTCGCCCACACGGATGGAAACCTTTCGTCCGACATAGGGACGGTACGTTACCCCGGCCATATCGAGGATCTTGCGGGAAGCCTGGGATTCGAGGTGGTCGTGATACTTGTCATCGAGATAGACGATCTCTTTGATGCCGACTTGGATGATGGCCTTGGCGCATTCGTTGCAGGGGAAAAGGGTGACATAGAGAATGCAGCCATTTAAGGCCGAGCCATCGCGGGTATTGAGAATCGCGTTAAATTCGGCGTGGCAAACGTAGAGGTATTTCGAATCGAGGCCCTCGCCTTTATCCCAAGGAATGGCTTCATCATCGACCCCGCGGGGCATACCGTTATAGCCGATCGAGACGACCTTATGGTTGGCATCGACGATGCAAGCGCCGACTTGAGTGGAGGGATCTTTGCTCCGCAACGCCGAAAGCGAAGCGATCCCCATGAAGTATTCGTCCCATTTTAAGTTGTCGGTGCGATGCATAAAGAAGTCCTCCTGCAGAGTTCGTTACTAATATACGCGTAACGCGGGGTTCTTTCACCTTGAAAGGTGAAATGGCCCCTACTTCTTTTGCACAATCAGGGCCTCATAAGGCCTTAGTTTTTTTAAATCCACGAGGGAGGTGTCCGCGTAATTGCTTAAAAGGAGGTGACCTTGTAAGCCTTGTAGGCTCTTAGGAAGACGCCGGGTCTTCTTGCTGAAATTAAGAATCACCTGAAGATGGTCTTCGCCTTCTAGGCGGAGATAACTAAAGACGTAGGCGTTCCCTTGAAGCGGAGTGACGCTGCCGGTAACTAGGCCCGGATGCTCAAGACGTAAAGCCAATAGCTTCTGGTAAAAAGCATAGATCGAAGAGGGGTCGGCGATTTCGGCTTTGGCATTCAGTTGGCGGTAGTTCGGATTGACCGGGAGCCAGCAAGGAAGGGAAGCCGAGGAGAAGCCGGCATTAGGAGTGTCGTCCCACTGCATGGGGCTACGGGCATGGTCGCGGTTATAGTCATCGATGAAAGCCATCGCAAAACGTTTGGGCAGATGGTACTTTTTGAAGATGTTATAGATGAAGGTGCAGCAGACATCCTTATAGTCTTCGGGCTTCTCTTTATAGGGGTAATTCAGCATCCCTAGTTCTTCGCCTTCATAGATAAAAGGCGTGCCCCGTAACGTCAAATTGAGCAAGGCGAGGAGCTTTCCCGAGGCCTTCCAGTAATGGTGAGGATCGCCAAAGCGGCTGATGGAGCGGCGTTGGTCGTGGTTTTCAAGGTAGTTCGCATTCCAGGAGACGTTAGTTTGCCAGCCATAGATGATGTTCATGAACCGCTTGGCTTTAAAGCGTTTCTTCCACAGGGGATTCATCGATTTATCGACTCCCATATGGTCGAATTGGAAGAACATGTTCATCTCGCCATCAAGGAACTGGCGGCCATTCTGATAGTCGACCGCGAAGGTCTCGCCGACCACGACGCAATCATAATGGGAAAAGACATCGGCCTGCAGGGTTTGAAGGATCTTGTGGTTCCCTGGGGTCATGAGGTAATGCTCGATGCCCCGGCCCGAAGCCGCATGGCCCTTGCCATCTTCTAAGCTTTCTTTGTAGATTTGGTCGATGACGTCGCAGCGGAATCCATAGACTCCTTTATCAAGCCAGAAGCGGAGGATCCCCTCCACTTCTTCAAGGACTTTCGGGTTATGCCAATTGAGGTCGGGTTGTTTCTTGCCATAAAGATGGAGATACCATAAGCCAACGCTAGGGACATATTCCCAAGCCGGGCCCGGGAACATGCTGGTCCAGTTATTGGGCGGATTCTTGTTGCCGTTACGGCCTTGACGCCAATAGTAATAATCGCGGTACGGCGAATCGCTCTTTTGGCTTTCCTTGAACCAGCGGTGTTCGTCCGAGGTGTGATTGACCACGAGGTCCATAACGATACGCATTCCCCGCTGCTTTGCTGCTGCGATAAGGCGTTCCATATCGGCCATGGTGCCATATTCGGGGTTAATGGCCTCATAGTCGGAGACGTCGTAGCCTAAATCATCATTAGGAGAACAATAAACGGGCGACAGCCATAAGATGCCGACGCCGAGGTTCTTTAAGTAGTCGAGTTTGCTGATGATGCCGGGGATATCGCCGATCCCATCGCCATTCGAGTCGCAAAACGAACGAGGATAAATCTGATAAACGGCATCGCGCTGCCAAGGTTTTAAGTCCGCCATAGAATCAGTATAAAACAAAAAGAAAACGCGGGATGCCCGCGTCTTCTTGAATTCTTGAGATTAGAACTTTTTGCTCGGCGTTTCCGCTTCGTGAACTAGGGCTTCTTTAATCGTCTCACTATCGCTTGAGAGGGCTAATGAGAGATAAGCCGCCATATCGTCGGGATCAACTTTCGCTTTTTTCCCGCCGAAAACATCGTCGTCCATATCGTCCCCTCCTTATTTTATGTGAGCCCTTAGGCTGCCAATACTTTAAAGAAGGAATAAAAGGATACAAGAGGATGGGCTAGGACACTGTCCAAGAAAAAAGAAAACGGCTAGCCGAACATCGTAAGAACAACTTTAGGCTTTAGAAACGGGTCAATTCAATGAGACGATAGCCGTGGCCGTACTTCGAATCGATGCGGATGCCTTTGATCGGTAAAAGTTTCCGCCGGATGTTCGAAATATGGACATCGACTGTTCGAGTCGGTACCACTTCATCATCGCCCCAAAGAACCTTAATCAGTTCTTCGCGGGGAATAACCTGGCCTTTGCGGACGTATAAGTAGTCCAGCAACGTCCACTCGCTTTGCGTGAAAAAAGCTTTGCGGCGACCAGAAATGATCTCGCGCTCTTCGCGAATCACGGTGACGGTGGAACCGTTCCCTCTTGTGATTTCCATAGGGAATACCTCCTAATAAAGCAGGCCCCTATCACGCTGCGTTTTCATTATTAGAGAAAATAAGCAAGAATCAAGCCTTTTGTTTCAAATCGTGTTATTTTCACTAAAAAGGGTGAAATTGGTCATGAAGCGGTCGAGGTTGTCGGCCATCCTAAGGCCGCAATCACGCTGATGCAGACGATGATCAAAATCGTAACAATGGCGAAAAAGATGACCCACCCCCATGGGAATTTAGGATGCAATTGAGCTCGATCTTCCTCGCTTAACTGCGACTCATCAATCTGAGGTTCGGGTGTCTGATCCTTCTTCATGAGGGAGTTTCCTTTCCACTTTCGCTTTTTGGTTCAAATTGCCCTTGTTTTCTTCGTAGCCATAGCTATGCAAGAAGCGCTGCGAGAACATCAAAAGCCAGGAGACCAAAAAACTCGCTAACGGGATGTCGGCAAAACTGAACATGATCGCGAGTAGAACCAAGATCCCATATTCGAGGGTGGTGTTAAAGAAGATCAGGAAATCGCAATAGAAGGCCAAAGGCTTCAAGAACACCATGAGCACGACTTCCGAGATCAGAACGATGAAGCCCACTTGGTAGGGCGAAGGGATATCGTTATCCCCGCTAAAGCGTTTCTTGAAGTAAGAGCCGGAGGCTTGTAGGCCGAGCACCGTCCCAACCGCTAACACCAACGACACGCCAAAGAAGACCCATTTGGCGATCAATACATTCATATTCCAGCGGATGAAGGTCTCATCAAAGACGTTGCTCCCAAATAGGAAGCCGACATAGACGCCCCAAAGAATGGCCAGTAGCCCATAGAGGATAAAGGGCTTTTTAAAAAGGACGCGGAAATGATCGCTGAGTTTCAGCAATAACCATGGGAGTACGCCTAATAGACCATAGATAATGGTGATGAAGAAATTCAAAGGTCCGGTTTGAGTGCCTAAAAGCAACCAGCCGAGGGCATCGCCTCCAGCTCCCACCACCGCTCCATAAAAAGGCCCTAAGGCGAGCGAAGCAAAGATCACGATCGAAGGACCTAAGCTAATGCGATTAAAGCCGAACAGCGCGGTTGGCTGAAGATAACCCGGTAAGCGGGTTCCTAGAATATCGATGACGATCAGCATGGCGGCTAAGGTCATCTTCATGACGGGACCTAAGCCTTTTCTCATCGATGGAGCTCCTTAACGACATACTCCCGCGCGACCGCGGCAAAGGCTAAGCCGCCGCAGATAAGCAGAACATCATCCGGATATTTGGCCAAATCATCCGAAATGGCTTTCTTATAGTCTTCAACGAAGGGGTAATCGGCCTCATAGAGGAAATAGTCCATCTCTTGACGGGCCCGAGGATGGTCAAAGGTCGTCAAAGTGATATCCGCGGCCTCTTTGCCAAGCATCGGTAATTCAAGGGCGATGTTCTTATCTTTAAAGGAAGCGAAGACCACGTGGACGGGTTTACCGCCTTGGCTAATCGTAGAGAAGCAGCCCATCAAGGCCGCGATGGCTTCCGGGTTATGGGCGCCATCGATCCAGATGTTGCCATGTTTCTCGAGGCGGAGGATCGGTGAAGGCACTAAGAGTCCTTGCCGCACCGCTTCTTCTTTGACGGGGAAGCTGCCCGCGAGGATCTTGGTGGCCTCAACCGCCAAACTGGCATTCCGTAATTGATAGTTAGCAAAGGAAGCGATGACAAGGTCGTGATAAGGCCGGTAATCGAAATGGAAGCGATCTCCCACCAGGTGTTCCCCATGGTAATCATCGACGAGGGTATAGGTAGATTTGCGTTTCAGGCAAAGATCGCGGAGGGTGCTTTCGGCGCTGTCATCGAGCTTGCCCGTAAGCAAAGGGGCGCCTTCTTTGACGATGCCGCCTTTATGAAGGGCGATCTCGGAGATGGTCCGTCCTAAATAAGCGGTATGCTCTAAGGAGACCGAAGTGATAATCGCAAGCTGCGTGGGAAGGTTAGCCAGGTTCGTCGCGTCCAAAACCCCACCCATTCCGACCTCAATCACCGCTAAATCGGGCTTCTTTTCGTTGAAGTAGCTATAGGCCAAATCGACTTGGATCTCGAAGGACGAGAGCTGATATTTCTCGTAGAGTTTTTGGTGGGATTCGAAAATCCGGAGCAAATCGGCATCGCTAATTTCGACGCCATTGATCTGGATCATCTCATTCGGATGATAAAAGAACGGCGAATTGAAGGTGGCAACCCGATAGCCCGCGGCTTGGTAGATGCTGGCCAAATAAAGGCAAGTCGTGCCTTTGCCGTTGCTCCCGGTCACGTGGATGCAGGGAACCGTGAGTTTTAGACCCACCGCTTCGCAATAATTGTCCCAGCCTTCCCGCTCATAACGGGGATAGTTATGGCTGAGGAAATACGCTTCAAGTTCGTTTTTGGTCATGCTCATTCTCCCGAAGCTTTGACGCCTTCGCGTTTCGCTTGCCCAAGTTGCTTTTTGTTATCGCGTTCCTTGATGGCGGCCCGCTTATCATGGGCTTGCTTGCCTTTAGCTAGGGCGATCTCCACTTTGGCATAGCCATGGCTGAGGAAGACTTTGGTGGGCACGCAGGTGGTCGATTGGCCAACGAGGTGGGCGCTTAGCCGTCTTATCTCATTCTTGGTGAGCAAGAGTTTGCGGTCGCGGAGATGGTCGACGTTATAGATCGTTCCTTCTTTATAGGGGGCGATATGCATATTGCAGAGGAAGACTTCGCCATTGCGGATAAGAACGTAGGCATCCGCTAACGAAGCATTATGAGCCCGCAAGGATTTGATCTCGGTCCCGGTGAGGACTAAGCCGGCCGTCAAAAAGTCCGAAAGAAAATACTCGTAGTGGGCTCTACGATTTTCAAGCAATAACGAGTTGTCTTTCTTGCGGCTCATGCGGTTTCTTTTGCCTTAAAGGCAAAGCAATTATAGCCTCTAGAGAGTGGCAAAGGCACGCAGCAATTATCCACTGACAAGAGGCGAAAACGCTAAAAAGAGAGAAAGAGCCCCAAGAGTCGGTGCTCTTGAGGCTCTAGGATTGACGGGATGGAATTAGACGCCGTAGGTCGAACTTAGGCTCCGCCAATTGCTGAAGTTGGTCTGGCTCGCGGCGTAATAAACCGACTGGTTAGAATCGCTGCTCAGCGAGAAGAAGCAGCAAAGGCCATTGGAATTGCCCGCGCCGGTTTGGCAGGTGCTATAGCCGACCAAAGCGCTAAAGGCGCTCGAAACCGCGGCGACATACGTTGAGACGCTGCCTTTATTGAAGGTGGAGCTGGCGAGAAGTTTGTTCAGGAAGTCTTTGGCATCGATCGTCCCGAAATAGTCCTGGCTATTATCGGAATCGACCGCGTAACGTTTGCAGCCTTTGAGCAGACTCCGGAAGGAGGAAGCGTTAGAAGAGGTAACGACGTTCGAGGACAAATAGGAAGCCATCGATTCCCAAGAGGATTTGTAGGCGGACATCTTGCTGAGATCGAGCCACGAGAGGGTTTGATCGGTTGAACCCGAGGAACTGCCACTAACGCCGCCGTTATCGGTGATGAAGGTATCGGCCACGCTGGTCAGTAGCGTCGGGGTCGTGATAGTGCTGGGGTTGTTATAGATCGAGGTGAGCCAACCGCCATCATAGTCCCAACCGGCTCCGGCTTCCGATTCTTCGGAGCCGACCATGTAGTTGAAATAGGCGCTATTGAACTCGGCGACATCCTGAACCTGCATGAGGCAGGCGTCATAGCCGATGCATTCGAGTTTGCTGGTTCTGCCTATCGAAGTGAAGGCCCCGCTTAAGGCGGTCTTGACTTCGCTGTTGAGTAAGGAATCATCGCTATACAGTTCATCGTAGCAGCAGCCGTGCATCGCTCCGCCATGGTCCCAAAGGACCACCATCGTGCGATCGGCAGGATAGGAAGTTAACCCCCACTCGAGGAAACTCTGAAAGGTCGAGGCGACTCCCATGCTCGCTTTGGTGATTTGGGCATCTTTGACATAACCGCTCGTCGTCAAGTGGAAACGGTTCAGGTAACTGGTGCTAATGACCGAACTATAGGTGGATTTCCAAGATTTCGCTCCGCCCGCTTCGACGATGACGTTGACGTTATCGGGGAGCGAAGCCCTGGTATTGTAGATTTCTTTGAGGTCGCCCGTCGCGTAACCGGAAGCTCCACTGGCCGAGGTTTGACCATTGCTTTCAAGGTCGGCGCCGCACATATAGATCATGATGGTCCAAGCATCTTGGGCAGTCGCGGTAACCGTGACCGCCAAACTGCCGGATTTGCTGGAATCCGCCGTCGACGTTGCGGTGATGACGGCATTGCCGACGCTCACCCCCGTAACTAGACCTGCGGCGTTGACGCTAGCAATGGCCGGGGCGGACGAGGTCCAGCTCACCGTGGTCGCAATCGAACCAATCGACGAGACCGTCGCCGTTAAAGTAACGTTCTTTCCAACGGCAACGCTGCTGGTTCCGCTCACGCTGACGCTCGTAATCGAGGCTTGCTCATAGACGGTGACGGCGACCGAGGCGGTCTTCGTGATCTCGCCATAGAAGGCTTTGACCGTTAACGTCGTCGTGCCAGCCGCTCCCGAAAGGACGCTAAGAGTCCCATCTGAGACTTCGCCGGTCGCAATATCGCCTTCGCTCGAGATGACCGTGTAAGTCGGGGTTCCCGCAAAATTGGAAGCCGTGACGACGATCGAATTATCGATCACCCCCAGGCCCACCACCGTTAAGGCCGAATTGCTTAAGGCCAAACTCGGTTCATAAACCGTGACGACGCATTTGGCGGAGCGGCTATAGCCATCTTTGGTGGCTTTGACCGTAATCGTGGTCGTGCCAGCCGCGACCGGGGTGACCGTGATGAGGTTACCGCTAAGAGCAATCGTCGCTACGCCATCGCTAGAATTGACGGCGGATAAACTGGCCCCGCTATCGGTGGTCGCCGTGATTGTGCCGGCCGCCGCCCCACGGTTAAAGGACAAAGAACTCGTATTAAGGCTCAGCGCTGGGGCTAAGGCGGAAGCGCCTTCAACAAAGAGATAAACCTTCGCCGAAGTCGTCGAGGTCGTGAAGTCCGAATAAGTGGAATTGAATTGGGGATAACGGTTCTGGGTGAGACCCGCATTCTTGATGGTCAAGGCTCCGGCGGAACCCACGCTGATCGACCAGGTGATGGAGACTGAGGAGGAAGCCGCGGAAACTAAGGGTAAATTGCTGCCTGAGGTGTTCGCGCTCAGATAGCCTTTGGTGCTCGCTTTCGTGCTATAAAAGGTCCAAGCCCCTTCCGAGCCGCCGAGGGTGAATTCGTCGATGATGCTCGTTGGAGTCATGGTGAGATCGGAAGCGATGGTCCCGCTCACGGCCGAACGATAATCGGTGGACTTCGCCGAATTCCCGCAGAAATAAGCGCTGCCGGCGCTGCCCGAGTTCGCAATCACGTATTTGCTATTGGAGACCAGTTGATCGGAGCTCGTTACTAAGGAAAAGGTTGAGGCCTCGCTCGAGCTGCTTGAAGAAATGGAAGTGCTTGAGGAAGAAGAGGATGAAGTCGAAGAGGACGATGCCGAGGATGAACTCGATGACGAAGCGGGCGAAGAACTGGTACAGGTATACGTCAAAACAATCGAAGAAATCTTGGCATATTTTGATCCGCAAGCGAGTTTGAAATAATCCTGACTAACCGACACCGTGCTGCCCGAAGCAATCGTGGACGCGCTGCCTGAAAAAGTCGCGCTATCCGAGGTATAAAGCGAAAGAGATGTTTCACTGTCATAGGTGACGGTGATGGAAGCTAACCCTTTAACGCCATTCGTGGAATAAAGGCTACCGGACGAGGCTTTGAGTTGGGTATAGTAACCCGTGGCTAAAATCGCATTGGCATAGGTGACGGAAAAAGCGTTTCCACCGGAAGTTACCGCCGAGGTATTGACCCCGCTGCTATAACCCGATTTCTGCCCAAGAGGACCGTTTGTCTCATCAAGGGTCAAAGTATAAGTCGTACCGTCGGCGCCAAAGGCGGCGGGGTTCCCACCCATAAAGGCCACCAAAGTAACCGTCAAACTTCCGGCAATGACTAAAGCGGCTAGAACCGACAATTTATTTTTCTTATTCATAAGAATCCCCTTCTTAATGAACAAAATAGGATACAGGAGAATAGGAAAATATTAAAGAAACATTCAGCAAAACAATAGAAATGAAAGGTTTTTAGGCAAAATAGAGGCGGGGATTAAGCGACTGTAAAGGTAATGCGAGCGTGATCTTCGCTCACTTCATTGAAGGTGAAGCTATAGCCTAGATTCTTGCCGTTATCGAGTTTGCTGCCATTCGGGAAGTACTTCGAATATTTGCTCATGCTGAAGGTATCACCGGTCTCAAAGAGGCAAGATTCATCGGCAAGTTGACCATCTTCAAAGGTCTGGATGTTATCCGCAGAGATGAGACGAATCAAGGAATAATTGTTATTGCACTTCGAGGAATCCTTGTAGCAATTGCTCGGTCCGACCTCATAGCCATAATTATCGCTATCGAGGCTGGTTCCAGAATAAAAGGCCCAGGTCTTCGTGATCGAGCTATAGCGGACCACCCGAGCATCGATGTGGTAAAGCTTGACCCCGTAGGTGGTGTAGTGCTTTTCTCGGGAGGAATAGGCGGTATGGGAATCCAAATAGTTCAGGTCGGTTGGAGTATAGAGTTCCATCAAAAGGTACTCGTCAAACGCGGTCTGGTTCCAAGAAGACGGCGCGACCAAAATGCAGTTGCCTTTGGTTTCGCTAGGATTGATCTCAAGAGTGCAATTGCCGCTGACGACATAAGGGGTCGTCCAGCCTAGAGCCATCTTCGAAAAGACATCATGATCGAGGATGTTCTCGTCCATCATGTCCCAGCCACCGGCCGGGTTGAAGTTCTTGTAGGTGTTATCGTTGCTGTTGGCGTAGTAATCATCGAGTCCTAGCATATGGCCCGATTCATGAATTAAGGTATGAGGATCGACTTTCGGGGAGCTCACGGCTTCGTAGAGGAAGTCATAGGACATCCAGAAATAGACATTGCCTTTCGGGGAAGTCTTGTCCCAATAGGCCGAAGTGTGGCTTTGATAGTCCCAATAGGTATAGGCCCAGAAAACATCGAGGTCTGAGTCAATGTTACCAATCACGGCACTATGCTGGGCGTTAGGGCAGCTATAGACCATGATGACGCCGTCGATGCGGCCATCGTGGTCGTTATCGAACTGAGTGCAATCATCGCCCGTAGAGGACTTATAGTTCGCCACCGCTTCGCGTAGCATCGTGGTCGCGGCCACACCAATGCTGGTATTCTTGGCCTTGAGTTGCTGCGGGGTTAGGCCAGAAGAATATTTAGGAGCAACCGTATAACTGAGGCTCAGTTTTCCAAAGGAACTCTTGGAGTAAAAGCTCGAAAGCGATTCCCAATACCCCGTATCAGCGGATCCACTTCCGTTAAGGCAAGTATTGAGATCGGTGAGGGTCTGGCTTTTGAACGGATAGCCCGTCAGTTCAATCGGCAAGACCAAGAGTTTGTAGGTTCCTACAGAAGGTACGGCCTCGATCCCTTCGCTTCGAGCCAAATCGCGGTAGGAATAAGGCGTGACGTTGGAGATGGTGTAAAAGCCATCGCCTGAATTAATCGAAGCCCCTTCGGTCGCCGACTTCGCCCCCGAGGAAAAGAAATCAAAAATCGAGCAACCGCAGAGCGCGATTGGAGCAAGGAGGACGAGGGGTAAGATGCGAAGGTGTTTATTCATGGCGGAATCAGTGTAATGCCCTTTAGGGCAAAAACAAACCCTTTCACTTCATTTAACGAAGAAAAGGGGGTTCTTGTTGGCAGATTTTAGAAATAATGAAGGGCTTTAAAGACAATGAAAAGGACGAGAGCGATGACGAGCAGTACCGCGACAGGCACCAAAATAAAGATCCAGACAAGGCGCCAACTCATCTTGGCTGGCGGGTTGCGTCTGGCTTCTTCTTTGGCGGCTTTATCAGCTTTATGTCTACGAGCTTTCGGATCCATACCCTACATTATGAGACAACGCCAAAAGAAAACGATTGAAATCGCTTCGCAGTCGTTTATCGGCCTTTATCTTCGCCAAAGACACCAAAAATGCTAGCAAAGAAAAGCTTAACGTCCATCCAAAAGGAGAAATGACCAACGTAATAAGCATCCGCCTCGGCTTTCTTCATCGGATCGTGTTCACGATGAAGATGAATCTGCGCATAGCCAGATAACCCAGGTTTCACCAAATAAGGAGAAGGGTTCACCGACTCACGAGCTTTCGTTAACTCGTCGCTATTCTCAATCATGCAAGGTCGTGGACCAATAAAGGACATCTGACCGACGAAGATGTTAAAAAGCTGCGGAAATTCATCGAGCGAAGTTTTCCGCATGAATTTGCCCCATTTAGTGAACAAAGCGGCCTGCTCTTCGGGTGTCATGCTTTCTGCCCCGACTTGGGGAGCATCATATTTCATCGAACGGAATTTTAAAATCGTAAAAGGCCGTTCGTTACGGCCGAAACGTTTCTGTTTAAAAAAGACGGGGCCCTTCGAAGTGCACTTGGTTACAATCGCACAAATTAAGAGAACGGGAGAAAGCAATGTAATACCCAAAATGGAGCCAAAAAGATCAATGCAACGTTTCCAGAAGAGGTAAAACTTTTGTTTTTTGGTTAACATGGGTAACAACGCGAGATTGTACCATACTGAGGACTAAAGTTAAGTTAAAAATGAAGAAATCGCCCTTTCGGGTAGCGGAACTTTATGACTTTATTATTTATTAGTATCAAGTATTGATCTTAAAGGCGCAAGTTCTTTTGGATCAAGTATTAAGGAATGACGAAATAGAAAATCGAGAAGAACATGAAAAGGGTACCCGCCAGAACAAAGAAATGGAAAACGGTATGCCACCAAGGCGACTTCTTGCCGCCAATCCGGTACAGCACCGCCCCAATCCAGTACATGACCCCGCCTAAAAGCAATAAGGTGCAGGCTTGCCAGCCCACCGCTTGCCATAAAGGGTAAAACGCTGCGATGATGGCGGAGCCAATCACGACATAAATCACCATCGATAGCTTGTCATACTTCTTGATGTTGATAGAGTTCATGACGATGCCCAAGATGCAGCCCGCCCAAACAACCCCAAAAACAATCCAGCCCCAAGGGGACATGCTTCGTAAACCAATCCAGGTATACGGAACATAAGTGCCCATAATGAGAACAAAGACCATATCATGGTCAAGAACCCGGAGAACCTTCTTGCCACGGTTTCGACCTAAGGCGTGGTACAAGCAGCTGATCGTGTAGAGCAGGAGCAAGCTTAGGATGAACAAGGAAACCGCCACAATCGAGAGAGCATCCACCGTTTTGGCCACTTTGATGATCATGAAAGGGCCCGCGATCAGAGTGAAAACGGTGCCAAGGCCATGGCTGATGCTATTCCAGAGTTCTTGGGCGAGGCTGTATTTAGGGAGTTCGATGTCATTAACTTTCATACGGGCCTAGTCTAACAAAGAAGGGGCTCAAGTCAAGCGATTTAGTATTTAAAACTAGATGACCTTTGAAAAATGTTAATTTTGCTTACTCCAAAATAAGCCTTATACTTGCTACTTAAAGGCGGTAGCAGCTATGGTCACTTGGCTAAGGCGTCTCTTTGTTAAGAATTACGAAAAGGTCGATGATGAGCGAGTGCGGGCGGCTCATGGTAAGCTCGCGGCCTGGTTTGGCATCATCACGAACTTCATCATCGCCGGGATGAAGTTGACCATCGCCATTATCCTGTGGGCTCAGTCCAGTTGGAGCATTCTTCCGATGGCCCTTGTCGCCGACGCCGTGAACAACTTCTCGGATATGGGCACTTCTGTTGTCACCCTTATCGGTTTTAAGATGGCAAGTAAGCCCGCCGATAAAGAGCATCCATTCGGCCACGAACGCATCGAATACATCGCCGGTCTCATCGTAAGCATCATCGTCGTTGTCCTCGCGGTCGAACTCTTCCGTGACTCTTTAAATAAGGTTATTGCGGGAACGAAGACTTCTTACGACATCTTGGCCCTAGTTATTTTGGGGGTCTCTATCCTCTTAAAGCTATTTCAATCCTACGTGAACCGCGGTTTAGGAAAAGCGATCAACTCGTTGCCTTTAAAGGCCACCGCTCTCGACAGTTTCACCGACTCGATCGCCACCACCTTCATTCTCATTTCCGGGATCTTGTCCATCACTCCGGGTTGGGATTTCCTTGATGGCTATATGGGCTTAGCGGTGTCTCTATTTGTTGCCTATTCTGGCATCAAGATGATGAAGGAGACCATGGATCCTCTGATTGGTGAAGCCACCGATAAGGACTATGTCGAAAAGATCGTCAAAGATGTCATGGCCCACCCGGAAATCAAAGGGGTGCACGATGTCCTGTGCCATTCCTATGGGCCGACCAAATACTTTGTGAGCCTTCATGCCGAGGTCGATCAAGACCAAAAGCTCACCGACATTCACGACGTCATCGATAACGTCGAAGAAGAAATCCATAAGAAATACGGCTGCGACATTACCATTCACATGGACCCCATTGCGGTCGGGGATCCCGTGGTTGATGCCTTAAAGGCCGAAGTCAAAGATGAACTGGCTTCGATTTCGAAAGACCTGATGTTCCATGATTTCCGTATTGTCAAAGGGCCGACCCACACGAATATCATCTTTGATGTCGTCCTTCCTTTTGACGCCAACATCACGGAGCCGATGGTCAGAACCCATCTACAAAGACGGTTTGAAAATCGAGATACTCAGTATCATTTCGTCATTCACTTCGATCGGCCATTCACTGAATAAAAAAAGCGGGGTTTAACCCGCTTTCAAAGGTCAATAAACAACCAATTACTTCTGATCTTTTAGGTAGTACTTGTCGAGAACCTTGAGAGTCTTTTCGTCAAGTTCGTAGACGAGCGGACTGCCCGTAGGAATCTCAACGGAGATGATCTGCTGAGCGGTTAAGTGTTCAAGCTCCATAACAAGGGCCCGTAAGCTATTGCCGTGAGCGACGATTAGGACCTTCTTGCCCGAACGAATCGCCGGAGCGATATCGCTATCGAAATAAGGTTTAACGCGGTTGGCGGTATCAACGAGGCACTCGGTAAGGGGCATCTCTTCCTTGGATAAGCCAAGTTTTTGATACTTCTCTTGGTTGCCCGGCCAACGGGGATCATCATAGGTTAATGCCGGAGGTTGAACGTCGGCGGAACGACGCCAAATGCGGACCTGCTCATCGCCCCACTTCTTGGCGGAGTCGGCTTTGTTGAGGCCCTGAAGCGCGCCATAGTGACGTTCATTGAGTCTCCAGGAATAGAAATGCGGAATCTTGGTCTCGCCCAGTTCCTGAAGAACATAGTCCTCAGTCTTGTTAGCCCGCTGAAGCACGGAGCTATAAGCCACATCGAAGGTGTAGCCGTCTTTCTTCAGAAGCTTGCCTGCTTCTTTCGCTTCCTTAACGCCATTCTCCGATAACGGTACATCGGTCCAGCCCGTGAACTTGTTTTCGAGGTTCCAAGCAGACTCGCCATGACGGATCAACACTAATTTGACCATAGTTGTTTTCCTAAAGATTTTCTCTTTCCGAAAAGAATTATATCTTTATCTTCTTCATTAATGAAGAACGAGGCACATCCTTTGCTTTCAATTTCTTTGATAAGGTCCTCCCGACAAGCCTTAAGAATAGGGTATAATCAAGTCCAGATTATGAGAACCCTATTTACGAATGCTCGTATCCTTACCATGGCGGATGGCCCCATGCTTTTGAAGGGCTATTTGGCCGTGGATGGATCAACGATTTCCTATATTGGCGAGAAGAAGCCTTTCTTCCGCGCTAATCAAATCATCGATTGCCATAACATGATCTTGATGCCGGGGCTTAAGAATGCCCACACGCATTCCGCCATGGTCTTCCTCCGTCACTTTGCCGAAGGTCTGCCTCTTCAAGAATGGCTATCCCAAGTTTATCCGATGGAAGCTAAACTGACTGGAGACGATATCTATTGGCTCAGTCAGGCCGCTTATGTGGAATACATCAAAGGCGGTACCACCGCTTTCTTCGATATGTATTTCTTCCCGCATATGATCGCTAAAGCTGCTGAAGACTTAGGAATCCGCTGCGTGAATTTATATATGCCTAATGGCACGCCTGAACGCCGCCAACTTATTGAAGATCAATTCGAAAAGTACCTTCATCAGGACTGCTTAGTTCGTCCAATGATTGGATATCACGCTGAGTACACCGCAGATGAAGGAACTCTTAAAGACGTGAAAGATATCGCTGATAAATACCGTCTTCCCGTTTTCACTCACATCTCTGAGACCCAAGCCGAAGTCGACGGCTGCTTTAAACGCCATGGTATCAGTCCGGTCGAATTCATGGATCAGCGTGGCTTCTTCCAATATGGCGGAGGCGGCTACCACTGCATCTACTTAACTGATCACGATCAGGAAATCTTCATCAACAAGAATCTCTATGCCGTTTCTTGCCCAGGATCGAATATGAAGTTGAAAGACGGCACCGCCCCCCTCACGATATACTGGAAAGAGGGCATCGTTGTCGCGTTAGGCACCGATGGAGCTTCGTCTAATGAATCCTTATCAATGTGGCGAGAGATGAGACTGGCCCATGAACAAAATCCCGATATTCCTCTCTACGAAATCCTAAAGATGGGGACCGTGAACGGGGCGCACGCTATGTTTATCGATAATTGCGACGTTCTAGCAAAAGGCAAAAAGGCAGACCTTATTCAGGTTGATGCTGAAAATGTCGATTCTCTCGTTCTCAAGACAAAGGACGAGGACGTGAAACTTGTTATGATTAACGGTTCAATCGTCCATCCCGATGAAAAGACTATCCTTTCTCATTCCGACGCCTGCACGAAGCGGCTAAGAAGCTAATATGAACACTGCAAAAAAGAGTTTGGTCTATTTTCAAAGTGGCGGACCCACCGCTGTTATTAACTGTTCTCTTTATGGCGTAATCAAAGAAGCCAAAAAGCATCCTGAGATTGGCAATATCTGCGGCGCCCGTTATGGCGTTGAAGGTCTGATTGACGACAACCTTATTGATTTACGAAAGCAAGATCTTGAACAGATTGAATTACTCAAGCAAACTCCTGGCGCCATCTTGGGCTCGACTCGTAAAAAACTCCCGGCAGATAATGATCCTCTTTTTGGCAAAATCATCGATACCATCCAAAAACATAATATCGGTTACATCCTCGTTAATGGCGGGAACGATTCAATGGATACGTGCCTTCGTCTTTCACGGTTTTTTGAAGAAAAGAAGATGGACGTGAAAGTAATTGGAATCCCAAAAACCATTGATAATGACCTTGAGATCACCGACCATTCCTTGGGCTATCCCTCGGCCGCCCTTCACATCATCAATACGACCAAAATGATCGTGGAAGATGCCAAAGCCTATAAAAAGGGCAAAGTTGTCCTCATTGAAATCATGGGAAGAGATACTGGCTGGCTTACGGCCTCGGTAGACTTGCTCCCCGAAGATTGCCGTCCTGATCTCATTTATGTTCCTGAAGCCAAATGGAACGAAGCTCAATTCTTAAAGGACGTCAAAGACGTTTACGACAAAAAGGGCTATGCCGTGTGTGCAGTTTCTGAAGGAATGCCCGTTCAACATGAGAACGCGATTGAAACGGACGCCTTTGGCCATAAGTCAATGGATGGCTGTTGCGTAACCTTGGCCGAGCTCGTGAAAAACAAACTAGGCATCGGTTCCCGTTCGATTGAGCTTTCAATCCCAGAACGAGCTGATCCTTTATTTACCACTGAAGTTGATCAAAAAGAAGCTATTGCCTGTGGAACCTTCGCGGTCAAGCAAATCCTGAACGGCAAAACGGGATTCATGGTTTGCCTTAAGCGAAAAGTAAGCAAGCCTTATGCTTCACAGGCTTTCCTTGCCCCCGTGGAACAAATTGCTGATAAGACAAAGTTGCTTCCCTTAGAATTCCTTCAAGACACGAAGCACATGTCCAAAAGGTTTAAGAATTACCTTGAGCCCCTATTAATGATTACTAAACACCGCCATATCTACGAAAAAAACGGGATTTATAAATCCTCCCGTTTTTCGAAGTAATCGAATTAGTCTAATTTCTTTTTCCAATAGGCAATCATGTCCCGGACCGTATCGAGATATTCATATTTCTCGACCCAGCCCAAGGCTTTGATCTTATCGCAGTTGCCCGCGTAGAGCCGTTCATCGGCCGGGCGCAAAAGTTTGGGATCCTGAACGAGCTCGTATTTGGTTCCCATGACCTTTTCGATGCACTCCACGACGTGGGTCATCTTGAAGATGTGGCTGGAGCAAATGTTGTATGGTTCCCCCGGAGTCCCTTTCTCGCCAAGGATAATCAATCCTTCGCAGAGGTCACGAACATCAAGGATGGCACGCAACGCGGTTAAATTTCCAACGACAAGTTTATTCGAGTGCTCTTTTTCAAGAAGAACTGCCCGTTTGGTGAAATCAGAAGTGATATCCCCAATCTTTTTTGGACCGGTGCAGTTAAATAAGCGAACCCGTGCCGTCTTAATTCCGTAGTTACGGAAGTATTGGAAACAAAGAAGATCCTCAGCGGCTTTAGAGACACCATAGGGGTGTAACGGCAGCATCGGGCAGTCTTCTTTAGGAAGATGGTCGGGGCTATAAGAAAGTAACGCTTCGCCATAGATGGCAGATGAAGAGATAACCACCACCATCGGGTCGTAGCCAGGATGCTTGGCTTTAGCATCGCGAATGGCCTCAAATAAGCCAATGGTACCATTCACGTTCACATCGACGGTGTAATAAGGATCCTTCCAAGACACGACCGGGAAGCTTTGGGCAGCAAGATGGAAAATCTTATCAGGAAGATAATCGTTGATCCAGGCCTTCATCGCTTCGTGTTTTCGAACATCAAGTTCAAAGAGGCGAATAGACGGATCGATCTCTTTGATATCGGTGGTCGGGGTGTAATAAGACCCCACCACTTCATAACCATGTTTCTTTAAAGCTTCAACGAGATGGGAGCCGACCATGCCCCCGGCGCCAGTAACGTATGCTTTCATAAGAACCCTCCAAATGCGGAACTATTGTAGCATTTAACTAGAAGCATTTCTTTGTTTGCCCGCATAAATTAGCCATGAGGCAAAATCCCGTCACATCGAAATCATTTTGTCGAAGTATGATTTGACAAGCTCTGTAATTCGTCTTCGAGAATTCTGAAAAATTGCTCACGGCTAAAATGAGCGTCCGAGTAAGCGCGAGCCGAAGCGCCCATTTGAAATTTCTGTTCTGGGTTCATCGCAGCCAAAGTCAAAAGGGCGGTTGCTAAACCTTCGGCATCGCCCGAGGGAACAGACACCCCGCAATGAGCCTCTTCAATCATCCGAGGGGTCGCACCATTGCAAGCGGCAATAATCGGCTTGCCATACTCCATATACGATTGTACTTTTCCAGGAACAACGTAATTAAGAAAACTAAAACGAGAGAGCACGACCAATAAGGCATCGGCCGCCTCATAAGCCCCAGGCATCTCGCTAAGGGGGAGGGATCCGTGAAAGAGAACATTGGTTAATTTATCTTTCTCGGCCATCCGTTGGCATTTTTCCAAATCGGAACCAGACCCCAAAATATGAATTGAAATATCGGGATAAGGAAGAAGACGGCGACCTGCAGTTAACAGAGTTTCAACATCTTGAGCCGAACCAACGTTGCCAGCGAACACAAAATTGTGCGATGTCGAATGAGTCAATTTTGGCTGGGCTTTAGTCGCAAAAATGTCCTCGGCGTACTGGGGAACATATTTCATACGATCTAAAGGAACCAAGCAAGTTTCGTGGAGATAATTGAGATAATCTGGTGAGGTAACGAGAATTTGATTTACCGAGTTATATATCTTACGCGACAGCCGCAGATAATGATGATAAATTGGCTTTGTAATCCCGTGGTTAACCACCCCACGAACCCCCAGGCTTTCCGGCCAAAGATCATAGCAGTACATCAAAACAGGTTTGCCAATTCTCTTACCAAACTTTAAAGCTGGCATCGTTTGCATCACTGGGGACAATTGGTTTGAAAAAATCACATCAAAGTCATCAGGAAAGGTTTTCAATAATTTGTTCGCGTGGTTAACGAACGTCATATATTTTTTAAAAAGATTCAAATCTCCTTTTTTCCGTGGATGATCTGCCACGCGATAAATTGAAACCCCGTTATGCTGTTCAGAATAAAAGGATTTGTCTCGATAATTGGGAAGCAGTTTTCCTTGAGCGTCATTAGGAAGCCCGCACACTACGGAAACGTGATGGCCTCTTAAAACAAGTTCCTCGCAAACATCGACGATCCGCCAGTTTTCTGGCCAATATTGTTGAGAAACCACCAGTATCTTCATGTTTCAATCACGCCCAAAGATATCGCGGGTGAAAACCTTGTCGGTGCAGTCGCTAAGGCTGGGGTCAAAGCGATTCGCTACAATGATGTCCGATTGTTTTTTGAAAGCCTCAAAATCACTAATGACCGGGCTTCCAAAGAAATCGGGATCGTGGAGGGTCGGCTCATAGACGATTACTTTTACGCCTTTGGCTTTGATCCGTTTCATGATACCTTGAATTGAGGATTGACGGAAATTGTCGCTATTGGACTTCATAGTCAGGCGGAAAACTCCAACCGTTTTAGTTGCTGGCTTTAAGGGGTCAAAACCGATTTTCCTAAGAATTTCGTCAGCGATAAAATCCTTACGAGTCGAGTTGCTGCTGACAATGGCCCCAATTAAATTCTGAGGAACATCCGAATAATTGGCGAGCAACTGTTTGGTGTCCTTAGGAAGACAATAACCGCCGTATCCGAAAGAGGGGTTGTTATAGAATGAAGCGATACGGGGATCCAGGCAAACACCAGAAATAATGGACTTAGTATCTAAACCTTTGGAAAGGGCATAAGTGTCAAGTTCGTTGAAGTAAGCAACTCGTAAAGCCAAATAGGTATTAGCAAAAAGTTTGACAGCTTCCGCTTCAGTTGGCTCCATAAACAAGGTTGGAATATCTTGTTTGATTGCGCCTTCTTGCAACAACTTGGCAAAAAGATGAGCCATCGATAACGCTTTCGTATCCTTTTGATGAACGCCAACAATAATCCGAGAAGGATAAAGGTTGTCATAAAGAGCTTTAGATTCTCTTAGGAATTCGGGAGAAAACAAGAGATTGGAGTAATTAAATCTCTTTTGGGCGTCTTCGGTATACCCTACCGGGATCGTTGACTTGATAATAATGGGCGCCTTGCGATTGACTTTTAGCACCGTAGAAATCGCGGTTTCAACGCAAGAAGTATCAAAATAATTTTTGACCGGATCGTAATTCGTCGGCACCGCCAAGATGACAAGATCGGCATCTCGATAAGCAGACTCGCCATCGACCGTGGCTTTCAAGTCCAAAGTTTTATGGGCCAGATAATCTTCGATTTCTTTATCTTGAATGGTTGATTGTCTCCGGTTAATCTTCTCAACCTTTTCAGGAAGAATATCCACGGCGGTGACACTATTATGCTGAGACAATAGGACCGACAAAGACAAACCGACATAACCCGTTCCCGCAACTGCAATTTTCATAAAAACTTGCTCCTTTTTATTAAGATTATTTTATCGACTACCATTTAATGTCTTTTTTGAACATTTTGGTATATGCCCTATAAAGGAAAATAAACAATCCAAACTGGCTTCTTTTATAAAGAGACCGGCACCACCACAGCATCATAACCTTGGGGCCGCGTTTTACCCCGGCCGAAAAAGAGATCAAAGGGCTTTTTCTCCAACGAGGGAAGTTTTCATCCAAAAAAGTCCGGGAAGTTTTGATGATCTGACGTTTTTCATGCTTGTTTGCCAGGCACACGCGGGTGGTCTGCCCAATACCAATGCGCATAAATACAAAAGTATCGATAAGGGTCAAATAAGCTGGCGTGCAATCGGCATAAACCCGTTGTTGGTATTCCTTTAGAGATAAGGCGGCATTTTTTCCAGACTCCAAAAGTTTTGTGTTGGTTGTTGAGGTAAGAGAAAGAGGATTAACGTAGTAAAAATAGAGGGGCTCATTGATAAAAGAAATTTTGTGGCAGCGAGGCAGAACCTTCAGTAAGAACATGCCGTCCTCGCCGCCTCCAGGGAAAATGAAGCGCGCGTCTTTGATTACAGACAACCGATAAAGCTTGTTCCAAGGGGAAGGATTGAGAAACACCATCCGCCAATCAGAAACCGGATCTTTTATTTCGGGAGGGTTATGCACCATCTCTGTTGCAATAATATGGTGGTCCTTCCAATCGAGGCGTTGGTAACCGCAATAAGTAATATCGGCACAGTCTAGAACGGCTCGTTCATGGAGTTTAAGGTAGAAATCGTCGGCAAAGCAGTCATCGATATCCATGAACGATACAAAGTCGCCTTGAAAGTTCCAGTGATCCAAAGCGTAGTCCCGGCTCGCCCCCACGCCCACGGAATCAGGGTTAAAAAGAAGGGATACTTTGAAGAAATCGGAGTCTTTTTTCTCCCTTTCTATTGCCCGAATCGTTGTTCCGTCATCTTTTTTATCGGTTACAAAAACGCATTCGAAATTATGAAAAGTTTGATGACGGAGGCACTCAAAGAAAGGATGGATAAAGGCCGCCGCTTCATAGGCCGGAACGACTATCGTGATATTGGGCGTCACGTTAGTCATGCCCGACCTCGCCAGCATTTTTCCATTCAACAAAATTCTTAATTCCTTCCGAGAAAGGCATCTTTGGAGCATACCCTAACAAGGATCTAGCTTTCGTAATATCGGCATAGGTTCCATTAACATCTCCGGGTTGCATCGGCAGATGTTTTACGATTGCCTTTTTCCCTAAACATTTTTCAATCGTGGCAACCATGTCATTTAAGGTAATGGGATGATTGGAGCCCAAATTGATAATCTCGTAAACGTTAGAATGCGATGCCAAATAATCCATTGATGCCCGAATGCCTGAACAAATATCGTCAATATAAGTATAGTCGCGGAAGGTTTTGCCATCGCCATAGATGGGAATCTCTTTCCCTTGTTCGATTAGCCTCACGAACTTATTGATTGCTAAGTCTGGCCGTTGGCGGGGGCCGTAGACCGTGAAGAAACGAAGCATTATGATGTTAAGACCGAACACCGCGTGATAAACGTGGGCCATGACTTCATTGGCTTTCTTGGTGGCGGCGTAAGGGGAGATCGCAAAATCAACGCAGTCGGTTTCCGAGAAAGGTACTTTTTTATTGTTTCCGTAGACACTAGACGATGATGCTAAAACCAGGTTATGGATCTTTGCGTTTTTGGCACATTCTAAGATGTTAACCGTCCCTTCCCCGTTGGTTTTTTGATAGGCGATGGGGTCCTCTAAAGAAGGACGTACTCCTGCCCTGGCGGCAAGATGAACCACATAATCGAAATGTTCTGCCTTAAAAAGGCTAGTTAGCAAATCTTTGTCAAGAATATCGCCACGAATCATACGATAATGCGGATTTTTAAGAAGATTTGAAATGTTTTTTTCTTTAATTTTTGGATCGTAATAGTCATTAAAATTATCAATTGCGACGACGGAAGCGCCTTCAGCAATAAGCTTTTCGCTCAAAGAACTTCCAATAAAGCCCGCCCCACCTGTAATAAAGACTTTCATATGTTTCCCTCTTTTCCCAACGCTTGTTAATTATAGATCTTAGAATCCTTTTTACGCTTTCGTAAAGGTACAAACATGGAAAGCAAGGAAAAAAAGCTTTCCTTATTTAATATGAAAAGTTGACAGAAATAAAAAGCGGCACAAAGAATGATAAAGAAGAGGTTAGCCCAAAGACTGTAACTATATCTTCTTAGTCCTTCGGCCAAGCCAAGCATGCCGAAAGAAAGAAGAACTGGTTCGATTAAATTGATAAACAAAGATTTGGGCTTGAAATTTAGGACCTTGATTGAAAACATAAGGGCCACGGTTGCCGGAACTAAGACACAAAATGAACGAGCAGTAACGTAAGTTGAAAACCCTGAGTGCCCAAAAAGGAAGCAAACCAAAAGAATTGACGCCGTATAGCACAAATCGGCAACAATCGAATAAATAGGCTTACCCTTGGCAGTAAAAGCCGTCATTAAAAAATCGGTAGATCCAGCTGTTAAACAAAGCAATCCGCCCAAGTAGCCAACAACGAGTTCGGAGCCGCCCCAGCCTTGTCCGAAAAAGAGGAATGCAAGGGTATCTCGAAAGCAGAACATCCCCACGCCCAAAGGGATATACAAAAAAGCGAACAATTTTTGGTAGCTTTCCAGAGTTTTTGAAAAACGCTCTGGGTCGTCTTGCATTTTGGCGAGAAGACTAATTAAAATTTGACGATAAATTGCTGAAAAGACAGAGACAAGACCTATGGTTGTGGTAAATGAATTCTTATAAATCCCAGCATCAGACAAAGAGAAAAAAGAGCCAATAAAGAAAACGTCGATGGATGAATTAAGCCAAGTAATTAAAGATTCTGTCAAGAACAGCCCGCTAAAAACGAACATCTTCTTAAAATCTAAAAAGTTAAAACCCAAAAGCATTTTCTCTTTGCTAATAATCAACAACAAAATGAGTTGAAGAATGGCGCCGCAAAGCGAGCCGATAGGAACGGCCCACAATCCTTGGTGCAAAAGGGCGAGTATAATTGCAATAGCATCTTGGACTATCAAACAAATCATCTTAATAAAGGCCAAACTCTTAAAATGAAAATTCCTTTGCAAAAGAGAGGTCAAAACGCTCGAAAAACCAAATAGCGGAATCTGCGCCGCGGTAACGACCAAAAGAACGCCAAATCCGGATGCGTTAACCAAATCGGCAAACGGATCTTTAAAAATCCAAATTAAGATAAAGACGAGCAGCGAAACCGCCAAGGAAGAGGTTGCTGCGGTTCTCGAGGCACTTTTTTTCTCGGCTTCTGAACCAAAATCATGTTGCAAAATATAGCGTGCGAAACCACCTTCGGAAAGAATATCAGCAAACGCAGTAATGATTGACACGCTTGCAATAATTCCAAAAATTGAAGGCGCTAGAAAACGAGACAAAATCATATTGGTCAAAGGAGCAATAAGCTTTGAAAAAAAGCCGGACAAAGTAGTCCATTTTATTGAACCGTTAGCTTTTTTTGCTATTTCTTCTTTTTCGTTTTCCATAGGACAAGAAGTCAATATTGATTAGCCGATGATGGAAGATAAGTAGTCGGTCCATATCTGACCAATTTTAGTCATAGAATATCGAGAATTGATTTCGTGAGAAAAATCCTTTGCACCGAAATAAAAACGGGGATAGTCAGAAACGATTTCTGCCATGGCGTCAGCAAAGCGCGACGCATCGCCAACGGGAACTGCAAAGCCAAACTGGTTTCCATTCATCAGTTCACGAGGTCCTCCGCTCGGGCAATCCGTGCATACGCAAGGGACCCCAGCAGATAAGGCTTCAAGCAAAACGTTGGGGATTCCTTCATGATTAGAAGAAAGGACGACCATGGCCACAGAAGGAAAAAGAGTCTGAATATTAGCCCGGTGACCACAAAAAGTAATGGTTTGGTTAAGCCCAAGTTGTTCGACCTTACTTGTAAGTTCCGCCAAAAGTGGCCCCTGACCATAAATATTAAGCGTGTAATCTGAATGTTTTTGATGAAAGATAGCAAAAGAATCTATTAGCATGCTGACGTTTTTCTGCGGAACCAAGCGACCAGCAAAAAGGATAACTTTCTTAATTTCTGATAAAGGAACTCTTGCACCTAAAAAATCGCTGTTCACGGGGTTTGGAATAATAACCCCTTTATTTTGAACACTTTTAGAGAAATAAGTTCTCGCTTCTTGAGTTTGAAAAACAACACCAGAAGCTTGCTTATATGCAAAATGACGGGAAATTCTCATTAGAAAATTGCTGGGAGAAAACTTCGGGCTGTTCCTTTCTGAACAAACAACCGGAATTTTGAGGCCTCGAGCTGCTTTAACAGCGTAATAAGAGCAGGGATCCGTAAAAGCAATAACAACACGGGGGGCTAATTTTTTAAATTCTTTCCTCAACGTGGAAATCTTTTTTGTTGGATTAAGGCGTTTCTCTGCCGAAAGGTAATTAATTGTAACCGAGGGATTAACCGGATAGGTGATCGGCTGACGAACTGAAGTAATGAACAAAGAGACATCAAACTCCGAAGAAAGCTTATTGCATAAAAGAGACACCACTCTTTCGGCGCCTCCAGCTGTAAGGCTGCTAATAACGAAGGCAATAGTTTGTCTTACTTTCATGACAAGGTTCCTAATGAGAACTTGTTGGCAAATGCAAATAGGTGCCGAATGTATGGTCCCATTCTTCCGGTTCAAAGTGAATGACGCCAGCATTGTGGAAGAACGTATATTCGCCAAAATAGATCCGCCCATCTACGTTATAAAGGTCTATTCTGACAAAAGGGAAACCGGCAGAGAGTTTGCGCGCAATTTTAACCATATCTTGAAAATTTTCGGGCTTCTCTGGCCAGGGATCGGCGTTTGGATGCCCATTAACAATGGGTAAATGCTTCCAGTCCATATCAAAAAAATCAAATTTGGTATGAGATCCAGTTACATAACGATCCGTAGCAACAAAAAGAAACTTTGGAGTCCCATCAAAACAAAAGAATTTATAATCTGTCAAAGCTTTTCCATTGGGGACACGGATCATTTCTTCCGCAATAATTCGGCGGGGGACATACTTGTAAGGCCGCTCGCGGTAACGAAGATAATAATCGGTGGCAAGAGATTTTTCGATAGTGGCTTTAGCTTGAGCCATGTCGAGGCGGCTCTTATCATGACATAAAACAAGGCCACCCGAGTCATGAGTACACTTCAAAACAAAAGAGTTGGGGAGGGCAGAAAAATCAATATCGGAAAATTTGTCATAGACTCCAAGCAAGGGGATAACGTATTGCTTGCCAATTTTGGATTCGACAATTTTTTTCGCTTGGAATTTGTCAACATAAGGGGTTAACAAATCATTGGAATAATACAACTTAAGACATTCAATTTTTTCGTTAAAAGTGACGGGGTTATTAAGATCCAAATTTTTACCAAAATAGGCCTTATGCAATTTCAAAATAAAATCTTTGTCGCTTAGCTGATCATAGCAACCACGGTTAGCCTTATGAACAAAGGCCCTGCAGCGAAGCCGATTAATAAAAGATTCCTGGCTCATAAGTTATAATAATACAACCCATCATTTGGAATTGGTAATTTTTCTTTCCTTCGGTCAAAAATCACTCGATGTAGATTAGGAACATCTTCAATGAGAGCGGCTTGAAAAAGTGCGATGAGAAAATGTTCAAATTTTTCAGCATAAAAAGGCTTGGCTAATTGAAGCAAAAACAAGTAGCCAAGAATTAAAACTCGAGCCATCTTGTCCGACTGCTTGCTTTTTTTGGTCAATAGCAAAGGCCAGCAAAGTAAAAACTCGTACGAAACTAAAGCAAATATCCCAAAATCGCCAGCAATTTCTGCAAAATTATTATGAGCATAAGCGCCAGCATAAGAATTATTGGTAATACCATCAAAACCAAATCCAAAAATAGGTCTCCTAAGAAATAAGTAAAAACCTTCCAATGCCAAGAAAAGGCGTTCCGAAGAGGAGGCATCGCCGTTGCTTGAACTTGATCCGGAAAAAAGGCCAGCAATCATTCCATAAATTCTTTGTTTATAGTAAACAAGGGCAGGAATTTGCAAGATCGAAAAAAGGGCAAAAATGAGAATAAGCAAGAAGACCCATGACAATATTTTGGCTTTTCGCTTTGAAAAAAACTGAAGGGAGAAAAATAAGGCGACAAAACTGATTAGTAAATTTGAGATTGAACCAGTAAGCATAAGAAACCAAAAGCAAATAGCAACGAGAGCATATCGCCAATATAGTTTGTGCTTATATGCATAGTAAAAGTCAAAAAGCAATGTGACGGCAAAATAACGCGCAACGCTGTTTACATTACCAAAAATAGTCCCAACACGATTTTCATATGATGTAGGGAGCGAAAAAAGATTGGAACGATAAAAAAAGGCAAAAAAAGCCAAAAAGCAATTTAAACCCAACGAGAAAAGAAGCATTGCGGTTTGCCGGTTCTTTTTGTCTTGAACAAGAAAAAGATAAAAAGCAATTGATACTAATGAAATGGTAAATAGCGAACTTGAGAAATGATGGAGGCCGTTGGCTAAGAAAGAGATAAAAACCAATGCGCAGAAGATGGGAAGACAAAATACATAAGGGCCAATAATGATCTTTTTATAGTAAATAAAAGAGAGGAGGCAAAGCGAAGCAAGAAGAACTTCAAGTCCGATGTTTAGCAAGCTAAATTGAGAGCGAGTAGATAAAGCTGGAATTGAAAAACCAATGACAAAAAAGCCAACAAAAATGCTCGCAAAAAGGAATCGGTACCAAAAGGTGAGAGCCATTAGGTATTTTTTGGCGTTTTCAAAGAAGCCGAAAACCGTAGCTTTCATAAAAACCTCTTCTTTCGGAAGCAGCAAAGGATAGACAGCACTGTAACTTCCACAAAAATTAAAAGGAAAGCAATATTGCCGCCAAGGTTAAAAAAGGAATAGAAGGAAAAAGAAGCAACTAATTTAGTAGCAAAAAGAATCTCGAAAATGGTTTCAAAAGCAAAAAGGAGAGCAAAAACTAGGAGATAAGAAACAAGGCCCATTTCTTTCTCCTTGAAGAAATAAATCAGTCCAAAAGAAAGAACGGCTAAAGCCAAGATTGCCATAGACAAAAACCAATAGTTTATACCAGAAAACCAATGAACATCGTTGCAAAAAATGTTTTGAAGATAGTCTTTTGTAAAAAGAGCTTGTCTTTGCTGATCCTGAACCGAAAAGCACAATGTCGAAATTTCGTTAGTAAAAAATTGACCAATGCCTGAATCAAAATGCCTCTTTATCATAAAGTAAGAGGAAGGCAGGGGGTCAACGAGAGAACAAAAATAGGGACTGCAGAAATAACTTTTTTCAACAACAACGAGGAAATTGCCAATTGCATTCCTAATTTTTTCGCCATAGCCCTTGTCAGGAGTTCCTTCCTTTTCCGCGGAGGTACCATTTGAAAAGCCTTGAGAGTAAAAAATATTAGCTACACGGTATTTATTGGTTTGATTCAGGGATGAATTTTTTATATAGAGTGCATAATTACTATTAATAAGATCATCATAAGTAGAAAGGGCCCCACCACTTTTTTGGATAAGTTCGTCAGCATAATAGTCGGGTATATAGACTAAAAAACGATCCGAAAAACCTTCCACAGTCTTCATTTCATCGGGGATGGCTTTCAGTAAACGCATGTTGATTCCTTCAAAGTAATCAGTGTTGTGCGAAAAATAAGGAAAACTAACTAAAGAGAAGGTTGAAAAATTAGGATCGGAAACAGTTTGGCTAACGGAAAACTGGTTCTGAAGGTAAGACGCATCGGTGGAAAGAAGGAAAGGAAAAGAAACAAAATTGACCGTATGCTGAGAGAACAAAATGTTTTGATGGACATCGTAAAAGCGCTGAAGTTCAGAAGCGTTCGTAGCGGGCTCATTTTGACCGATCAATGAATAAGTAAAACCACCTTGATTTTGGGCTTCATTTGATAAACGGTTGGTGCAGGCATCTCTTTGAGACAAAACCGAGGACGAAAAGGCAAAACAAGAAAAAAGCACCGAAGCTAAACTGAGCAGATTTCCTGCTAGTACAATAAGAACTGATTTTTTATTGTTTTTAATAAAATTTAAAAGTGGCATTGTATGGAACGGAATCAGTATATGCCAAGTAAAGGGTTTGTGCCATGTCAAAAAATCGCTTCCTTTTTGCTGGAATTGGGCAATTCTTAAACTGGTTTAGACAAAATCATTTGTCTAGTTTAAAGAGCCTTGAAGGAATAAAATATTTGTGGATTCACATTCTTTTCCTCCGAATGCACTAATTAAATAAACGCCTTTATTTATTACGGCATTTTATTGAAGAAATGAAAAATGTTCGTTTCTAGTTGCCCGTTAACCCCCCAAAGAGGGTTTCTATAAGTCTTGCCTATTTTGTATGAGAAAAGCATCTCATATAACCTTTTGTAATTTATTAAAAATGCTCATTAGCCTTTCAATTAACGGGGAGTATTTAATCCAAAAGAGATTTGAAGAAGGCAAAAAAAGCATCAAAAGAATATTTGGAAGCCTCGGCTTGGCACAATTTTCTTTTTTTCCAAAGGGTTTCTTGGTCTCGATATATGTCGAGTAAGGCGGAAACTAGTTCAGAGGAAACGGGATTATCTACAAAATAAGCAAAGTTGGGCTCTAAGAGGTTCTCGTAGGAATGAAACTTTGAACTCAGGGTTGGCACCCCGGCGATAAATGAATCAATAATCGACCCTGGGGCACATTCGTGAAAATATTGGCTAGGGAAAACATGAAGATCATAAGTCGAAAAACGCATATAGGATTCTTCGCCTTGAATCGTAAAGGAAGGTCCAAGGAAATGGATAAAAGGGTATTTGTCCGCCGCTTCTTGAATAATAGCGTTAGTAGACGGCTCTGCAGCGGTGTCACCGGCAATCGAGAGATCAAAATGTATCTCGGGTTGGTTTGCCTTAATCGTCGCATCGAGGATCTCAAGAACTCCTTTGCTTTTAATAACACGAGAAAAGAAAAGCAATTTTAGAACATCTTTATGCTGATAAGGCTCATCATTTGGAATTGTGTAGACACGTTTTAAGCAGGGGAAAACATCAATTTTGGCTCGAAATTCGGCAGGGAACTGTTGTTTTACCTCAGGGGATTCAACAATTAGAGCGTGGCAATATTCCAAATCAGAAGGAAAGACTTTGCCTGCATATTCCCCCGTTAAGCCAAAACCATAAATATAGGTGAAGATTAGCTTTTGAGGATAATGAATCAATTTAAGATACTTTAAAATAATCTTAGCGCCCGTCGGGGCTTTGCAGACCATCACATAGCGATGACGATTAAATAAAACCGACACATAAAATCGAAATGTGTTCCAATATTTAAACGTGTCCAGATTAAACGCAGAAACTTTGTCATGTTCCTTTAAACAAGACAAAACATCGTGAGATTTCACGGACTCGCCATTGAGATGCTTTTTTTTGCTTCCATACGAGGCAATAAAAAAGAATTTACGCTTAAAATCCATTTAGTCGGACCATCCTAAAAAAGTTTTAAAGGATGCCAAATTCTTGTCTTTGTCGGCTAAGATCACAGGAGCTCCCTTAAGTTGATCTAACGGCCATTTCACTCCGATATCGGGATCGTCCCATAGAATCCCTGAATCGTATTCCCCATAGAACTTCTCGGCGCACTTGTAGGAGACGATGGAATCGTCCTCCAGGACGAGGTAGCCGTGCGCGAACCCGGCCGGAACCAGCAATTCCTTGTGGTTGTCGCCGGTGAGGTCGAAGCCCAACCATTGTTTGAAAGTCTTTGAGTCCTTACGAAGGTCGACGATGACGTCGTAGACGTGCCCGTGGACGCAGCGGACGAGCTTGGGCTGCTCCTTCACCCTCTGGAAATGGAGGGCCCGCACCACTCCCTTGTGGGAATAGGTATAGAAGACCTCCTTAAGGTCGTAATCGATCCCGTTTTGCTTAAAGGTCTCTAGGGAATAGTCTTTGCAGAACCCTCCCCGAATATCCGGGGCGTAGAACGCATCGATCAGATAAGCGCCCTCGAGGGGCAGCTTCTCGAAATGAAACGGGCTGATGGCCATGAGTTATTTAGCCTCCAAGGATTTGAGATAATCGTAAGTAAGACGGACGCCTTCTTTGAAGGAGACGGAAGGCTGAAAGCCGCAATCGGAGACGATCTCCTTGGTCGAGAAAGTCTCGAGAGGAGTCATAACGCCCGTATAGGGGACGTCCCCGAATTTCGCGGGGGACGTGGGCTTAAGCTCGCCAAGGATCTCCTCGACGAACTGACGGAGCGGCTTCGCGGCACCGCTGCCGATGATATATCCCTTGTTGGCTTTCCCTTTTTCGCCCAATAAACGGAAAGCTTTAGCGACATCTGTCACGTAGATGAAATCGTAGTTCTGAGTGCCCGAAGTGAACTCGAGGGGCTCGCCGCGGATGATCTTCCGAAGGGTCGAGTTGAGGAATCGGGGCGAAGACTCCCCGACGCCATAAGTATTCGTGATATAAGCCCACACCAAATCGATATGAAGATCGTTCGCAATCGGTTTGCAGATCTCGTGGGCGATGGTCTTGCCCGCGCCGTAGATGTACGGCATGCCGGGCTTGCTCCCCTGCTCATAGATGACCTGGTTGGTCTCGAATTCCATGATGGTGCCCGCGCAGACGAAACGTTTGACCCCCATGGCCGCGGCTTCCCGCAGGCATTTGGCGGTCATCAAGGCATTGTTCAGCTGGATGGATTCATCGCAGCGCTCCGGCCCAGCGGATCCGCGCCACGCGTAATGGAAAAGGACGTCCGCCCCCACCGCTTCGGGGGCCAAGGACTTCAATTCGGCGATCCTGTCAATCGAGAGACTGACGTAATGAAGGTTCTTTTGGCTGGCGTCCAAACGGCGCGGGGCCGGCCCGAGGTCCACCGCCACGACCTGATAGCCGTGGTCCAATAACTCTTTGACGACATAAGAGCCGACGAATCCGTCGGCGCCGGTAACAATAGCCTTCATTTAGAAAACCTCCGAGCAAACTGCTCAATTTGAGAATCGGTAATGGCCTTAACATCCTGATGTTGAAGATAAACCTTGGTCCAGGCAACGATTTGGTCCATGGTCTCGTCGATGTGACAGACAGGGGACCAACCAAAAGTCTTCTTAATCAACGAATTATCAAGAGAAAGGAACGCCGCCTCATGAGGAGCGTTCGCTAAGGTCTTGTCCTCAAACGTAATCCCCTGTCCCCATTTCTTGCAGAAAAGGGAAACGAGGTCGCCCGTGGCGATAAAATCGACAGGGTCCGGGCCGACGTTGTAGTATCCGGCTTTGGCCCCATCTTCGTATTGGGCCTTGGCAATCTCAAGGTAGACGAATAAGGGCTCCAGAACGAATTGGTAAGGGCGGGTGGAAAAACGGTTACGGACCTCGATGGTTTTCTTAGCCTCGGCGGCGCGCACGCAGTCGGGAACAATCCGGTCGGGCGAGAAGTCGCCGCCGCCGATCACGTTACCAGCTCGGGCGGTCGAAATCGCGGTCTTTCCGTCCGCGAAGAAACTCTTCTTGTAGGAATGGGTGACAAGTTCGCTGCAGCTCTTGGAATTGCTGTAGGGATCGAAGCCATCGAGCTTCTCATCTTCCTTAAAGGGGTGGTTCTCTAAATCGTTGTTCTCATAAACCTTATCGGTGGTCACGTTCAAAAACGACTTCACACACCCGGCCTTTCGAATGGCTTCGAGGATGTTGACGGTCCCCATCACGTTGACATGGTAGGTATAGGCCGGCTTCTGATAGCCGATCAGGACGATCGGCTGGGCGGCTAGGTGGAACACGATCTCCGGTTTGTATTTCTTGATGACGCCATTAAGGTGATCAAAATCGCGGATGTCGCCGATGACGGAAATCATCCTTTGATCCAGCTTCAGCAATTCAAAAAGGCTGGGGTTTGTAGGCGGCTCGAGCGAATATCCCACCACCTTGGCTCCGGCGTTGATCAGGATTTCGCAAAGCCAGGATCCTTTGAAACCTGTATGACCCGTGACTAAGACGGTCTTGCCTTTATAAAACTCCAGCATTACCACACCTTCCAAGGGGCTTTGCCGCTGGCCCAAAGGGCCTCGAGCTTCTCTTTGTCGCGGAGGGTGTCCATGCACTGCCAAAAACCGTGATGGCGATAGGCATTCAGCCTGCCATCCTTGGCTACGCCCTCAAGCGGGGCCCGCTCAAAGACAGTCGAATCGCCTTCGATATATTTAAATATTCCTGGCTCAATGACCATAAACCCGCCATTGATCCAGCCCGTGTCCTCGCTATCCTTCTCGCGGAAGGCCTTGACCACGTCGCCCTTCCCGAAATCGATGATGCCAAAGCGGCCTTCGGGCTGGATGGCGGTCATCGTGACGATCGCGTCGGATTTCTTGTGGAACTCTAGGAGAGCATTGATGTCGACGTTGGCGACGCCATCGCCGTAGGTCATGAAGAACGGCTCATTTCCCACGTATTTCTGGATCCGCTTGATGCGGCCGCCCGTCATGGTGTTGAGGCCGGTGTCCACCACCGTGACCTTCCAAGGCTCGGAGACGTCGCTGTGGATCCGAACTTCGCCGCCTTTGGAGAAATCGAAGGTCACATCGCTGTTGTGCAAGGCGTAGTTGGCGAAGTATTCCTTGATGGCTTCCTGCTTGTAGCCGGCGCAAATAACGAATTCATTAATCCCGTAATGGGAGAAAATTTTCATGATGTGCCAAAGGATTGGCATCCCGCCGATCTCGACCATTGGTTTCGGTTTCAAATGGGTCTCTTCCCCAATACGAGTACCAAATCCACCGGCAAGAATTACTAGTTTCATAGCAAATACCCCATAAATAATAAGTAAAGGATAAGGCTTTTTAAGCAAATAATCAAAAAAACAAACCGCTTCTATGGAGAAACCATTTTTTCAGCAGCATTGTAACCTGAGAGAAAAGCTTGGTCGCTCCATAGATAATCCCACAAACCAAAACGCCCGATTGGGACAAGGCCTTGCGCTTTCAAATAATTAAGCACAACCTGGCGGTCCTTTTCCATGCCGAGATTAAAAACCACGTTGGCATAAGTAAGCCTACTGACTTTCGCAAAGACTATGTCGTTGTCCTCGGCAATTTTAGACTTAATTAAAAAAGCCTTCGCGGCAGAAATGAGTTTCTGGTCAGTCCATGTATCTTTTCTCAAATAATAATGTTCAAACTGAATTGAGGAGCAACCTTCAGGAGCGTTTGCAGGTGCTTTTAAAGAAGGAGAATAAGCCCGAGCGAAAGGAATATCCAAATCATAGACATAGAACCAAAGTGAAGGAATACTGACTTTTTTGTTAAAAGCTACAGAGACATTTGCCGCCGATGTAAAAAGTAGCCGCTTGGCTGCAGACGCAACAGCACTTGGGCAATTTGAAATCAGCGAAGGAATCAGAGGAAGAGGCAACGACGACAAGCATCCTAAGCGCCAATGAACAACGGAACCATCTTGGCAAGTGACAGTGTGGTTAAGTGGATCAATTTTTTGGACATTTTTGTTAAAAAACACCTGCTTCCGAAAATCGGTACGCGCAAAGAAAGAAGCATAGCCCCCCTGCTTCGGATAGTGCATTTCTTTGGCGTAATAAACGTTGGGCGTCGCCGGATGTGTCGAGCCATAAACCACTTCGTCCAACGAAGGACGATAAATGCGTCCGCCACACCAATCGGTGGAAAGTGATTCGGGGTTAGCGCACCAATATTTCAAAGTATAAACGGCCGGAAAGGAGTCAGTAAAAGGCTTCCCGAACGAAGTTAACAACCATTCATAATAATTTTGAGGGCACTCAATTAGAGGGCGCTCTTTAAAGCCGGCAATTAAGGACTCCTTTTCTCCGATGGAAAGGGGGTACAAGTTATCTTGAACCGGATGAACAAGCCATTGAGATTTGTAATAGTTCAAAGCAAAAGGTTTATGAGAATAAAAAGGCACCGCTTTCAAGTAAGAAAGGACAATCGGATTCAAGGTAAAAGATAAATGAACACAATGATCAAATAAGAAACCGTTTTCCGAGAAAGAGGAACAAAGACCGCCTAAAGCTTGCGTTTTTTCGAGTAAAACGGCTTGTTCTCCCAAACGTTGAAGAGCCCCCAAACCAGCCGGACCGCCCCCAATAATTAGAAAATCGCAATCTTTCATAGTTATTTTTTTTATTTTATACTAAATAGCCTTATCTGTCATTGAACCGTTTGACAATCGAAAAAGGAAAACAACATGCAAGCTAAAAAAATGCGGACGATTAGTGTGTTCTCCGACCACAATATCTACACTACCCGATGGATATCCGCGCTTTACTTGGCTAGAAAAGAGTTCCGGCAGGCCTCCGTTCGCGTCCGCTTTGAAGACGGCTTTTTTTTCGGATTAACCACCAAGTTTAGAATGTCGTCTTTGTTGAAACGAATCCGTCACCGCAATTTTGACATTGTTTTCTGCTCTTTTTCAATGCTCCAATTTTATGCGCACATTTCTGACACTCAAATCATTGAATTCTTAAAAGCGATTCGACCGAGAGCAAAAACAATTGTTTGGCTGGACAATGTCGACAGTGCCGGCACCTGTCAGTTTCAATTTATGCCTTATGTTGACCTCTACCTAAAAAAACAACTCTACAAAGACACCTCCCTCTATTCTAAAAAATTAAATGACTATCGTGCATGGTGTTGGTGATTTTCGAGCCTGTTTTGGCTTCGGCGTATAATGGCCTTGCCAGATCGGATTCGCATCCAAGATAGATTTCACGTGGCCGGCGCCTCTTGGGTCCGGTCTGGCGACCAAACACCTCGGCGGCGGCCACCTGAAATCCAGAGGAGAAACGCATGCCAGACCGGAGATCCTTCCACACCAGGAGGTGCGGCGTTTTCGCCGAGCCGAAGAACAAGAGGGAGGCGTTGATCAAAGCCGAGAACGACGGCGAATACGCGAGGTTCCACGAGAGCCCCGCCCAAGACGATGCCCTGATCGCGGAGGCGAGGCCGGACCCCGCCTGCCCGAAATGCGGGAGATCGGGCGAAGCGATCCGATGGGGCAAGGCCAAAAGCGGCCTCCCGAGATACCTATGCAAGCGGTGCGGAAGGACGTTCACCCCCGCGAGCGGAGGCCTGATCGACCGGAGGAAGCTGCCTCTACGGACCATGGTCAAATTCATGGTGAACATATTGACCGGGACCTCCGTCAGCGAGGCGTCGAAGGCGGCCAAGATATCGATGACGACTGCCCTTTACTGGATGGGCAAGATCTTCGCTGCCCTTGCCTCGTGGCAGGATTCGATCGTTCTCTCGGGCGGCGTCTACGTCGACGAGAAGTACTTCACCGTCGCCCATTCCGAAATTGAGCTCAGGCCGGACGGGAAAAGATACCGCGGCCTCTCGAGGAACCAATGGTGCGTGGCCGTGGCTTTGGGCCCCGAAAAGAAGGCCATTGCGATGGTCGAGGGGAAGGGGAAATCGAGCTCGGCGAAGGTGCTCGGCGCGTTCAGAAGCCACATCAAGCCGGGGTCGACCCTGATCCATGATCTGGACTTCTCGCATTACGAGCTGATTGCGAGGCTGAAGCTGGCGGACAAGGGCGAGAAGGCGATCTACAAATTCAATTGCCAGAGCGGCCTGGAGCCGATCAACAGGTATTGCTCGAACATGGAGGATTTCGTCCGGTTGCACAGGGGCATGAACAAGCATCGCCTCCAGGACTGGATGAACCTCTTCGCGTTCAAGTTCGGGTGCCCGGGGAATGCCCTCCAGAAGGCGGAAAAACTGCTCGAGCTTCTGCTTAAAAGCAAAGAAATCGTCAGATATCGCGACTAGATGGGCGTTTCTCACCAACACCGTGCACGATAGTCATTAAAAATTATATAGGGATATTGAGTTTGCAGATTATCTTCATAACGTTCTAAAAGTTCCGGACACCCCGCCCAATCGGCCCTATTGTTTGCTAGACCCCAAAGATGCTGGTAAATTAGCTTTATCTTGGAACGCCGCTTATGCTTATCAAAAAACCTCTCGTCATAAACTTTTCGAAATCTTTTTATTTTTGCGTTATCTCGTTTTTAAACATTATAGAACCGTTGTTCCGCCTTCTGAGAATCGTCCGTTTCTTACGACATATCGTGGAAAACAATACCCGAAAACTCTTTTTGACTATCAAAGAACTCAAGTTATCAATATTTTGGTCAACCAGTCCAAACACAGATCCGATATTCCGGATTTCTCCCGCAACATTCGTGGCGAACAATACATGAAAGAGATTCGAAACAGCAAAAGTGTAACTAGTCCTTTTGGATATGGCGAAATATGCTTCCGAGATTTTGATGCGATGGCAAACGGGGCCATTCTTTTAAAGCCCTCAATTGAAAGTCTTATCACTTTTCCCGATCTCTATCGTCCGGAAGAAACCTACATCCCATTAAAATGGGACTTGTCGGATTATCTTGATACCCTTAATCGAGTGGCAACGTATGATGAAAAGACACGCCAAATCGCACAAAATGCATACATTGCAATTAGTCGGGTTTATTCTCGTCAAGGAAGAGTTGATTTAGTTCGTCACATTTGCGACGTGCTAAAAATTGCTTAGACTTTCAACAGGTTTTGGTTAAGAGGCGTGATAAGGCTTGCTGCTGATCAGCAATTGTCATTTTTTGAGCCTCTAAAATTGCTCCCCAATACTTGGGAAAATGCCTTCTCTAACAAGAATTGTTCAAAATGAGGCAAGACATTTGTACCGCAGAACTGCAAGGCCGAAATCGGTGAAAAGAAATATCGTTAGTATAAAAAGTCGATACCAACGATAAGCAGATGTAATCGACATCAGGCATAAACGGGGGAATTCATTTTTAGAGATGACAGTCCTTCTTTCGGGAACCTTTGTCTATTGTTTCCAGGCTAAGTAATCTGACAACCCATCAGGTCTTTTTTTCATTAAAGCATCCCAGTGCAATCGCCCGCCTGCTTTGATGTTTTGCTCATGACGATCAGCGATCAGCCGGATCTCCGCGCTGTTCCAGAAGTCACCGCACGAGGAACGCTTCGCATGGGAGGCAATAAAAGGAATCCGCAGCCTTCTGCTTCGCTTGTCAGATGAATCGAACGCCGAGGGTGGCATCGATAAGGCCGCTCTCACCACAGAACTTTTTTCAGGGCACGTTCGAAATGTCTTTTCTCATCAGCTTTCGAATTGGTTTGTTCTTCCTAAGAATCGCATCTCCTCGGCGCACGGAGAAACATGTGATGCCTACTTAGTAGTGAGCAGTTCAAGAATGCCTTTATTTTGCACTCGGATACTTTCAAAAAGCCAAAATATCCGGGAGTTCCAAGCAAAATACACATTCATTTAAGCAACATAGTCAGTAAAACTAGTTATCGGAATAAAAAGTGCTTCCGTTTTTCCGACGATGCCGTTTAATCGCTTTTCTAAGAAAAGAAGGCGCATGAGAGGAGCAAGCATTCCGAAAAATGCTTCTGTCCGTTTCTTTTTTAGTAAGAACATCTCTTGGGGGGACGGGGAGTTGGTTTTTGATTAAAAATTGTTGACCGTAAAAGGTGACTTTTCCTTTTTCGATGAGATTAATAAAAGAATGCAGATTGTGACGAAGCTGACCTGAAATTAAGGAAGTAGAAGCGTTAATTTTGACCTCAAAATCTGCTGGAGTGGAATAAGAAGCAAAGCTTAGGAGGCCAAGAAGAGCATCTGTTTTCCAAATTCCGGGTTCCAAATTCAAGCGATAATGATTGCCAAAGGTTAGTTTTATGGGTCCTAAACGAGCCGGGCGAGGGCGAGGGCGAGAAACAACGAGATCCATTTGGCAAAAGGAAACATTTTTCTCCTTCATCATCTGAATAACCGAAGACAAATCAGAGGCTTGGATGCCGTGGCAAGGAAGGAAGTCCTCCAATAAAAGAAAAACATAAGAGGTTTGTATTTCCTTCAAACCAGCAGATAAACGCGATGAAAAACTGAGATCGCCAGCTTTGATGTTTTGTATTCCGCAATTAGAAACATAGTTCTCGAAACCAGAAACAAAAAAGGTTTTAGAGGCGGCACCATGCAAATAGCGAGAAAAAGACCAGTCAAATTGTGGCCAGCAATCTTTATACGAGTCAAAGCCAATGACGAGAATAGAACATTCTTCGCTTGCCATATGCGTAATGATGAGAACTTCCTTAACGTCGACCTTGATAATATTCTTTGAAGAACTTGTTCGCGTCCTGCTTCCCCACCGCCTCGATCCAGTCCGCGTGGGTGATGTTCCAATCGATGGTCTCCTTGACCGCGCTCTCGAAGGTGTATCTCGGCTTCCAGCCGAGCTTCTCGACCTTGGAGGGGTCAATCGCATAACGAAGGTCGTGCCCCGGCCTGTCCGTGACGTGATGGATCAGGGATTCCGGCTTATGCAGTTCCTTCAGGATGGTCTCAACGATATAGAGGTTGGTCTTCTCGTTATGGCCCCCGACGTTATAGACCTCGCCATCGACGCCATGACGGACAATCAAATCGATGGCATCGCAATGGTCCCCGACGTAGAGCCAGTCCCTGACGTTGACGCCTTTGCCATAAACGGGCAGAGGCTCATCATGGATGGCCTTTTGAATCATCAGAGGGATCAGCTTCTCCGGATATTGGTACGGCCCGTAGTTATTGGAGCAACGGGACACTGTAACCGGTAACCCAAAGGTCCGATGGTAGGCAAGGCAAAGGAAATCCGCGCCTGCCTTGGATGCGGAATACGGGCTTGAAGGTTTAATCGGGCTCTTCTCACTAAAGAACTGATCCACCGCTTCTAAAGGGAGATCCCCATAGACTTCATCCGTGGAAACCTGGTGGTAACGTTTGATCCCATATTTCCGGCAAGCATCGAGTAACACCTGGGTGCCTTCGATGTTAGTCTTGACGAAGATATCGGGGTATAAAGACGCCCGATCGACATGAGTTTCGGCCGCGAAGTTGATCACGTAGTCAAATTTATCGGAAGCGAAAAGCTTGTCCACGAGTTCCTTGTCGCAGATATTGCCATGAACGAATTTGAAGTTCTTGCAGCCTTCGATGTCTTTGAGGGTAATGCGGTTTCCTGCATAGGTTAAAGCATCTAAGCAGACGTAATCGTCCTCTGGGTACTTCTTCACCATCTCGAGGAGGAAATTTCCCCCGATGAAGCCCGCCCCGCCTGTCACTAAGAATTTCATGCTTTCTTTCCCCCTAGAAAATCAAATGAGCTTTGTTGGATGAAACGTGACGTTGTTTTAATCGAGTCTTCAAAATTGGCTGAAGGTTCAAAACCCGTATCGTTTTTTAGGCCATTCAAATCAATCATTGAGTAATCCAAAGAATTGTCATCAGGATAAGCCCCAAAGTTTAATTTAACCTCAGGATTCACAATACGACCAACATCGCTAAAAAGTGCTTTAAATGTCTTCAAATGTGAATGGCCTAAATAATAGGAAGTCATCGGGTGGCCTTTTTCTCCAATGGCAAAGAAGCCACGGGCAATGTCATCAATATAGATAAGATCATACAAACCGTTACCCGCAACAAGATCAGGGGAAATTCCGGCGTTGAGTTTAGCAATAACGACATTAGGAACCATCAAAGAAAAATTATTGGGTCCATAAGCCATCGCGATGTAGGCGCAATTGAAATCGGTTTGCCCTTTGGCCGCTAAGGTGCGGCAAATCATTTCCGCCGAAATCTTGGCCATGGCGTAATTCGTTGTAGCTCGAAGTCCTGAAACATGGGAATCGAGCAATTTCTTTTTGGTTTCAAGAACATTGACGGTCGAAGCCAAAATGAACTTTTTAGCCCGAAGTTTTTGCGCGACTTCCATGGCTTTGCCCGCATTAACGGCATTGGACATCTGAAGACCGTAATCCTGAAATGCCGGACCCCAAACACCTTGCCATGCGAAGTGAAAGAACAAATCAATTGGGGCCGAAATCTTGTTTGGCAAATCGGGATAATCTTGGAAAAAGGCCTGAACGATGACAAGCCGCGGGTCATGAATGTCGCTTAGCCCTTTGGTATCCGTCACCACAGCAAAAACCGAATAGCCTTCTTCAAGAAGTTTGAGGGTGACCGCTTTGCCAATGAAGCCGTTGGCGCCTGTAACGACGGCGGTCTTCATTTTTTCGACATCTCCATCGAATAGTTCACATCGGAATCTTTGAGATAAGGCGCTTTGATATCCTTTTGGGATTTAACCGGGTTTTTGATCGGCCAAATCACGTTGATATCCGGATCATCGAATTGGATAGCCCGATCGTACTCGGGATAATAAAGCTCATCGACCTTATATTGGACGATGCAGTTATCGGTCAATGTTTCGAAAGCGTGCCCGCACCAATTCGGAATCCAAATTTGTTTTTGGTTTTCTTCCGAAAGTTCGACCCCGATCCATTTTTTGAAGGTTGGGGAGTCACGGCGAAGGTCCACTACGACGTCGAAAACCTTGCCACGGGTGCAGCGGACGAGCTTCGACTGGGGTTTCGGGTTGATTTGAAAATGGATCCCACGGACGATGCCCGGCTTAAGGGAAAGACTTTGGTTATCTTGGACGAAACGAGGGGGGATAAATCCGGCGTTTTTCAGCGACCTTTCCGAAAAGGTTTCGCAATAGTATCCGCGGTTATCATAGAAGTAATCCGGGACAAAAAGAAGAACGCCATCCAACTCCGTTTTAAAGATTTTAACGGCCATATTATTTAAGCCCTCCAAAACTTTGCATCGCTTCAATGAAGTGAGCTTGCTTAAGTATTCTACTATAATTTTCTTCACGTTTTTCAGAAGAAATGACGGCACTATAGAAATTATCGATCGATTTCAAGAAAGAGTCATCGATTCCAATTTCGATTTCTTGCTGCAATGTGGCTTGATTTTGATCCCAGGTCTGGAATTTCACATCAAAATCCGATGGAGCGGTGAGAACTCGAGGCGCAACGAGCACGCCTTTTGAGCCGAAGGCTTTGGCATAGCAGGCATACTCATTATCCATGCCAAAGGAAAAGAGGCAACGGGTTCCGGCCGAGGAAGAAACCATCGTCCCGCTTCCTCCCATATCGACTTCAAAGCCTTTCTCCTTTTCAAAGAGGGGCTGGTTGGGATGAATTTGCCCATCGCCGCCGACCAAGATATTCGACAGCATGATGGTGTAGCCACCGCAGTCTAATAAAGCGCCACCACCCAAGGCTTTGTTATAACGGAAGTCATTCAACTGACGTAAAGGAAAAGCAAAACGAACTTCAAAATGATCCAGTTGGCCAATCAACCCAGAATGAGCAATCTCGGCGAAACGATCGATTTGTTTATGGAAACGGAACATATAGTTTTCAATTGTGGCCTTATCTTTGGCTTTGGCTAGCTCGATTAGCTCTTTGGTTTTGGCTTCGTCCGTGGTAAAGGGCTTTTCCATAAAAAGGTGCTTGCCTGCTTCTAAGACTTGTTTCCCATATTGAAAATGGAGAGCTGGAGGTTGAGGAACGTAAATCGCATCAACATCGAGGTTGTGAATTAAAGAATCAAAGCCGAAAAAGACTTCACCCCCGAATTGCTCTTTAAAGGCTTTGACCTTTTCAGCGTCCTGTTCCCGATAATAGGCCACCCCAACGTAATGAAAACGAGCATCCTTTGTAAGCGCAGGCAAGAAGCGGCGAAACGCAATTTCCGAAGCCCCTAAAATTCCAATTGAAATGGTCTTTTTCATTTTCCATCCTCCAATAAAGAAAGAAGATCCCGTAATTGAATGTTCGCGACTTGACGATGAATCAGAGAGAGAATGGTGTCATAATCCGCCCAAAAATAGTTCTGTGGAAGTTCTTTCGGGCAATGATCTCGGGTTATTCCCAAAATGATGTTGTAATTCTGCTCATGATAGAAGCGGCCGCCTTCTTCGGAAAGAATGGTTGAGACCAATATCTTGGGCTCAGACTTCGATCGATTCATGAATAAGGCATCGATGGGGTTAGCTGGATTCGGGATCATTTCATTTTCTTCGAGTTGAACCGATGGGCCAAAAAGGGCGATATCTTTGCAGCCCACTTCTTCTTTGATTTTAATGAGGTACTGTCTCGGTGAGACATCCATCAAGGCAAAAAGACCAAAGGTCGCCATTCCTCGGGCGGCCGCCAAAGGTTGATCCCACTGGCTGACTTCTCTACCGGCGATGGCAATTGAGAAGTACCGAAAATCAAAAGGATATTCTTTTTGGCAATAAATGCCTGAGTCTTGTATTGACCAGTCTTTCAACTGATTTAAAGGAATAACATCACGCCTAAAGCTGGAACGTGCCCGGTAACGTTTCAAATATCCCAGAAGTTCATTTGATCTTTCTTCCGAAGAACCGGGATGCCCATCGTCGAATGGGAGGCAAGAGAGAACGGTACGTGTATCCATGTTGACTAAGTTGTCATAATGATCCGCTAACTGTTTAATCTGCCCGATCGTCATCCACTCAAAATGAGGAAGAACGGGAACTTCATCCTCGACTAAAATCGCAACGTTTCGGTTGTACTTTTCTAAAAAGCGGGAGCACTGTTCCGATTGAAGGCCATCATAAATAACCTCATATTTTGAAACATCTTTGAAATAATCAAGATAATGAGGGGCGCGGCCTCCGTGTTTTTGAGTGAAGTTGCTTTCAGTAGCTTGGATGGTTGGAGAAATTTGAACATTATTGACATTGCCCGGCTCAATCTTGGCTTGCATTAAAAGATGGAGAACCCCATTGATCTTTTTAGCGATGAAACCTAAATAGCCTACTTCATTTTGGAGGATGATGGGTTGCTCAAAAGAACGACCATCTGAAAAGTTCCCCTTCAGCCCATTAATGGTGAAAAAACTATGATTTTTATTCGTGATCTCCGATTTCTCGGGATCGTAATACCAATACTTGCTTTGGGAGAGAAAGGAAGGCAACAGGTTACCATGAATGGCATCGTTTTCGCTTTTGATCCATTCGCTAAGGAAATCTAAAGAACGAACTCCTGAAATTGTCTTCCAGGAAATCCAAAGGTCCTGCCGGGTTTGTTCACTGCAGGTCGACATATTTAGTGAACAATCTTTCCTTCAGCAACGTTTCTTAAATGCTGTCCATATGGGCTGTGGCCCATCAGTTTTGCCCGACTGAGCAATTGTTCTTTGTTAATCCAACCATTGATGTAAGAAATTTCCTCAAGGCAAGACAGCTGCATGCCTTGGTGATTTTCAATCATGCGGACAAATTCGGTAGCTTCAGCTAAGGAATCGTGAGTGCCAGTATCAAACCATGTGAATCCACGACCAAGAACATCAATACGCAAGTCCCCGACTTTCAGATACTGGTTAATGACATCCGTAATTTCCAGTTCCCCTCGGAGGGACGGCTTAACGTTCTCAGCAAATTGGACCGCTCTGTTATCAAAGAAATACATTCCCGTAATGGCGTAGTTAGATTTAGGATGAGCCGCCTTTTCTTCGACAGAAATAACTTTGTAGTTCTCGTCAAACTCCGCTACGCCAAACCGTTCAGGATCTGACACGAAATAGCCAAAGATACTGGCGATGCCCTTGTTTGCATTATCTGCAGCGGACAACAGACGTTTGCGCATGCCGCCACCATAGAAGATGTTGTCGCCGAGAACCATGGCCACAGAATCATTACCAATAAAGTCTTTCCCAAGGATAAAAGCCTGGGCGAGCCCATCCGGAGAAGGCTGAACTTTGTAGGTAATATTTAAACCAATAGAATGCCCATCCGATAAAAGATTTTCGAAACGAGGTGTATCGGTTGGAGTCGAAATAATCAAGATATCCCTAATCCCTGCGAGCATGAGCATGCTTAAGGGATAATAGATCATCGGCTTATCATAGACAGGTAAAAGCTGTTTCGATACAGAAATGGTCAAAGGATAGAGACGCGTACCAGAGCCGCCGGCAAGGATAATGCCTTTCATAGTTAATTCCTCAACAGGAATTATACTATCGAAACAAAAGAAGTCGCCACTTCTTCAATTGCCACCACGTCAAATTTCTCTTTTAAGCAAACTCTCGGCACGAAGCCCAAGGCCAAGAGTGAAACTCGTTTTGTTTTGGTGCAGGAATCGAAAAAACAGTAAAATTAACATATGTATAAATATGCAGTCGTTCCAGGCCAAGAAATTGGCGCTCTTAGAGATTCGTTTATTTGGACTTATCTGGGACATATCATCGTTCAAACCAGCGAAGATATCCGAGAAGGGAATGATAATTGGGCTCAGGAATCCCTAGCTTTGCTGTTCCCGGAAAGAATGACAATCTTGGATCCGGAAAAATGCCTTCGGAAGCTCAAGGAAGTACAGTTAAATATCAAAGACCAATACGTACATCGTCTAGACGCGATTACAGAATACACACTTCTTTCAGTGCTTCAACAGTTGGACCACGAAAAAGTGACATATAAAAGCCGTTTTTATCCGATCTTTTTTCAAGGGTCGACGAAAAATCAAATTTTGAAAATCCTTAAAAGTTATTACGAAAAAGACATCAAAGATTGGCAAAAAGAAGAATCTAAGCCATTAACGGACTTTCAAATCCTTGAGGCCTATGTCTCTAGTGACAATTTCATTGATGAGACATTTTTTGACGAGGATGTTCTCGACATTGAGCCATTCTTTGAAAAGTGTTCCCAAATTGCCCCCGACATCCCTGAAGGATTTTTTGATGAATTCCCAAACCAATACGATTTACTACCAGATGATGTTGCTGTCCAATTTAAAAACAATAAAAACGACTATGGGCTCTTTCTCAAGAATCTCAAAACAGCGATGGAATATTCTGCGACCGAAATCAAAGGCTTTTCTTCCTTTCATGAAAAAGACTATCAAACCTTTTTTGAAATCTATGCTCGGGGGTTCTTCCGCTGCTCCTTTAATGACAAGAGAGTCATCCGCGAACTGAAAGCAGGAAACGGGCTCATGGACTTTTGCCTGACTCTTCCTCCTTATGGCGATAATGTTTTTGAAATCAAGGTTGATCGAAAAAGCAACGTTCTTTGTGGAATTCAAAGACAGCTGCCCGAGTACCTAAAACGATTCGAATCGAATTATGGAACCATTATTGTGTTTTCTCAAAATCCAAAGAAAAATAAAGCTTTGTATGAGAATGAAGCCGATAAAGCAAAAGAGCCGAACCACATTCACGTTTTGATGATTGATGTAACTCCGAAAGAAAAACCTTCACAAAAGCACGAAATTAAGCATCATAAGCACAAAGTACTAACTTCTGAAGCCCTAAATGTTACCAAAAAACATATTTAGGAGAATGATACATAAGCAGTCCTCATTAAGTTGGCGTTTTCTTGAATTCATCCTTGAAGTTCGTAATCTTTTCCGTTCCGCAGACCCTCGAGAATAGGTAATCAATCTCTGCAAAGGGAGAATGTTCCATCATGGGTGAGCTCGAGCCTTTGGCGGTGCGACGATCGTTATCCCCTGTTGACTGCAAGATAATTTTCATCATTTTTGGTGATTTTCGCATTGTAAGAAATGGTTGTTTATTCTCGCCACTAGCATCCTCAAAACGCGAAATTCAGCAACGGCTTCAGGATCCGGCTCGCAAAGCTCCCAGGGGTGGAGGATTCGGCCGGGGGGAACGACAACAAAATCCTCGGGATCTCGCTCGCGGCCGTAAACGGCTCGAAGGTCAGATTGGGGTTCAGGAAAGAGCTCCACTAGCTGCCGGACATCGGTTCGAATCCCCTGAGGATTACGCCTTGAGGACGAGGCACAGCACAGCCAAAAGCCGTTACCATGATTGGAACGGAAGATAGTAAACGCGGTTGAATACGGCGAGAGGGAAGTATGATGATTCTATCCAAGAGCCCTACCCGCAGCAAAGAAACACAATGTTGGCATTCGAAAATTTGGCTCCATATGAATAGCCACAAGTGCAAACGAACAATGCCCGGGCGGCGTCAAAGAGATTTGACAATCACATAGTTTTCAAGAAAGACACCCGCTTTCCCACGATACACACGGTGCATTGGCAAGGAAACACCGAACTTTCGGACTGATTATTTGAAAAAATGACTACTAAAAAACAATTTACCAGTAATATCTCAAAGTGTTTCGTTTAACGAAGACGCACTTTCAATCAAAAAGGAAACGAAACTCAAAAAGTCTGTTTTGGAGTGAGCGAAGGTCAACCAATCAGCTGCAAAAACGATGAGAGACCTTCTTGAATATCCGACCTTTGAGCCTCGTTTTTGATTTCCGGTCTCAGATCCAGAAGCAAGCTTGAGGACTGATTTTGCAAATCAAGAACGTATTGTTTCATCAAGGCCAATGTTTCTACAAACACAGTATTGTCATAAATATCATTCTGCATACGAATCACATCAGTGCAACGTTGAAAAGAAACGTGAAGGGTGGTTTTGCAAATATCATCAAAAACTTTGCTTCTATCGAGATAAGAAGATTGGTAATAGGAAGTGGGGGTTTCTCGTAGCGAATTGGCCGTAATGTTGTCCTTACTACTTGCCGGGGTTTGTTTTGGGCAGTTATTTTCTACAAAGAAAGCAAGAATATTCCGGTAATGTAGCCGAAAAGATTCGAGCAGAGCGTTGGCGATCACAGGATCAGTTTGCTCTTCAGAAAGCTTCTTCTTAGTCAATACAAACATTTGAAATTCATAAAGAACGTGCGAAAGCGAGCAGTGGTCTTTTGAACTGCTATCGCTATCAGAATTTGGTTCGGCCGTCATGGCAACGGCGTTACAAGAAACAATGGAATCCATAGAAGAAGTTAATCATATCATGTGCTAGTTTTCAATTCTTGAATTGAACCCTCCATAAAAAATCGTTTAAAGAAGAACAACGAAGTTAAAAAATCGCCACTTTCGAATATGTTTAACATAAATTCTAATTTTTGACGTGAGCAAAGAGAATAAAAATGATGCGAACGAATGATTAATACCTTTGCGATTCGTCGAAACCGTCACATAAGGAAGGAAAGACATTTTTAACTTCTTCTATTACTTCGTTTTTTATACGCTACTAAAGACTGTAGCGAATTCTGCGCTTTACGATAGTGTCACAGTCTCTGGCGATTTAGGGTCTTCGACAATTGCAAAATGGCAATAATTCATCAAAGCCTTCGCAATTGGAAAAAACAAACTTGATGTTTTGATTTTCACCGATTGATGTTTAGTTAAAAAGGCGCCAAGTTTGTTGGAATATTTCGTAATCGATTCTGCCAAAAAACCGGGGTTGAGAGAAAAGGCATTTTTGCTCATGATAGAAAGAGCTTCAGATTTTTTATTTGCTTCCAAACACAGAGAAACCGCGTTTCCCGCAATTTGAGGCGAAAGAGAGATTAGTGAGAAATAGCGGGCATAAGTCAAAACAACATTTTTATCAAGCAATTGGCTTTGAGTGAAAAGAGACACGAGACGAACAAAATCTTTTTGATTGGGGTTCCAATTTTTAGCAGAATTTGACGAAGTGAAGAAGAGAAAAGCTAATTCGTCGGATGTCAGAAACGATATATCAGTTTCTTCGAACACTTTCCTATAAAAGGACGAACAATATGGCTTAAAGGCCTCGAAGAATCTAGATAACTCTCTTAATGACGAAGATGAGTATTTAATCATCTCCCGCGAGGAAAAAGCTCGTGCACCTACTTCCGAATTCGGAACCATTTCGTATTGCCAGTTAACAATAATGGAATTGAGTAACTTATCAAATGAAGCCTCATTCTGCGGCCGGCAATTGGCTGCAACATCAAATAAAAGTTTTTGCCCATGAGACCCAATAGCCACTTTTGTATTTTTTGGGGGGACCGGATAACTCCCCGATAATAGATAATTGATAACCAAGGAGCTGAGTTCTGGATGAGATTCGCGAATGATTTCCATCGTATCCAAATCAACGAGAAGCGAAGAGGAAGTAATCAGTTGTGACACAGTAAAGACGGAAAAGGTTTGGTCGGGTAAGACTGGAGCTAAGCGATCACAATAGTCGCTTAAAACAATTTTCAAAGAGGGGTCGGAGATATGGGGTGCAAAAGCCATTAGAATGGTTTCTAGTGCATCTGGCCTTTCACGAATCGAAGTTATATTTGATGCTGAAATCCAGGTCACGATCGAGAGCAAATTATTCGTTACGAAAGTTGTCAAAACTGAATCATGAAGACCAAAAACTTCAGTAAATAAATCAAAAAGTTCTAGTTCTTTTCCTTTAGAACTAAGAATAATGCTCAAATTTTCAGACGAAGGAATCAGGCGGTTGTTAAGCAGCAAGCCTTTAGACACGGCATCTGGACCATAGAAATCAAGCAACCGAACTTTTAAAGGGGAACATTTAAGGAAAGCTTCCGTTATTTCATCAGGCAAACCTCTGAAAAGATCGTGTATCTTTATTTCCTGGCTAAGGGCATCTAGCATATAGCTTCCATTCCAGAGGGAAGATAAACTGTTTTTGTTATAAGTAAAATTAAGTTTACCTTGGAAAAAATACTTGAACGTTTCATTGACATCAGGGTGGCGCGTAAAGACTTTGCCAGCTTCTTCAGCAACCCAAGGATAAAAGCAAGAACAAAGGCTTAAAAAAGTACCGACGGCATAGTCGGCGCCTTCCAAATATTTACGAAATTCCGCGTTTGGATCTAGCAGGTCTGCCAAAAATTGATCGGCTGCGCTTGGGTTATCGACATTTCCGCTGTGAAAGGTAAACTGATCAATAAAAGTCCGCGCCTTTGTTCCGATGTTGTTCGGGCTGGAACAGCCAGAAATTATCACAGGCAGCAAATAAGGATTAAGAGCGGTCGGCTTCTTGAGATCTGAAGAAGTCAAGAGCCCAAACGTTAATAAGGGATCAGACAAAAGGAAGGAACGATGATCGTAAGAATTTCCGGATTTCACAGATTCTACGAAAGCTTTATCCGACGGGGTCTTGAAAAAATGGTCCCCTTTCCAAAAAGAAACGTATTGAAGACAAGGGTAGCGAAGATCGAAATTATTTTTTAAAGCAGGAAAAAGTGGATCACCGGTTGGATTTTCGTTATTGGTCAAATAGCTAATCAATATTGAGGGTTTGCCTTGAATAAACTTTGAATAGTCTTCCGGGCGAGTGTTTTTATAAACGCACAGGGCAAACAAGGCCGAATAATCGGCTTCAACGGAAAGCATGCAATTATTGTTGGTACAATAAAACAAGAAATCATTTTTAATGCATCTAACGACCCGCTCATCCAAAACAAACGAAGAAATAGAAGCCAAGGATTCGGGAGACAAATGTTTCGCGATTTCGGGGAGAGACAAAAAAGCATCAACATTGTTATAAGAATTTGTTATTGGGGGCAAGGTCAGAATAAAATCAAAAAACTTGGCATGAAGAATGCCGTCCTGGTCATTTTTCCAAAGACATTGGTCTCCAACAACGTACACAAAGGCAACGCCCCCACGTTTTGAAATCCAATCGTTTTCATTCAAAGCAAAGTTCAAATTTCTTAGATCTCCTAAAAGTTCAATGCTTTGGAAACGGTCGATATCTTCAAGGAAAATAATCTTCGTTTTGGTTTTTCTAATAAAATAAAGAATTTCATCAAGAAAAAGATCAAAGGGAGATTCTGCTTGGGCCTTATTTTCTAGTGATGCAGAAAAATCTTTAACGGACAAGCTAACTGAAGAAAAGAATTTGGCTCGATAACCCATAAAGACGGTCAGAACAAGAAAAGCTAAAGAAACAAAAATCAAATCAATCTTTTCGGAAACAAATACTTCAGAAAGAAAGCCCAGCCACGTTAAGACGCACGAAGCAGTAAGAAACAAGAAGAGACAACCAAAAATCCAAAACCATATTTTTTCTACGTCTCGATGAAAGAAAACCCGTATTTTTGAAGAAGGGGTAGCGTTTTCCGAAACCGAAGACAAAAGTTGAAAACAGATCGCCTTTTCAACTTCGGCTGCTTTGACTGGATCCGGAGAAGAGTTTGGTTCCACGGCCGAGAAATTGGCCAACGAAATTCTTTTGATATTTTTTGTTTTAAAAGCGCGCTTTTTTCTGCTGTCATCGGGAGAGGTTGTTTGCATTTCATCTTTTTGTTCCTTATGAGATAAAGCAAAACAAAAAGTTTCAACAAGGCTAGATTTTCCTGATCCGAAAGAACCAACAATACCTAAATTACGGACACGTGAATCGGATAACTGGTCAAACAAGGTTAAGCAATAGGTGTGATAGGCTTGATAATCGCAAAGGGGGTAGAGTACCTGATATTTGGTTTGGAAAGATTCCGTTTTCATTTTTATATTATAGGATAACTTTTCAAAGTTTTAACCAAGCCAAAAAGAAATTAAAAGGATCGATCGTGGATTCGCAAAAAACGAAAGGTTGCTAGTTCACCGTTTTTTTGAAAACTGTGGGGATGCTTTTCTCAGTGGGCAGCAACACTTTGGCGTGCTGTGAAGATAACCATGCGCCATGTTTCAGTAAATTTATTTGTTGGAAACGGGCTCTCAAGAAGCGATAATTAATGTGTGAAAGACAGCGACTACATCCCTCTTCCTGAAGCTGCCAAAATTTTGAATCAATTGCTAAATTCTTGCAACCGAAACCGTGAAAATGTAACGGTATCAATCGAAAGCGAATGGGGAAATGGTAAGACAAGATTCTTAGAGGAATGGCAAGACGGGATTAACCACGGACAAACACCATTCCTGTTTCAGATTTTATTTGTCAATTACAATGCTTGGACAAACAATCAAATTGAAGACCCACTTATTCCTATTTTGCTATCAATTTTTCAGTCAATAATTTCTCCGAAGAAAAACTTTGATGATTCGGTAAAAAAGGCTGGAATCGCAATCGGAAAAGTCATTTTGACAATAGCCAAAAGCGCACCTCAGACCTCCTTTATTGCTAACGGCGTTGAAAGTGTCATACAAGCTCTGACAGTGAAACAAGAATCGTCATTGACAAGCACCAGTTTCTATTCATCGGTACTTTCATACCAGCAAGCAATCGAAGAAGCACAAACAGAGTTGAAAAACATTAGATCCTCTGGAATCCAAATAGTTCTAATGGTTGATGATGTAGATCGTTGTTTGCCTTCCCTTCAAATCAATTTGTTGGAACGAATTCATCATCTTGCAGCAGAGGATGTCGGATTGTTTTCGGTGGTTGCAATTTGTCCCAGCCAATTGGTTTCTGCAATCAATTCATATTATGGCAGCGAAAAGGATACCGATGACTATTTAAAAAAGATTTTTCAAAATAGGATCAGTCTTTCTAATAAACCGGCTAAAATCGAAGCGTCCTCTTTGCTTGCGGCCTTTTTCTCACATAGCTTTAATGGCGGCTTAATTGATGCAAGCGGCAATGTGGTGTTAACAAAAGATCTTACGGCGGAAATCCTCGAAGAGTTGATAATCAAAGGATGCGTTTCAATGCGTGATTTGTTTAATTGGTCGGATATATTGGAATCTTTGGAAAGAAGCAATTGTGAGAAGGGGAACACATTGGAGTCCCTTACTGTCCTTTTTTTATCTCTTTGCAAGGTAAAATCAAAAAAGATTTTTGATGAAATCCTAGTGGAAAAAACATTTCAAATTAATTCAGTTGAACTTCCGGTTTCAGAAGAGCAATTCAAATTAGGACTCTCTCGGGTTGCTGACTACTGTTCCAATTTTAGGATAAAAAGAGAGAATGGCTCAATTGATACTGAAGCAACTCTTTTAAAATACATTGAAGATTTTTCAAAACCTATGAATTTTGACGATTCTGGAAATTTGGTAAACGAAGAAGGGGGCCGTATTAATTATTTGGCCATGGCTCGATATCTGGTTGAGGCGAGCGTCTCAAGGGAATAGCGGTTCGTGGTAAAATGAAATTTACAATTTTTCTAGGTATTCTCTGCTAAGGGCGCAATTTTTACTCGATTCGTTATGTATGAATCGTCTCGGCGCCAACGACCTGATGAATTCTTGCGAATTAGGCGTAAGACAAATCTTTCTTAAAACAATCGAAAAGGAAAAAGCTTTCCAAAAAACAAGCAATTCCTAAAAAAGAAGTCATCACGAGATTGGAAAATTAATCTTTCCCAAACAAATCTCTTGAATAGACCTTCTTGTCGAAAGGCTTCAGTTCCTTGGTGACCCGATTCGCAAGGATTAGGTTGGATTTCATGGCGAATTCATTGAAATCGGAGACCACGGGGTACCCGTTGAAGTCGGCCCCCTTGGCTACAGGCTCGTAGACAATGACGTTGATCCCTTTGGCGCGCAAGCCCGTCATGATGTCCTGGATTGAGGAGGAGCGGAAGTTGTCGCTGTTGGCCTTCATGGTGAGGCGGTAGACGCCCACCACCGCATCCTTTTTACCTTCGAGCCGCTTCATCACCTCGGATACAATAAACTCTTTTCTCGTCTTGTTGCTCTCCACGATCGCGGAAATGAGGTCCTGGGGCACGCCTTTATAATTAGCACGAAGCTGTTTGGTGTCCTTGGGCAAACAATAGCCCCCATAGCCGAACGAGGGGTTGTTGTAGCCCTCGCCGATCCGAGGGTCGAGGCAAACGCCGTCGATGATGCTCTTCGTATCGAGCCCCTTGACCTCAGCGTAGGTGTCAAGTTCATTAAAATAAGCCACCCGTAATGCCAAATAGGTATTCGCAAAGAGCTTGACGGCCTCGGCCTCGGTGGAATCCATAGTAAGAGTAGAAACGTCTTGCTTGAGTGCGCCTTCCTGAAGCAAAGCGGCGAAGCGTTCCGCGCCGGCCTTAAGCTCAGGATCCTTCAAGTCCGTTCCAACGATGATACGAGAGGGATAGAGGTTGTCGTATAAAGCTTTGGATTCGCGAAGGAACTCGGGCGAGAAAAGAATACGCTGATAGCCAATCTTCTTTCGAATATCCTTGGTGTAACCGACTGGTATGGTGGATTTGATAATAATAAAGGCTGTTTGATTGAAGGAAAGAATGGTATTAACTGCTTGTTCCACCAAGGAAGTATCAAAATAATCGGAACTCGGATCATAATTCGTTGGAACAGCAACAATAACAAAATCCGCATCGGTATAGGCTTCTTTAGCTAGCGACGTCGCGGTGAGATGAAGTTCGTGCGTGCCAAGGTACTCTGAAATCTCTTTATCCTGAATTGGGGAGACCCGTCGATTGATTAAATCGACCTTATTTTGAATTACATCAAAAGCAACAACGGGGTTCTTTTGAGAGAGCAATACCGCGAGGGATAGACCAACATAACCTAAACCGGCAACACCAATTTTCATAAGACAATGATACTCTTCCATTCTTTTAGAGTTAATGCACCAAATAACGGTTCCCTTGGTTTATCATTTCCGCTCTCGCCAAGGTAAGGAGAATAGGCTCCAGAGCTGATCGCGGTTAATATTCGACACGGACCCAACATCTTTTTTTCTAGAGAAGTAGGATAATGTCGTTATGGCAAAGCACGCCTATCTCATCATGGAGCATAGCAACCTCCCCGTTGCTCAAGCGGCCATTCGGATGATTGATGACCCCCGTAATGATATTTTTATCTATATTGATGGTGACGAGGTCCATCAAAGCGATTTCGTAGCCAAACAATCTCATATCTATTTTATCAATCATCATATCGATGTCTTTTGGGCCGATTTCATGCAGGTCGAGATGGCCTTAATTGAATTGGCGGTTAACACGGGCCACTACGGCTACTACCATCTCTTGACCGACGCTGGACTACCCATCAAGAGTCAGGATCAAATTCACGAGTTCTTTGATAACGATCCCAATCAAATGATCTATATGCACGTGAACTGTCACACCTTTAAATCCATTCAAAGGCAATGCGCGGTGAACTACCCTTTCTTTAAATCCAAGGCGTTCCGCCATAGTAAAGCCAAGAAAGTCTTGGCCAAAGCGGCCTCCAGAATCGAATGCGCCTTCGGGGTCAACCATCTGGCTAAGAACAAAGAGATCCCCGTCGTCTATAACGGCTGGCAAGCTTTCTCTATCCCCGATGACTTTGCCCGCTACATCGTTGAGAAAAAAGACCTGCTCCATAAGACCTTTGATCATGCCTTAGCTAATGAGGAAGAGGCTTTTCAAAGTTTGGCCATGAATTCCAAGTTCCGTTATCGGATGTATGGCTATAACGGCAAAGACGATGCTCAAGATGCGAGCAAGCGAATGATTAACTGGAACCCCGAGCATTGGACTCCCCTTATCTTCGCTGAAAAAGACTTTGAGGCCATCAAGGCCAATAAAAACTGCTTCTTCGCTCGCAAGTTCTATGCCAATGTGGATATGAAGATTGTCGAAATGGTCGAGGCGGAGTTTTCACAGCCAAAAGCCAGCAAATAAGTATCTCTGATTGGTTCGAAGGTAAAAAACGCTCGTTTTTGGTGTTCGAGAGAAAGCTTAACGAAATATCGCCCACCAAATCTTGACCACGCGAGTATGAATCCGTTGATGAAGACGGCTCCACGCCCCCTTTACTCTATTTTTTTTATGGGCGGTGACTGTCCCATTCGATGCAATATACCCCGTTGAAGCCGATCCGGAATGACGTCGCCATTTCGACAAGACCATCGGCAAGAAAAGGACATGGCCATGCTTGCTTGCTTCTAAGCCGATCCATTCGTCATAATAAACCGGCATTCTTTTGGGGAAGGGGAGAATACGTTGAATCAGTTCTTTGCGAAATGCGATGAGAGAACCTCCATACGAGCATTTCATAATATTCCGGAATAAACCCGGCTTCGCCTTTCGGTCCTCGAAGAAGGATGGCTTAATCTCTTTTAAATCTTGATCACAGATTTGGCAATCGTGCATAACCATCCAAACTTCCGGATGGGCTTCAAAAGCTTTTACCACTTCGCTGACTTTATTGGGCATCCAAACATTGTCATCATCCGAAAGGAAAATCAGGTCCCCCGTGCATTTGGAAATGGCATTCTGGTAATTCCCGTTACAACCCGAATGCTGAATGCGATAAATATGAAATCTTGGGTCTTTGTTGGCGTAATCACCCAAAATCGAGAGAGTTTCATCGCTCGAGCCGTCATCAGACACGACGACTTCATCGTTCGGTCCGAGATTTTCCAAAATCGTGTCGATTTGAGGCCGCAGGTACTCTTGAGAATTAAAAGTGATCAACGCTACGGAGATCTTCATGGGAATAATTATCCATTCCTTTGGCTAAAAAGAGAACACTGTTCGTTCACAAATATTCCTATTTTTCACACCAAGCATTAAAATACATTCGGTAATTCCAAATAAAAACAAAAATAACCAAGAGGTTAAATTCTAAGATTCTAGAATTCTATTTGTTATTGTCCCTATGATAGAGCAATGATTCAGCAAATGAACGTTCTTGTGGTATCAAGTCAGGAATTTCTCCCGATGGCTTCTGTTATGGCTTCTTCGTTAAGAAGAAATACTCCAACCACCACCTCAATTCGAATCTTCGTTCCTTGGCTATCTGGACAAACTTCGGACTTATCTTTGCTCATACACGCTCTTGGTCCCAACGATGAGGTCGTTCCTCTACAAATTAGTTTTGACAATTCCACCAGTAAATCGCAAGATACGCTAACCGTGCTCATGAGCCTTCGTTTCCAGTCGCTTTTCTGCTTGCCTGAAGATGTCGACCGAATTCTTTGGCTAGATAGTGACATCGTCGTGACCAAAGACATCTCTTCTTACTATTTCATGGATTTTGGGGAAAAGGGGATTGTGGCTGGGACTCGAGATCTGGACGATGGTCAAACTGGTCACTGCAAGCGCTTGGCCATTCCCGATCGAACGTACCTTAATGCCGGCGCCGTACTAATCAACATTACAAATCTTCGTAATAAATATACCAAGGAAAGCTTTTTTGCAGCGGCGGTCAACGTTCCTTTCCATGTTGTGTTTCCTGACCAAGATTTGATCAACTACCTGTTCTCTTTTGAAAATCACGAGAAAATTGTCGAACCTGACTATCGTTTTGATTATTATGCAGGTTCATTAGACACCGCGCACGTTTACACGAAAGAGGAAAAAAAGCAATTTGCCATTTATCATTTTATTGGCGCATTCAAGCCGTGGGCGAAAGCCTACAACCCTTTCAATAAAAACGCCTGTATTTGGTGGAAATACGCTAAACGAAGCCCCTCAAAAAAGCTCTTTAAAGCCCTCCGAGCCAAACAATTACTGTCTTACCCCAATTATCTTTATCGGAGAGTCCGAGATAAAATGCGTTTTCTTGCAAGGAAACACAAAAAATAACCTAAGTGGTTTTTAGGAGCGAATCAATGAGACGATTGCTATTTTTGATTACCAAACAAGAACCAAAAATCAGATAAACAAGCCTTCACTGTTCTGGGGATTCCGCTTTTCTTTATAACGGAAATTCACAAAAAGCAACCACGCCTAAGAGTTAAGAACATTTTGGGGCCTAATGCAAAATAAGCAGGGAAAGGCTAAAATCACTGCATGGATATTGCAAATCAAACTTCCGGCGACGAGATATTCTTCTTTGTTGCTACTTCCACTCATAATGGCGGGCAACGGATTAAACTCTTGCTCGATTCAATGCTTCACCAAACTAGCACGAATTTCGTTCATTATATTTACGATGACGGGAGCCAAACTCCCGCCGATGAAGTAATCGAAGACTATCGCCAAAAAGCCTCTTCTTTATCAAAGCCCTTCCAAGTTATCTATGAAAAGGGACCTGATTTAGGCCTTGATTTGGCCTATGGAAGGCTGTTTTCAAAGCGTACGGGAACCCATTTCTTTTGGATCGACGATGATGATTGTTTGGATCCCTCATTTTTTGAGACTTTGACTCGAGAAATTAAAGTTCATCCCGATTGCACTTGGTTCCATACCGACCGCCGAGAATTTGACCCCTCAGGTCGTTTATTTCGAAAGCCAACCAGTGCCCAATGTGACAAAAAACGATTGAGAGAAGAGGACCAATACCTCAATTATGTCAGTGGCGTCAATTTCTTCTATTCGAGTTTGGTCATTCAAAGCAAGGCGTTTGCCAAGCATAATCCCAATTGTCTTTTCTTAGATGCCCGGAAAAATGGCGGCTTTTATTTTGATCAGCAAGTTTGCCAAGTGATGGCATGCTCTCATGAAAAGATGGATTACATCGATGCCCCTTTGTTTTATTCCTGCATGCGTCCCGACTCTTCTTCCCACGTTTATTGCGGCCAAAAGCCGGAGCTTCGCGATAAAGCCAAGGCAGATTACCTTCTGACTTTGGGTTATCCAAAAGCGGAAGTAGACTCCTTTTATGAAGCGCGAACCATTTACGAAAAGATCTTCGAAATCCGTTTTATCGCCTCGTCAGGAGACCTTAAGAAAACACTGGAGTGGGCGCAAGAGATAAAAGCCTATTTTAAGCGTAAAGACATTCCGCCCCATTGCCGTCTTCATTTATCCTATGTTCGCCAAGCCGTTTTTGCCGTCAAGCACCCCCACCTCTTTGCGCTTCGAAAAAAGGCAAAGCGTTTGCTGAGACATTAAACCCGACCTTATTCGTCCGAATCTCAGACTTTAAAATTATCTTTTAGTAATTTGTTTTAGCTTCTTGAAACAATGCTTTAAAAAGTGAAAAGGCTTCATGAAATACCAAGTCAAGTACCGGTTGAAATAAGAGAACCAGTATCCTTCTTTCTTGTAATATTTCATGTAGATCTTGAAAAAAGGCGGCCGGTATTTCCCCGCTTGCCAAGGCTTCGGGTTAACCACGAAATGAAGAATCTTCACATTGCTTTTCACCCACCGATATTCGCCTTTGCGTCTTCGAATGTTTTCGGCGATCGTGCAATTGAGCCGACGATCAACTAAAGCAATTGTTTTACCCTCAAAAGCCAAATTGAGAATATCCTGATCGGCAAAAACGATCTCATGTTGGTGCACCTTGACGATCGGATCGTAGAATGAACGACCGATGGTTCGAAATAAGTCGACATTCATCAAAAGAACGCCCGAATTAAAATAAAGGGAAGTGTCCTTAAGAGGAATTTTGATGTCTTTATACACGCCGGCTTCGGAATCCCAGAAGGGCCCACCATCATTTCCGTCCCGTCGAACGGAGGGAACCACCAAAAATTGATTTTGAAAATCCGTGTTATAGAATTCTTCAATCGATCCGTTTACCACCACATCGGCATCTAGATAAAGCAAGCGATGAACATCAGAAGGAACTGCCATTTGAGGAAGAAGCCGGTTAATGCTTTGACTGTAGTAACGAGGAAGAGAAGTATAAAGAGGGTCATCAAAGGCCCCCCGACCGATTCCAATCAAATGAACTTCAACGGAAAAGTGGGACATGACCTTGGTGATCTTTGCCTGGGCTTTAGGACTTAAGCCATCGTGCATAACAAAAATACGATGTTGGCCTGGATTGTTCACGCATAAAGACACTGCAGCTGTCAAAAAGCCGGGGACAAACTTTTCATTGATGGCGAACAGGACGTTCATTCAAACAATGCCTCATACGCATGAGCGGAATCTCGGGTATCCCGTTTTTGTTCATTCACGATCTTAAAGCCCTTGGCCCGGTCAATGGGCTTTTGAGTCTCGACCATGATTTCTTGGGCCCATATAGAGGGATCTTCATCCAAGGAAATGTATTTGAATGAGGGAAGAAGACAGGCTTCTTGTGGAATCGTTTTAGCAGTGACAAAACAAGGCAGGCCAGCGCATTGGGCTTCGATAAGAACTAAGCCTAGACCTTCGAAAATCGAGGGAAGAACGAAGGCGTCGATACCGCTATAAAATCCCTGGTAATCGATAAAATCAGTGACCACAACACATCGCTTGTCCAATCCGACATTGTGGATTTTTTCTCTTAGAGCAGCCTCAAGAGGCCCGCGGCCTGAGATAAAGAAATGGGCTTCAGGATCTTTAAGAGCAATTTGGGAAAAGACATCAATCAAAAATCCTTGATTTTTTTGGGGATCGAATCGGCCGGCGGAACCATAAACTTTGGTGGTGGGACCAAAACCATATTCTTTTCGAAAAGTCATACGTTTTTCGGGGTTAAATTGGAAACTCTTCGTATCAATACCCGTATTAATAATGATGGCCTTTGCGGCATCCCGTTTTGAAAAGGCAAATTGAGCCGCTAAGCCAGAGCACCCCACGAAGCAGTCCACATAATGGTGACATCTCTTTTTATTCCACCAAATGGCAAGTTTGGCCATCTTGCTCGGCAGGATGCCATGTCCAGCATTGTGAGCGTAAACAATCGTCTTTTTAATTCCGTATTTTTTAGCAAAACGAGCCATGTCGATTTGGTCAAGGCACTGAATATTGCATTGGACCGCATCAAATTCTTTGGAATGTTCACGGTAAAAGGTCTTAATGCCTTTGATATATTTGTGATATCCTTCGCGGCGTTTCAACAAAAGATCATAAACGTGCGCGCCCTGTGCTTCTAATTCTTTTTGCTTTGCAATCGGTTGACCATAGACATTTAAAAAATCGAATTGTATCTTGGAATGATCTAAATGGTTATAAATGCCATAAATGGTGGCTTCCGTCCCACCATAGTTAGCGGACATTCCGACTTGAAGTACTCTTATTGGTTTTTGAGGCATAGATATTGGCCGTAAAGCTTCGGATGATTGATCATCCATTGCTTTAAGTCCTCAATTTGAGCTTTAAAAGGCTTACGATAGGCTAGATTGGTTGAAAGGAGGGAATAGTCCTTGGGATCCCCCTGGCGTTCTTCTAATGGCTTAGAGATGGCAAAGACATCCATGATGTTCTTAATCGTTTCGTAACGCGTTTCTTTTTGACGGGAGCAAAGATGATAGATGTTCTTTTGATCCTTCAAATGACTGAGAACCAAAATGGTCTTCGCCAATTCTAAGGTGGTGATCCCAGTCCAATAGGCATTCGTTAGACCCCAAAGAGACGGGTTAGGCGACTCAATGACATTATTTAAATAGTTCGGAATGACTTTAAGTGGAGTGGGTCCAATGATGGAAAGACGGAGGTTGATCGCGTTAGGCGAATTAACTTCACCCGCCGACTTATAAAGCCCATAAGGGGTCTCGTTGTCAGGGGCATCGTTCTCGAGGTAAGCTCCACCAACCCGATTACCCGAAAAGACAAAATCAGTGGAGATATGAATGAGTCTTCCGTTCCCACCTTCAAGGAATTCAGCAATCTTATGGGGCATCTCAGAATCGATCCGTTTAGCCAAATCGGGGTGATCGAGCATCGGCTGGCCAAGGATCGCGCCACAGTTGATTACATAGTCGTAAGGTTTGGTCTGGACCGCTTTCTTTAATTGGTCCCAGTCACCAGTGTCCACCACTTCATCGACCGAAAAACCATTTTGGAGAAGATCAATGCCATAAACAAGTTGGCCTTGCTCCTTCAAATAGGTGTAGATCATGTGCCCAGCCATTCCAGCTGATCCGATAATTAGAAAAGAAGCCCTTTTCATCGATATGCCTCTGGATTATTTCTAATCTTCTCAAACTCATATTTATGCGAGTGTGGTTTCTTGCCCCAATATTTAATGAGATATGATGGAGCCATCGGTCCATCACGATAGGCTATGTCTTTGGAGGTCCCGCCCGTTAACAGAACTGGAAGAACGGTCTGAAACCTCTCTCCGAATAAAGAAGGCTTCCAAGTCGATTCGTAATAATCGTGCCCGGCAATTCCAAGTTCCTTCTGAAGCTTCGGGTCAAAAACAAGTTCATCCATTAACTTGAAAAAATCATCTTTTGTTGTATAAAGCAACCCAGTTTTTCGATGATGTACCAGTTCAAAACCGGATCCATTCTCGCAAGAGGAAACACAGGCGCAACAAGATTGCATTGCGGAATAGAGCCCGCAATTAAAGCCCTCGTCGCGTCCACCGGTTGTTACATAAATTTGAGATCGATCAAGATAATCCCTTACCTCGGGCCCTGGAAATACAACATTGGAGTTAAGGCCTAATTGATCACAAGACTGTTTCAATTGCTCTTCAAGACCATTGTGACCAACAATATAAAGAGTAAAGTCTTGGAATTTTGTACGAAGATGGTTGGCATAATCTAACAGCCAAAATGGCCTTTTTTCGACTTGAAGGTTTCCAACGAAGCAAATATTAATATGGGAGGAAGAAAACTTGCTTTGCAATTGTTGACTATCCTTTGGATTATCAGGAACGGAATAGGGAAGCGAAAAGGCGCGATTTTTGAAACAGCCAAACCGAGAAAAATCTCCGTAAGAAAAGGAACTCGATGTCAGCAAAAATAGTTTTCGTGAATTATAAAGACGGAATTGGAAGAGCATCGAAAGCCAATCGTGCAAAAAACGCGATGCTTTCGCTGGCTTTTTGTAATATCTTTCACGGAAAAAACAAATGGGTTTCTTTCCAATATAACGTTTGAATTTTGCTGGATCGCTCGCCCCCACAATCAATAAATCAGCGGCAGCAATGAGTGCTTCCGATTCGGACGGATTGTCCGCATAAAAATGGTTATAAGACCTTTGATAGCGAACACGAAAGTTGTTGCTTTTCGAAGGGTCTCCGGGTGGATGCGAACCATACCAGCAAACGCTAATAAAAGTGAAATCAATCAAAGACTGTGAGGCAAGCGAATCGGTCAGTCCAATTTCGGTATTGCCCAAAAAAAGACCCAGCATCACCACTTTAGTTCTTTTTTCGGGATTCATTTGCTTTTGGCGAGGATGACGCTGCCTTTCTCAATTTGATAAACGTAGTCGAAATCAGAAATCGTGCTAATACGGTGTGTAACCAAAATCAAAGTCTTTGAACCTTTTAACTGTTTAATGGAAGAGAGGACTTCGGATTCGGTCTTATAATCCAATGACGAAGTGGCTTCATCAAAAACAATAATGGGAGATTCCCGATAGAGTGCCCGCGCGATACCGATACGTTGTCTTTGGCCACCAGAAATTCTAGCTCCATTCTCCCCTATCATCGTTCGGTCCCCATCCGGCAACGTGCAAACAAAATCCCACAGTTGAGCTTCTTGAAGAGCCTTGACCACTTTCGCCTCGTCGATCGACGAAGGGTCGACTCCAAAAGCAACATTCTCCCTTATGGATTTATCGCTGAGGTAAATATACTGAGGGACATAAGAAATAGTTGCATGCCAAGCCGCAATAGAAGTCGCGATGTCACGACCGTCGCAAGAAATGATCCCCTCCTGTGGGTGCAAAAGTCCTAAAAGCATATCCATGGTCGTGGTCTTTCCGGCCCCGCTTTGACCAGAAAGGGCAACACAAGAGCCTTTGGGGATCCGAATGTTTGCATTACTGATAACGTTGTTACAATTTTCATAATGAAAGGAGATATTCTCCATCCGAATTTCTTTTGAGAAAGAGAAGACGTCTTTGGCAGAAAATGAACACGAAACCTCGTTTTTTTCGAGCTGAAACGTTTCTTGAAGCGAGTCGATCCCCGGCCTTCTAAAAGAGAGCGCGGTTGTAGCCGTGCTTAAGGAAGAAGCGTAGGGGATTAACTTCACAATGGCAACGGCAAATGCGGAAAAGGTGGTCATGATTGAAGAAACCGTATTTGGGAAGCAGATTTCCGTAATTAAAATGCCAAGAAGCATTGAAATCATTCCAACCGATTCGATGACTTGGCGAGGCAGCGCGGAAGCGACGTAATAATTAGCAAAATCTTGGACGCTCCGATAACCAATAACCTCAAATTCATGAGCGAAGTAGGAACCAGACCCGTAAACATTCATCTCCTTAACGGCCCCCAAAGCCTCTCTCATTTCTTGTTGTTGTTTAACCTGAAACTCATTGACGTGGCTTCCTGCCAAACGCGACTTTCTTTTGGCAAAAAATATCACGAAGAAGGAAACGACGCCTAAAACGCCGATAACAATCAAAGAAATAAGCGGATTGACCAAAAAGAGGAAAACAACAACCAAAAGGGCCATGAATAGCGAACTAAAGATTGAAATATAGGAGGTAAGACATTCAGTCGTAGAAGAAGGATCGTAAGTCGCTTTTTTAATTACCTCGGCCGAATTGTGCATCAAGTGGTACTCGTAAGGTTGTAAGAGAAGGATCTCATAGGCTTTGGAACTCAAACGAACATTAATTCTATAGATAAAACGATTTTGGAAAACACTGAGAACAACAACATAAATGGTCCGAAGGATATAGAGCAAAATCGCAGCGATAATTAATCCAATTAAAAAATGAAAAGAGTCGGAAAAATGAAAAAGATCATATAAAAATTTGAGGTACCACGTTTGCTCGATCGAAGAGGGGTCGTTAACAAGAGAGATAATAGGAATGATCGAAGAAATTCCTATTAATTCTAAAAAGGCTTGAATAACGGATGCGCCGATAAGCAAATAAACACCAGCTTTTTGGCGTTTCGTTAAAAATGAAAGAATCAAAAAGAACGTATTCTTTCTTTTCTTCACGTTGCTCATTTTACCCTTAAGGGTAAGCCTTGAAAAGGGCAATAGTGGGGAAAAACAGAAACAATCGCCTTGGCTTCACGCTTGATTACGTCCACCTGTAAAGCAAACACCAAAATTCTTATGGAAATATCGCCTTATTTATTTGGAATCGGATTGAGGTTCATTGCTTTGATCAGCTTAATTACTTCGGAAGTCACTTCGAGATGAGGCCGTTCAGATTCAATAAGTTTCATAAGAGCTATAGACGCCGAGTCAACAGGAAAGTCACCATTTTCGGGATCAATATATAAACGCTTGTTTGGCGTAGCAATCTGCTTTTTCTTGTCAAACAACAAGGGTTCCGAATCGTTTTCACCGTGGCGTAAGCCTGTGATTTTAATATTAATATCCTTGTAGGGGATGTAGCCAGCTTGCCGAATCATTTGCTCAGCAACATTGATGATTTTTACTGGACGGCCCATATCAATGTCAAAAATCTGTCCACCCTCAGCATAAACGGAAGCCTGCATGATCAAACTGGTAATTTCATCAAGTGTCGCAAAATAGCGACTTGCTCCGGCGGAAGTGACCGTCACCGGACCCCCATCGGCAATTTGCTTGGCGAAAAGAGGGACGACGGATCCACTCGTGGCCAAAACGTTCCCGAAGCGGATACAGCAAAAGGTCGTTTTTGAGATCTTGGAAAAGTGTTCGCAGCACATCTCGCCAAAACGCTTAGTGGCAGACATAATATTGGTAATATCAAGTACTTTGTTTGATGAAAGAAAAACAAACTTCATCGTTCCATGATCGGCCGCTGCTTTTGCAATGACGTAGGTTCCAATCGCATTTTGGCGAACGGCCTCAATCGGATTGTCTTCCATAAGAGGAACTTGTTTATAAGAACCCGCGTGGTAAACAATATCGGGCTTGTATTTGTCGAAAATTGAATTAATGACCCATTTATTCGAGGTTGATCCGACAAAGGACCGAACCAAAGCGCCCTCGGCCCCATTTTTAGCTAAAACGCGTTTTACTTTTTCTTGAGTGTCATAAAGACCCGCTTCATAGAAATCGTAGAGATAAACGGCTTTCGGCTGAGCGGAAGCCACCGCAATGGCGATTTGAGTGCCAATCGAACCGCCCGCTCCTGTAATAAGAACGGATTTGCCTTTAATAAAAGCGTTAATCTCAGGTTCATCCACCACAACGCCGCCACGACCGAGAAGTTCGTCGTAGTCAACGTCCATTACTTTCATCTCGTGAATCTTGTCCATTTCGCTGAGAAGAGGAAGCCGGCGAATCCGAACATCGCAAGGACGTAAATAAGCAAAGATTTGATGCAGCCGTTCATCTGAAAGTGAAGCAATGGCGATAACGACCTCTTCAATCTTGTACATCTCGATGTATTGTGCCACTGAAGCAATCGGCCCCAGGATTTTTACACCGGACATCGTGTTCCCAATTTTGTTGGGGTCGTCATCAACGAAAAGAACAACTTTGATTTTGCTCTCGCTGTTTGACCGGCTATCATCAATAACAATTTTGGCGGCACCACCCGCACCAATAACCAAGGTTCGAATGGGGTTTTCCTTGTTCTTTCGGCGAGCGCGAATTGCCAGCCACACCCGTTTGGCAAAGCGAAGAACAGCAACGAGAAGCGCTTCGACGATGGCTCCTAGAACAAAGGATTTCCAATTTAAATAAGGAAAATCGTGAAAAGTCGGAGTGTATTGAAGCAAAAGCATAACGATGTATAAGGTCAAACTGGAAGCGGCAGTCAAAGCCATTAGTTTAATGGACTCAAAAAGTCCAAAGTTGTCGGTTTGCATCCGGTAAACGCCAAAAATTGCATACACCCCAATCGTGCCGAAAACCCAAATTAAGCCATAATAAAAAATTGGCCAATAGGCGCCATTGAACAAATGGTCGAAGGTTGCATAGGCTGAAAGCAAATAAACGGCGCTGATAACCAAAATATCTCCGAGAATCAGAGCCAACATCCTAATAAATTTCCGATTTTTTTGGTTTTGCATGTGCCGCTTTTTGGGATATTGTAGCATCAACAAGCTTTTTCCTAAAGGAAACAGGAGTGTTACCGATATACTTGAAGGTATTGGCTTGCGATTAACTCCGGCTCAAAATTCGAAGCAGATTGCTTGGCGGGTTTGTTCGAAGAGAAACGAAGAATTTGAAGGGCAAGACCCTCAAGATCGTTTTGGTCTACGAACGATGATAGCGCGGAATTAGCAAAGCTTTCCGGCCCACCCGCTTTAAAACCCACCACCGGAGTGCCGCAACAAAGCGATTCAGCCGTGGGCATGGAGAAGGATTCAACCTTGCTCAAAATGAGAGTGCATTGGGCATTCCGATAAAGACTGGCCATGAGCTCGGGCGAGGAAATGAAGCCCAAATTCAATACATTTTTGGAGGAAAAAGGATAATCAACCGGAGCTCCTGCAACCGCAAGGAAGAGGCCGCTTGCTCCGATACGATCGGCAATTGCGTCAATAAAGCTCGCGCCTTTATTCGCAACCCCAAATTTTGAGATAGGCAAAAACACATATTTCTGGTTTTGAAGGGCAATTGGAAGGTTTTGATTTGCACTGGGATTAAATACTGAAGTATCAATAGGATTCAAAATAACTAAACCTTTAGAATCCTTCAAAATCGGAGACAAGGACGCTTCTTTTTGAAGCCATGGAGAAACATAAACGTTGGTTAGGGAGTCGAAACCATCAAAAGCTTTTTGGTAATGCCTAAAGTTGGAAGCGGAACGGTCCACCGCCAGTTTTCCGAAGATCTCGCGCTTGTGAGGACAATGTTCGCATTTTGTCTTCCATTTGTCGCACATGGCGAAACCACATCCGCCAGTGAACATGAACTCCGCATGGTGAGTTAAGATCGTTTTGATCTTTTTCTTCTTAAGCCAATTCATTAGGGAATAGACATTCGCCATGTTCCCATTGATGCATTGAAGATGAACAACATCCGGGTGCAATTTCTTAATAAGATGCTTAATGTGCAAAGTGCTAAACGGGACTCCTCCGTAGATGTTCCCAGTGAATAAAGAGATGAACCGCCAAAGCTTTGCTTCCCAAAGGTAGGAGCACCGGTTTACCCGTTTATCCGCTTGCCTCGGTCCGCGGCCAAAAAGAACATAACTATTAATGCCGGCTTTTAAATATTCCTTATGAAGCGTTTCGGTAATATGCCCGGTTGAGCCCTGAGCATAAACGATATTGATTTGGAGCACTCTCATAAATGAGCCTCCGTGAGAATTTTCTGGGTTAATTCAGCATTTACTTTGATGTTGTGATTCTTAGCAGCCAACTGAAGGGCGCTCTTCACCAAATCAGCACGGTATTCTTGATCCGTTAGGGCTTTTAATAAGGTCGGCTTCAAATCTTCTTTCTTTTCAACGTAGCAAACGGCGTTCGGATTCTGTTCAAAATAAGACGAGAATCCACAATAGCTGGGCGCGTAAACGAAGAATGGGATTCCCGAACTCAAACAATCGGCGATCTTCGACGAAAAAGCATGCTGAATAAGAGGCTTGGCCTTTTTAGAATCGGATTCAAAGTGAATGAGCAGGGCCGCTTGTTCCCGCAAGGGCTCAAGATCCTTCCTTGCCACTGCTTCATGAACCACCACATTTGAAAAAGAGGCGAGGCGTGACTTGATCTTTGGATCGATATCGTTGCTGTAGACATCGATAACCCGTTGCGATTCAATCTCTAAGAGGGCCTGGCTAAGATCCGCTAAAACCTCATAACGATAAGGCTTCAAATTCCCGCCATAAAAGAGGTTTCCAGCCGCATTGAACGTCTTCACTGGCACGACATCCGAAGCCGGCATAATCGTAGTAACCGGTAAATGGAACTCGGATTCATAAAGTTCTTTGAGCTTATCGTTGAACGTAATAACGTGGGCGACCCTCTGATTCAAGCGCTTCGTTGCCTTTTTGAGCGTCTTCCGAAGGATAAAATCCCACAGGTTCCCAGCTTTTGGCTTATGCCAATACTCATCCTCACTGCTAAAAATCACGACCGGGATAATGAACTTTTCAGAAACCTGGCGGGTGATATCGAACATAAAAGGAGAACGGCCGTTCATAAACATAATAACAGTGGGTTTAAACTCAGCCACCCAGTCATAGAACGCCTTGCGGTTCCATTTGCCGTGCTGCCACACCTTTTCGCGAATGAGATGTCGGAAAAAGGATTCTTTGCCAGAGCCGTGTTGAATATCTTGGTCCTTAGGTTCCGTAATTGAAGCGTCCGTGATAATCGTCCCTTCGGATTTTCCATTAAAGTAGGAATGTAGTTTCTCCGAATCGGTCAAGCGGAAAGAAGACGAAACAACACCTTTATCAGGAAACGAATCTTGGATATAAAAAGAAGCAATGTTCGTAACCGGGATCGTTGAAAGAACGTTCAAAAGGCAAAGCCCGTTCGAGTTGGACCGTTTGATCGCGGTGTTGCTGATGACGAGGACCCGGGGTTCCGTCATAGTCAGTCCTTCTTTAAAACTTGAATGATCGCTTCGACGCTTAAGCCAACGTAGTCCCGCATGTAATCTTGCGAGCCAACAACAGGCGCAACTTCATCGGGGATTCCGAATTTGATGATACGGGGTTGCTTCTTTTCGTTCACGAACACGTCTTCCATCGCGGAACCAAGTCCACCAATCTTGGAATGTTCTTCGATCACGACCAATTTCTCGTACTGGCCCAACTCTTTGATAACGGCTTTTTCATCTAAAGGTTTGAGCATCGGGAAGGTATAGAAAGCGTACCCCATCTTTGATGCGACTTCTTTGGCTCTTAGGGCAATTCCGCCATAAGAAAGAACCGCGGCCTTTTTGCCTTTGAAGTTCAGTAAAGGAGTTCCAGGGACATAGTTCGTTACCGGCCCCTCGTGAATTGTCGCGGGGTCGGGGCGTTCCAACCGAAGATAGGTAGTTCCTTCGTGAGCCATCATGAGATCGGTGACCACCACCGCTTCGTATTTATCGCAGGGGGTATAAATCGCAATGTTGGGAATCGGACGGAGGACCGCAATATCCTCGGTCGCGTTATGGGACATGCCTAATCCACCATAGGTATAGCCCCCGCCAATCGCGATGATCTTGACGTTCGCTCCGCTATAGGCGGCATCGTTCCGAATCTGTTCAAGGCAACGGAACACCGGGAAATTTCCAATCGAATAACAAACGACTTTCTTGCCCGCGAGGGCCATGCCGGTCGCCATCTCGATAAGGAGTTGCTCGGCGATGCCGACGTTATGGAATTGATCAGGCAGTTCAGTCTTAAAAGGACGAAGGACGCCAAACCCCAGGTCTCCAGTCAGAAGTTCAATGTTGTGATCCTCATGGGCTAATTTGAGGAGTTCCGCTGCAAAGGCGTCTCTCATAAGTCTTTGTCCTCCTCTTCATAGGGATCGAAAAGATCTTTAGGATTGATTGCTAATAGTTCTTTACGAGCCCCATCATATTCTTCGCCCGGATGCGGGAAGCGGTAATGCCAGAGGAGATCATTCTCCATGAAGGAAATCGGATAGCCCTTGATGGTTTTCAAAATAACCGCCAAAGGCTTTTCATGTTTGGAGAGTAAAGCGGCTTTGATAGCGGCGTGATCATGTCCATTCACTTCAAGGACGTCCCAGCCTAAGGCTTCAAAACGAGCCTTAAGGTCCATGGACGCATACACGTCCTCGGTATCTCCCAAGCCTTGTTGACGGTTCCGGTCAACTAGGGCGACTAAATGGTTCAATTGATCTCGGCCCGCTTCAGCGAGAGCCTCATAGACCGAACCTTCTTGGCATTCGCCATCGCCCATAAGAACATAAACGTGATTTTGTTTTTGATCTTGTTTGAAAGCGTAAGCAAAGCCAACCCCCACTCCTAAGGCATGGCCAAGAGAACCCGTCGAGAATTCAATGCCAGGATTGTTGTGCTTCGTCACATGGCCCGATAAAGTCGAACCATCTTGATAGAATGTCTTGAGCCGTTCCCGTGAGAAGAAGCCACGGTTAGCTAAGGCAGAATAAAGAGCGGCGCTCGCGTGCCCTTTGCCCATAAGGAAGATATCGCGGCCCGGATCTTCAGGCTTTTTGGGATTAATCTTCATCACATCAAAATAAAGAACCGCGATCGCATCCGCGGCCGAAAGATCGCTTCCGATATGAGACGCCCCCGAGACGTGGGTCATCTCAATCGAATCCCGCCGGATGAGCCAAGCGAGGTCAATGCTGTTCTTCGGGGTGCTGTTCATGGTATTCCTTATTATAGTCATCTACGATGGCTTGTACCTTCTTCGGAAGCTTTTTAAAACGGAAAATCACTTTGAGAACGGTCCAGTTGAGAATCCGTAAATCCATCCAAAGATTATGGTTGTAACGATAGTAGAGCTGCAGTCTTAATTTAAGCGGCCGAATGACTTGGACATAGGCTTGATCGGGGTCTTTGGCTTCCGTAAACGCTTTATATTGGGCAATATTGACCATCGACGCCCAGTCGGTAATGCCAGGACGAAGATCCAGAATCGGCTTTTCTTTCTCGGTGTACATATCGATGTAGACCTGAAGTTCAGGCCGCGGACCCACCATCGACATATTGCCGATAAAGACATTGATCAGCTGAGGTAACTCATCTAATTTGGTCTTCCGGAGAAAATGCCCCCATTTGGTGATACGAGGATCGTTCTCGCCAATATTCCATTTGCCATGGCCTTCCGCATCTTTCACCATGCTGCGGAACTTGAAGATCTTGAAAGGCTTACCGTTTCGGCCAACCCGTTCGCCCCGGAAAAAGACGCCGCCTTTAGAAGTGCAAACGGTAATGAGGGCCAAAATCAAAAAAAAGGGTGAAAGAATCAGTAACCCCAAAAACGATAAAAGAATGTCGAAGAAACGCTTCATGAATTACATGGCTCCGCCATCGATCGGGAGGTTGGAAGCGACAATGAAAGAGGATTTGTCAGAGGCGAGGAAGAGAACCAAATTAGCAATCTCTTCGGCTTCGCCAAAGCGACCAACCGCTTGGTGATGGGACAAGAAGTCCTGAACCTTGGGTTCTTTGGCCTTGATCGCGGCATCCCAATATCCGCCGGGGAACGTTACCGCGCCGGGCATGACCGAGTTTAAACAGATCCCTTGCGGGGCAACTTGGCGGCCCGCTGAAGTCACATAAGCGTTTAGAAAAGCCTTGCTGGCGGCATAAAGAGGATTACCCCGTAAATTGATCGCTGAAATGGAAGAAACATGAACCACGTGTCCCTTGATTCCTTTCGAAACCATATCCGGAATAAGAACCGCGTTCATTTGGATCGAAGCTAAAGCGTTCTCATTAAGCGCGGTTAAGTAATCTTCTTCTGAGCCAAAGATATCTCTCGGAACTAAGGACGTGCCAACGCAATGCACCACCACATCAAACGCTCCAAACTTCTTTAGGCATTCCGAGGCGGTCTTCCGAGGATCCTTGGTGATGTCCGCGACGACGGCCTCACAAGAAACCGCACCGGTTTTGAGGCATTCCTTTTTGACTTCTTCGATGATGTCCTTCGAACGAGCAATGATGACGAGTTTGGAGCCTTCACCAGCAAAGCCTAAAACAATGGCCTTGCCAATGCCCTTAGACGCTCCTACGACTAAGACCGACTTATTTTTGAGATTCAGTTCCATATATGCTTGCTATTAAAGGAAGTATATCACTAACGAAGTTCATCTTGCCGACTGGTAAGAGTTTTCTTTTCTACTACGATGAATTTTTGCCAATTTCCAAGTCAATCTAAATCCCAACAGTTTATAAAGCAGCCATCTCGAGCGATGACGAGTTCCTTTCGTTAGAGACAAAGCGTGATTCCGATGAAAATAGTGGGCAAAACGTTTTTGATCGTTTTTGCTGCAAACACAATAAGAAGAAAGCAATTCAATGATTGTATCTTTCATGCGAAGAGCACTTCGTTTCATTTGAAACTTCTCATACAATTTCAGTTCTTTGAAACTGCTGGGCTCATCGTAGGAAAGTTGTTGGATGAAATGATCTTGGAAATGATCCCCATTCGGATTTAAAACATAAACGACAAAAGGGGTTTTAGATACCAAAATAGACTGGAAAGTGCAAATTGTTGTAGCCAAAAAGATGCTATCTTCTCCCGCATACCCGTAATCCATAAAACGAATCCCTGAAGTTTTCAAAGCCGAAGCTTTGTAGAAATAAGCCCCTATCTGCCACCACATGGTGCCTAGTGTTCCCATAAAACGATCTTTTTGATCATGTGTTTGAAGATAAACATCCGAATTAAAAGATTGCGTTAAAATCGTCTTGTTTCCATCACTGTCTTCGCAAATTCCCCCCGCAACCATATCTAGAGAAGGGTTTTTGATAAAGGCCGAGGCCACAATGGAGAAGACTCCGTGACAGTAATAGTCATCAGCATCTAAAAAGCAAATGACATCACCCGTGGCAGCATCAATACCATAGTTGCGAGAAAGATCGAGCGGGATCTGGCTGGGTTCACTTATGACGCGAACGTTGATTCCGGGGTCCAAAGAAGCGATGGTCGTATCGCTGCCTGGGCAGGCCGGAACCAATATAATTTCATAAGAAATGAGAGAACTGACTTGAGATACCACGCTTTCAACGGCGCGTTGAATGGTCGCGCCAGAATTTTTGCACGGAATAACAACTGAAAATTTCATTGGTCACTCCCACTGATCAAATTGTGATCATAAGTTTTAAGGGCATCGGAGCCGAGTTGCTCAACCATTTGCATAATTCGTTTCTCACTCAGTCTTCGAGAAAACAAAGGGGCAAGCAGTTCTCGAGTGTTCGTGCTCATTTGGCGCACAAGATTTGGGTTTTCAAGGCAGGATAAAAGGGCTTTCTTAAAATCGCCCCTGTCTCCGCATCGTACCGTAATTCCGCAAGGGCCCTTAGAAAGCATTGCTATATATTCAGTGCATTCTTGACTGTTAATAACCGGAAGCCCACACGCCGCATAATCTGCGACTTTGTTGATTAACGAAGCCACCGATCCTTTCACGATCGGATTAACCCCGACATCAGACGCGCCGAGCACCTGGCACATCGCGTCATAGGAGACCAAACCCAAAAAATCAAAGCGGCCAGGCCGGCTTTGCGCATACTGTTTAATTGCTTCTAGTTCCGGTCCAGTTCCCATAAGTTTTAAAACGATATTTGAATGTCCGGATTGATAAAGACCGCTCACTCCGTCAATAACCATTTTGAGGTCATAAGATTTCCCGAAAGTCCCAATGTACGAGACCCAAAATTCTCCGGAAGGTTTGGTCGCGATGTTTTTGCCGATAATTGAACGAACAAAATCGATATCTGCACCAATCGGGGCGACAGCATTAGGAAAAGAATCTTTCCGAACACGTTTAACCCGATCCATATACGTTTGAGAGACCGCCACCACAGCATCGGCTTTCCGATAGGCCTTATTAGCTTGTAACATCAAAGGCCACGTTAACGCCTTGCACAGGAATTTCGGTTTGATGATCATCTGAAAAGATTCCGGCCACAAATCCTCAACATCAATCACACATTTGGCTTTCGTCACGTGACACCACTTCTCGGCGATCGAAGCGAGTTTGATCGAAGGAACCGGAACGTAAACCACATCTACGGGTTCATGATTTTTTAGGTAATGCTTCACTCCAGCATTAAAACGGTTCATGCTCCGAACCCGAGCAAGCGAAACATTCTTTTTGTAGCCTGGTTCAGAAATGAAATGAACTTTATATCCAAGGCTTTGATATTTGGGGTCTTTGATCGAACGCTGAGTCTTTCCCATATGGTAGAAAGAAGAAGTTACCACTTCGACTTGGTAGCCTTCTTTCACAAAAGCATCGAGCAAATCCGAAAACCGAGACTTTCCCTTCTCGAAGGGGAAGTAATGGTAATTCCAAATGAAGAGGAGCTTTTTATTAGTCATCTTTTGGCTCCTCGTAAAAATGTTCTTTATACATCGCGTGACCTAACGCCGCGTATTTCCGAACCAGCGGATATTTCATCTTGTAGTCCTTGTGGTATTTCAAATACATCCGGGCCAAAGCGAAAGGCCAGTTAATCCCATAAAGGTGGGTATAAACATAGCCCTTGGTCACGAAATATCGCTTATCAAAGTGCTCGAACCAAGTGGATTTCTTCGTTTCCTTAACTTCGCAGATATAGAACGAAGATAAATACACCTCTTCGCTCTTTTTGCACAAATCAAAGAGAAAGACACTATCTTCGCCATTATAGAGATAGTTGGGCATCCCGAGATGCTCATCAAAGAAAATCCCTTTATTGATAAAGGCTTGGGGTCTAAAGGATAGTCCCCACATCCCAAAACTAGAAAGATCGCTGAACTTAGCCTTCCGATCCTTGGTCGCGTGAGCATTCACCGGATTCCAATAGGTCCGGACCGTATTGAAGCGAATAGCATCGGCTTTTGGGAATTCAGCATAGGCTTTTTCGATCGCATCAAGGTAGCCGGGAGCGAGGACACAGTCATCATCAATAAAGAGACCCACATCGCAGTTGGCATTCTTGATAAGCAGGTTCCGGGCCATGGATACGCCCTTCCTGCTTGTCATAATGACCTCAATGGTGTGCCCATTAAGATCAAAGGATTGCTTGGCGTCTTGACCATTCTGGTCGAGAAAAATAGCATCGCTACCGATCTGCAAAAAGGAAGCGAGTTTTTGAACTTGCTCCAATCTTTTGTCAACACAAGGGATTAATACCTTAATATTCATGCGAAAGTCTCCCCCAAAGAAATTGGATGCGTTGCAAAGGGCTTCGTAAAATGGACCGCGGAAATTTGAACATCAATGCCGATAATCAAAAAACGGAGAGGCAAAAACTGGCATGACAAATTCGAAAGGGGACCAGCATCGTTTGCTTCTTTTTGATTCATCAGGAAGGAATATTGGGTAAACATAAACATGAAATATTATAAGGGCGTTTAGCCAAAGATGATGGTAGCGTGGTAAAGCACTGTGACCTCTGTGGGGCCAAGGCCGGGCAGATTAAAGACCTCAGTCGCGTAAAATTGGTAATAATTGGGCCAGTAGTAAGTAACGACATCGTTGACCGCATAGACAGCGGTCAAGATGTTTCCGGTTCCGGCAAGACCTGCCGAATAAGTTCCTGTTTTGGCATAGGTGGAGCCATCGGAATAGGTACAGGAGAAATTAATTTTGCTGTCGTAATCAAGGTAAACATAGCAAGAAGTAAAAAGACTCTTATAGCTGACAAAACCCGCTGGGCCATTCTCCGGGGAATAGATATCAGGATTTAAACAATTGCCAGCCGTAGCAAGATTAAACCGAACGTTATAAATCGTCTTTGATCCTCCGCTTCCCCTAAGACTGCAAGAAGAACAAAGCGAAGCCACAATAAGGCAAAAAAGAGTTATTTTTTTACTTTGTTTCATATCGTTTCACCTCTTTAGGAGAATCGGGGCTACCGGTTTTGGCTGAATCAGTGGACAAGAAGCGAGGGAAAACAAGAAGGACGAGGTTAATCGGAAATACTGCGGCGGACATATTCACAAAGAGAGTGTAGGTTTCCGGCATCGAAAAGAGAACAGCCCCGAAAAAGAGCACGAGAATCGCAAGCCAAAGATCCGAATTTCTTTTGCGAACAAAATGAATGCCTTTAAGAGCATAAGCGTGGATGCCCAAATAAACGATGAGCCCAGCCAACCCATAACCCGAATAAAAACTAACAAAAGCACTATGAAAATCATTAAAGGTGGCATCGTTAGACATTTGTTCAATCATTGTGAGCTGATCGGTAGCAACAACATCAGTCTCACCAATCAAAACAAATGGTCCTCGGATCAAAGATAAGCAATAATCCCAAAGCTTGGTTCGGGAAAGTACCTCCCCCGTTCCAATGGACTGTAAGTTAAGGTAAAGCGAGGTTAAAATCTTTGAATGATCTCGAACTGCTGGAGTGTAAATCATCACAAATAAAACAACAACACCAACACAAAGGATGGAACAAAAGCTGACGAAAAGGATCCGATGGTTTTTCCGTAATTTAAAGAGCAGGACAATAAGCAAAGCAATTACCATGACCAAGGCGGGTATAAAAGCGGTATAGCATTTCACCACTCCCGCTGTAATGACAAAAACTAAAGAGACGATGAAAAAGATCCACTTTTGTTTTCGGACATACCAAGCCAAGAAAAGCGTTGAAAAGCAGCCCAAGAAAAGGAAAATTCCAAAAGCGTTTTTGCTGTGATAAATGGAATGAATAGCGTTTTTATCCACTTCAAGACCTTTAAGAATACTAAGGTAGGAAGAGCCTTCTTTGATGTAGCTAAAGAAACATCCAAATAGGGCAAACAAGACCACAACAAGAAGGGGAATAATAACCGATTTTCGCGATTTGATTGCCCCGGGAAAAAACGAAATAAGACAAAGGAAAACGATGCATTCCAAAACGAAGGTAGCCAAAGAAATAAAGATATAAAGTTGTCCCAACTCAATCCAGTGAAAGGTAAAGCCACGTTCAAAAGTAGTTGTGTAGTAGGAATAACTTGTTGGAACCGTAATCCAAGCAATCAAATAAAAGCAAATTAAAAGAGAAAGAATAACAAGCCAGGGCATATTAACTCGAGACCGATTGGCCTTCATGAGCAAAAAGGAGTAACTCAAAAAATAAAGGCAGGTAAACGCTCGAAAGGCAATCTTGGTAAACAGCCCGGTAAAAAAGGCATTAATCACAGGAACGAGAGCGAAAGAATAAGGCAAAACAATCAAAAGAAAATAAGAAGCAAGAAAATAAGGCATAAAAGCGTTCACCTTTTGAGCGAAAGATTTTTCTGTGGAAGAAGAAACCGTGGTATTCGATTCGGTCCGGAGGCCGAATGTTCCGCCCATACCGCCTCCCACACAAGACAATGAGACGAGGGCGATGACGGCAAAATCTAAGCCAAGAGGGCCGAAAGATCCATTCGCGGGCCATGAATAGAGATTTACAAGATAAAAAGGAAGATCAACCAAAAAGGTTAAAAGGCAAGACAACATAATGCCAACGAGCAATAAGAATCCACGGCCAAATTCAAAGCGACCTACTGAAAGCTTGGGGGTAGACATATAAAAAAGAACTTGGTATGCGAAGGCCGGGGCAGACAAAACCAGCAGTAGCAAAAAGAGAAGGAGGGCGAGCCACCACGATTTCATCGCCGAATCAACGTAAGTTCCAAAAAAGAAAAACCCGCAGATTAAAACGAAAAGAGAAAGAACTGAAAAAAGAAATGAAAGCCAAGGCCTTTTATGAATAAAAGAGTCCAAGGCGTTTTTCATTATTTGGCCTCGAATGTAGCTTTGACACGAAGGTTATCATAGATTTTCACGTCGGTTCGAGCCGCAGTCGTAACGCCATCGCTCCATGAGAGAAAATAGTAACCATTATTAGGAACCGCAGTAACGGTTGTTCCGTCTTTTCCATCGATGATAACCTGAACGACCGAGCCGGAAATAGTACCTCCATCCCCGGCTTCATAAACGAGATAATGATTTAAGACTAGGGATCTTGAACAAGAGCAAAACAAAAGGGTTGAAAGAGTAAGAAGCGAAATTGAAAGGCATTTCCATTTCTTCATTTTTTGTCTCCTTGAATGTTCTTTTTAGTCAGCAGTAAGACCAAAGGAAGAGTTTCGGTGAAGGCCAAGGCTCCAATTCCAGCGGTAATAATTTCGGCCTTTTTATCAAGAAAAATAGCCATTAGACCAAAACAGACAACGTCCAAAGACACAACCACAATAAGTTGAATAAGGAACCACCTCTTTGAATATTCGGTTTTGTTTGATGCTGAGAAAAAGCCATAAGCAAAGGCTATGAAAAAGACCAAAGACAGGGCAAGAGTGGGAAACTCACGGTCGACGAAAATGATTTTAAACGAAAGCAGTAGCTGAGAAAAAGCCCCGGTTAAACAAACAATCGCAATCAGCTGAAGCGCCAAAGGACTAAACGATTGGCCGGCTTCTTGAACCGTTCCCGAATTATTGTTTTTCTTGCTCTTGCTTGTCATCTTTCAAAAACACCTTGTTCGTGAAGTAAATATAGAGAAGCAAAACGATCGAATAAACGAAGAACACACAAGCGAATAGCCAGAAGTAAAGCTGGTTCCAAGCCTTAGTGAAATGAGAGCTCAGATACCCCACCGCCACTAGCGCTCCCCCTACTAGCGTACATCCTGAAGGGAAAATCACCATACTTAAGAATAAGTACTTCGAATCCCGAATGTGTTTGCCGTTGTTGTCTTTGTTGAGGGTCCGAATTGGCACAATCGACATGATGGTGAAGAGCAATGACATAATGAGGCAAATGATGAAGAAGAGATTGCTATTCGTGCCCGTGAAAGTGAAATAGAGGAATGAGATCACCATGGCCAAGATTAAGAAAATGCACGAAAAGATGAAATTGTACATATCGGTCTTTTTTGGATCGAAATGAAAGAAGCCACCGCTGTCCTTGTTCGTCTCTTCTCCATTTGTTGAAGAATTCTGAGACACGGGTTGGCTATTTTCATGGCGGTCATGATGCGAAGACTTTGGAGTCTCTTCGCTTTGTTCGGTAGCCACCGCTTCTTGTCGGTCTTCGGGTTGAACCCCCGCCAGATCATCGATAAAGGAGGCCATAGCCTGAGTCCGAAGCATTTCGTGTTCATTCGCCGGCCTAGATAAAGCCGGTTTAGGCGATAGAACATCCTTAATGTCACCATAGAATGTGACATCTTCCATGGCTTTCTCAAAAAGCTGAGGAGCGTAACCATAGATCCGGTACTTGCCTAACACCTTGTCGACCAAATCAACCACATAGATAGCAAATTGTTTATCCGTCCTGGCTAAATCCAAAACGACGTAGGACGGATGAGCACAGAGTTCTGCATATAAAGACTGGAAAAGATGAATGAAGTTTAACTGCCAATCATGAGGAATGGCTTTTTCTTCAATGTACTTCTTCGTTGCGGCATCGATCTTGTCGGTCTTCGCCACCACGCCTAACGGGACTTGGCTCCGCGAAACCTGGAAAGTTAAAGAAGAGGCGGCAATCACAGAAACCGGGCTACGATCCCGATTCGCATTGGTGACATCGAGAAGATCATCCCCGTTCACATTGAAGGACCCCGTGTAGGTGTTAAAGCCTTTGAGTTCAAGAATATCTAAGACGGAACGGACCAAGCGGCCATTGACCAAAACAAAACCTTCGCTCTCGTCGTTAAACGAGATCGTTTTATCGGCTTGGAGGTTGGAATGGTAGCTTGCTTTGATCATTCTTTGAGCCAGGTTTCCTTATTCACAACGTCAACGTACTTCTTGATGATATCCACCACTTTAGCCGAAACATCCGTGCAATCGTAATCTGGCACGATCGAAAGATGGTTCTTGCCATTATGGATCAGGCGAACCTTGCCGATTGCATCATCAATGGTGTCAAAATCCACGCCGCCCTGGATAATCGATCCATGGATGACGCCTTCTTGGCGTTCTGTCGAAGTCCGAATGAGGACGGCAGGGAAATCAAGAATCGAAGATTCCTCAGTCAACGTTCCTGAATCGCTTAAAACGCAGAAAGCATTCTCCTGAAGTTTGATATATTCAAAGAACCCAAAGGGCTTCTCTTCGCGGATGTACTTGGACATCTTGAAGCCCCGTTCATCGAGTTTCTTCCGAGTCCGAGGATGGACGGAAAAGATGACGGGAAGCTTATACTTATCCGCAATCTTGTTTAATGCCGGGAAGAGACGATTGAACTTGCTCTCGATATCGACGTTTTCCTCACGATGAGAGGACATGACGATATAGCCATCTTTCTTAAGACCAAGTTGGACTAGTACATCGGAAGATTCAATCTTGTTACGGTACTTGTCGATGACTTCTTTCATCGGGGATCCCGTGATGAAAGTCCGATCGGCCGGCATACCCTCATGAATCAAATTATCATAAGCGTAATGGCTGTACGGCATATTGATATCAGAGATGTGGTCCACAATGGTCCGGTTCGTCATTTCAGCGACGTTCCAGTCCCAGCAACGGTTGCCCGCTTCCATATGGAAAATCGGGGTCTTTAGACGCTTCGCGGAAATCGCGCTCAAAGCGGAATTAGTGTCTCCTAAGATGAGCACGGCATCAGGCTTCACTTTAGCGATGATATCATAAGCTTTTGAAATCACATTCCCCATGGTTTCGCCAAGGTTATTGCCTACGGCTTCAAGGTAGTAATCGGGCTTACGAAGCCCGAATTCTTTGAAGAAAACTTCATTGAGTTCGTAAGCGTAGTTCTGGCCGGTATGAACAAGAATATGATCGAACTCTTTATCGCAGGCCTTGATAACTTCGCAAAGACGAATGATCTCCGGGCGAGTCCCAATGATCGTCATGACTTTTAATTTCTTGGTGCTCATTTTGTCTCCTCTTCGACCGGCATCATCACCGTATCGGGATGATCCGGATCAAACGGCTCATTTGCCCACATAATCGTCACAGAATCAGCACTCCCCACATTCGTAATGGAATGGGTATATCCCGGCGGAATGTCCACCACTTTCAAATCATCGCCGCTGCACTTATAGGTAATAACCTTATCGGTTCCAACCTTACGGAATTTGATTTCGCAAGTGCCTTCCACCACTAAGTACTTTTCGTTCTTGCTCATGTGGTAGTGGTTGCCTTTGGTGATACCAGGTTTAGAAACGTTCACCGAGACTTGGCCAAGCCGGTTTGTCTTCAGCATCTCGGTAAAAGATCCCCTCTGGTCTTTATGGGACAAAAGCGGGTAAGCAAGGTTGTCTTCTTCCAAATACGAGAGGTAGGTGGAATAAAGCTTTTTGAAAAACGGATCCTCAATCGCGGGAACGAAGAAATTTTCTCGGGACTTTTTGAACCCATAGAGGGCGTTAGCAATATTCCGGAGTTTTTTCGAATAATGAGGTTCGGGGTAAACAATATCTTTGGAACCTTCACCATCGCTCAAAAGAACATTCATAAAGCTCGCAACAATATCATCGATATAAACAAAATCAATCGCTGGGGCGGCTCTATTGATCTGAAGGGGCAAATCGTGGGTGACGTTATAGCAGAAGGTGGCAATCACGGAGTTGTAATTAGGACGGCACCACTTTCCAAACGCGTTATAAAGCCGGAACACATACACAGGGTGGTTATGTTTCTTTTGGAAGGCAAAAAGTTCTTCTTCGGCCTTTTTCTTGCTTTGACCATAAGGGTTATCAAGCGCAGCTTGAGTACTTGAAGAAAAGATGATGGGGGCTTTAGAGCCCGTAGCCAAAACGACATCAAGAAGTTTCTTGGTGAAGTTCACATTCCCGTCGATGAACTCTTCAGGCGTAAGGGGACGATTGATCCCCGCAAGATGAATAATCCAATCGGTCTTAGAAACATAAGCTTTCAAATCCTCGTCCGTTGAGCCAAGGTCATACTCAAAAACCTCATGCCCGGCGTTATGTAACGTCAGGCATAAGTTCTTGCCAATAAAGCCTTTAGCCCCGGTGACGAGAATCTTCATGAAAGACAAGATCCCCCAAATAAGGAGAGCTTCTGAAGCAACTTCTTCATCTCAGGAACGGTGAGTCTAGCGGTATTGTGAGAAGTATACGGTTCGACTTCCTCAACCTCGTGACCACCTTTTATGATGTACTTATCGTAGTTCAGATCACGGTTGTCCGCGGGAACGCGAAAGAATCCGCCCATATCTTGGGCGCGAACCATTTCCTCAGCGGTGACGAGGGTCTCGTAAAGTTTTTCGCCGTGCCGAGTCCCGATGTTCTGAATGCCAGTCTTCGAACCAGTGAGCTCAATGACGGCCTCGGCCAAGGTCTGTATCGTGGCAGAGGGAGCCTTTTGAACGAATAAGTCGCCCTGCTCGCCATGCTCGAAAGCAAAGATCACGAGATCGACCGCGTCATCGAGGGTCATCATGAAACGAGTCATATTCCCGTTGGTGATTGTAATCGGACGGCCGGCATCAATTTGTTCAAGGAAAAGAGGGATAACGGAACCACGCGAAGCCATGACGTTACCATAGCGGGTAAGGCACAAAACGGTGTCGCCAGGAAGTAACTGACGAGAACGAGCAATGACATTCTTCTCCATCAAGGCCTTAGTGATTCCCATCGCGTTAATCGGGTAAGCCGCTTTATCAGTTGAAAGGAAGATGGCCTTTTTCACATGGTTAGCGACGCAGGCGGAAATAACATTATTGGATCCGAGAACGTTGGTCTTGGTCGCCTCGAGTGGGTAGAACTCGCAAGAAGGGACCTGCTTTAGCGCCGCAGCGGAGAAGCAATAGTCGACACCTTTGAACGCATCAGCAATCGAACTATAGTCGCGAACGTCGCCAATGTAGAACTTTAACTTGTCGTCGTCGAACTCCTTCCGCATATCGTCCTGTTTTTTCTCATCGCGAGAGAGAATTCGAATCTCCTTAATCTTGGTCTTAAGGAACCGCCGCACGACCGCATGGCCGAAAGAGCCGGTGCCCCCAGTAACCATCAATACCTTGCCGTCGAATATATCCATATGAAAAAACCTCTTTCCTGTTAGTTAAGAGAATTATCGCACAAAGAAGAGGGAAAGCCTAATATTCATTAGGCTCGGCAAGAAACGATGACAGACACAATACAACATATGCCCATTTTGATGCCGATTCAAAGAGCCACTGCTTAAAAGAAAAGAGTTGAGCGGCAGGCAATGAAACTGGTTGGGGCAAAAGAGATAAGAAGCCTGATTTGAATTTGTAAGAAAGACTGTTACTTCTTTTTAGGCATCCAGTCAAGCTGAGAAGCGTTTATCAGAGGCAAATATAGATCGTTTTCGTGCTGTTTTATCAAATCTGAAGTCATCTGAGAATAATCAACTTCCATTAATTTTTGAACCATCTCTGGGGAAAAAACGGTAGCGAATTAAATGGGCAGGTACCCCTCCAACAATAGCGTATGGGGGGACATCCTTTGCAACGACCGCCCCTGCGGCAATCACCGCTCCTTGACCGATATGAACGCCAGAAAGGATGATCGCGCCAGAGCCAATCCAAACATCATCATCGATTCGGATATCTCCTTTGCTTTCACTATCACGATCGCACGTCCCGAGGACCTTGCTCCGAAAAGGAAACGTTGAGACGTGACTGAGTTCGTGCTCTGTGCAAAGAAGGAAACGAGAATCACCATTTATCGAAACAAAGTTTCCAATAATTAAACGAGCTTTCGTTTCGCCTTCTGGCGCAAAAACATTGAGATAACCATAGCTAAAATTGCCAACCGTAACCAGCGAAAAATCAAAATGGTTTCCTGGATATGTAGAATTGTTTGGGTTCTTGCTCCTCCACCGCTTTTCATATTCTCGAGTCGAGTTCTCAATCGCCCCGAGATTGCTCAAAGCTTTTAGTCTTTTTATCCATTTTGAAGGCATGAATTAAGTATAAATGGTAAACGAAAGAATCGATAGAGTTCGCATGGTGATAAATTAATGGAGATCTCTGCTAAAGCGCTTTTTTGAAGTGGGCGCAAGCGAACATCGGCCTCGCATCATTTTAACGATTGGCCTTGCCGATAAACTCGCCAAAAGAAATTGAAATAAAGGCCATAGCAATGAAGTTTTAGTAGAAATAGTTGGATTTTTTTCTTGAAATTTAAGCACGAAGAATAGGGACAGGCCTTAATAGCTTTCCTGTAGCGAGCGTCCACGAAAACGGATTTGAATTCCTTGCGGATATCTTTCTTGGACTTTTCCGATTTGAAAGTGAAAAAGAAGAACACTAGCATTCTTGGCAAATAGATTGCCGAAACGTTATAGGCCCAATCCTTAAGGCGCACTTTCGACATTCCGTTTTCCTTAAAAAAAGTATCCCAAGCATCAAGCAAGGAGCGATAACGTTCAGGAGAGTTTGTTGAAGCTTTGGGGCTCATAGAGAACGGCGAGATATCAAAATGGTAAAGCTTGTATTTATCCGCCACCGCTACCTCTTTGCAGAACGAGAGATAACGCATGACAAAGAAATGGTCTTGACTACTTTTAAGACTGAGATCGAATTGTAAATGATGTTCGACAACAATCGAACGTTTAAAGGCCTTTGCCCAGAGAGACTTTCCTTCGAAAACCGGTCCTTTTTTCTTAAAGGAAGAAAACCAAGTTTCAATTTCGCTTTGCGAAGAAGAGACCATGAAATCATTTTTTGAATAAGGCCCTTCGTAAAAAGAGGAATCAGAGGAATGGGACATAACAATTAAGTCGGATGAGGAAAAATCGGATAAAGCAGAATCCAAAAAGCGAAAATAGTTAGTGGAGATATAATCATCGGAATCGACAAATACTAAAAAATCCCCAGTCGCTTTTTGAAGAGTGAGATTTCTTTGATATGGGGCGCTGGCTACGCTGGAAACAAAATAATGCAGGCGTGGATCCTTTAATTGGATTTGATCATAAGAGCTTTTCCCATCAAGCAAAGCTTCGACAAGAATGACTTCAATGTCGAATCTGTCGGTGGCTAATATCGATTTTATGCACCGAGACAGAAGGCTAGGCTCGGTTTGATAGCAAGGAATCAAAATTGAATACTTAATTGATGTCATCGTCGTGTCCTCCTACGATGGCAAAAATGGTAACGAAGGGCCTTAATCGGATGAAAGAGGAAAACTCTAATTTGAAATTTGCGATAAGGGTAGTCTTTGCCACCATGTTTTTCGGAAAGTTTTGAACGGTAACGGTTCATCCAGCGATCAAGATCGGTTTGACCCCTGCCGGTGTAATGGTGAATCGACCGAGTGTTCTCGGTAATATGAATAACTCGAGTTTTCATATCCATCGGAGCAAAAAACTCAGAAGGATAAAAAGTAATCCCATTGATTGGCTGTAGAACGTTATTAGGAACAAGACCGAAGTTTTCAAACACCGGTCGGTTAAAGTCGGGACACGCTGGCAAGGTCGGAAAGTTTCGGTCATCCATGAAACTGTTTTTGTCCCAAGTTTCATAAGGAATCATCAAAGCCTTAAGTAACGGGTTCCCCGCTTCGCAAGCAAAGCCGGACCCCGTGTTAACCAAATAGGGCTCTCCAGGCCGACCATCCAGTCCAAAGAAAGGTCCTCGATCCACGATGTCTCGCATATCTTTGATTACCTCGACGTCGAGGTCAAAGTAAATGCCGCCTTTGTCATAAATGGTTTTAAGACGAATATAGTCACAGGCATATGAGAACCGTTTTTGCTTATAAGCTAAACGAACCACTTTGACAGAATTGATATCAAAATTTGTCGAATCAACTTCGCGGATCAGGTAATTAGGAAAGAACTTGTGCCAAGAGGCAATGTTTTTCTTGGCAAAATCCGGCAAGACCTTGCCCCGATCCCAGAAGAAATAAATAACGTGAGGTATAGAGACCATTGTTTTGATTTTATACCCGATTAAGGAAGTGGACTACTTTTGGTCAGTTTCTTTTGGCGATAAACCGAGATTTTCCATTCCAGTTTGTTTTCCCACTTCATATCATGGTAAAGGACGTCCCGTTCAAAGGATCCCCATTGTTCATTGAGGGGATAACTGAAAAAACTAGAGGCTGGGGACGAAGACACAATGAGAATGTAAGCAAGGACTCCAATCACTGCATAGCAAAGAATGGCATAAGGTGTAACCACATTTCCTAAGAACTGAAATCCAAGAATGCAATCTGCTAAGCATAATGTGATGGATAAAAACGGGACATAGGCATCGAGGAAAACACTCTCACGCCCCCGATCAATTCCATGATGAGATAAGCCATGAAGAAGGAGAAGCAAGAGCAATTGGCAAGCACCACTTACGGCGAAGCCTATGGCGTTCCTTAGAAGAAGCGGCAAACCTAAGCAGCCTAAGAGATAGAGGCCACAAGCAATTAACGTCATGATGTGAGCCCCTCTCTTTTGAAGAGAAGCTAACCCGCTCCAGCAAACGGCGTAAAGCGGAATCAAAACGTAGAACAGCAAAACCGAGAGCAAAATCCAAGGGGTATTCAGCAAGGCGGTTGAAGGATAGAAGGCAATGAAAACGAGAAAAATCGGGCTAGCAATGAAGAGGGCAAATCGGGCGGGCTCAGAAGCGGTTAACGCATACACGGTCTTGTCCTTTTGGTAAGTTGCATAAGCTTCAGCCTGCGAAGCGGAGATTTCGGGATGCTTATTCTGGTAATGGTCGGCAAGAACTGGAAGAAAGATCATAATGAGCAAGCCAAGGCCATTAGTATCCGACTCCATGAAAGCAGTTGTTTCCACCATTCCATGGATCAAAAACATCAAAAGCGTTAAAAGCGTTGCAAAAGTTGTGACGTGCTTATGCCGAAAGTTTTGAATCACAAGGATGAGAAAATACACTAGCATCCCAATATAGGCAACTAATCGAACCACCCCACCATAGTCGAGCATGGCTAAGATGCCGTTGTGGGTAAAGCCAAAACCATCAATACCACTGTTGACCATTAAACCAATCAGCCACAGGAAATTGTCTTCTCCTAATCCGAAGATAATCCGGAATGGAGAATTCAATTCTTGGAGGCATAGTCTCCAAATAATGACCCGGCTTTCAATGGTATCCGTACCGGTATCGGCAATGGTATCTATGACGTTTTTAGTGATTTTCCCGAGGAGAGGAATCTGCATAATTGCACCCGAGGCTACCCCCCAAGTAGTTAGACCGGCCATTCCTAAAATCACGGCCAAAGCGATATTGTCTTTGAGCCAATGACGGCGAACCGCAATCACATAACGATAGATTAAAAAGATGACAAGATATGCTGCAACAAGGTACATCGAGGTTTTGGAAATAACGAAGAAAAGTTCAAGGGAGAAGGTTCCCATCAAAAGATAATGCCACCAATGGCGAGACTGACATTGGAGATAGCCACAGCAGCACACTCCTAATAAGGTCATGCTCCCAAAACTGTTCCGGTTGTAAAAGAAGGAGTCAACCACTGTGCTTGATGTCGGATTCTCATCGGGATTGAAGTAATACATGTAGATGTCTCTCATAAATAAAGCTCCACACTATCGCAACAACAACCAAGATAACTGCCCCGTAGAAATAGATCGTTAACTGCCGGCTGTTCCTTAGGACCTTCGGAACAATTGCAAATACGATGTAGAGATATAGGCATGTCACCGCAAAGGTAACGATGGATCGGACTCTTTCTGAGTCCGTGACAAAGTACGTGATTGGATACGTGTTGTAATGAGTGTCCATCCCTGTCGTTGTATACATCGAAGGAAAGGCCAACATCGCAATCGCGTTGCAAAGAGTCAAAGTCACAGCAATCGAAAAGAATACCCAATTGATTTTAATGGAGTAATACCGATGGACCAGCAAGAGAAAGCAACTAACCGAAAGAATAACGGCAATGAGCGAGAGCGTGTATTCGAAATCGCTCATAATCGTGGTATAAACGGGATCAAAGAAAGCAATGCCCTGCGAAAAGAAGGCCCCGATCGTGAACATGAAAAGAACGGCAATGCCAGTAAGAACATAAACATGTTTCGCTTTCGCCTTAACCATACTTTTTAATCAAAAGAAAAACGAATTAGCCTTTCCTAAAATCTCACCAGGCGGTTGGAATGGAATTCACGTAGTGCCAATAATGGCCAGCTGATGCCGGTTGCGCTGCGGAATACGTATAGCCATTGCCCGATAAAATATTCCAATCGGCAATCAAAGTGACGGTATCAAGGGAAGTTGCAGAAAAATAGATAGATAAGAGGGAGTCTTTAGCGAAGCAACGTGCACCGACAAAGATTGTCGTGGTAGGTAAAACAATTGAGGAAAGCTGATTGCAAAAAGCAAAGGCCCCCTCATAAAGGGTTACAGAAGGCTGGGTGGTGAATCCACTTTCAATGGTTGTTTCGGGAACGTTAAGCGAGGCCAAGGAAGTACAATTTCCAAAGCAGTATTTCCCAAACGATGTAATATAACTTTCAATCGTTATCGTAGCAAGTTTAGAGCAATTGAAAAAGGCATAATTTCCTATCCCGTGGGCACTAGCTGGAAGCCTAATAGAGACGAGGGAAGAGCAATTCATAAAACACGCCTTCCCAATTGCTGTTAACCCATTGGCAAAGTCAATTGAAGCCAAAGAAATACAGCCGTAGAAAGCATAATCACGAACGCCAATTATCTTGCCCAAAAAAGATACCATTTGGAGCGCGGAACAGCCATAGAAGGTATAGGCTTCGATATATCCGTAACTGGCTGGGCAAGTAAACGAAATGAGCGAAGAGCAGCCATAGAAAGCACCAACGCCAATGTTTTTAAGCGAGTTTGGCAAAGTGATAGATGTGATCTTAGAGCACCCATGAAAAGCACCATTTCCGATGGAAACCGTTCCATCTAAAACGGAAATAGAACCTGAAAGAGCATTAGGAACAAACTTCAAACTTGACCCATCTTTGGAATAAAGGGCACCCGAATCAGACATCCAAGATGGATTGGCCGTATCAACGGCGATGGACTCTAAATTAGAATTTCCAAAAAATGACGAAGGGGAAAAATCGATAAGTTGGGAAGAAATATTAATCGAAGAAAGACCTGCGCAATCATAGAAAGCGTTCCCAATCGCGGTTACGCTCGAAGGTACGACATAGGCTCCAACCAACCCACCCAAGTAGCTAACAATGACTGTTTTATCTTTCGAAAACAAGACGTTCCCTTCAACGGAGTAATACTGATTTTCACTGCTAAGAGTGAGCGTGGATAAGGAATCGCTGCCTTGAAATGCACCATCCTGAATAAAAGAAAGGGCAGCAGGTAAAGTTAAAGAAGAAAGTGAGCACTCGAACAAAGCCCCGTCTTGAATACGCGTTACCGTGGCCGGAATTTTCATAAGCGCCTTTAATTCCACCAGGAAAAGCGATTAGAGCATCTTTGTTTTTATCAAACAACACGCCGTCAGAAGACGAAAAGGAGCCATTTTCAGAACTGATCGAGATTGAAGACAGCAGAGTGCAACCTTCAAAAACATAATTGTCAAAATATGTCAAATTGGAGGGCAACACAATGGATTTTAAAGCAACACAATCCTGAAAAGCCCCGGCCCCAATTGTCGTAACTGAATCCGGTAAAGAAATCGAAGATAGCGAACTACAATCTTTAAAAGCACTTCCGCCTATATAACTAACCGACCCTTGGAAAACAACCTTGGTCAAAGAATGACATCCCCTAAAAACGCCTTCATTAATTGCAACAATGCTGGAGGGAATCGTAACGCTTTTGAGATTTGAGCGATCTGCGAAAAGAAAATTATTCAGCACGCTTATTGGTAAGCCGCCGACCGAGGAAGGAATAATAATGTTTTCGGAATCCCCCAAGTATCCATCCAAGCAGTATCTCCCGTAGGCGTCATGAGAGGTCCAATAAAGGGCTTCTTCCCCCGTGAAAGGAGTGCTTGAAACCCCGGCACTAGTAGAAGAAGAGGCGGCTTCTTCAGATAATGAAGACTCGATGTCGCCAGAACAGCCCAATAAGAAAAGGGGCGAAAGACCTAAAACAAAATAGAAAAACATCCTCTTAGATTTCATCTAAGTAATCATAATGCCTTTCTGTGATTCGCAAAAGAGGGATTAAGGTATAAATTAAGGCCAAAGATGCAAGGTTCAGTAAAGGAAGTGAAGAAATTTCAGTTTGGGTTTCGAGGAAAGCCAAACAATCAAAGCAGAAAGAGCAAAAGTAAGCGATCCTACAATTAAAAATGGGATAAGACCTCTGCAAGAAGGAATGACGACAATTTTAATTAGCTGATTGTATAGAATGAACAAACCCGAATGTAACACGTAGACCAAGATTGACATTTTTCTCATCCAAACATAAACGGCTTTGCCTGGCATGTTGAAAGAGAAACACACCGCCATTGCTTCAAACGCAAAAAAAGGAAGAGTAAAAGCAGTAGCCGAAAATGCACCCCATAAGAAATAAAGAAGGCAAAATTCAACCGAATAGGCAATAACTGAAATTAAGAAAAATAAAATAGCTGGAAGTTTATGAAAGCTGTGATTTGCTTTGGCAAGCAGCAAGCCTAGCACAACATAAAGAAGGCCGCGGCCCAAAGAATTAGCAAAGGCTTGAAAATACCAAAGATTGGCAAAGGCCAAATTATTAGAATACCTGAAAACGAGAGAATACGGGCCCAGTAAAAGGCAAGCAACATAAAGAATAATGGAAATTGCTAGTGCAATCCATTTGTTGAGACGAATCAAAGAAAATAAGGCAAGAACCAAATCACAAATAATGAGGGCCCACAAAAACCAAAGTTGACCATAACTACCCCCAACAAAAAAAGCGCGAACAAAGAGCAAAAGATTAGAAACTATATCCATCTTTTTCGTTATCCACTGGGCAAGCAAAATCATTAAATAGAAAAGGGACCAAATGGAATAAAGAATCGCATGTCTAAGGGCTGTTTTAAGATAGCACTTCGATTGCTCCTTGGGAGTAGACAATTTTTCGGCTTTCCTTGCCGATAAAAAACCAGAAGAGATGAAGAAGAAAGCAACACCGAGTTGAGACAGGATAGACAGCGGGGGCGTCATCCATGAAAAACTTTCCGATTCCAGCACTAAATGGGCGGCCATAATCCCAATAGCAAAAATAAATAATGACTATCGTGCATGGTGTTGGTGATTTTCGAGCCTGTTTTGGCTTCGGCGTATAATGGCCTTGCCAGATCGGATTCGCATCCAAGATAGATTTCACGTGGCCGGCGCCTCTTGGGTCCGGTCTGGCGACCAAACACCTCGGCGGCGGCCACCTGAAATCCAGAGGAGAAACGCATGCCAGACCGGAGATCCTTCCACACCAGGAGGTGCGGCGTTTTCGCCGAGCCGAAGAACAAGAGGGAGGCGTTGATCAAAGCCGAGAACGACGGCGAATACGCGAGGTTCCACGAGAGCCCCGCCCAAGACGATGCCCTGATCGCGGAGGCGAGGCCGGACCCCGCCTGCCCGAAATGCGGGAGATCGGGCGAAGCGATCCGATGGGGCAAGGCCAAAAGCGGCCTCCCGAGATACCTATGCAAGCGGTGCGGAAGGACGTTCACCCCCGCGAGCGGAGGCCTGATCGACCGGAGGAAGCTGCCTCTACGGACCATGGTCAAATTCATGGTGAACATATTGACCGGGACCTCCGTCAGCGAGGCGTCGAAGGCGGCCAAGATATCGATGACGACTGCCCTTTACTGGATGGGCAAGATCTTCGCTGCCCTTGCCTCGTGGCAGGATTCGATCGTTCTCTCGGGCGGCGTCTACGTCGACGAGAAGTACTTCACCGTCGCCCATTCCGAAATTGAGCTCAGGCCGGACGGGAAAAGATACCGCGGCCTCTCGAGGAACCAATGGTGCGTGGCCGTGGCTTTGGGCCCCGAAAAGAAGGCCATTGCGATGGTCGAGGGGAAGGGGAAATCGAGCTCGGCGAAGGTGCTCGGCGCGTTCAGAAGCCACATCAAGCCGGGGTCGACCCTGATCCATGATCTGGACTTCTCGCATTACGAGCTGATTGCGAGGCTGAAGCTGGCGGACAAGGGCGAGAAGGCGATCTACAAATTCAATTGCCAGAGCGGCCTGGAGCCGATCAACAGGTATTGCTCGAACATGGAGGATTTCGTCCGGTTGCACAGGGGCATGAACAAGCATCGCCTCCAGGACTGGATGAACCTCTTCGCGTTCAAGTTCGGGTGCCCGGGGAATGCCCTCCAGAAGGCGGAAAAACTGCTCGAGCTTCTGCTTAAAAGCAAAGAAATCGTCAGATATCGCGACTAGATGGGCGTTTCTCACCAACACCGTGCACGATAGTCATTAAAAA
>Ga0183095_10474_pt1 | contig 123284 bp, 106 predicted proteins | sample BioMet4_FD_130346 | JGI IMG/M metagenome (GOLD analysis project Ga0183095, IMG submission 130346) | Microbial communities from bioreactor (seeded with sewage sludge) at LBNL, California, USA - Biofuel metagenome 4 (v2) (version 3) | ecosystem: Engineered > Bioreactor > Anaerobic > Unclassified ...
CGTCAACAGCCTTGACCTTCTGTCCTGTTTTAATGTAGAGCCTAACAAGTTCTCCATGTATTTTTTCATTGTAAGGTTCTTTTTCTCCCAGTAACTCATAACATTCAAGAGCTTTTTCGTAGGAATCCTCTGTCTGATTCTCAAGAAATATCTTCGCCCTTTTCCTGAGCCCATTTATAAACAAATCATGATAAATTTTTCTTTTCGGGAACAGCCAACAGCAGAAAGATTCCATATCCTCTGCTTCTGGCAGATCCATGAATAATCCACCAACTTTTATGATCTCGCTCATAGATGCTTTGTCCATGGAAGAGAGAATATCTATGTCCCTTGTTATATCAAATGATGGGTTTATTGATACCAATTCTCTATCGTTCATCTGCACCGGAATTACCGTTCTTACATAGCTCAGTGCATTGCTCAGGTTGCGTCTACCCTTTTCTATTTCTTTATCCGGCCAGAGGTATTCGCACAATTTATCCCTGCGTATATTTTTAGCCTCAATAAGCATAAATGTTAGAAGTTTAGCCTTTTGAAAAGGGAAAATAACCTTAGCGCCGTCAACAAAAAGCTCAGGCATCCCCAACAGATATGCCTTATAATCCATGAGCATTGCCTCTCTTTCTGTAAGTCAATACTCAAAGATTATAGCAGAGGTAAATATTATGTCTCAAATTTAATTCAATTTTTAGTCTGATTATACCTCTTTCTCTCTATTGACATAAAAGGGACAGTTATTTTTTAGACACTCAAGGTTAAACTTACTAAAAGTACATTCCACTTTTTCTTCGCTACTGAGATTAACCCCCGTCATCTCAAAAATATATCCGGCGCCCTCCTGCAATGCAATTAAAGTATTGCGTTTGCAGCACCTGGGCCCTCCTATTTCTGCCATTTTTTTCATAGTAAGTGCAGTTATTCCGTTGCACAAACCCCATGTCTCCTTTGAAACAGGTGTAGTTTCAGTATAAACACTCATGAAGATTCCTGCTCCAATGGCAGCACCGCATGCACCGTAGAAACCACAGAAACCAGGAAGAATATTTTTCGATCTATTCTCAATTTCTGCAATTTTTTCTATATATACATTCTTGTCTGTTTTCTTAATGCGGCAAATAGACGTCATTAGAACAGCGGGCACCAGATAATGATGCACAAAGTTATGCATTGGGATATTCGTATCTTCCATAATCGATAAAGCCATGCGGCATGGGGATATTTCTCCGCACATTTCTATAAAATCCATACATTTCTTCGTAACAGTATCAAAACTCCTATCATTCATTGCTGCACCCTCCATTTTATCTATAACACCTCTTTGACTATCACCCAAATCTTACTTCAAGCATTTTGAGCCCCTTAGATTCAAACATCCCTGGTATTTCCCTGCGCGCTTTCTTTTTCCGTATGAAGATAGCAAGGTTTCTCGGCATTTCAAAACTTTCATCGGCATCAGAATAAACAGGGCGCGAATTCCCAACTATGTCAAAAATTTTCCATTTCCCATCAATATCTGTAAAATACCCCTTAGATCTGATAATATCGTCAGGAAGATTCTGGAGTATCTCTTTAAAAAAAATCGGATCACCTTCCCAGAAAATGCTGAGCGAAGCAAGTTTGTCTGGAGGGGCAAGATGTGCGGTCAGGTCTTTAAGGGTATTTTCTATGAATGCTTCCCATTCGTCCAAACATGGCAAAGATGGCGCTTTTTCAGGAATCTGCATGCAATATGCAAATTTATTCCAAGGAACTTTAGAGTATATAGCACGAGTTATTATTGCTGAAGAGTTAAGCTCCCTTACATGTTTTTCTATGGAGTCAAGTGTATTTGGTGGGACTAAATCAATTTTATTCATTATTATATATGAAGCGGCTTCTATCTGTTTTGTCACTGCACAAAACAGATCTGCCCAATCCTCAAAATGCTGGGCATCAATAACACATATATTGCCACATAGTCTATAAAAATTATGAAGCATTCCATGCTTAAGATCAAGTTCCATATCTGTTGTATCAGCGACACCGCTTGCCTCTATCAATAGTATAGACGGTTTATAGTCGTGAAATATCGTGTAAAGTCCACGGAGAAAATCTCCTTTAGCACATGCACAGAATATTGATCCTCGGCTGATTTCAATTATCTCAAGGCCGTTTTTACGAACAACATCTCCATCTACACCTGCTTTGCCAAATTCATTCATTAGGACTGCTACTTTTTTGCCATCTGGTACTGTTTCAAGAAGATATTTAAGCAAAGTGGTTTTCCCGCTACCTAGAAACCCAGATATCAGAAAGACTTCACATTTATTTTGTTCCATTCTTTTTTCCCCTTTTTTATTTATTATCAATACAATAAATTTATAAACAACAACAGTAATATAAAATTAATGTTGTGTAATATAAAAAATAATATATTATTTACAACTGTTATCATTGGTACTAACAAATATGATGTTTTTATAGGCAATATTTGACCTTATGAGCGTTATCCTTCTCCTGCTCAAACTTATTATTACACATTACTACAATGTGTTATCATAAAATTCAGTGAGATCTTTTACGGCATCCGTAACTGCAAATACAAGGGAATCTATGCGTTTTCTGTAATCAATAAGTGTATCTTTCCAGAAAATAAGACAGATTTTGCCTTCTTCTGTAATTTTATATATACGCTTCGGCTGGATTAAATTTTCGGTATCAATTTCAGATGTAAGTAGCCTGGATTCCTCCATTTTCTTCAAGGTTCGATATAATCCAGTAGGATCAAGGCTGCTGTAATCCATGACTTCATTCTTATAAAGTCTCTTTAAAATTGAAAAGCCATGGAGGTCCTCTTTTACAAGTAACATCAATATAGACGGCTGTAAAAATCTTTCTAAAAATGACCCCCTGCATGCGCACTTATCCATTATATTAGATCACCTCTGATATTCGATATTGTCTAATATAATATTACATAAATAATAATATATCAATGCATGCACTGTAAATACAAAAATAAATGTACAAAACAAATATTTTTAAATTAACAATTATAAGGATTAAGCAAGTAGTGTTAGCAATCCTGAGTAACTAAGAATGATTAAGGTACTAACAAAGAGATCCCAATAGACGAATTTCTATTTCGATATTTTCAATAATACTGATTCATACTGTAAAACATAATTATAGGTTTCATAGAATATATGAAGATTCTTCATGTTTAAATCAATATTTGTTTTAAAAACTATGTAAATTGGGGAATTAGTAAAGAAATAGGTACTTAAACTTAGTTACAGACTAGTTTTTAGTAACAATTTTTAAGTATTTGTACATATTGACTGATAAACTATTTAAATTATATATTATTATTAATATTAAACTTAAAATAACTTAATACGGGAGTGTGATATTAATGTGGTGGGGAACAGCCGGAAACGGATACGGCATGCCATATGGGATGTTTATGATGCCGCTGTTTTTTCTGATAATAATAGCTGTGCTGTTTTATTCCTTCAACCGCAGGAATAATTCATCATATGAAGACCGCAGATTCAGTGATGGGAAAGACGAAATTTTAAGGAAATTACAGGAATTGAAAGAGGAAGTCCGCGAATTAAAGAAGGAAAAAGAAAAAGCATAGGACCGGATACGTTTATTTTCACATTAATTGAGACTGCAGCTCAGAGTTGTCTACATAAAAATAAATAATATAGAACCATTGTCATCCCCTATTGCAGGCTTAACTATCGGTTGAGCGTATTTCTAAGTGGGACGGCACTTTAAATAATGTAGCACGGCTATTATTTTTTGATACAATAAAAAATCAATCCAGATTCGTAACTTTAAACTCAGTGTTTGGAGAGCTTACAGTAACATACGAAGGACGATTGTAAGAAGAGTCTATTAAATTTTTTTACGCATAAATTGCAATACATGGCAGCCGGCATTGTCTGCCCTTAGTTTGTGACTTGCTTTGAGTTATTAATTAATAAAGGCTGAAGGAGAAGTATTCTGATATCCCCATCAGCCTATCCTTTATTATAGAAGGTCTCTATTTACAGAGATTTTTTCATAGACTCTGAAAACTGTATTTAAGCTTGCGCTAACGTCAGCGCTGAAACAAAGGCCGGAATAGTCATAAAATTAGTTTCAAACTGAATAAGCACGCTGTCTGCCAGAGACTGAAGCAGATGTGAGCTTATACTTCTCTAGACTGGTTTCAAACTCTTTATCAACCGCATTACGCAGCTCATAGTCTGTAAAAAGGTCATATGCGGTCATTGCCATACCCTTCGCTCCAAGTATCACCGCCTCGTCGCCCCTTGGTGAAGCCGCCGCACTTACAAACTCCATCGTATGAGTACCGAAGTTACTTTCAGGATCTGTGATTCTCAGATATTCGTGAATGGTCGGCACTACGTGGGAGACATTGCCTATATCAGATGATCCCATACGTTCGTCAGGTTCAGGCAGGTTCATAGTAACTCCAAGGGTTTTCATGTTTTCTGCAAATTTAAAGCCCATGGTGGTATTTTGAATAGTGTCCTCAAATATCTGACTATGACGTATTTTAAGCTTTGCCCCGACAGATTCTCCGGCTGCCGCTGCCAAATTTTCTATATCCTTGATTACCGTCATCAGTTCTTCCACATGCTTTGTCCTGACCAAAAGCTTTCCGCAGGCATAAGGCGTGATTACATTAGACGCCTTTCCGCCTTCGCATATTATGCCGTTTATTCTGGGCACCCATTTTGTCGGCCATGACTGTCTGTGCACATCGACCATGTTAAACAGCGTTATCATGGCGCTTAGAGCGTTTATTCCGGCGCTCGGCAGAGAAGAGTGCGCCTCTTTGCCTATGTATTCTACAGTAATCTCTGAACATGCCACATGGCCTCTGTTAATGAGGTTTTTATTTCCGGGATGAACTTCAAGGACATAGTCAACATCATTGAACGCACCAGCTTTAAGCAGCTTTAGTTTTCCACCGGTACCCTCTTCGTCCGGACAGCCAATTACCCGCACTTCGCCGTCAGTTCCACTTATGACTTCAGAAATACCCAAAGCCGCGCCCACAGCGCATGTAGCAATTATGTTATGTCCGCAACCGTGTCCAAGACCTGCCAGCGCATCATATTCAGCAATAAAAGCCACGACCGGCCCTTTTCTATTTGAAGACAGGCGCGCTCTGAAAGCGGTTTTCTCATTGCAGAACTCGCGTGTTACTTCAAAACACTTAGCCGATAGGAAATCACATATCCTTCGGGATGCCCGAAATTCCTGACCTGAAAGTTCAGGATCATCATGAATTTCGTGGCTCAGTGTTATAAGTTCACTTTTATATTTTTCTATAGCGTCGCATATTACAGTTTTTAATTCCGGCATTTGCAACCTCCGATATGATAGCCCTTTAAGAGGGCTGTAGCAGTACAAACACCTGCAACAGCCCTTATATTTGGTCATGCAGCAGTATGGCTGCTGTTATTTTCTTGGCGCCACAGTCGCATTCTGATATTCATGCGAACCTATGGGACTTAACTTCAAGCCTTCCAAAGATTTCTGCGCGCCGATTATCTTCTTTTCACCCCAGAGCGGAATTACCGGCACATCCGTTATGAAGAAGCTGTTGACCTTCTTGCGCAACTCGTCTCTTTTCTGTCCCTCGGGCGTTACAGTGTAGGCGTCATAGGCCTTGTCGTATTTCGGGTTATTGTAATAACACCAGTTGCTGCTGGATGTGGAGTAAAGCACGCGCTTATAGACGAGGTCAGCATGTCCTGCGACAAGGTTGAAGAAATCCATGATAATATCAAAATCCTGATGTGCTTTCAGCATTGAGTTTGTGGTATTCGGATCCTGCACTGTAAGCTTAACCTGGATACCGACCTTGGCAAGTTGGCTCTGAATTACCTGTGCTGCCTCAGTACTTGTCTGTGCGCCGTCCGTTATCAGCCTGATATTGCATCCCTTTGCGTAACCAGCCTCTGCAAGCAGCTTTTTAGCCTGTTCAGGGTCGTAGGAACCCAGGGGCTGCTCTTCATACTCTTTAGCCTCTGGGGGAATCATCGAGTTTGCAACTCTTCCGTAACCGTGCAGTAACTGATCGACTATAACGCTCTTATCAATGGCAGCTGCTATGGCCTTGCGAACCTTGACGTTGCCGACAGGCCCCTTTGATTCGCAGTTCATATTAAGCATTATAACTTTCATAGTATTGCAGGTCAGCACTTTTAGATCTTTATTATCCTGAATACGCTTGATGTTGCTCGGAGCAATTTCGTATGCAGCATCAACGTCGCCGGTCTCAAGAAGTATAGCCCGCTGGGCCGTCTCCGGAACTATCTTAAGGGTAATAAACTTTGTTTTTGCCTTTCCGTTCCAGCAGTCATCGAATCTCTCAATGGTGTAGTAATCACCCTCTTTTGCTTCTTTAAACTTGTACGGCCCTGTACCTACCGGGTGTTTACCAAAACCGTCTGGATCGCTTTCAACAACTTTTTTGGGAACTATACCTGCGTATGGAACAGCCAGTAAATTTACAAATGCCGGGTTTGGAAATTTAAGATGAACTTTCACTGTATTGTCGTTGATAATTTCGGTACGTTCGTATGAGTTGCCGAAAAGCGAGCCCTTTTCGTTTATCCTGTTAAGTGAGAAGGCAACGTCATCGGGCGTCATTGTTGAACCGTCGTGGAATTTTACACCCGACCTGATTTTGAGTTCCAGTGTTTTATCATCCAGCCACTTATACTCAGTGGCAAGACACGGAATAACCTTCATGTTCTCGTCGAAGGCAAAAAGGGAATCAAACATATTATTTGTTAGTGCACACGCACGTTCCTGGATACCCTGATTGATGTCCATGGTTGTAATGTCGCTGCCCTGACAATAAATAATTTCGTCTTTCAGCCCACCACCGGTATTACTGACCTCTTCCTTCTTGCCCTGTGAAAGCGCAAGGTAAACAATAAATACAATAACTACTGCGACAGCAACTATTATCCCGGTTCGCTTTTTCATAATTTAACCTCTCTTTATATTGAATTTAAAGGAAAATACCTACATAAATTTTTTGCATGATACAAAGTGTCCGTGCTCGACTTCAACCACACTTAGATCACAGGCGAAACACTCGTCTTTTGCTTCGGGACAGCGTTTTGCAAACCGGCAACCGTTTCCAACGTTGATGGGGGAACACAGTTCACCCTTTAGAATTACTTCCTTTTGGCGTATGTCCGGATCAGGAATAGGGATTGCAGAAAGCAGAGCTCTCGTATACGGGTGTGAAGGATTCCTGAAAATAGACTCGGAACTTCCTCTTTCAACAAATTGCCCCAGATACATGACTACAATATTATCCGAAATGTGCTTCACTACGGACAGGTCGTGTGTTATGAACAGGTATGTAAGGCCAAGGTCCGCCTGCAAATCCTGCATCAAATTCAATATTTGAGCCTGGATCGATACATCCAGTGCAGATACTGGCTCGTCGCACACGATAAATTTAGGATTGAGTGCCAGAGCTCTGGCTATGCCTATTCTCTGACGGCGGCCACCGTCAAGCTCATGCGGATATGAGTTGACAAATCTCTTGGCCAGCCCGACAAGGTCCATCAATTCATCTACCCTGGTGTTAATTGAGGCGGTGTCATGTTTGCTGTACAGACCTTGCAGCAAAAGCGGAGCCTGTATCGCCTGAGCCACGGTCATCCTTGGGTTAAGCGAAGAGTATGGGTCCTGAAAAATTATCTGCATTTTAGTACGAAGCATTTTCAGTTCCGGTCTGCTGCATTTTAGGACATCGCTGCCTTCAAAATATATCTCTCCGGAGGTGGGTTTTATAAGCTGCAGGATGCAACGTCCAAGCGTGGATTTTCCGCATCCGGATTCGCCGACAACACCCAGTGTTTCACCCTTGTTAATATCGAAAGTCAAATCATCGACAGCGTGCAGAGGACCATAGGGTGTATCAAAATATTTTTTTAAATTTACTATCTTTAGAAGGATTTCTTTATTTGCCATAATAGCAGCCTCCTTTTTCAGGATAACGTGCTGCAGAGCGGCTTCCAGCAGCGAACTTTGTGATCTGTGCCAACTGACTGGACTGCCGGCGGCTGATTATGAATACAGATATCATCGCAATAAATGCATCTTTCAGAAAACGCGCAGCCCTCGTGCCTAATAGTCGGATCCGGCATAAGACCGTCGATAGGCTTCAGGCGTTTGCAGTCCGCATATATGCTAGGGATTGCTTCCAAAAGCCCCTTTGTGTACGGATGCGCTGTATTTTTAAAAATATCGTGGACGTTGCCGACCTCTACTATTTCACCGGCGTAAATGATTGCAACTTTCTCACACATCTGTGCAACTATGCCGAGATCATGCGTAATGAGGATAGTTGCAGTATTGAATTTTTCTTTTAGCCCTCTCATCATAGCAAGCACCTGTGCCTGTATGGTTACATCAAGAGCAGTAGTCGGTTCATCCGCCAAAAGGATTTGTGGGTTGCATGCAAGCGCCATGGCTATTACCACACGCTGTTTCATACCGCCCGAGAACTGATGGGGGTAATCACGGGCTCTGTTTTTTGTAATTCCTACTGTTTCCAGCATTTCGAGCGACTTACTCCAAGCTTCGTCTTCCGATATATTATTGTGCGCCAATATGGCTTCCTTGATCTGTTCCCCGACGGTAAGTACAGGATTTAGTGCTGACATGGGATCCTGAAAAATCATGGATATTTTGTTACCTCGAATAGCGCGGATTTCCTCGTCATCCATATCTGTGATATTTTCTCCTGAAAAAATAATATCCCCGTACTCAATTTTTGCGGGAGGAACAGGAAGAAGGCGCATTATACTTTTCGCAAGCGTTGTCTTCCCTGCCCCGGTTTCGCCTACAAGACCAAGTGTCTCTCCGTCTTCAAGCTCAAGGTCAATGTTGTTAAGGGCATATACTGTGCCATCTTCGGTGTGATAAGCTACGCTAAGTTCTTTTATATCAAGTATGTTGCTCATACGATAAATTCACTTCCTACTTTTTCAGTTTGGGATCCATTGCATCCCTCAGCCCGTCTCCAAGCATATTGAAAGCGACGACAGATATAACAAGAAACATACCGGGAAATACTGAAATATGCCATGCGTCCCTCATATATGTTTTTGCTGTTGTAAGGATTGCCCCCCACTCAGGACTTGGAGGCTGAACTCCAAGACCCAAATATGAAAGTCCGGCTACCAGGAGGATTGAATTTCCGATACCCAATGTAAATTGAACAAGGTTTGGAGAAAATGCGTTTGGGAATATATACTTGACTAATATCTCCATGTCGTTGGCTCCAATTGCCCTGGCTGCTTCGATAAATTCGTTGTCCTTTACGGTCATGACTGAAGCACGTGCTATACGTGAGAACCTCGCAATATTTGCAACTGACATTGCTATCAGCAAATTAACCGTGCTTGTACCAAGTGCTGCGATTATTGCCATAGCCAGCAGCATAGAAGGCACTGCAAGAATTACGTCCATTAACCTCATGATGACGTTGTCTGTACGGCCGCCATAATAACCAGCTACCATACCTATAGGCATACCTATAAACATAGCCAGCAGAATGGCCCCTATGCCGATGAATAAAGAATACTTGGTCCCCCAAAGGATACGCATAAAAAGATCTCTTCCAAACTCGTCACACCCGAAAATATGGCTTGCACTCGGGGGAGCCAAACGCAAAACAAGATTCTGGTTAATGACGTAATTGTTATATATGTAGTCATTAGTTACAAAATCGATGATTATTGTGAAAAAGGCAACGGCAAAGAGTACAATGATTATTACAAGTCCTATAACTGCCATTTTGTTCTTCTTAAATTGGCTGGCAGCTTGTTCTAACGGGGACCTTACCCTATTAAGCCGCTCCTTTCCAATTTTTCTGGAAAACATATTTATCATCGCATCAGCCCTTCTTCCAGGCGCTTTGATACTGAGACTTGATTCTTGGATCAAGAACAGCGTAAATCAAATCCACCAGAAGATTTACAAGTGTAAACAATATTGCTAATACAACTATGCTGCCTAGGACTGCCGGCGTATCTTTGTACGTGATGGATTCGACAACGAACCGTCCTACACCGGGCCAGGAGAAGATAGATTCTGTCAGCACAGAACCTCCCAGAAGCACACCGAAATTCAGCCCTATTACCGTAACTATCGGGATCAGTGCGTTCTGCATCATGTGGCGCCATATGACCACATTTTCACTAAGACCTTTTGCCCGTGCGGTATCGATATAATCCTGCCTTTTTACATCCAGAACCGAGGCCCTTGCAGTCCTTGCTATAAGCGCGGCATACCCGCAACCGAGTGTAAGCATTGGAAGGATAAGACTGACAAAAAAGTCCGAAGCACCGCGTCCCATACCGGAGGCAGGGAACCAACCCAAATTTACTGAGAACACGATGACAAGGATCAGTGCAAGCCAGAAAGTTGGCACAGCAGTGACAAAAAGTGTGGCAAACATAATAATGTCGTCCAGCAAAGAATATTGTTTAATCGCGGAAATTACTCCGACAGGAATACCAACTATTACCGCAAAAAGAATGCCGGATACGGCAAGATAGACTGTATTGCAAAGCCTGTCGGCAATAAGGGATGTAACAGGCATAGAATTTCTATAAGAGATACCAAGGTCGCCTCTCAGCAGGTTAAAAAAGAATCTGCCGTACTGAACAATGAATGGATCGTTCACACCAAGCTTTATCCGAAGCGCTTCCAATGCTTCATGCGTGGCGTTGCTGCCTAAAATTATTTCTGCTGGGTCGCCTGGAGCGAAATACATTATTGTGAAAACAAGAAACGTTGCTCCTATCAGCACAGGAATAGCCATTAAAATACGTTTCAGTATATATTTATACAAGATAAAATACCTCCTGTCCTGCAATTTAGCTAGTCACTGCAGTTATTTCACCGGGCAGCGAAAATACTACATAAAGTTTTTCAGGAAATTTATTGTATTTCCGCCAATAACCTTGGCAATATCCTCATCGGAATAATTGTGCGCAATCAGCCACCTGGGTATATTCCACCAGACTTCCGTAGGATTCTCACAGCCTTTTACGTACGGACTTAGGACAAATTTTTCATCATTGTTGTCGTCGCAGTAGGCATCAGCATTTTGAGCATGCAGTCCAACGTGGTCGCCATACATGGTATCCGGACCGAACGTGATGCTGTCTATTCCGACAAGTCCTTTGACATATTCAAAATGTTCCATTACTGCTTCTATATCATGTTCAGGATGGGAATGTGACATAGTTGTGTGCGGGGCAGCCTCAATCCCAAAAAGGCCGCCCCTGCGTGCGCAGGCTTTTATCACATCATCAGGCTTCATCCTTTTGGTTCCCCATATGCTGCGGGCTCCGGCATGCCCTATGACAACAGGAAATTTGCTTTCTTTTATTACATCCATAGTTGTAAGGTCGCCGGCGTGGGAAAGGTCTATCGGCATTCCTACCTCATTCATTCTTCTGACGGCTTTTTCTCCCAGTTTAGTCAATCCCCCGTCGTGCAGCTCTCCCAAACCGCCACCCAGAGAATTTGAATCACTGAAAACAAGACCCATCATTCTGACGCCTAACCCGTACAGGACTTCGAGCTTATCAAGCTCGTCCCCAATACAGGAAGCATGTTCCAGCATGGGGAACCAAGCTGTCTGCCCATTTTTTTTCGCGCGTAATATGTCTTCAACAGAGGCTCCTGGAATTAGCGTGCCAGAATGATACGCATCGCATTTCCTCATTCCGAGTTCGCATACCGTATCTTCCCATGAGGTGTTTTTTAAGACCTGATTGCCTATTACGGCATCAAGCGGTGATTGTGCTATCCCTTCATAGCCCGTTGAGATTCTGCCAGTAGCATAATAATCAGGTATTTCATCTGCAGCTTCGGGCAATATCCGTAAATGATCATGCAGCGAAACCACAGGATTGCAGTTAATGATTGCATTCAAGCGGTCTTCCTGTGATGGATTGAGAGGAACCAGATAAGGATTTACACGATCAATCTGTTTAGATAATTTTACTTTTCTGTATTTGCCATCTTTTAAATAGCTAAAAGAAGTATATCCACTGTAACTTAATTTTAATGCACTTGTCACAACAACTCACCTCTATTGTTCTTTTTTAATAAGCTGGTATTTCAGTTAGCGACTATACAAATAAATATTCATTTTACAATGACATGTATCAGGCGTAAGCCGCTAAAAAATAAGCAGTTTGATCCGCCGATCTTCTGCAGAAAAAATGTTCCACGTTAGAAATAACATCAGCGACAATTTATTTTTCACATTCATGCCAATATAGGAATAACTTTAAGTCACGTCAAGTTACTTAATTTTATGATAAAATTAAGTAAACCTTATGCATTGATTGCGAGGACTCTACACATGAATACCAGGGAAGAAGAATATGTACTTGCAATATGGAATTGCAGAAGCATAAAAGCAGCAGCTGATGAATTGCTTATATCTCCACCCGGCCTTAGTATGTTTCTAAGCGGCCTGGAAAAAAGGCTTGGCGTAAAGCTTTTTCACAGATTAGGCAAACATCTATCCCCTACCGATATCGGAATGGAATATATCTTCAACGCCAAACGCATAACTGAGCTCAAACATGACTTTGAGGCCCATCTCAGCGACTATAAAAACGACGTAACCGGAACCATCTCTGTTGGACTGCACCCTCGCCGCACAAAATATATGATCCCTCACGCAGTTAAAATACTTACGGAGAAATACCCAAAGGTAAGAGTCAGAATATTCGAGGGCAAAAGTCAGGAGCTATTCGACAAGGTTCTTTCAGGTGAATTGGATTTTTCCATTACAAACAGGGAATACAGCAATGACGTGATAGAAAAACGGGAACTTTACAGGGATAGGTTGGTTGCAGTGCTATCCCCGCAGCACCAGCTTGCCGGAAGGGCAATTAATTTACCTGGTAAAAAACTTCCTTGGCTTGATCTGGCGCTATTTGCCAATGAGCGCTTTATTCTTCAGCACAAGGATCAGTCTGCACGGATATATACGGATGAGGCATTAAAATATGCCGGTATAACACCTACAAAAATATTAACCATCGAAAATCTTGAGACCGCCTCGCAAATGGCAGCTGAAGAGCTTGGAATAGCGTTCAATATATATAGTTTTACAAGAGGTTTTTCATATGACAGGCCGGTATCTTATTTTCTTGTAGGCAATGCTGATAAATATATTTATTACAATATCGTCAAGCGAAAGGACAGAATATTTCCGGTTTTTTTAAAATTTTTTATTGAAGCTTTAAGAAACAGTGTAAGCGCTGATAAAATTTAATATTTACTTAATAAATTATTTTAATATGTTGATTTATTGTTAAGAATAACATATTACTTATAAATATATTTATTAAGATAATATTATATGTTACTATTTATAGGCTATTACTACTTTCTAATGATTAAACAACCAATTAAATTGTTAAATTTTCTCTAAAATGCTGACACATACTATATGGTGTTGCTTTATAAAACATGAGTTCTGAATATACCAGTGCCATTATACGCATGAGAAAAGTTTACCCCTTAAACTCACTATAAATGCTTGATACTAAGTAAGCGTCAAAAATCCAGTACCTATGCGGAATAACATACAGAGAATAAACTTCCCCATGGACTTAACAAAGGGGGAGTTTTTATGTTTGAGACGTGCGGAAAACAGATATATGTTGTATGCGGGTCAACTGATATGCGCAAGGGCATAGACGCACTGTCAGCCATTGTGAATCTGCGGCTTATCTGTGACTCTTTTGAATCTGCCATGTTCATCTTCTGCAACCGTGACCGGAATAAGGTAAAAATCCTTGAGTGGGATCACGACGGTTTCTGGCTATATCAGAAACGTCTTGAAAAAGGGACTTTCCCATGGCCCAAAGAGGGAAAAGTGAAGAAGATGGTTCTGAGCGGGGAAGAGTTTTCCTGCCTGCTTGCGGGAACGAAACTCCGCCGTAGGCTTGCGATGGATGAGGTTTTTCACGGCATGACGGCATAACGTAATAATCGGAATTGCAAGTCCTTGATATGACTGGATTTATACTGTTTTTCCCTGTATCATGCCCCTATGGAAAATGTTATTCGTGAACTGGAAGAATTGAAGACAAAATATGAGGAATCCGAGACTGAGCGCCGTAAGCTTGAGGAGAAGAACTCGGAGCTTGCGAAGCTTGTTGCGTATTATGAAGAGTGTTTCGGTCTGAACAGGCACCGGGAGTTCGGCCAGTCGAGCGAAAAGGCAGATGCTGACTCGCAGCAGACCCTGCTTATTTTCGACGAGGCGGAGAATGAAGCAGATGTAAAAAAACCTGAGCCTGCTCTTGATGAGATAACTTATACCAGACACAGACGTACAGGCACGAAAGAGGACAATTTAGATTCACTTCCTGTAGATAAGGTACTTCACTCCATTCCTGAAGAGGAAAGGATATGTCCTGAATGCGGAGGCCCGATGCACGTCATGGGACACGAGACGAGGCGCGAGCTTACGATAATTCCGGCGCAGGTGAAGATAGTGGAGCATGAACGTGAAGTATACTCCTGCCGCAGCTGCGAACGTGAAAACATAAAAGTCCCAGTCATAAAAGCTCCGATGCCGGAACCTGCAATAAAAGGCAGCGCTGCTTCTGCAGCTGCCATTGCCCACATCATGGTGCAGAAATACATGAACGCTGTTCCGCTGTACCGTCAGGAGATGTCATTCCTTAATGACGGATTCTTCCTGAGCCGCCAGACCATGGCAAACTGGCTAATCCATGCATCCCTGGACTGGCTTGAGCCTTTGTACGGACAGATGAGGCAGAGTCTGCTGAAAGAAGAAATACTTCATGCTGACGAGACAGTGCTGCAGGTACTTAAGGAACCTGGCAGATCTTCACGCAGGGAATCATTTATGTGGCTCTACCGGACCGGAAGATATACAGAAAGGCCTGCAGTACTTTATGAATATCAGGAGACCAGGTCAAGTGCAAATCCGAGAAAATTTCTTGAAGATTTCAAAGGATACCTCCATACAGACGGCTATTCAGGTTACAGGATGCTGCAGAAAGACATACGCCTATGCGGATGCTGGGCGCATGCGAGAAGAAAATTCCACGAGGCTGTGCAGGCCGCCCCTCCTGAAGAAAAAATAAACAGCTTATCGCAGAAAGGACTTGAATTCTGCGGAAGACTATTTGCACTGGAACATGAATATGAACAGATGTCCCCGGAAGAACGCCATAAAAAGCGGATTGAACAAAGCAAACCGGTCTCCGATGCCTTCTTTGCATGGGCGTCATCCGCCTGTGTTCTGCCGAAATCCGCACTTGGCAAAGCCATACACTACGCGCTGGAACAGAGGCAATACCTTGAGACCTTCTATGCTGACGGAAGGATTGAAATATCCAACAACAGAGCGGAACGCAGCATAAAGCCATTTGTCATAGGCAGGAAGAACTGGCTCTTCTGCTGTACCCCTAAAGGGGCAAAAGCCAGTTCAATAATCTACTCTATAATTGAGACTGCAAAGGAAAACGGACTCAAACCATTTGAATATCTCAAATACATATTTGAGACCATGCCAAACATCCCTAAAGATAGCTGTAATATTCTGCTGCCATGGAGCAAAGACCTGCCGGACAGCTTACGCCTGGAACAAAACAACTTTGACACTGCACAGTAAGTTTCTGAGACCCAGTACCACTGTTTGTCTTTAGTGCGGGGGAAAATATCCCGGATCCCTGGAGGTTATACAGGTACGGGATTTTTGACGCTTACGGTCTTTCGGGACTGATAGCCTGAAATAGAGTTTAGTGCCTACCTGTAACATGTTACCTGGTGCTTTTGACAAAACAATCCCCATAGCTTTCTACCTCCTTTTTGTACTAGCTTCTTGTACAAAGGAAGCAAAACCTATGGGGATTGCAAAACTCTCAGTGAGGGACTGACATGTTAAAAAATGGTGCCGGAGACGAGAATTGAACTCGTACGGGTTGCCCCACACGCCCCTCAAACGTGCGTGTCTACCATTTCCACCACCCCGGCACTCAGGACTTTGAAATTATACGTAGCATTCAGGCATTCGTCAAGTCTTTATTTATAAAAAACTTGGATAAAATCCGTCTGTAACAGCAAAAAAGAGGTTTGCAGCCAAACCTCCTTTTGCCGTTTTTATAGAAAAATTAATTGAATTCGCGGCGTTCTTTGATACGTGCTGCTTTTCCGCTAAGTTTGCGCAGATAATACAGCTTTGCCCTGCGAACTCTTCCTTTACGGACGATTTCGATTTTATCGACGCTCGGGCAATGGACCGGGAATATTCTTTCCACTCCGATTCCGTTAGACATCTTGCGAACGATGAAATTCTCACGTATTCCGCCATGCTGGCGTCCGATTACGACTCCTTCAAAGACCTGGATACGTTCACGGTTTCCTTCCTTGACCTTGACGTGTACTTTTACGGTGTCGCCCGGGCGGAAGTCTGGAATAGTATCGGTTGTTTTTACAAATTTTTTCTCTACGAGAGCTATTCTGGGATCGATCATTAGATTTTCCCTCCTTATCTTGTAATATACATTTAGTTCATGTTTTAAACAGTTCTATCCTGACTAAAAACAGCTTCACAGGATCAGAAAAATTTTTTGCTGAATTAGGCGAATCCCCGCCGATGTTATCTCCAGCCGAAAAACCGGTCCAGGATTATACTTACAGCGCTTCGGACTGACAGATGGTTCCAGCTGTCACAGCCTCCGATGATTGGAGTCATTACTGCATCTGATAAGCCAAGTACCTCTTCATGCAGACCCCAGCCTGTTCCGAAAATAAATACAGGACGAAGGTCCTTTTGAAGAATATTACGCTTAAGCGTAAGCCAGTGAACAGCTCCATCATGATTTTTTGCAGTTGTGGCAATTTTGTAGGGCTCAGTTTTCTCTTTTTCTTTTACCCACGAGAGCGCGTTATGTACGGATGAAAATATTTTCACCGTGCTGAATGCTTCGCTCCTGTCAGGGTTGAATGATGATCCCCAGCCATCTGTCCAGTGACCTATTATTCTTTTTGCCATTTCCCTTTGCTGTGCAATAGGAGTTACAAGCATATATTTTTTTATGCCGTAAGTTCTGCATGCCCTTGCTATGTCGTGCAAATCCATACCTGTAATTGCAGTTGAGGATTTTTCCCCGTGCTTGTCCAGAACAGGATAATGGACTTCCATTACATACGCGCCTCCGCTGAGCCAGGGTATTATGCCTGCCCGTCCCACTATATCAGGCCTTCTTTTGAAGGTCCTTTCCACAGACTGCCTTCTTCGCCATTTTTCAATCGCTTTGGCATCTCCGCTTAACAGAACTGACGGAACTTTTTCTTCCTGCCATTCTGCCGGGCGCGTATAGTGGGGGTTATCAAGCATTCCGCTGTAAAAAGAATCTTCTCTTACAGCTGCACTCTTTCCCACGACTCCAGGGATAAGCCGGGATACTGCATCTACTATTGCCATAGCCGGCATTTCTCCGCCGGTCAGTACGAAGTCACCCAATGATATCTCAAGATCTACGTACTTTTGAGTGAACCTTTCGTCCACCCCTTCATAATGCCCGCAGAGTATTACAAGGTGTTCTTTTCTCGAGAGATCCTCCACCAACTCCTGGTGAAGATTAACACCCTGAGGCGAAGGGTATACAACATAGGGTTTCTGCCCACATGAGTCAAGACTGTGAATTGCTTTTCCCAAAGGTTCAGGCATGAGTACCATTCCGCCGCTTCCATAGCAGTAATCATCTATCTGCCTGTAATCTCCGCTGGCAAAATCCCTGATGTCTATTACATTTACATCAAGTTTCCCTGCGGCAATACCACGGCCAAGGATGCTGGCGCTAAGGTAATTCTTCATGATATCCGGAAAGGCGGTAATAATAGATATGTGCATGTCAGTCCCAAAGTCCCTCCGGTATCGTAACTCTTAAAATTCCGGCTGCTATATCCACTTTATTTATGGCGTCTGCAAGAGCAGGGATAGGTTTAAGAACACCTTCCGGTGTTTTTATCAGATAGACATCATTACTGCCTGTAAAAATAACTTCATCAACGACACCAAGCTCACTGCCGGTGGAATTATCAACTGCTTTCAGGCCTATCATGTCATCTATCCAATATTCATCTTCAGGAAGCTCAATACGTTCTTTGTCCGGAACAGTTATTATGCTGCCCTTAAAAGATTCCGCTGTCTCCCTGTCATTTATCCCTTCTGCATTAAGAAAAAAGGTCACTTTGCCTTCATAAGGGACAAGCTTCCGTACCATAAGCGTTTGACCGGGCTTTCCGGGTTTACTGAGGACGATTTCCTTCATTTTTAAAAAGCGTTCAGGATAGTCTGTGAGCGGGAGAATCAGCATTGTACCGTTTACTCCGTGGGCCCCGGCTATTTTCCCGATAATAGTCCTCTTTCCCGGTTCTGCCTCAGTCTTCTTCGACATCGACATCGACTTTTTCGCCGGATTTTATTGAAGCAGCCTTTGCTACGTGGCGGATAGCATTGATTGTAGAGCCCTTTTTCCCTATCACGCGGCCGACATCATCGTTTGCGACCTTGATTGTAATCAGTATCGCACCCGAATCACTCCGGTCTTCCGAGACCTTTACTTCCTCCGGCTTTGTCACAAGCCTGCGGACTATCAGATCTACAAGGTCAACATAATCAGGCATTATAATATTCTCCCGCCGTTATTCTGCTGCCGGAGCTTCTATTACCCCGGCTTTTTTGAGCAGTATTTTGGCTGTATCCGAAGGGGAAGCCCCGTTCTTGAGCCAGAACGCTGCACGTTCTACGTTTACTTTTACTTCTGCCGGATCTGTGAGGGGATTATATGTTCCCAAGATCTCTATGAAGCGCCCGTCTCTCGGAGAATGGGAATCGGCCACTACTAGACGGTAAAAGGGAGCCTTCTTTTTCCCGTGACGGGAAAGGCGAATTCGAACTGCCATCTGTGCAAACACCTCCTGTTTTCGGGATCCTTCTGTAATTTGATTTTTCGATTTTTGCTGCATAACTTTTTGTTTAACGAGCAATATGGTAATTTTGTTTTTAATTAATCAAATTACAGAAGGATCCCTCTGGTTTAATAGAAATGATCGGTACAAAATTAAAAAATATTTATCTGAAAAAGCCTCGTTTCTTACCTGCGAAGCTGTTCATTCCTCCCATTGTCTGAGGCATTTTGAAACCTTTGCCGCCTCCTGACATTTTGCCGAAACTCTTCATCATGGACTTCATCTGTTCATATTGTGCAAGTACCTGATTAACCATTTGTACTGTTGTGCCAGATCCGTCCGCTATCCTTTTACGGCGGCTCCCCTTTATTATGTCAGGGCTGCGCCGTTCTTTTATAGTCATAGAAAGTATTATCGCCTCAGTTTGCTTAAGGCGTCTTGGGTCTATGTCTGCATCTTTCAGTGCCTTGCTCCCGCCGGGGATAGGAAGCATTTCAAGTATTTTCTCTAAAGGGCCAAGCTTTTGTATTTGCTGAAGCTGCATGAGCATGTCTTCCATTGTGAAACGGTTTTTTTTGAGGCTGTCTGTGATGCGGCTTATATCAGCCTCAGTTGTTGCCGACTGGACTTTCTCCAGCAATCCTTCCATATCGCCCATTCCTATAATGCGCTGGGCCATACGGCGTGCATCAAAAATTTCGATATCTTCTGTTTTTTCTCCGCATCCGGCAAGTTTTATCGGAACACCTGTGCTTGCGCGTATGGCAAGAGAAGGGCCGCCCCTTGCATCGCCGTCGAGCTTTGTAAGTATGACCCCTGTCAGTCCAAGACGTTCATTAAAAGTTGCTGCTACATTGACCGCTTCCTGCCCCGTCATTGAGTCAACAACAAGCAGTATCTCGGTCGGCGGCATTGCCTTTTTCATGTTTTCGAGCTCAAGCATAAGCTCGTCATCCATTTGCAGGCGTCCGGCAGTGTCAAGGATTATCATGTCACAAAGATGATCCTCGGCAAATGATCTTGATTTTGATGCGACTTTTATAGGATCAGTTTCTCCGTTTTCAGGACCGAAAAATGCTATTCCGGCTTTTTCTGCAATAACGCGAAGCTGGTCAACGGCTGCTGGTCTGCGCAGGTCGCAGGCTACAACCAGCGGTTTGTGTCCTTTTGCCATTCTTTTTGCAACTTTGACGGCGGTGGTCGTTTTCCCGGATCCCTGGAGCCCAACCATCATATATATAGTAGGCGGTTTGGGCGATACAGCGAGCGGTACGGGCGCATCACCCATTATTTTTATAAGCTCTTCATAAACGATCGTGAATATGAGCTGGGCTGGAGTCACTGAACTGAGTACAGTCTGCCCTGTAGCCCTGCTTCTTATTGCTTCCGTAATGTCCTTTACTACTTTGTAGTTGACGTCAGCCTCCAGCAATGCACGGCGCACCTCACGGAGAGCTTCACTGATGTCCTCTTCCGTTAATTTGCCTTTGCCTCTTAATTTGGCAAAAATGTTTTCAAATTTGTCTTTCAATGTGTCAAACATTAATGTTCTCCCTGGGCTGCAAGCATATTTTTGAAAGTTTTATAAAAATCATCCGGCAGACGGTCCCTGTTATCATCCAAGACCTTTATCATTTGTTCCAGTCCGTGTTCCTTCTCAATCAGGCCAAGAGATTTTTCAGATTCCTCCATGTGTTCCTTTGCCCTTGTAATAAGATCATGCACTCCCTGTCTTGAAACACAGAGCGCTTCCGCTGCTTCTGCAAGAGACAGGTCCTGAAGCAGGACCATTTCACATGCCTCACGCTGTTTCTCGGTTAGCAGTGATCCGTAAGTGTCAAGCAATAGCCCGTCTTTTATTCGCTGTGTTAGATGATCTTTATCCGACAAAATGAAACCCCCTGTTGTATGCAACTTGTGCATTATACAGAGGGTCGCGATGTCTGTCAAGAAAAATACTTTACAGATAAAACAGATTGTTGTTTAAGTTTTTACTGAAATGTTATTTACTCATCTTGATTTTTTCATACTTTGCAGGAACCTTTACTGATGTTGCATGCATATAGCCCTTGCCAAAAACGTATGTATCCTGATAGATAAGGATAAGGTTCTTTTTTGTAACGCCTGTGCCAAGGTCGGTATAATAGTTGCCGTTCCACTGTGCTCCCGGTGTGTATACGGCATAACACGCCATAAGATCTTTCTTGCTGTTGAGTTTGGCTTTCCCTTCAACTATTCTTTTGCCGAACTCGGCAAGTGCTGCGCTGTTTGTATAACCGTAGGAATATGCCCATGTTCCCATGCGGCCCTTTGCTCCTGCCTTTATTACAGCTGCTTCGACCTTTTTAAGTATTACCGGCCAGTTGCCGGCTTCTTTTTTAAGGTCTATGCCAAGTGCTCCCGGGTATCCCATAAGCGGTGACGGCAGGTCGGCCTCAATGAAGTAACCGCCGTATTTTGCTATCTGTTTCAGCAACGGTTCCGTATGGGCGTCATTGGTGCAGAAGAATGCGGTATTTTTGCCGTATTTTTTGATCCATGCGGGAGTTTTTTCAAGAATGAACTGCTGCGCACCTGCTACGCCTACATCGCTTGTCGGGTCAGGAGCTGTTTCAAACACAAATTTAATTCCCATATCCTTGCAGGCCTGTTCCATGATCGCACGGCGGCGGCCCAAGGTTTCGTAACTCATGTGACGCGGGAAGGAGATGTGCACAAATGTTTTGCATCCGAGTTCTTTTGCTGTATGGATGATAAGGTATCCGCGTGAGACAAAGTCTGCATTTATTGCCATGTCAGCTACAGATGTAATGACGTTTGGATCTTCATGTGCTTCGCCTGCAAAGCAAAGAATATCAGGGCGTTTTTCCTTGATACGGCGGAAACCTTCCGCTGTTCCAGGAATTGCCTGATTTACAACTACGACTTTCATTTTAGGGTCATCGGCAAGACCCGCGATCTGTGTAATGGTTGTTTCCATTTCTGACATGAAATTGTCAGGATACGTAAGGTGCTTGATCATGCCGCCCTTTGATACATCTCCGTACTTCTGTATTGCGAGCTCTGCGCCGCGCAGGTCGTCTTCGCTTTGTGAAACGGTTCCGGTCACGATTCCGATATGAAACGGCGCTGCTGCAAATGCAGCGGTACAAAAAACCATTGCTGCAATCGCAACTAACAGAAGAACCAACGCTTTTTTCATAAAAGATTCCTCCTTAAATTAGTTTTTGAATCTGTTGCGTAAAAACTAACTAAAATTTCACATTGCAGGCAATGAGATTGTATCGTCCAGCGTGGCCGATGTCAATGACAGTCAGATATTTTGCGGCAAATAAATTTTTTATATTTTTATAAATTCAAATAAAAACTTTTAATAAAAACGTATTTTGTATATTTTACAAAAAATTATTCCTCTTCCGGATCATACAGCAGATACAATGCCTGTGTCCCTTCATTGTCAAACCCACCGTCGGCTATTTCTTCATATAATTCCCTTGTCAGAGAAAGGGCGGGCATATCAAGATCCATTTCGTCGGCAGCTTCCTCTGCCAGCTTCATGTCCTTTATATAGTGTTTCACAAAAAATCCTGGTGCAAAATCCCCTTTTAGTATTCTTGGGCCGTAATTTGCAAGGCTCCAGCTTCCTGCAGCTCCGCCTGAGATCGCGTCGAGAACTTTGCTTTTATCAAGACCGCATGCTTTAGCAAAAGCAAGTCCCTCGCACATGCCCGTCATTGTTCCTGCCAGAGTTATCTGGTTCACAAGTTTTGTATTCTGTCCGCTCCCTGCCCCGCCCATAAGGTTTATATTTTCCCCCATTATTTTAAGATATGGCAGTGCGCGCTCGAAATCTTCCTCTGTCCCTCCTGCAAATATCGTAAGGGTGCCCTCGCGTGCCCCCTTGTCGCCGCCTGTTACCGGGGCATCAAGGATGCTCAGTCCGCGTTTTTTTCCTGCTTCCCATATTTTCCTGGCAATTTTGGGGCTTGACGTAGTCATATCAACCAAGAGAGTCCCGGTTTTTGCTTTTTGCACAAGTCCGTCTTTTCCAAGGTAAATATCTTCTACATCATTTGGATATCCTACAATTGTGAAAATTACACTGCATTTTTCTGCGAGCTCACTATAACTGTCTTCCCATATAGCCCCGTTTTTAATGAGATTTTCCGCTTTTGTCCTTGTACGATTGAATATATGCAGCTCATATCCTTTTGAAAGCAAATGGCCTGCCATGCTTGAACCCATTACACCCGTCCCTATAAAACCTAAAATATCCTTGTCCGACATAATTAAACCTCCCATAGTATACGGATTGTTTCGTAATTGATGCATTATAGTTTTACATTGATTAATTGATTATATGCCATAAGTTTTCTAAAGATCATAAAATCAGGGCGTATGTTTTGTTTGAATGTAAAGACTATTATTGGAATAATACCTTATTTTGCGGGGTAAGGTTATATTTTTACCACGCATGCCCACATGAACAGTTTAATATAAAAAGTGAATGGATTATAATTATTTAAAAAAATATGATTAATTCTTTTAATATGTTAAATGCTAATGGTGTATTTAGGATATAAACATTGAAGTATAACTGAAAATCAAGTTTGACTTTGATTCATATCAGTAATATCATTTCTGTACTGTTGTTACTTTTCGGATAAACAACATACAACCGAAACCCGCGGCAGTGGTTTTAGGGTGTTTTCCTTAAAACGTCCGGACAGTATTATTTTTTATCATATTATTACACAGGAGGGTTAAAGTATGAGAAAGTCAGTTTTTTGTTTAGCTGCAGCCGCACTACTTGCAGTGCTGTTCTGCGGCGTGGCTTTTGCTGAGGCGCCTTTCCACATCGGCGTGGCTACACTTACTGTTTCCCAGGCTGAAGATACCTACAGGGGTGCAGAACGGCTGATTAAGGAATACGGTGATGTAGCAAAGGGCGGCATGATACGCCACGTAACAATGCCTGATAATTTTATGTCCGAAATGGAAACCACCATTACGCAGATCGTCGGCCTTGCTGATGATCCGAAGGTTAAGGTTATTGTCGTTGATGACGCAATTCCGGGCACAACCGAAGCCTTCCGCAGGGTGAAAGAGAAGAGACCTGATGTACTCTGCTTTGCAGGAGAGCCTCAGGAAGATCCGGCAGTAATAACAAGCACAGCCGATTTTGCCATCGGTGTTGACAACATAATGCGCGGTTATCTGATCATCAATACTGCGAAAAAACTTGGTGCAAAAACTTTTGTTCATATTTCATTCCCGCGCCATATGAGCTATGAACTCCTTTCACGCCGCCGTGCGATCATGGAACAGGCATGTAAGGACCTTGGGCTTAAATTCGCATTTGAAACGGCGCCGGACCCTGTAAGCGACGTGGGTGTGGCTGGTGCGCAGCAGTTTATACTTGAGAAAGTCCCTGCATGGGTAAAGAAATACGGAAAGAACACAGCTTTCTTCTGCACAAATGATGCACAGACAGAACCTCTTCTTAAACAGGTTGCAAAACAGGGAGCCCTTTTTGTTGAGCCTGACCTTCCGTCACCGCTTATGGGATATCCAGGAGCATTTGGCATAGACCTTAAAAAAGAAGCAGGCAACTGGCCCGCAATAATGAAAAAGGTTGAAGGGGCAGTAATCAAAGCCGGCGGCAAGGGACGCATGGGTACATGGTCTTATTCATACGGCTGGAGCACAACATGTGCGCTTGCTGAGTACGGCAAACGCATAGTTGAAAAGAAAGCGAAGCTCTACAACCTTAAGGACCTTTGGAAATGCTATGATAAATATACTCCAGGCGCAGCTTGGAACGGAGCGCCGTATTTTGACGTTGCTAAAGGCATGAAAAACAAGAAGCTGACGCTGGTTTACGAAGATACCTATGTATTCGGCAGGGGCTATATGAAGGTCACTGACGTCAAGGTCCCGGAAAAATATCTGAAGATAAAAAAGTAACTGTTATAATGTAAATTTCAGTAAATTAATGAACCGGGTCTAGCCTTTGATTAAGGGGTGCAGGCCCGGTTTTTAAGTTTTACCGGCAAATTATTTAATTAATAGCCTGTCTTCCGGAAAGTTAAAAGGCATGCTGACCGTATATTTGATCCAAAGATATAAAGAAAAAGAGTATAATAATAAGAGGTGCGTGTAAAACCTATTAAAGAGGCAAAAATTATTGTCTGTCTTTGATGCGTGCATCTGCCTGATATAAAAATATCCTGAAATCGTCTTGCGGTTCAGGAAAAGAGGTGAAGTGAATGTCCGCAGAGGTGCCTCTCCTGAAAATGGAGAATATAGGCAAAGAATTTTTCGGAAACCGTGTGCTGACAGACGTCAGTTTTTCGCTTATGCCTGGTGAGATTTTGGGGCTTGTCGGTGAAAATGGCGCTGGAAAGTCCACTTTAATGAATATTCTCTTCGGAATGTCTGTTATCAATGAGACAGGCGGGCACGAAGGGAAAGTCTATATTGACGGAAATGAAGTTAAGTTTCAAAACCCTCATGATGCTTTGGACGCAGGTATCGGAATGGTGCATCAGGAATTTTCGCTTATACCTGGATTTACTGCTACTGAAAATATTCTGCTCAACCGTGAATCTACAAACTACAATCCGCTTGTGGAAGTGTTCGGCGACAGGCTTAAAACCCTTGACAGGCCTGAAATGCAGTCCAGGGCGACTAAAGCCATAAATAAACTTGGCGTAGCGATATCCCCTGATACCTTGATCAGCGAAATGCCGGTGGGACATAAGCAGTTTACGGAAATCGCGAGAGAAATAGATCGCAGGAAGACAAGGCTGCTTGTGCTTGACGAACCTACCGCAGTCCTTGCTGAATCTGAGGCGCAGGTACTGATAGATGCTCTGAAAAAACTTTCAAAGCAAGGCATAGCAATGATTTTCATATCGCACAGGCTTCAGGAAATCATAGACCTTTGTGATAAGCTTATCGTCCTTCGTGATGGACGTGTAATACAGGAAGTCAAAACTACGGAAACGAATGTCAGGCAGATCGCGAGCTGGATGGTCGGGCGTCAGATGGCGGTCGATTCTGCGGGACAGACTGAAGCAGTAGAGAGGAAGTTCGGTGATGTTATCCTTAAAACAGAAAATCTCTGGGTGGACATGCCCGGAGAAACTGTCAGGGACGTTTCGATAGAGGTCCGGAGGGGCGAGATATTCGGACTTGGCGGACTTGCCGGACAGGGCAAGGTGGGCATATCGAACGGCATAATGGGACTTTACGTTGCCGGAGGAAATGTTTTCCTTCGCGGCAAGAAAATAAAATTGAATGATCCTGATGCCGCGCTTAAGGAAGGCATGGCTTTTGTCTCGGAGGACCGCCATGGAGTAGGACTGCTTCTCGAAGAAGGCATCGATTGGAATATTGCGTTTACAGCGCTGCAGGTCCAGAATAAATTTGTTAAAAATTACATGGGCGGTTTTGTAAGATGGAGAGACGACAATGCTATTTCAGCATGCACTGAAAATTATATCAAAGCGCTTGAAATACGCTGCACAGGCCCCAAACAGAGAGCCATAGAACTTTCCGGAGGCAACCAGCAGAAGGTCTGCCTTGCAAAGGCATTTGCCGTTGCACCGGAGATATTGTTTGTATCCGAGCCTACCAGAGGCATAGATGTCGGTGCCAAAAAACTTGTCCTTGATACTCTGCGCAGAGTAAATGAAAAAACAGGCGCAACGATAATAATGACATCTTCGGAGCTTGAGGAGCTGCGTTCCATTTGTGACCGTATCGCGATAATAAATGAAGGCAGGGTTTCAGGTATACTGCCGGCAAAATCACCGGCCGAGGAGTTCGGACTTCTGATGCTCGGACATGTCGGTACTGATTTGCAGGATAACAATTTATCAGGGAGCGGCAGGTGAGACTGATGAAGGAAAAATTGCAGAATTTCATTGAAAACGCAGGATGGCCAAGGATAATAATCGGGCTGTTCCTTGTATCGCTTTTTATTGCGGCGCCTTTTGTAGGTGTGCGTATCGACGCGTCACTGTCAGATACCCTTGTCCGTGTCGGAATGAACGGGGTGCTGGTCCTGGCTATGGTCCCTATGGTACAGTCAGGATGCGGTCTTAATTTTGGACTGCCTCTTGGTATTATTGCAGGCCTTGTAGGTGCTGTCACATCTATACAGATCGGCATCACAGGAGGAGTGGGCTTCCTCATCGCAATGATAATAGCGGTACCTATAGCGGCTGTTCTTGGCTGGCTCTACGGACAGCTGCTAAATCGCGTAAAAGGCGACGAAATGATGATAGCCACATATGTAGGGTTTTCTTCGGTGGCACTTATGTGTATGGCATGGCTTCTTTTGCCGTATACCAGTCCGACAATGATATGGGGCTATGGCGGATCAGGGCTCAGGACCACAATAAGCGTCGAGGGATTTTGGCTTAACGCGCTTAGTAAATATCTGCATATACAGATAGGCGAATTTTTCTATTTTCCGATAGGCATGTATATGTTTTTTGCACTGATGGTGTTTCTCATTTGGGCGTTTTTCCATACAAAAACAGGTACGGCGATTACTGCAGTAGGTTCAAATCCTGATTTTGCAAGGGCATCGGGCATTGATGTCGATAAAATGCGTACAATATCGGTTGTAATATCTACGGTCCTTGGAGCGATAGGAATACTCGTGTATGAGCAGAGCTTCGGTTTCATACAGCTGTATATGGGACCGTTCTATATGGCGTTCCCGGCGGTTGCTGCAATACTTCTGGGCGGTGCGTCCGTAAACAAGGCTTCAATGGCTAATGTGCTCATAGGAACGTTTCTTTTCCAGGGCATCCTTACAATGACACCATCCGTCATCAACAGTGTAATGCAGACAGACATGTCCGAGGTTATACGTATTATTGTAAGTAACGGGATGATACTTTATGCCCTTACGAGGAAAGTGACGGTGAAACGGTGATGGCCTCAAAAAAGAAAGGCTCTATGAGCTTTAAGGATATAATTGCAAACAATGCTGTGCCTATCATATTCATAGCGCTTTCCGCGGTTGCCATACCGATATCCGGCTTTTCGGCAACTTATCTTATTCAGGAAATGCTGACCCGTCTGGCAAGGAATTCTTTCCTCGTCCTTTCGCTTCTGATTCCTATACTTGCTGGAATGGGCCTTAACTTTGGTATGGTCCTTGGAGCAATGGCCGGGCAGATCGGGATGATTTTTGTAACTGACTGGGCGATCGTTGGTGTGTCAGGCATGATGCTTGCTGCTCTGATAGGTACACCGATAGCGATATTACTGGGCTATATATGCGGGGCCGTCCTCAACAGAGCCAAGGGAAGAGAAATGGTGACGTCGTATATTCTTGGTTTTTTCATAAACGGCGTTTATCAGCTTGTTGTGCTTTACACGATGGGATCCATTATACCGATAAGCAACCCGCAGCTTGTCCTTTCACGCGGATACGGCATACGTAATGCCATAAACCTGACTGGACTTAGACATGTTTTGGATAACCTGATCCCGCTGAGAATCTCTACAATTGATGTTCCTATAGCTACCTTCATCCTTATAGGCATTTTCTGCCTGTTTGTCGTATGGTTCCGCAAAACCAAACTCGGCCAGGATATGAGGGCGCTTGGCCAGGATATGAAGGTGGCGGAAGAAGCGGGCATCCCTGTTGAGCGTACACGTGTTATAGCAATAGTCATCTCAACAGTATTGGCGTGCTACGGACAGATAATTTTCCTTCAGAACATAGGTACTATGAATACATATAACAGCCATGACCAAGCAGGTATGTTCGCGATTGCAGCGCTTCTGATAGGCGGGGCTTCAGTGAGCAGGGCCACTATTACTAACGTATTTGTCGGTGTAATACTGTTCCATATGATGTTTGTAGTATCTCCTATGGCAGGAAAGGAGCTTATAGGACAGGCTCAGCTTGGTGAATATTTCCGGGTGTTTGTTTCTTACGGTATAATAGCGATCGCCCTTGTGCTGCATGCATGGAAACGCATGAGGGAAAAAGCTGAAGCACGAAGAAGCCTCAGAGGGGAGAAATAAGGACATGGATCTCGCCGGTGTTAACAGAAAACGTCTTGTGATAAGAGTTGCACTGTTTCTTCTTATTGTAGCGTTTGGTTTTTGCCTCTTTTACATAGGCAAGGAACACGAAGTGCTTCTTGATAATAAGTCGGTTGAAATAAACGGTAAAAGTTATAAGGCAGCGGAATATATGAAAGTAACGATCGACGGCAATGATGACAAGTCCATGGAATTTTATGCCGATGACCGTGACGTAACGAAGGTGAGCGGGCCGGAACACAGCATCAAAGTCGAAATCATAGACGAAAATACCGAAAAGGTGCTGAAATCCGCCGAGCGTTCATTCAACTTCGGGAAAAAATCGACGCTGCTGATATCACTGCCTGCTCTTGTAGAAGGGGCTGAGGATGTATATTTACAGCTGCCGGCAGGGATGACCCAGCAGGAAGCTGAGAATTCGGCTACAGAAGAAAAGGCCGGTACCTCTGGGCAGGGACCTGCACTGTCGGATTAAATTCTTAAGTTGATGTACAATACAGCGCTGTAAATAGAACGGCGGCAGGAAATATTTCTCCTGCCGCCGTTTTGTCCTGATTTCATGCTGCGCTCTGATATATCGTTTTTTTATTCAAAGTATATTTTCGGTATTTAATTATAGATAAGTAATTGCAATGGAAAGGCAAAGGTAAAATAACAGTGTTTTGTTGTTGTTTAGTATAAATATAAATAATTAAAGGCAGGGTGTGATGCTGGAATGCTGATTGATATAGATCTCTGGATGAAAGAATTTACAGATAAAATATCCGTTTGTTTTAAAGAAAGACTCGAATTTGTCGGTTTGCAGGGAAGCTATGGGAGAGGCGAGGCGACTGAAGACAGCGACATAGATGTCTCTGTGATTTTAAAGGAACTTAATATGTCCGACCTTAAATGTTATAAAACCTTAATTTCCCAGATGTCACACAGGGAAAAAATATGCGGTTTCATATCCGGGAAGAGTGAAATAATAAATTGGGAAAGGTCAGATTTGTTCCAATTTTATTATGACACAAAACCATTCTTCGGCAGCATAGATTATCTGTCTTCTCTTATAACCGCATCGGATGTGAAAAGGGCGGTACTTCTAGGAGCCTGCAATATCTATCATATGTGCTGCCATAATTTTCTGCATGAAAACGACATACAGATATTGCTTTCCTTATATAAAGCAGCATTCTTCGTTCTAAGGGCAAAGCATTTTTATGAAACAGGCATATATATAAAAAGAAAGGCTGATTTAAAACCGCTATTATGCAGCGAAGAAAGAAAATTGCTGGAAGCCGGCAAGAGTGATGGCTTCGAGGTCCTCTCGGAGGATATGATCTTCTGGTCAGGGAAAATCATAAGTTTTTTTGCTGATCCTAAGACAAACGCCTGATTGTTCCATGCATCAACGCAATAAAGAGGGCATGCCGGTAAGTCCGAAAATATGATGGATGCAGTTTTTGCATATGTATACATTTGTATTTTAAATTGCACTTAATGGATTTATCCGGGGATCACGCTTGATAAGAGCTGCACTCCTTTTTTGATTTCATCAGGTTCAAGGTGTCCGTATCCCATGAGCAGTGTGCTTTGATGCAGACCCTTTTCTATGCAATGCTCCTCAAGGGGGGTTATATAAATTCCGATTTCAAGGCATTTGTCTCTGAATTCCCTGTTAAAGGAAATCCCGGGAAAATCTATTGCCGTGTGCAGTCCTGCAGCATCTCCGCAGGCTGCCCACATATTGCCGAAGGATTCTTTGAGCGAATCCATAAGTACAATACGCCTGTTTGAATAAATCCTGCGCATCCTGCTGACATGCCTGTCAAATTTACGGCTCCTGAGAAATTCAGCCAGTGCGGCCTGTTCGAATGGCGGATTCTGTACGTCTGTGTGTGCGCGGAGATCACACCAGCTATTCTGAAGTTCGTAGGGGAGGATTGCATAACCTATACGAAGTGCAGGAAAAACAGTCTTGCTGAATGTTCCTATATATACAACACGCTGCGGGCACATGGAGTAAATGGGGGCAACGGGATCCCCGCTGAATCGGAATTCACTGTCGTAGTCATCTTCCAAAATATATGAGCAGCTTTCATTTGCGAAACGGATCAGCGCTGCACGGCGTGAAGCGTTAAGTATCCCCCCCAACGGAAACTGATGCGAAGGCGTTACGTATGTTGCTGCAATATTATTTAATTTTGGAAAATATCCGGGCTGTATGCCCTCAGAATCGACAGGTACGGAAACTATACTGCAGTTCCGTTTTGTAAATATTTCCATAATGCCGATATTGCACGGGTCCTCCATCAATATTTGCCGTCCTTCACTGCACAAAAGTTCGGCAGACAGGTGCAGGGCATGCGTTGCACCAGCTGTAATATAAATATCGTTTGGGTCGACCTTCAAACCTCGGTTCCTGAAAAGCCATGCCGCTATTTCTATACGCAGGCACGGCAAACCCTGTGGTCCTGAATAGCCGTACATATCAGCTGACAGCTCGCAGGAAGCTTTGTGCATAAGGCTTTGCCACAGAAATTTTGGAAATTGTCTGAGCTCCGGCCTTCCGGTGCGGAAGTCTACGCATACAGACGGCGTATCTTCCTTAATCTTTTTCGGCTGGAGCGATGAGGCCTCTACAAAGAGCCCGTCGGCAACACGTGCAGCAGCCCCGCGGCGGCTTATAAGATAACCCTCTGTTATAAGTAAATCAAATGCCTGACAAACGGTATTTCTTGAAACATTGAGCATTTTTGCAAGTTCTCTGGTGGATGGCACCTGTTCTCCCGCTTTTAATTGCCCTGACTGCATCCGATCTTTCAATGACTGATATATTTGTCTCCATAATTGCAGCCCGTTTTTTTTGTTTAATTCAAACATCAGACAAACCCCTCTGAACTGGCACTATATTATTGATGCTATAGCAGTACTTTACACATGCCAGTTATATAGGTAAAACTGTATCAGTTATTTGGGTATATTGCAAATTTCTCTCAATCCTTGTGCCCTGACGAACAGTATCTGCAGTTGAATATATTATTAAAAAGGTGGCAGACAGAATGACGTATGATATTTTTGAAGAATGCAGCAATAGTGGTATACACGGGAATTATTCCATTGGAATATTGATAATGGATAATCTGCAGGCCAGGATTTCCGGTGATGCCGGGGAATCTGCGCGCAGCAAGCTTGAAGATTCGATAAAGGGAAAGTATTCAGGATGGACACGCGGAGAGCTGAAAGCTGTCCATCCTATTGATGCCTATATCGCGTATTATAAAAAATTCGGCAGTACTTATCATGTGCTGCCGCAGATTGAATCTGTAATAAAGGGTAAGACTATACCGGGCTCATTGCCGCTCGTTGAGGCTATGTTCATGTCCGAGCTTAAAAACATGCTGCTTACGGCCGGACATGATTTGGATAAAGTTAAACTTCCGCTGCGTCTTGATATTGCAGAGGGAGGAGAGCTGTTTACAGCACTGAGCGGCAGGGAAACTGCGGCAGTACGCGGCGATATAATGATCAGTGATCAGGAATCTGTAATTTCAAGCGTTTTAAGGGGCCCTGACCTGCGCACAGCAATAACTGCACAGACAAAAAAGGCTGTCTATCTGGTCTATGTCATGCCAGGGATCGATGATAAGACAGTATACGGTCATTTGGATGATATTGAGGAGTATATAAGGTTATTTTATAAGGCCCCGGCAACGGAGCTTAAGCGTATCTTCAAAGGCTGATGATCAGACGTTCCAAACGGCAGCCGGATATTACTTAACAATGTTTGGCTGCCGTTTGGACGGTTATTGGTGAAATGGATTTAAATCATTTTCCATGTATGAGTTCAAGCGTTTTTATTTGAAAAATGATGATATGCTCCGCTTATTGAATGTTTTAAAACAAAAAAACCGCAGGCTGAATACTGCCTGCGGTAATTATTTTTGGCTCCTCGACGAGGACTCGAACCTCGAACCTAGTGGTTAACAGCCACCCGCGCTGCCGATTGCGCCATCGAGGAATAACATGAGGAGAATCAAAAAACTCGACGCAGAGTATTATAACACCGATTTTATTTTTTACAACACCTTTATTGAGAATTAAGGATATACTTTTGTTATTAAGAAAAGCCGGCTGTCGGCTACAGTCTGATAACTACAAAAACGCCGGCAGCCGTAAAGATTTTATGGAGGTGAATCAATATTATGCCGCCTGTACTTATAAAAAACGGGATAATCGGGAATGCCGTAAAATCTTTTGTCGGAGATGTGCTTTTTGAAGGGGAAAAAATAATTGAAACAGGCGAATCAATAGTATGCAGTGATGCTGAAGTATTTGACGCCTGTGGCTGCTATGTAGTGCCCGGCGGGGTTGATCCTCATACGCATGTAATGCTTGAAGCCGGTGGGTGCAGAGTTTCCGACGGGTTTACGAAAGCTTCATATGCTGCCGTGTGGGGCGGCACCACCACAATAGTCGAGCATCCTGGTTTCATGCCTGCCGGATCACGGCTTGCCGCAGCTCTTGATAAAACGCTTGCCGCAGGGGAAGGAAATTCCTATACCGATTTCGGTGTCCATGCTGTTTTCCAGGGTTACGGCGAGCAGGTTGCAGAGGAGCTGCCATCAGTTGTAAGGTCCGGTTTCCCGACCGGAAAGGTTTATACAACATATGACTGGAAAATGGCTGACCGCGAAATATTCAGTCTTATGAAAGAAATGGCAAAATACAGCGGCCTTCTCCTTTTCCATGCAGAAAATGATGCGATAGTAAATGGATTGGCCGGGAAGTTCCGGCACGATGGTAAAACAGGATGTTCCTCATGGCCAGCAAGCCGTCCTGATTATTGCGAGGCAGAGGCGATTTACAGGATTTTGTCGCTCGCAAGAAGTACAGGAACTGTGCCTTATATCGTACATGTATCCAGTTCGCTGGGTTTAAAAAAAATAATTGAAGCCAGGCGCAGCGGGCAGAAGGTTTATGCTGAAACCTGCCCGCAGTACCTATGCCTTACAGACAGATGCTACGGATATGAAAACGGCCTGGATTACGTAATGGCGCCTCCGCTGAGGAAACAATCGGACTGCAGCTTACTTTGGAAGGCAATTGGAAGCGGTGAAATCGACACTGTGGGCACGGATCATTGTTCATTCAGCCGGGCAGACAAAATAAAACTCGGCTGTGACAGTGTTTTCAAAGCTCCTTCCGGCATCCCTGGAATTGAAACGCGTCTCCCTGTCCTGTTTTCCGAAGGGGTGATTAAGGGAAGAATAAGCCTGGAGCAATTCGTAGGCATAACTTCGACTAATCCGTCGCGGATACTTGGGCTTGAATATAAAGGCAGGATAGAGGCCGGAGCGGATGCTGACATTGTAATTATCGACCCCGGTACCGAATATGTCCTTTCGAAGGACAGCCTGCATCAGGCAGCAGACTACACCCCATATGACGGAATGAGGATAAGGGGCTTGCCGACACACATTTGGCTGCGTGGAAAAGCAGTTATAATCAACCGTATCTTTGCCGCTGAAAAACCTTTCGGCCGTTTTGTAAAGAGATATCCGCCACATAAAAAGTTTTAGCCGTTATTTGCCGGTTAAGGGCGTGCAGTACTTACCATGGCGCGGACCGGCAAATGACGCTGCATTGTTCAGAGCCGTTTCCAGACCTCGGAAGCGCATTCTCTTGCTTTTGCAAAAATAAGCTCCCTGTCAAGTCCGGTCAGCTTGCGGTCGCGCATGAGGACCTTTCCGTTCGCAACAGTTGTAACAACATTGCGCCCTGATGCGCCGAACAGAAGATGTCCGTTTATATTGCGGGAATTTAACGGGCTTGGCGGTATATAGTCCATAACTATCACATCAGCTGCATATCCGGGCGCAAGACGCCCTAATCTGACAGGGAAGCACCTTTCAGCAATATGGATATTGTTTTCAAACAGCATTTTGGGAAGCTCCGTCCAGCCTGCATCAGGGTTGCCTGAAACGTGCCTGCATAATGCGCTGCCAACTCTGTAAGCCTGGATCATATCGCTTGTATAGCCGTCTGTTCCCAGACCTACAAGCAATCCGTCCCTTAACATATCTGCAACGTCGGCTGTGCCTACTGCATTGCCCATATTGGATTCAGGGTTATGCACGACTGCGGTGTCCGTTTCTTTTATAATTTCTTTCTCGGCATTGTTTATATGCACGCAATGTACAAATATCGATTTCCTGCCTGTAATGCCGAGGTCTCTGAAACGTTCAACGATGCGTTTCCCGTGTTTCAGCATAGAATCTTCCTCATCTGCAGGTCCTTCGGCAATATGGACGTGATATCCGGCGTTACGGTTTCCAGTAAGTTCCAGACATTTTTCAAGAGTCCTGTCGCTGAGTGTAAATGATGCGTGGAGCCCGAATTTTGCAGAGATCATAGGGTCATTTTCTTTGGCAGTCCAGTCAATAAAAGCGATATTTTCCTTTATGCCCTCATATGCTGCTTTCTGCCCGTCTCGATCCGAAACCTCATAGCACAGGGAAGACCGTATCCCTGCTTCCATTGCAGCCTTCGCAATCTCTGAAAGGCTGCCTGATATATTGCTGGGACTTGCATGGTGGTCTATGACTGTCGTGCAGCCGCACCTTATACAGTCGACCAGCGCTGTCAGCGCGCTGTAGTAAATATCCTTAAGCATCAGAGCTTTGTCGAGTTTCCACCAAAGGCGTTCCAGCACCTCTTTAAAGTTCTTGGCAGGTTCGCCGGGAGGAGTCATCCCGCGTGAAAACGTGCTGTAAAAATGCATATGGGCATTTACAAAGCCCGGCATTATTAGCCCGCCCTTTGCATCAATAAATTCTGCCCCGCTGTACTTGTTCCTGAGATCTGCCGTTGTCCCGACCATTGAAACAGCACTTCCGCTGATTGCGATACATCCGTCACGGATAAATGGGTTTGAGTCGTCCCTGGTTATCAGTTGCCCGTTTCCGACAAGGATCATGTTTACACCTCCCGGATATCTAAGCTATAAAAAAGCTCCCCGCTTTTGAATGGCTGGGGAGCTTACGGATTTTGTCACTTGCCTGTCATTTGAGAAGTGCGATTGCCTCTATCTCAACAAGCGCATCCTTGGGCAGGCGCGAGACCTCGACACATGACCTTGCCGGCTCTTCTTTGGGGAAGTATTTTTTAAAAACTTCATTTACGTGTGCGAAATCGCGAAGATCTGTTATGAAAACAGTTGTCTTCACTATGTCAGAAAAGTCGAGGCCCTGGGTATCAAGGATTCCCTTGATATTGCTCATTATCTGTTCAAGTTGGCAAGCGATGCAGCCTTCTTCCGCTATTTCCATTGTTTCGGGGTCAAGCGCCAGCTGTCCTGAAAGGAACAAAAGCCCGCCTGCTTTTACTGCCTGGGAATATGGTCCGATCGCTGCCGGTGCTTTTTCAGTGCTAACTATCTCTTTCATATAAAAACCCCCTTTTATATATTGTTCCTGCTTTACATCAATATTATCTTACATCATTTAATGTATAGCAGGTAGATTTATTTTACGCAGAAAATATTTTATAAAAACTATGGTTGCAGGTATCATATAGCATATTTAAGGCCATATGTTTTCAGGTCATTTTTTATTATGCGGATCATCTGGTATATCTTTTTGAATACTAATAAGCTTGATTTACGGGGGAATCTATCTTATGGACAGAGACATCATATTTGCAGCAGACAAAGAGGGATCATCGGATTATATAGTAGTTGACGGAACAAGCGGGATTATAAAGAAACTTGGAAGAGGTATGCCGCCCAGGCCGGCGGATGTATCGATACCTTCCGGGGCGGCTTTTTTGCCTGGTGATTTTAATGCCCACTCCCACCCGGAGCAATCGATCTATGTGGAAATTGCAGACAGGGAATGGGAACTTGCCAAATGGTGCCGTGAAACAATTTATAAATACAGTACGTCGATGACGGATGAACGCATTTATTATGCCTGTGTGCGTGCGTTCGGAAGGATGCTTGCGTTTGGTGAGACTTCTGTAATGGTTTCGTTCTATTGTCACAATAAATCCGGCAACAAGCTTGATAAAGCAGTGATACGCGCTGCCCGCGATGTAGGCATAAGGCTTTACTTCGGGCGCATGAACTATGATGTTATCACTGAAGGTGCCTACAGAGGCAAACATGAATCGCAGCTTTCATATTATGAAACCCCGGAGGAGGCTGAGATCAATTTTGCAGGCCTGCTTTCTGAAGAAGGGCCCGGTGTGGTTATAGCGCCTGCACTGCATAGTTTCCATGCAAACACACTTGACGGGATCATAAAGGGTATAAATCTTGGGTTTGAGTACGGAAGGAAGGTTCAGATGCATCTTTCCGAGGATGAGGGAGATGTCAGGCTATGCCTTGACAATTACGGCAAACGTCCTGTCGAGGTTCTGAAGATGCTGCTTGATACCGGCAGGATTCAGAACCTTGACCATGTGATACTATCCGACTGTGTATGGACCGATAAGCATGAAAAAGAGATCATAAAGGACCTTGGAATGTCAGTTGTAATAAACGGGCGCATGAATGACCGTGTAAAAGCGGGACGGGCCGAGGTAGGCAAATATCTTGAGATGGGGATCCGGCTTTATGTCGGAACTGACGGAGAGGCCAGCAATGATGACCTATCCGTCAGAAACGAGCGTGACTGGCTTGCCGGAGTGCATAATTTGTCCAATACGGAAATGGAGCTTCTTTCATGTCCGTTTGAAATGGGCGGAGTGAAGGTTGGTGCTGTTGAAGCCGGAGCAATGGGAGATTTCCAGTTGTTAAGGAATGGCAGACTGTCTGAACTTTATGTAGGAGGCCGCAGGGTAATGTGCGGCGGAGTCCTGTCCTCACAAAATCTTGTTGACGAAGCTGAGGAATATATAAGCAAAATATGGCGTGAACCGGTGCAGCCTGTCGTTTAATGATTTTAAAATGATGTATCAGTGTATATATTTTAGTGAATATACTATTATAATATTTACGATGATTTTAAATAGTGAGTATTAAATGACAAAAGCGGGGGTGCCATGGTGTCCCTAATCTCCAGGTTCAAGAGGTTCTACTGAAGGGCGGTGGTATCGAATGGCGGGGTTTCAGGTTATAGGGAAGTCTTTTTCGCGTACGGACGGACCGGCAAAAGTTTCCGGTGAGGCAAAGTATCTTGCTGATGTTGATATCCCAGGCTGTTGGGTCGGCGGGATAATCCGTTCTAAATTCCCGCGCGGCAGACTTAGGGGGATAAATAAAGATAAAGCTGCGGACCTGGCTGCTGTTGTTATCGTGACAGCAAAAGATATACCCGGAGAAAATTATGTTGCAATGGTTAGAAATGACTATCCTGCACTCGCTTTAGAAGAAGTGAATTATTACTCTCAGGCCGTCGCTCTTGTAGCAGCTCCGGACGAAAAAACACTGAAGGCTGCAATGGCGGCAATAGAACCCGATATCGAACCGCAGACGCCTGTATTTACGGTTGAAGATGCAATTGCAGGCAAAGAAATAATATGGGGCAGCGACAATATAATCGATGAGTACCTAACTGAGCGCGGAGACGTCGAAAACGGTTTCGCAAAAGCCGATGCAGTTATAGAAGGCAACTGGTCCACCGGACTGCATGAACATCTTTATCTTGAGACCCAGGGGATGGCGGCGGTTATGGCCGGGAACGGGGCGGTGGAAGTGATTGGCTCCCTGCAGTGTCCTTTTTATGTTCACAATGCGGTGCAAAAGGTAACAGGCCTTCCTCCTGAAAAGGTCATTGTGAAACAGTGTGCAACAGGAGGAGGTTTTGGCGGTAAGGAAGATTATCCGTCTGTGCTGGGTTCCTATGCGGCATTGCTTGCAATGAAGTCAAATCATCCTGTAAAGATAATATTTGATCGTTCCGAAGATCTTCTTGTCTCAACAAAAAGACATCCATCAAAAAGCCTCTACCGTATGGGCCTTGACAGGGAAGGGAAAATTACTGCGCTGGATGCGGATATAATCCTTGACGGAGGTGCATATACCACATTAAGCAGGGTTGTGCTGCAGCGCGCGCATCTGCACGCGGCAGGCGCTTATTATGTCCCGAATGTGCGGATACACAGCCGTGTTGTTGCTACCAACACACCGCCGAACGGGGCGTTCCGCGGCTTTGGTGCGCCGCAGACGATATTTGCCATGGAACGCCAAATGGACCTTGCTGCAGCAAAATTAGGGATGGATCCGCTTGATATAAGACTCAAAAACACGCTTAAAAATGGAGACGTTTTTCCTTACGGTCAAAAATTTACAGAAAACAACAATGCTTCCGCTGTGCTTGAAAAAGCTGCAGAAATGTCCGACTACCGCAGGAAACGTGAACTATACGAGAAGCAGCAAGGTCGTGTAAGGAAAGGCATTGGCGTTGCAATTGCTTTGCATGGCGGCGGTTTCACAGGTGCCGGAGAGGATAATATGGGCACTACAGCAAAGGTGAGCTTTGACGGCGAAAAATTCCGTATATACACGAGCAGTACGGAAATAGGGCAGGGATCATCGACAGTACTGCCGATGATTGCGGCAGAATCTCTTGGCGTTTCCCCTGAAGATGTGATTTATACAGTTCCTGACACGTCAAAAGTTCCGAATACGGGGCCTACGGTAGCGTCACGCACGACTATGTATGCAGGCAAGGCTGTAAGGGATGCATGCGAAAATATAAAAAAAGAACTTTTCTCCTGGTGCAGTAACATGAAGCTGCCTGAAAATGTTAAGACAGCTGAAATAGCTAAATTATACCTTCGGGACCATAAGAGCCTTGACGCATTCGGAGTAAATAATTTTACCGATAACAGCATATGGGATGAAGAAAAATTCGAAGGAAATGCGTACAGAGGTTACGCATGGATAGCATCAGTTGTTGAGGCGGAAGTTGATTTGGATACCTATGAGGCTTCTGCCAGAAACGTTTATGCGGCAGCAGAGGTCGGACGCATAATTAACCCCGTGCAGGCAAGAGGACAGATTACCGGAGGATTGCTCCAGTCTATAGGGTGGACGCATACTGAAGATATCAGAATCGATGAGTCTGGCAGATACACCTCTTCGCACATGAACTCATACCTTGTGCCTACCTCGATGGACGCTCCTGAATGGAACATTGAGCTGCTGGAAGACCCATGCCCTGAAGGTTGTTTCGGTTCAAAAGGAATGGGAGAGCTTCCTATGGATGTAGGCGCTCCGGCTTTCACAGCCGCAATAGAAAACGCGGCGCATGTCCCATGCAGCTCGATTCCCGTAACTGGTGAAAAACTGTTTGATCTGCTTGAAAAAAATAAAAAAGAGATGACGGGGGGAGCGAAATGAAAATAGAACTTACTGTAAATGGAGTGCTTCACATTGCAGATGTTCCCCCTATGAAGACTTTGCTAGAAATCCTGCGTGATGAACTTGGACTGAAGGGGTCCAAAGAAGGCTGCGGCGAGGGAGAATGCGGCGCATGCTCTGTTATTATGAACGGCCGTCTTGTAAACTCATGCCTTGTGCCGGCCGCACAGGCCTCAGGAAGTGAGATCCTGACCATAGAAGGGCTTGGCACATCGGACGATATGGATATGCTGCAGAAGGCATTTGTAACAGAAGGAGCCGTCCAATGCGGTTTCTGTACCCCAGGTATGATTCTTGCGGCACGTGCTTTGCTGGAAGAGAATCCGTCCCCGTCCGAAGAAGATATAAAAATTGCCCTGTCCGGAAATATATGCCGCTGCACCGGATATGAAAAAATATACGCTGCAATAAACAAAGCTGTTGCTGATGGTTATTGTTCCACGTTTACGGTGCGCAGAAATCTTTGCTCTTCCGGCAATGCTGTTCCGGCGCACGGTAAAGAAAGTATCTGCTTTGCCCCGGAGACCCTGTCTGATGCATTGAGGATTCTCGACGATAACAGAGGTATATCCGTTATCGCCGGGGCGACCGATATAATTCCTGATTTAAGGAACGGCAGGTTTAAATACGAAAAGCTTCTTGATATCAGCAGGGTTCCTGAGCTTAAAGGCATAACGCTGTCAGATGGTGCCATAGTTATAGGAAGCTGCACTACGAATGGCGAAATAATAAGAAGCAGTATTGTTAAGAAATATCTGCCTGCACTTTGGGAAGCATCTTTCAGAAGCGGAGCGCCGGCTGTACAAAACCGTGCGACTATAGGCGGGAATATAGCTACGGCGTCAGGTGCGGCTGATCTTCCTTCAATATTGCTTCCTCTTGGTGCTTCAGTCGCAGTTGAAAGCATCAGCGGAACCAGAGAGATGAGACTTGAAGATTTCATACGCGGCTACAGGGATCCTGATCTGATGGAAAATGAGCTCATTAGTTTAATAATTATACCTGTACCCAAAAAAGGATCTGTCCAGAAATTTTATAAAAGGGGTTCGCGCAGGGCGTTGACTCTTTCCAGAATATCAATTGGTTTCTATGCCGAGATAAAAAATGGTGAAATAGACGAATTTCGCGCAGCAGCAGGCAGTATGTCACCGGTACCAGTACATCTTGATAAGCTTGAATCATTGCTCAGGGGGAAAAAACTTTCCAGCGGACTTATACAAGAAGCTGCCGAAACTGCGAAAGCGGAAGTAAATCCCCGCAGAAGCGCGATGTGGCGCAAAACAATGACATCGAAGCTTGTAACTAAGTTTTTGGAAGAATTGATTCAGCACAGGGAGATTATATAAAAATACATCCGCAAAACAGTTACTGCCCCGGGTAACCCCGGGGCAGTAACTGTTTTATATATAGCTGAACATGTTTTTATATCAGTTGAAGCTTACAAGGAATTTAGTAAGCACATCATAAAAAACATCAGGATTTTCAATAAATGATGTTTGTGACGCATCCGGTATAGTAACACGGACTGAGCCGGGTATAAGGGATCTGAAGTATTCGCAGGTTTCTTTCTTTACCTGATCGTATACGCCGCATATGATCAGGACCCTTACCCGGATGTTCTGCAGTTTTGCTGTTACATCCATATCTTTCAAGATGCCGGTGCATGTGAATTCACTCGGTCCCCACATATGTCTGTAAACTTTCATACCTGATGCTGTTTTTGGCTTGAGAGCGGACTGGATAACGTCATCGCCGCGGCTCCTGTCTATGCGGCACTGAAAGTTTTTATTGTATTCCATTATTATTTCCTGATATGTCTTGCTGTCAAAATATACGCCTTTTTCGCATTCTTCCACTGTGTTGAGGTACTCTGCATTTAATTCCGCCAGCCTTGATTTCGCGTCGCGTATCCATATTTCAGTACTCAGGTAAGGACTGACCATGGTGATTGAAATTACCGGAGATCCGGGGTTGCTTATAACATGCTCGACTGCGAGCATAGCGCCCCACGAATGGGCTATGATATGGAGTTTCTCTACGTTCAGGCTTGCGATGACTCCGTTGAGGGCTTCCATATAACGCTCAGGTATCCAGAGCGATTCTTCCCCTGTGTTTGTTGAATCATCACTGCCCAGCTGGTTATACATATACACAGTGCAGTCTTTTGCAAGCTTCTCAGCCATTGGCATAAATGATTCATAATTCCCGCCTGGTCCGCCGTGTACGTAGAGGATCGGAATAGTCTTATCGTTTTGTCCGAGAATTTTTAGACCTATGTAACCTCCGGGAACATCAATATATTTAGTCCTTGCGGCTACTGTCATGTGCTATTCCCCCTTTGATGAGCTCGATTTATCTTTTGTATTTAAAGTATATCTTAATATTCAGAATATTAAAAGGTTTGTTTTGATTTTTTTGAACCTTGAAGTAAGTAGAAATATATGTCTATCCATGTGTGTATTATTTTTATGGCATACGCGAAAATACAGCGGAATCTATTATAGACTGGCCGTCAGAGTCATAAGCATAACTGCGGAAGGAATATAAAAACTATATACGCTTATAATATTAATGCATTGACTAAGCTTATGCCAATATTGCCTGAATCATTAACGCACAGCGGCTGTACAAAAAAATCCAGCAAATTACGGCAGATGTTAATTAAATTAATTACAAAATAATCAATATGTTCTTTTGCACAGCATGGACATAATTTATGCTATAAAAAGCAGCTAAGTTAAATCAGCTGCCGCAGACGGCTGAATAAAGCCCGTATATGACCCTTGCGCGGCACGAATGTTTAAACTGTATTTATTCTTTATATACCTAATCCATATATTATGTAGTAATTTTTTGCCTTTATCCTACCTGTATGCGCGTGTGTCAGTCATCTGAAACGGCATCTCGATTTTTGCTTCAACAAAAGAAGTGCGTATTTTTTGTCTTATAGCGCTTTGTACGTCTCTTTCTAAATTTTCTTTAAGATTGATAAAAAATTGTGCGGTCAGCTTTATTGAGCTCCGCTCAAAATCCTCGAATAATATTTTAAACGGAGGATATTTAAGGACTTTATCATCGCTGTTCAGGATGTCCCGTATAAGATCCATAGCCTTGCTGACATCGCTGTTATATGATATAGAGATGCTTAATTCCGTTCTTGTGACGGGGTTGTTGAGTGTGAGGTTTATTATAGGGCTTTCAAGAACCTTGCTGTTCGGAAGTATAAGGTGATTGCTTTGCTGGCATCTCAATACCGTGTTCTGTAATGTTATTTCTTCCACTATCCCCTGCTGCTGGCCAATTATTACTTCATCACCTATGCGCAGCTTCATCTGGAAAAGCAGTATTATTCCGCTGAAGATATCACCCATGAATTTCTGTGTCCCCAGTCCGAAAGCAATTGCCATAGCACCTCCCATGAATGCGAACGCGGTGAGGGGGATTTTGAGGCTCCATAAACCTAACACTGATGATATTGCAAAGCCTGAATAGTATATAAATTTTTGTACTATCAGATTGCTGTGTTTGTTTATGCCGGAATTCGTTCCTGTTTTTTTTCTGTATGTATGTACTATGCGGCGTGTTATCAGCACACCGATAAGAAAAACCAAAATGGCCTTTGCAAGAATGCCGGCGGTTATAGGGTAGTCACCTATGTGCCAAAGTTCAAAATCCGAGAGGCCTGAAAAATTTTCGTACCAAAAAATATGTATTTTTTCTTCTGTGTCCTGATTTTTTAAAATGCGGCTGCATTCCTGCTGCAAATCAATGTAATGGTCCCTTATTTCTCCCAGATCAATAATGTAAGAAAGATATCTTTTTTTTGCTTTATCAAGATCGGCTTTATAAGCCTCCCTTTCCGTGAAGTCTTCCGGCGTCATAGTCTCATTGTCATTGCCGAACCGGCGTGATATGGCACGTTCCGTCTCTCTTATAGCCTGTATAGCGTCCACGCATTTTTGCATTTCATCGTTAATATCTTCAATGAGCGAATTTGTCTTGGTTAAAAGGTTTCTCTGCTGTATATTGTCCAGATTGTTTTCCAGCAGATCTTCCATCCCTCTCCACGTTAGCCTCAGTGAAGAACATTTTTCTATAATATCCAGCAGTATGCTTATTTCATCCCTTACCATCTGTTGTTCGGTCGAAAGTTTATATCTGGTAAACTCAGTCAGAGTCAGACTGTAATTTTTAATATCGCTGCGGCTTTTGAATTTTTCGTCGAGTTTTGAGATTATTTTTGAAAGTTTTTTGTTTTTCTGGAAAATAATATTATTAAGGTATGTAAAATCATCGCTGTTGAACTTTATGTTTTTTCTTATTGTATCCAGAATAGGCTCAAGTCTCTTTAATTTTTCAGCGGTTTCATTTATATCTGCTTCAGAAAGGTCTATAGTCGAAGAATACAGCATCCGTGCTGCAGAATACTGTTCCAGTTTTGCTTTTATATGAAGCATTTCCCAGTTAAGCTGGAGTTGTCCTCCGTTTCCTGAAGACATTTTTTCATTGCAGAGACGAAATTGTTTCTCTGCTTCTGTTTTATTCAGAGTGTTTTTATTATTTGCTGTTTTTGTCTGCGCTATTAAGTTTTTTAGACGTCCAAGCTCATTTCTGCAATTTTCCACGTCTTCAAGAAAACTGATGTAGTATAAAAAGGAGTAGGGGGGGATTTTGTGCGCAAACTCATCAATACGTTCCTCGTCGAATATAAACTGACTTGGCGAAGTTCCCTGTCTTTGAAGGAAATAGAGACTGCTGTACAAATGAATGGTTTTTCCTGCGATTATTTCATATTTAAGTATACTTGATACCGGAAGGTTGTATTGTCTTGCCAGGCCTTCCTCAACACCTCTTATCTTTGATATCTCAGCATTTAATTCTTTTATTCTGTCAACAGGCCTTGTCTGATATTTTAAAAGTTCGCGTTCGTATTCAGCCAAGGTGTCGGCCTGTGAAGGCAGCGCCGGTATAAATAACAGCAGTGTTGTCAGAAGAATGAAAACAGATTTTATCAAAAAAGATGAAGCCGATTTTTTCCCCATAGACATACCTCCTTTGAAATAATATTTATTTTACAGTAATAATCAAAAAGGTATAGTGATAAAAAAACGGTTTTGACTTATTTGTCAAAACCGTTTCAATATCTAATGTTTATTTACATGGTCGGCCGGATATAAATAATGATAATCAAGGAGGCCTTTGCATCAACAGTTAGAAGCCGAAGCAGGGTACAGTAATATCGCTAGCGAAGTAAAAAGCCGGGCAGGAGCGGGTCGCTGTCCTGCTGCACCAGCCAATTGAACCCTACAATATTTGCACTGCCCTTTATATATGGCTGTATCGACTTGAAATCACCGATATCAGGTCCGTTTTCATAATATCCTTCGAACATGGTTCCAAGAATGCTTTCATGCGGAAATGCCTCACCTGGCTTGAGTTCACCCTTTGCAGCAAGCAATGCCATCTTGGCACATGTCCCGGTGCCGCATGGAGAACGGTCAACATTGCAGGCGCCGAATATCACGCAGTTTCGGGCAGACTGCCCGTGTTTATGTATACCGAATTCGGCAAGAAGTATTTTGTTGTTTTCCGGAATAAGCGGGTGCTGCACTTTGTGCTGCTTATTTGCCTCACGTATTACCTCAACGCCTATCTTCGTTAACTCTTCTGTCTCCGCCGGAATGATTTCAAATCCGAAATCTTCAGCGTCAAGCATTGCGAAAAAGCTTCCGCCGAAACAAATGTCGAATTTGACGGTTTTATTTATTGAAGGCAGGTACAGATCGAGGCCGCGTGCAAAAACAAAGGCCGGGACATTTTTTAAAGTTGCGTTTACAGCTTCCCCGTTTTCCACTTCAACTGATATTGATACAAGTCCGGCCGGGGTATCCAGCCTGACTTCTGTTACCGGCTCTGTAACAGGCAGCATTGCAAGATTTACCATTGCTGAAGACAGGCCTATCGAACCGTGCCCGCACATGGAAACGCTGCCCCCGGAGTCGCAGAAAATAACTCCGGTATGTGCCTCAGGGTTAACTGGCGGAACCATGATTGCCCCAAACATATCTGCATGACCTCTTGGCTCTGTCATTATCAGTCTGCGGAAATCATTATGATTTTCGCAGAAATCTTTCCATTTTTCCGACATGGTTTTCCCTTTGAACATGGGAGCCCCTCCCAGGACTATGCGTGTCGGTTCGCCGCATGTATGGGAATCGATAGTTGCAACCAGTTTACTTATCTTCATTGCCATTCCCTTCTTTTTTATTCGGATTTATAGAATATTTAGAGAATTTCTATTTATCTTATCATAATTTTTTATAAATTACAATTTTGTAAAATAATTATTAAATATAATTGACCAAATCAAAAGCATACAGTAATATTCTGACGGAACAAATAGTCTAATATTAAAATAAAAGGAAGATATGATCCGAAAATGACAAAGAAAACAGAAGGATTGCTTTACCGTATAAGAGAACGGAGGGATTATCTGACACCCAAGCAGCAGAAGCTCGGAGATTTCATAATAAGAAATTATCGTTCGCTGGCCTATGTTACTATTGCTGAGCTTTCAAGAATCACCGAAACTGGTCACGGAACGATAGTACGTTTTGCAGAAAACGTAGGATGCAGGGGATTTTCCGGACTCCTTGATGAACTGAGAAATGAAAAAGATATGCTGTACCCAAAAACTTTGGATGTCTTTCATTCAAGGTCAGCAGGCGAATCAGATCAGTGTCCGCTGGACGCGATATTCGAACTCGAACAGTCAATAATTGATGAAACACGCACGCTTATCGGAGAAAAAGAGCTGTCAGCTGCTGTTGATAAGATCGTTAGATCTCAGTCCGTAATTATTGCAGCGACGGGCAGCAACGCTTTTCTGGCTGAATACGCCGGATTTTTTCTTAAGGTACTGCGCCGCAACGTTGAGATAATAAAAAAATTTGATATTGAAGAAATGCAGTCAATAATAGATAAACCGGAAAAATCGGTAGCGCTTGTTTTCAGCTTCCCGAGGTATCCCAATAACACGCAATCTATAATAGAGCTTCTGTACAAGAGGAAGATTGAGACTATAGGAATTTCTGATTCCATTGCTTCCCCTATAGCAGACCGATCGGACTGCCTTTTTGTTGTACCGCAGAAATTCCTTTCTTTTATTGATCCCTATGCAGCTGTGTTATCCCTTATACACGCCGTTCTTTACGGTGTATATCTCGCTGACAGGGCAAACTGCAGTGAAAGGATAAAGAACTATAACGAAGTAATTGAAGGTGAAAATTTATTTGTGAGGAAAGATGTGGGTATTATGGATCTGATGTAACGCAGCAAATATGTTTCAATTGCTTTATCTTTTCATTGAACAGGCAAAACAGGCTGGAAAATATTTGTATTCAGGTGCATGTCACGCCGGATGTAAAACAAAATAGGAGGTGTTTATTTAATGGGATATGATGTTCGTTTTATTTCACAGGCAGATGTGGAATCGCTTGCTATAACAATGAGGGATGTAATTGATAATGTCGAATACGGCTGGAAGATGAAAGGCGAAGGCAAAGCCGAGCTGCCGGCAAAAATTGGTGTGCATCCCAGGGGTAATTGCTATCTGCATGCCATGCCATGCTGGATCGGCGGTGAAGTCGATATGGTCGGAATAAAATGGGTGGCCGGCTTCCCGATGAATCTTGAAAAAAAACTTCCGTACAACAATGGCGTTTTTATTTTGAATGACACTGAAACCGGCGTTGTCAGAGCTATCATGGACAGCAATTGGATGACTACGTTGAGGACCGGTGCGGCTGCAGGTCTTGGAGCCAAATATTTTGCAGATCCTAAATCATCGGTTATTGGCGTAATAGGGCTCGGAACAATAGGTAAAATTACTCTGCAGGCGTTTAAAGAGATACTTCCGGAAATGAAAACTGTAAAAATCTATGACCCGATTTATGAACAGGCTGAAAAGTATATCGATATAATGAAGCCAATTTGCCCAGGGGTTGAATTCACAGTGTGCAAGGATGTAAGGGGTGCCTGCGAGGATGCCGACGTTGTAACTACGTGTGCTCCCATATTGGAAAAGCCGCTGCGCAGCATAAGCGCTGATATGCTGAAGGAAAATGTGTGCTGTGTGGCAAGCGATTATTGTTCTACATTAGATGCTGACGTTGCAGGCAAAGGCAGTGTATTTGTGTGTGATGACAGGAATCAGTATTTGGAGACCCAGCAGCATGGGGTGTATTTCCAGAATGGCTATCCGCTGGCAGAAGGCATTTATGCTGACATGGGTGAGGTCATTTCCGGCAAAGCAGCTCCGGTAAGGGAAGGAAGAAGGACATGCCTGTTCATGGGTATAGCGAGCCACGATCTCATGATGGCAAAACTCATACTGGAAAAGGCTGATGAAAAAAATGCAGGGATCATGCTGAAACTATAGGGCTGTATCGCATGCAGCACATAAATGCATATGAAAAATAGTTTAAGCGGCCAATCCCGTTGGTATTATTTATTCCAGGACCCGAGTGTTTTCAGATAAGCAGTGATTATGCCGTTTCTGCCATCTTTTAATATTTATAGATTCCATTTGATTTTAAAGGCGGACATTATATCAGTATTGAATTTTAGGGCTGCAGAAAGTATTGCTTGCAGGAATTGATTGCGTAAATTTTAAAATATAAATTTTGATGATATAATGAACGGAATGACCGCCGCGTTTACACGGCGGTCATATTATCATTATCGTCAATTCTACTGATATTCTCCACGATATAAGTTCTATGCAATAGTCTAAAAATAACGTACAATATCGACAGATTAGGATGGATATAGGTGAAAAGAGGAGGAAACGGAATGACGCATAGGAAGATGGTAACCTTAGATGGCAATGAAGCGGCGGCATACGTTGCTCATGCAGTTAATGAAGTAATATCGATTTATCCAATAACACCATCTTCACCGATGGGTGAATGGTCGGATCAATGGTCAGCCGAGGGGCGTCCGAATATATGGGGCACAGTTCCGTTTGTCCAGGAGATGCAGAGTGAAGCCGGGGCATCCGGAGCATATCACGGTGCAATACAGGCCGGGGCGCTGGGAACTACTTTTACTGCATCACAGGGTTTGCTTTTAATGATTCCGAATATGTATAAAATAGCCGGTGAACTTACCAGCACGGTAATGCACGTATCAGCGAGGACAGTAGCGACGCATTGCCTTTCAATATTCGGCGACCATTCAGATGTTATGGCTGTAAGGACTACAGGATGGTCGATGCTTTGTTCCTCAACAGTTCAGGAAGTAATGGACATGGCGCTGATAACACAAATGGCAGCGCTGGAAAGCCGTGTGCCGGTAGTTCACTTTTTCGATGGTTTCAGAACCAGCCATGAAGAGATGAAAGTTGAAGAAATAGATTATGACGATATGAGGGCGCTGATAGACGATGATCTGGTACGTGCCCACAGGTATAACAGACTTTCCCCGGATTCGCCGTTTGTTCGAGGTACGGCGCAGAACCCTGACGTTTTCTTCCAGTCAAGGGAGGGCTGCTCTCCATTTTATAAGGCAGTGCCGGATATAATGCAGCGGGCCATGGACCGTTTCGCAAAACAGGTGGGGCGCAAATACCACATCTTTGATTACTACGGAGCCGAAGATGCGGAACGGGTAATAGTTATCATGGGCTCAGGAGCTGCAGTGGCCAGAGAGACAGTAAGCAGGCTTCTCCTGAAAGGAGAAAAGGTCGGTCTGTTAGTGGTCCATCTGTTCCGCCCGTTCGATGTCGAAAGATTCCTGAATAAAATCCCCAACACAGTAAGCAGTATTGCAGTTCTTGACCGCTGCAAAGACCCTGCGGCAATAAGCGAGCCTCTCTGCATGGATGTGAAGGAAGCGCTCTCGGGGACAGATATTCTTGTTGTAGGCGGACGGTACGGACTGTCATCAAAAGATTTTACCCCTGCGATGGTAAAAGGCGTCTTCGATGAACTTAAAAAGACAAAACCCAAAGACAGCTTTTCTATAGGGATCGACGATGATGTCAGCTTTTCAAGCCTCGACTACGACCCTTCATTTGATACTGAAGACCCGAAGACTGTGCGGTGTCTGTTTTATGGGCTTGGTTCTGACGGAACAGTAGGAGCCAACAAGAATTCAATAAAAATAATAGGGTCGGAAACAGACCTCTATGCCCAGGGCTACTACAGCTATGACTCCAAAAAATCAGGGGGTATAACTGTTAGCCACCTGCGTTTCGGTCCCAACCCGATATATGCCAGCTATCTTATCAATAAGGCAAACTTTGTAGCATGCCACGTATTCTCATTCCTTGAAAAGCTGGATGTCCTTAAATTTGCTGCTGACGGAGGCACCTTCCTCCTGAACAGTCCCTTCCCGCATGATGAGGTATGGGAAAAACTTCCTGTTACGATACAGCAGCGGATAATAGATAAAAAACTTAAATTCTATGTAATAGATGCCGTAAAAATTGCAAAGGATACCGGTATGGGAGGCCGTACCAACACAATAATGCAGACGTGCTTCTTTGCGATAAGCGGAGTGCTGGAAAAGAGACAGGCGATAAAAGCCATAAAAGATTCGATAGTGAAAAGCTACACCCGTAAGGGACAGGCTGTTGTCGACAAGAATATAGCCGCAGTGGATGCTACACTGGCCAACCTGTACGAAGTTAAAGTTCCCAAAAAGACGGCAGGTAAATTTGATATAAATCCTCCTGTGGCAGAAGACGCCCCTGAATTTGTGAAGAATGTACTTGGCCCGATGATGATACTCGAAGGAGACAGGCTCCCGGTATCATTGCTTCCTGAAGACGGGACTTACCCGAGCGGCACGACAAAATATGAAAAACGCAATATAGCGATAGATATACCGTCATGGGACCCGGCGCTGTGCATCCAGTGCGGGAAATGTTCGCTGGTATGCCCGCATGCCTCTATCAGATCAAAAGTATATGATGCGCAGGCTCTTGATGATGCGCCGAAAACATTCAAAAGTGCGGAAGCAAAATGGAAAAATTTTGCCGGTGCAAAATTCACTGTACAGATAGCCCCTGAAGACTGCACTGGGTGCGGTTTATGTGTACATAACTGTCCTGTTAAGGCAAAAGAGGGAACAACAGCCCGTCCGCTGATGATGGTAAACCAGATGTCCGTCCGTGCGGAAGAACGCAAAAACTGGAATTTCTTCCTTGATCTGCCTGATGCCGACAGAAGCAAACTCAATCTTGATACAGTAAAGGATGTACAGCTTCTTCATCCGCTGTTTGAATTTTCCGGAGCATGTGCAGGCTGCGGTGAAACGCCGTATCTCAGACTGCTTTCATCCCTGTTCGGCGAGCGTGCAATAATTGCAAATGCAACAGGCTGCAGCTCAATCTACGGAGGCAACCTGCCGACCACACCGTGGGCTGTAAGTGACGATGGCCGCGGCCCGGCATGGAGCAACTCGCTGTTTGAGGATGCAGCTGAATTCGGACTTGGTTTCCGTTTAACAATAGACAAACATGCCGAATATGCTGCCGAATTGCTCCGTAAGATGACGCCTGAGCTTGGAGAAAAAACAGTAAATGATATATTGGATGCGCCGCAGAACACGGAATCTGAAATAAAAGAAATCCAGTCCCGGATCGAAGAATTAAAATGCCGGCTTGAGCAGACCGCTCCTGACGGAGCGGAAGAGCTTATTTCAGTAATAGACAACATGGTGAAGAAAAGTGTCTGGTGTGTCGGAGGGGACGGCTGGGCATACGATATAGGTTACGGAGGCCTGGACCATGTCATTGCATCCGGCAGGAATGTAAATATCCTTGTGATGGACACGGAGGTATATTCAAACACCGGAGGGCAGATGTCAAAAGCTACGCCTCGCGGCGCTGTCGCAAAATTTGCGGCAGGAGGGAAGCGTGTAGGTAAAAAAGACCTTGCCCTTATGGCTATGAGCTACGGGTCAGTATATGTCGGACGTGTGGCTATAGGGGCCAATGATGCCCACACGGTCAAAGTATTCAGGGAAGCTGAAGCATATAACGGCCCGTCGATCATAATTGCCTATTCACACTGCATCGCGCATGGCATTGATATGGCTTACGGGCTTGACCAGCAGAAAAAAGCAGTTGAATCCGGCCATTGGATTCTGATGCATTACAACCCTGAACTTGCAAAACTTGGCCAAAATCCGCTGGTCATAGATTGTAAAGAACCTACATTGCCATTAAAGGATTATATATACAATGAGACACGTTATAAGAGCCTGACTGTTTCAAAGCCTGAAGAAGCTGAAGCACTGCTGAAAGAGGAAGAGAGCGAAATAAAAGCGCGCTGGCGTTATTACAGCCATATGGCCGCCATGAAAATGGAGGACTGATCTTCGGATGGAGCATCTGAGCGAAATCAGACAGGAGATCAGAGATTCGGCAGGACGCGTTGTCGCAACGAAAATTATCAGTTGCAGCGGACCTTTCTGTGAAGAAGCCGCAGAGAAAAAACATGATGAAATAGCCGGATTTGCAGGGACAAAAAACAGTGAAGAGAATGTAACGGTTTCTGATGAAGGAGTTGTTCCGTTAGGAAACTCAAAACCGAAACCGCGTACGGGTATAACTGAAACTGCATTTCGCGACGCTCATCAATCTATAATGGCTACACGCCTGCGTACAGAGGATATGCTGCCAATATGCGAAGCCATGGATGAGGTGGGATACCACTCTATAGAGATGTGGGGCGGTGCGACATTTGATACGGCTATGCGGTTTCTGGATGAGGACCCATGGGACAGACTGCGTAAAATCAAAGGCAGGCTGAAAAAAACTAAAACGCAGATGCTTCTTCGCGGGCAGAACCTTGTGGGATACAGGCATTATTCAGACGAAGTCGTCCGGGAATTCGTGAAACGGGCAATTGGAAACGGAATAGATATAGTAAGGGTGTTTGATGCCCTTAACGACCTTCGGAACATGTCGGTAACCGCAGAAACGGTTAAAAAAGAAGGCGGAGAGCTTCAGATGTGCATTTCATATACGATTTCGCCGGTCCATACGCTTGAACATTTTGCAAAGCAGGCGGAGGACATGGCAGCTATGGGTGCCGATTCCATATGTATAAAGGATATGGCCGGGCTTCTATCTCCTGTGGCTGCATCAGAGCTTGTAAAGGCAATTAAAGACAAAGTCGGGCTTCCTGTGCAGATACACAGCCACTATACCAGCGGGATGGCTTCAATGAGCTATCTTGCTGGACTTGAAGCAGGCGCTGATGTTGTAGACTGCGCCATATCACCTTTTGCGATGGGGACCAGTCAGCCGGCGACGGAGACGATCGTTGCCGCTTTGGCAGGAGGACCTCTGGATACGGGCCTCTCGCTTAAAAAGCTTTTGCCTGTCGCGCAGTACTATGAAAATTTGAGAAACAAATACAGCCGCATAATAATGGGTATAAGCGGTGTAAACATTGATATCCTGCTGTACCAGATCCCGGGCGGTATGTATTCAAACCTACAGAGTCAGCTTAAGGACAGTAATTGTTTGGACAAGTTCAATGATGTTATGGAAGAAATCCCGCGCGTCAGAAAAGAAATGGGCTATCCTCCGCTTGTAACCCCAACGAGTCAGCTTGTTGGGACACAGGCGGCAATGAATGTCATATCGGGAGAACGCTGGAAGATAATACCCAAGGAAGTATACCAGTACTTCAGAGGGTATTATGGCAAGACCCCTGCACCCGTTGATCCTGAAATACAAAAAAAAGTCCTCGGAGATGAACTGCCCATTACTTGCCGTCCTGGAGAAAAAATAGAGCCTGAACTTGATGAAGCCGTTAAAGAGATAGGCATATGGGCGACAAAACCGGAGGACTTACTGAGTTATGTTCTGTTCCCGCAGGTGGCAAAGGACTTCCTGCCTAAAAAATATGTAAAAGAGAATTTGGTGGATATAGGACTGGAAGTTCAGGAAGTCCCTGAAGCTTACGGGATTTAGAAAACATGATTTACAGGAAATGCCGTTTTATGCCTGCTGATAAAAATTTTGCGGCGGTAAATTTTGTCCTGTTTTTTTGCGGCATTCATATCTGACGGAAAGGATGAAGCTGTTATGAATTTTTTCCTTGACACGGCGAACCTTGAAGAAGTAAAAACTGCACACTCATGGGGAGTCATAGCCGGAGTTACGACAAATCCGACGCTTGTTTCAAAAGAGGGCGGGATAGATTTTTATACTCGCGTTAGGGAGATAGCGGATGTAGTTGACGGCCCTGTAAGCGCAGAGGCAATTTCCCTTGAAAAAAGCAAACTTGTCAAAGAGGCTGTGTCGCTTGCAGGAATACACCCGCATGTCGTTGTTAAAGTCCCGATGTGCCGGGACGGCATGGGAGCCGTCAAAGAGCTTTCGTCCCTTGGGATCAAGACAAACGTCACTCTGGTATTCACACCTAATCAGGCTCTTCTGGCCGCATCCGCCGGTGCCGCATATGTAAGCCCGTTTGTAGGACGTCTTGATGATATCGGATGTGACGGAATAAAGCTTGTCAGAGACATCGTTGAAATATTCAATATTTATGATATAAAAACGAAAGTAATTGCAGCAAGCATACGGCATCCGGCCCATGTTTTAGAATCAGCAAAGGCAGGAGCGCACTTTGCAACAGTTCCATTTAAAATTCTGGAAATGCTCTTCAATCATCCGCTGACTGCAAAGGGCATTGATCAGTTCAATAAGGACTGGGAAAAATATTTGAGCCGGAGCTGACAGTAAATCAGGCGCAAAGATTACTCTGTGCAGCTGAAAATTATAAAAAATGCAGACCTTGAGTTCGTGTTTGTATAAAAAGTACCGGCGTGCATATCATGATGCATCAGCCGGCATTTTTTATGCATATTAATGTGAATCGCAGCTTTTAATCCAGGGATATTAAAACTCCATGAAATATTTCAACTTTTTATATTTTCCCCATCAATTCAGGCAGAGCCAGCTTTAAAACTTCGATTCCATGCAGGTATTCGGCAATGCTTATCCGCTCGTTTGAGCTGTGGTCATATTTAGAATCGCCTGGCCCGTATGCTCCCATGTGGCAACCCCATTTTGAAAGCACATTAAAATCGCAGGTGCCCTGTTTAGCCAGTATACGAGGGGAATTTCCTGTCTCACGGATCGCATTCCTGAAAGCACGGATAACCGGGTCTGATTTGCTGACGCCGTAAGGCTCGACATATTCTATTATTTCGGTTCCGACTCCGAAGTCAGATGCCGTCATGGAAAGCATGTTTTCAATTTCATCCTGCTGTGCCCCGATAGGCAGGCGAAGATCCATTATTATTTTTGCATATCGTTTACCGGCTTCATGTCCGTCCATGTCCATTATTGCAATTGAATATCCTGTCCCAAGTTTTTTTGCGGTTTCGATGACCGAGGCGGAAGCCATTACAGTATCTGTTATTGGTCCCGGGCTTCCGGACCTGTGTGCACCTTCATCTTCTGCTGTAAATGAGAACAATACCCTCCCGCGGTACGATAAAGCGACCCCGTCACTGCCTGTAGGTTCTCCTATTACACATGCGTCAGGCGAATGCAGCGGCATTCTGAAACGCGCCCCGCGTGAATCGACCTCTTCGCCGACAGCTGCAATAAATGTGATCCTCCAGTCTGAAGGCACTTCGACAGTTCCGCCAGCGACGGCCATTGCGCAGCACGGTCCTTTTGCATCTACGCTTCCGCGTCCCTGTATTATTTCGTCTCTGATCATTATTTGAGGTCCGCCGGGCACAGTGTCTATGTGGCTTAGAAGTACGAGTTCCTTATTTCCCGTCCCTCTGCATGCCACTACATTTCCTATCCCGTCAATGTGTGCTCCTCTCCAGCCGAAACGCGGCAGCTTATCAGCCAAAAGCTTTGCAGCTGCTTCTTCATGCATAGTAGGACTTGGAACGGCAATAAGGTCGGCGAGTAGACCGGCGGCTTCAGGCAGGCTCATTTCGCAAGTTCCCCCAGCGTTTCTCCGAAAATAGCGGCGACCTGCCGCATATCTTCTTCTGTGGCTGCAAATGACGGAAGGAACCGTACCACCCTTGGCCCTGAAGGCAGAGACAGTACGCCGTTTTTCTGCAGGTTTTTAACGACATCCAATGACTGTATTTCAAGTTCGACGCCGTTTAAGAGTCCTAATCCGCGTATTCCTCTTATCGCTCGGTTATTGATCCGTGCAAGCTCCGAGCGGAAACAGCTTCCGAGCCTTTCGGCCTGTTTCTGCAGGCAGCCATCTTTAAGCAGTTTAAGAGCGGCTATTGATACCCTGGCAACAAGTTCATTGCCTCCGTATGTGGAGCCGTGACTGTGCGCAGGGAAATCTCCAAGCTCATCTTTCCATATAACTGCACCTGACGGGAGACCTCCTGCCAGCCCTTTTGCAAGACAGACTATGTCAGGATCGAGTCCGACGATATGGCTGGCAAGCATTGAACCGCAGCGTCCAAGCCCGCTCTGTACCTCGTCTGCCACCAGTATGGCACGGTTTTTTTTACATGCCTCGGATATAGCAAGCCCTGTTTCGGCGCGAAGCGGATATACGCCGCCCTCGCCCTGTACAGGCTCGATGAATACGGCGGCAGTGTCGGTATCTATTTGGGATGCTATTTCATCCGCAGCGTAATGTTCCGCTGCATGAACAACGGATGAAAACGGGGCGCGGTATTTGGGGTTGAATGTTATGGACAACGCCCCGCATGTACGTCCATGGAAAGCGCGGCGGCAGGCAAGTATCCGTTTGCGTTCCGGTCTAAGGGCAGCAGACAGCTTTATCGCCGCCTCTATTGCTTCCGTCCCGCTGTTGCACAAAAAAACTTTCCCTTCATTGCCGAAAATAGATACAAGTCCTGCTGCCAACTTTTCACGTATATCTGATTCAAAACCTGCACCGCTGCTCCATATGCCTTTTGAAGCGCTGTTCAGAGCCGCAGTAAGCTCCGGGTTGGCATGTCCGAAAAGGGCTGCTCCGTGGCCGTTGAAAAAGTCTATATATTCGCGTCCCTCCGTGTCGTATGCACGTGCACCGTTGCCATGCGATACGGTTATTCCGCGTCCTCCGTATAAACTGCTCAGATGGTCAGACATGTTGCATTGCCTCCGAGTGCGTTTTCTATCGGTGTGCTTACGCGTCCGTCTGCAAGATATACATGGCCTACTTTTGAATCAAGCGCTTCGCGGCAGGCTGTCAGCTTACGTTTCATGTTGCCTTTTGCATAGTGCTCCAGAACCTCCCAGCTTCCTGCCGAGGCATTGCTGCGGATAAGCGTATCACTATCGTCAATGTCCCTCATAAGGCCGGGGACATTTGACAGTATCATCAGTATGTCGGCGTTTATTGCGCCTGCGACCGAAGCGGCCAGTCTGTCTCCGTCTATATTCAGAGAAAGCCCTGATTCAGTGTCCAGACCGAGTGGCGGCAATATCGGTATTATTCCGTTTTCAAGCCTGTCCATAATTTCATCCCTGTTTACGTACGTAACTGTTCCGCTGTAGTTGCCGCGCAATATGCGGGTCCTTCCGTTTATCTGCTCGCGAAGAACGTCCTTGCGCTTTGCGGTCACATATGAAACTCTCTCAGGATCTATTTGTTCCGCGTGCATCCCGTTCGATGCCAGAATATTTTTGATCTTATGTCCGTAAGACAAGGCGGCTTCCCTGAATAATTCACGTTCCTTTTCCCCTACAAAACGGCTCCTGTATCCTGTGGGGCTTGTAATTATATGTATTTCCAACCCTTGTTTCAGGCAAAGCTCATCCATTATTCCGCTTGCACCGTGTACCAGGACCCATTTTTCACCCTTTGCCGTTCTGCCGGACAGTTCGCGCATAAGCGGTTCAAGCTTATTGCCGCTGGCTCCTCCGATTTTTACTACTCCTATCATTTATAAATCACCTCATGTGCTTCCATTTTTTGAGACGCTCCAAATTGTATGTATGCTATTGTATACAGCAGTACATGCCCTGCTTAATTTTTTATGCCGGGTATAACGGCATCATATCCAATCCGGCTGTTTCTTCGAATCCGAGCATTATGTTGGCAGACTGTACCGCTGAACCGGCGGCTCCCTTCATTAGATTGTCAAGTGCCGAGGCTGCCATCATGCGGCGCCCGTCGTCAGCCAGTGCAAAGCCGGTCAGCACCCTGTTGCTCCCAAGGACAAACCTCGGGTCCGGTATACGGAGATGGGTGGGTTTTGCCGGAGAAATGGATATAAAAGGTTCGCCTGACCATGATGTGCGGTAAAGTTTCCACAGCTCAGATTCCCGTACCTTACGTTTCAGTGTAATATGGGCAATGCATTGGATGCCTCTTACCAGTTCTACTGCTGTGATCCCCATAGTTATTTTTTCTTCCGGCACTCCAAGTTCCTGAACCAGCTCTGACATATGCCTGTGCACAAACGGTGCTACGACTCTGAGAGCCCGGCTGCGAAGGGAGTGGCCGCTCCCTTCGCTTCCCGATGACCCTCCTTCGGACGAACCGACCCTGCACTCGATTCGTGCTTCGTCTACAAGCCCGCCGCGTACGGCAGGCAGCAGTGCGCATATTGCTGCAGTAGCATTGCAGCCGACACCTGATATAAGGCGCGCATTTTTCATTTCTGTGCGGTGAAGTTCCGGCAGTCCGTATACTGCTTCTTCAAGCAGCTCCGGACATGGGTGTTCTATTCCATACCATTTTTTGTAGTCATCAGGGCTATGCAGTCTAAAGTCGGCAGAAAGATCAACTGCTTTCTGCCCTGAATCAAGGATTATCTTTGCCTGCCATGCAGACGTCCTGTGGGGGAGGGCAAGGAATGCTAGCTTACCGCCTGCGGAAAATCCGTCATCAGGAGTGATAAATGTAAGATCAGGATAGGCATGCCGCAGGTGGGGATGGACTGTCCCTATAGGAGTGCCTGCTTTTGTGCGTGATATTGCCCCAGCTACTTCCATATAAGGGTGTCTTGCTATTATCCTGAGCAGCTCTCCTCCTGCAAATCCGGTGGCTCCCCATATTGTTACCGGTATTTTTCCGTTCATTTTATATTTTCCTCCGTTCAGGTACTGTTGATATCTGTGATAATAAAAAAACCCGCTTCCATTTGGGAGCGGGCCGTGTTTTTGCAATTATGCCTTGTTGAAGCTTCAAGAAATTCAGCATTGCAATGATACACGACCCATTATACAAACACGCTTTATCTCGCGTTTGCATTTGTTTGTGTATTTGCGTTTTGAATTTTTCATGTTTGATGTCATACAGGTTGTCATAGCGGTCTCCTGTCCCAGGCAGCACACACGACAGCACGCGGGATGTCCGTGCCTGTCGGAACTATTGAATTGCGAAACTCTCCGCCGTCATTGACCTCATTTACGAGCCATCTGCCGTTTGTTTTAAAAAGATCTGCCGCCAGGAATTCACCGCCTATTACATTATGGACTGCCCTGAGGACAGAAGTTATCTCTTCATCAAGCACAAGATTCGAAGCTGAGCCGCCCCTAGCCGTGTTTGTTATCCAATGGCTGCTTTCACGCCTAATGGCACATATCGGCTCGCCGTTCACTATGAATGCGCGCACATCGAAACTCCCTTTGTCAATATACTCCTGAATGTAAAAAGTATTGTGGAGCACTCCAAGCATGGATTTATGTTCAAAAATTGCTTCCGCTGCCTCCCTGTCGTTGATTTTGGCAAGCAGGCGTCCCCAGCTTCCGCTTATGGGCTTGCAGACGGCAGGATATCCAAGTTCTTCTGTTGCTTCAAGCGCGGCTTCAGGTGTGAACGCAACTCTGAAACGCGGCTGAGCTATGTTGGCTTTTCCCAAAGCTATCGTTGTCGAGAGTTTGTTTCCGCATAGTGCCATTACTGAAGACGGATTTACAACCCTTATGCCCTGTGATTCAAGTATCTGTGCCACCGCCTCATTCTGGCTGTGTGAAACGCAGCGGGCAAGCACGACGTCATTTGCTTCGCAGAACGGTTTTTCTCCGTACCATACATCCGTGACGTTCCTGAGTTCACATGGAATATTTTCTTTGGCCGCAGCCTCCATAAGAAGTTTTTCCTCGAGCCTCAGCCTTGTAAATAAAATATGCAGTACAGACAAAACTATTCTCCCCAATCCTCCTGCACTTGCGGAGCTTCTTCCACCGTAACAGGATCAAGACTAATTACCTCAAGTTCAGTTCCGCAGTCGCTGCAGATAAGCAGTTCACCTTCACAGCATCCGTCAGGCAAACCTATCTCAGCCTCACATACGATACAGGTTGCAGTCATATTTAAACCTCCTAAGTTTATTTTTTTATAATAAATCAACTTAATATGATTTATATCATTAAATATTCTAATAATTTGTAGAATATCTGAACTATATTTGTCTTTGCAGTCCATAAAGTTTATTTTTTGCCCAAATATTGAACAATATTAGTGTATAAGTGTTATTAAGATTAATTTGTATGTTGTGGAATGATACTCTGAAATCAGCGAGTGTCAAGAGGTAACTTAAAAAGTCGATATTGTGCGACAATTTTTGTGTCTTCAGGAAAAAATACATAAATAACTTAACTTAAAAAAATATCATCGGGGTTTTGCTTGTATTTGAATACAAACAGCCCGGCTTGGTCAAAAAGCCGGGCTGTTGATAGATAAGTTAAAATATTCCTATAAGGTGCAGCGGTATTATTTTTCTTCAGGTATTAAATGTTTACTGTCAGAAACGAATTTGAGCAGGTCTTCCCTTGCTTTTGCATCTCTTTTTATTACTCCTGCTCCGTTTATACATCCTCCGGTGCACGTCATTACTTCAAGCAGGTCAAACGGACCGCCGTTTTTTGCGTAGCTCCTCATTCTTGCTATTTCAGATTTGCCTGTACCGTCTATACATGCGATCCTGACATTCTGTCCGCCTTCACCCAGCGCCGCCTTGACTGCTGCCGCGACTCCGCTGTTAACGGCGAAACCTCTTCCTTCTGCTGAAGCATTGTCCTTTATCACAGTATCTTCACATTCCGCAGGGTTTATATCGGCCGCATCAAAAAGAGAAGCAAGTTCTTCAAAAGTCATAATATAATCGACACAGGAATCTTCCATAGCTTCACGTCTTTTTGCAACACAGGGCCCAACAAAAACGGTCAGTGCCTTGGGGTTTGCAGATTTGACCATTTCTCCGGTATAGTGCATTGGTGTCGGTGTATCAGATATATGCGGCAGCATTTCAGGCATATGCCTTCGTACAGTCTGTATGTAAGCAGGGCAGCATGATGTTGTCATGAAAGAGTCTCCTCTGTCCATCCTGTCACGCAGCTCATCCGCCTCCTCTTTTGCTGTTTTATCCGCCCCGTGCGCGACTTCGACAACACGTGAGAACCCAAGCTTTTTCATAGCCGTTACCAGCTTGCTGAAGGGGGCGTTGAACTGTCCAACCAAGGCTGGTGCAGTAATAGCCACTACTGTCCTTCTGCTTTTAAGCGCCCCAAGTATGTCGACAACCTGGCTCCGCTCAAGTACTGCACCGAATGGGCATGCTGCCACACAGCAGCCGCAGCTTATGCATTTGTTGTAATCTATTGTAGCTACGCCGTGCTCTCCCTTTGTTATAGCATTCACCGGACAATTTTCTTCGCATGGAACTGCTATTTTTGCAATGGCATGGTATGGGCATGCTTCCTTGCATTTCCCGCAGTTTTTGCATTTGTCCTTGTCGATTTTGGAATGCCCTCCTTTTACGCTGATTGCCTTGAAAGGACATACTGTTTCACATGGTCTTGCGAGGCATCCCTGGCAAAGTTCCGTAACATAATATCTGGCGTTTACGCATCCCTTGCATGCAATATCAATGATAGTGAGCGGCGGTCCCTCGATTTGCCTGCGTTTGAGCGCCGCGTCTGAGTATTCCAGAAGGGATGTCATTTCATCGTCGGCCTCTACGCTGAATCCAAGGCCGGCCAGAACCCTGCAGCGAACAATTGCCCGCTCTTTATACACACAGCAGCGGTATTTTGCGTCCGATCCCGGCGGGATACGCTCAAAAGGAAGCCTTTTAATTTTTTGCCTGAAATTATCGCTCCAAAATGCTTCCGCTATCTTTTTAACTATCCATCTTTTTGTGTTTGTAAGGTGGTCTTTCATTCATTTGCCTCCAATTACAGTTAGAACGTCCGAAGAATCCTATAACTTACTTGTGATTTTTGCAATATGTAATTTATATGTTTTTTATACATAATGATAAATAAAACAAATTGCACTTGGCACTTTATTTCACAATATAAGGTTTTTCATCTTAAAAAGGGGTTTTTATAGGATACGGTATTTTGTATAATAATTAAAGAGGGGTGGGATGCCATATGCCTGTTTGGGACATAATAGGGCCGGTTATGATAGGACCGTCGTCAAGCCATACTGCCGGTGCAGTCAGACTTGGGCTTATTGCGCGTATGTGCTGGGGGCGCGAAGTAAAAAAAGCTGATATTTATCTGAGGGGAAGTTTTGCAACCACAGGGCGGGGACATGGAACAGACAAGGCGTTACTTGCTGGCCTTCTTGGCTGTCCTCCTGATGATCCTTCGGTGAAGAACGGCACGGAGCTTGCGCGTTCAGCAGGGCTGGATTTTAATTTTTACGAGGAGAACATTGAAGGTGCGCATCCCAATTCAGCCCGCATCGTTATTTCAGACGGGAATGGCATGTTAATGGAAGCTGTCGGCGCGTCTGTCGGCGGCGGAGCCGTTATCCTTCAGGAACTTGACGGTTTCAATATATGTATATCGGGGGAGCTCCCGGCAATTATTATAATGAACCGTGATGTACATGGAGTAGTCAGCGCGGTGACTTCGTTCCTTTCATCGCGGAATATCAACATAGCTACAATGAAACTTCACAGGGAAACGCGCGGTGGTCTTGCCACAATGGTACTGGAGATAGATGCGATGGAGGCCCCTATAGCAACTGATGATATGCTTGCCGTGCACGATGCGATAGTAAGAGTCATAGTGATACCGGAGGTCAAATGACATGCGCTCAATTAAGGAAATAGTTCAAATTTCAGAAAACCGGGGCATTGATTTTCCTGAAGCTGTCCTTCTGATGGATTCGGAAGCGACAGGTATTCCAGCTGATGAAATAAGAAGCAGAATGTCATCGAGGTTTTCTGATATGAAACGCTCTGTGGCTGAAGCACGTGAAAACAGGATACCATGTAAGCTCGTCTCACGTACAGGCGGCCCATTGCGTGAATATGCCGAATCAGGCGGACTGTGCGGGGATTTCATGCTTTATGCGGCTTCGGTGGCGCTTGATGTCGCCACGTATAATGCTTCAATGGGGCGTATTGTTGCAGCGCCGACGGCCGGAAGCTGCGGGATACTGCCAGGTCTGCTTTTTGCCTGGGAAAAATTTTACGGTGTCGGTACATATGATTCGGACAGCAGGATTACAGATGCGCTTGTATCGGCCGGCGGGATAGGTGAGGTAATAGCAAACAGGGCCACTCTTGCGGGCGCAGAGGGCGGATGTCAGGCCGAATGCGGAGCGGCTGCCGCAATGGGAGCTGGCGCGCTTGTGTACCTGTGCGGCGGAAACAGCAGCTCCATATCGAATGCTGTTGCTATTACGCTTAAATCTCTGCTTGGGCTGGTGTGTGACCCGGTGGGAGGTCTTGTCGAGTCCCCGTGCATAAAACGTAACGGAACGCTTACGGCCGTTGGTGCACTGTCTGCCGATATGGCTCTGGCAGGAATAGAATCCATTATCCCGGCTGATGAGGTTATAGATGCAATGGGGCAGGTCGGACGCTCGATGCCGCCTTCACTGCGTGAAACATCGCTTGGCGGGCTTGCCGCGTCTCCTACGGCAAAAGAGCTTGTTAAGAGATTGAACCTGCATTTATAAAATCATACGGACAGGTTTATACTGCCAGTATGATCCGGCTTAGCCTAAAAAAGAGGGGCCTCGACAGGCCCCTCTTTTTATCGTATATAAGCTTTGTTTTTTTATTTTGCAGGCGGCGTTATCAGCTTTGGATCAGTGATTACGCCGTAATAGTGGAATAGTCCGTTCTTGACTATCTGAACCTGTATTGGCTTTACAACTTCGCCTGCTTTGTCAAAACCTTTGATCAGTCCTGTAAGTCCGTCATAATTCTTTGTGTTTGCAAGTGCCTTGGCTACAGCCGGGCCTGATGTTGTCTTGGCATTTTTGATAGCGTCCACTAAGAGCATGAATGCATCGTATGACGAAGCTCCTACCATGTCAGGCTCGATCTTGTGGCGTTTGCGGTATGCAGCAAGGAATTCCTGTACGAACTTGCGTTTGTCATCCCTGTTCAGGTTTGTTACCATAATGAATCCCTCAGCTGCTTTGCCGGCTATTTCAATAGTCTTAGGAGAGTCAGCCCCTTCTTCGCCTACGAACTGGACTTTGATCCCCATTTCCTGAGCCTGCTTCATTGCAGGTCCGACCTGGAAATAATAGCCGCTGAAGAACACCACATCCGGGTTTGAAGCCTTCATTTTTGAAAGGTAGGGTTTGAAATCCTTCTCACTCATCGGGTACTTCTGATGTGATACGATCTTCACCTCAGGATGTGCTTTCATATACTGCTCGAATCCCTGTGTAAGCGTTGTGCCGAAATCGTTGTCGCTTACTATTAGGGCGATTTTCTTGGCCTTGAGGAGCTTTACTGCAACATAAGCGGCACCCTGGCCTTCAACTGTTCCCAAAAATCCGTTGCGGAATGTGTAGTCGCCAAGTGTTATATCCGGGTGCAGGGCATATGATGAGACAAGTGGTATCTCAGCGTCGTTGAAAATAGCTGATACTGCGCGTGTCGGCAGGCTGTAAGAACCGGCCACGAATGCTACTACCTTGTCCTGTTCGATAAGCTTATGGGCAAGTATAACGGATTGTTTCGGATCAGCAGCATCATCATAGCAGATCAACTCAACTTTTTTGCCCAGAACCCCGCCCTGGGAGTTGACTTTTTCAACAGCCAGCTTAACAGATTCATGCGCACTGAATCCGTCTGCTGCCGCGAACCCGGTCAGCGGTGCCAACATCCCGATCTTTATGGTATCAGCAGCCATTGCTGTTCCGCAGAAGCAGATCAGCGCAAGGCACGATACCACAGCCATAATTTTTAGAGCTTTTTTCACAATGAACACCTCCTGTATTTTTGTGACAGGATTTATTCCTGTCATATAGCACTTTTTATTGAGCTCCAAGGTAAGATTCCCTTACACGTTTATCATTAACCAGTTCTGAAGCTGTCCCTTCTATCGTTATTTTCCCTGTTTCCAATACGTAGCCCCTGTCGGAGATGTTGAGAGAAGATAGTGCATTCTGTTCAACAAGAAGGATCGTGAGTTTTTTATCCTCATTAAGTTTCCTTAGGACATCAAATACCTGGGCAACAAGCTTCGGCATAAGTCCCATTGAAACTTCATCAACAAGCAAAAGCCTCGGAGAAGATACCAATGCCCTTGCGATAGCAAGCTGCTGCTGCTCACCCCCTGACAGTGTGCTTGCTGACTGGCGGCTTCTTTCCTTAAGAATGGGGAAAAGGGCGTAAACATTATCGAGTTCGCCTTTGAGTTTTGACTGGTTGCCGTATACTCCCATCTGAAGGTTCTCATATACGGACAATTGCGGGAAACACCTTGCGCGTTCCGGTACTATGCGTATACCCATCTGGGCCCTTTTATGCGCCGGCAGGTGCGTTATATCGGAACCTTCAAAAAATATGCTTCCAGACCTGACTGGCTGAAGTCCCATAAGCGCCCTGAGCGTAGTCGTTTTTCCTGCGCCGTTAGCCCCTATTATTGAAACAAGCTCGCCGTTATCTATGCCGAAGCTTATACCGTGAACGGCTTCAATATCCCCGTAGGAGACGTAGAGATCCTTAACATCAAGCAACATCGCTTACATCTCCTTTCCCAAGATATGCCTCTATCACATCTGGATTTGACGAAACTTCGTCCGGGGTACCCTCTGCAAGCTTACGTCCGTGATCAAGGACTACTATACGGTCTGAAAGCCCCATCGCAACACGCATATTATGTTCAATAAGCAGTATGGAGACTCCGTTGTTCCTTATATCCCTGATAAGATCTTCTATTATTTGTATTTCCTCATAACGCAGTCCGGAGAAACATTCATCAAGCAGCAGCAGGCGCGGTTTCAGGGCAAGCGCTCTTGCAATTTCAAGTCTGCGGAGATTGCCGAGCGGCAGAAGCCCGGCTTTAGTGTCAGCTTCCTTTGAGAGGCCTACCGTTTCAAGTATATTTTGTGCCGCCTTTCTGTTTTTATCTGATCTCCAGAACTTCCATGAATCAAAAAAACGGCAGTAATGAGGCATGCCTAAAGCAACAATTACATTTTCCTCAACAGTGAGTCCATTGAATGGCTTAACTACCTGGAAAGTCCTCCCTATTCCAAGTGATGCCATCTTATGCGGAGGAAACCCGTCTGTCCTCTTGCCGTCAAGATATACCTCACCTGATGTTGGCTTATAAACTCCTGATATCATGTTGAAGCATGTGGTTTTCCCTGCTCCGTTAGGTCCCAGGAGTCCGAGTATCTCGCCTTTATATATATCAAAGCTTACGTTATCTACCGCTTTAAGTCCGCCGAAATGGATAGAAAGATTTTTAATCGAGACCAGCACACTATTCAATTTTACCGTCCCCCTTCAATGAATGCTCATTTTTCTTTTTTAGATTTTTAAGGGACAAGACTGTCGAACCTCCAAGAAGACCTCCTGGGAGAAACCTGATCATCATGAGTAGCAGCGCAGCATAAAGAAACATCCTGTAATCCACCAGGGGCCTGAATATTTCCGGAAGTATACCAAGTACCAGAGCTCCCACGATCGGACCCCACTGGGTTCCCAAACCTCCGGCTACGACTATTGAGAGCAGTGTTACAGAGTATGGGAAGGAAAAAGAGTCTGCGCTGATAAAACGCATATAGTGCGAATATAGGATCCCTGAAAGTCCTGCCATCAGGGTCCCGAGAACAAAAGCAGTCAGTTTGGCCCTTACCGGAGATACTCCCATGCTTGAGGCGGCTGTTTCCTCTTCTCGTATTGCGAAACATGAAAGCCCCGTCCATGACTTAGTAAAGAACCAGCATACCAGCATTACCAGAGCCAAGCCTGCCAGGCATAAAAAGAAGAATCCATGGGCCTTGAGCGGCATGCCTAAGAAATTTACACGCGGTATCCCGCCGATGCCGAGTGCGCCTCCCAGAGCTGGGGTGTACTGGAAAATTGCAACTACTATAAAGTTGATCCCTATAGTTGTTATAGCAAGGAAGTCTTCCCTGACACGAAGGCTTGGAAGTCCGCACAGGAAGCCAACTATTCCTACTATGAGCAGTGAGATCGGAAGAGCCTGCCAGAAAGAGAGCCCCCCTGCAGTTGTAAGCATAGCATTGGAATAGGCTCCTATCCCGACAAACGCGGCATGACCCAGTGATATCTGACCAGCATAGCCGACTATTACGTTCAGCCCGCATGCTGCGATCGCCTGTATTATTATCTGTGTAGCAACATTTATTATATAACTGCTCATAATAATTCCTCCCTACCTCTTTCCCATGAGTCCGGTCGGACGCCACATCAGGATTATTATCATGGCTATAAAAGCCAGAGCATCTCGCGGCATAGGAATATTCGCATAGCCTATAAGGAATGTTTCTGCAAGGCCGAGAAGCAATGAAGCAAGTACCGCTCCCGGAGCCGATCCCATCCCGCCGACTACTATCAGAGCCAGGGTCTTGTAAGCAGGAACCTCTCCCATCATCGGATATACCTGATTATAGTAAATACCGACCAATACGCCTGCAATCGCTGCAATAGCGGAACCTATTATGAAAGTCATCGCCACGGTCCTCTGTGTGTTTACCCCCATTGACGAAGCTGTTTCCATATCCTGTGAAACAGCACGCATAGCAAGCCCAAGCTCGGTTTTTGTCATCAGAAGCCACAGCAGGACCAGTACGACAAGTGATATACAGTAAACTGCGGTCAGCGTTGAAGATATTGTTATGCCTCCTATTGTCATTGACGGAAAAGGAAGCTTTGCGGAAAATGTTCTGACTTCAGGCCCTGCGACAAGCCTGCAGAGCTCCTCTATTGCAATGAGCAGAGCTATGCTGCTTATAAGGGGGACATAAGGCGGATATTTAAGAAGTGGGAAATAAATAAACCTTTCAATAAGGACTCCAAGGCATGCACAGAATGCCATGCTCCCAAGAATGGCGAGAAATATATTTCCTGTCAGCGTATAAAGATAAAGCCCCATATAAGCTCCTGCCGTATAGACAGAGGCATGTGCCACGTGAAGTATCTTCATTACTCCGTAAATCAGTGCAAGACCGAGCGTTATCATGGAGTACATCGCTCCTGCAGCTAACCCGTTCAACAATTGTTCAATAAATAACTGCATCTTAATTATTTCCCCCCATTATATCGGCATTGATCTGCTAATTCTAAGTCTGATTTTAATAATTGTAAAATGTTCCATTAGTGATATGAACTTGCACAAATTTAAAATATCAGAATTAACAGCAGCAATATCAGATATATCTGCCCGAAAATGCCTGTAGGCGGTGCTGACCACTATTACGGGCCTGGGAAGCTAAGCGGCAGGCAGGCTGATTTCACAGCCTGCCTGTCATTTACCTGAAGCGTTTATGATAGAGGAAAAAATATCTGCCTGGATTGCGTCCGATTCAGCGAGGCATTCCGGATGCCACTGAATGCCGTTGATGTATCTGTAATCCGGCAGAGTGACTCCTTCAATAAGTCCGTCAGACGTGGCTGCAGTGACCTGGAGCCCGGGGGCCAGACGGTCAACGGCCTGGTGGTGCATAGAATTTACTCTCATTGTCCGGCCTTTATTCATAGGGAAGATGCCGGGATTCATTATTTCTACATTATGGACATAACCGTCCGTTACGTCAGGCCTTCTGTGCAGTGTCCATTCGGGCCTTATATCCGGCATATGCTGGTATAAAGTTCCGCCGAGGGCTACATTTATCATCTGGTTTCCCCTGCATATGCCGAGTATCGGCTTTTCCTTCTTTATTGCTTCTCTGATCAGACCTAGCTCAAAGCGGTCGCGTATAATATTTGGTGCTATTGAGCCCTTATCAGTTTCGCCGTAAAATGACGGATCGATGTCATCACCTCCGGCGAAAACAAAACCGTCAAAACTGCTTGCTATCGTTTCAAATCCACTGTCCGACGCCTCCAGTAAAACAGGTATGCCGCCTGCATCTGCCACTGAAGAACATATCATGCCTGTCAGCCTTGCAAGCAGCCAGTAATATCCTATCTTGTCCTGGCTGAGTTCATTTAGCTGCAGGTGTGTGTATTCCCTGCTGAAAGGATCGGTTGCGATTCCTATTACAGGCTTCATGACTGTTTTACCCCCATGGGATGAAGATTTCTTCCAATGCAGTAGTATTCGAAACCTAATTTGTCCATCTCTGACGGAGAATATATATTCCGTCCATCGAATATTATTTTTTGTTTCATGCGTGAAGAAATACTTTCCCAGTTAAGTTTTTTGAACTCCGGCCACTCCGTAACTATTACAGCGCAATCCGCACCTTCCAGGAGTTTTTCCACGCTTTCGGCGTATCTTACATCCTTTGGAAGTATATCCATGGCCTGCGGTACAGCAATAGGGTCGAATGCCGAAACAGATGCGCCGCAGTCCATGAGTCCCCTTATCAGCGGGATCGACGGCGCTTCGCGCATATCGTCGGTATAAGGTTTGAAAGCCAGTCCCATGACAGCTATATTAAGCCCTTCCAAATTATCATTGAATCTTTCTCTGATCATTATATGCAGGAGTTCTTTCTGCTTGCGGTTGACCTTGTCTATAGCCGAAGCCATCATCATGTCCAGCCCCTGACTTTCTCCGATGTGGCACAGAGCCTGCACGTCTTTGGGAAAACAGGAGCCTCCGTATCCGCAGCCTGCATTTAAAAAATACGGACCGATACGTCTGTCGGATGCTATGCCTTCCTTTACCGATACGACGTCCGCCCCTATTTTGTCGCACAGTAGGGCTATCTCGTTCATAAAACTTATACGTGCGGCCAGCATTGCGTTTGCCGCATATTTTGTTATTTCAGCTGATGCCGGATCCATAAATAATATCTTTTCCTCACTTACGAACGGCCGGTATAGTTCCAGCATTATTGCCCTGGCCTCGTCCGAGCACGCGCCTACGACCACCCTATCAGGATTAAGGCAGTCTTCTATAGCCATGCCTTCTTTCAGGAACTCAGGATTTGAAAGGATTTCGAAATTTATGTTGTCAAGCCCGCGCCTGTGCATGTGTGCCCTTATCCTTTTACAGAGCAGTGTGCCTGTCCCCACAGGGACCGTTGATTTTACCACTATAAAGCATGAATGTTTGATGTTAGTCCCTATGTTGTCCACAGCAGCCAGCACCTGCGCAAGATCGGCGCTCCCGTCGTTTGCAGGCGGTGTCCCTACCGCTATAAAGCAGAGCTGTGCATCATCAAGGCCATCCTTTATATCTGTAAAGAAAGACAGATTGCCGTTGCTGCAGTTTTTCCTGACGAGTTCTGAGAGCCCAGGCTCGAATATAGGAACGATGCCCTGCCGCAGAGATTCTATCCTTGACTTGTCGATATCAACACAGCATACTTCATTGCCTTTTTCTGCAAAGCACGTTCCGGTTACAAGGCCCACATAGCCCGTTCCAACCACACAGATTTTCATTCGCTGAAAACCTCCTCAGCTTTTTATCGTCAGCATTGTTATGCCAAACAGTATGGCACCTATGCCAATAACCCTTAACAATGTTATTTTTTCCCTGAATATAAAAAATCCGACGACTAGCAGTATAAGATATACTATCCCTGACATCATCGGATATGCAAGCGTCAGGTCTGCACGTGAAAGCGCCGCTGCCATGAAAAAGAAAGATATCCCGAACAGGCCTATGCCTGCAGCTGTCCATGGGTTCAGGAGTATCCTAAGTATAGTTCCGGTCCATCCGGAAGATACCATGGCCTGGTCGCCGCCGTAAGCATATTTCATTATCGTACTGCCTGATGCGTTTGTAACAGCGGAAGCAAGAATCAGAAGAAAACTTATTTTGTCCATTCTCAGTTTACCTCCTGTAATGCAAGAGTCCCTGCACGTCCTGTGATTGTCCCGATTTTAATCTTACACGGCAGTGGGGCTGAAGCTTCAAAATAATCTCTTAAAGTATAAAATCCTGTATCAAACCGTTTTGCCATGGTAATGAACCTGTCAAGAACGCCGAGTTTTGACATGCCTTCCATTTCTGCATGTACGGTCAGCACATTCCATTCCTTATCCATTCCATCCATCCAGTATGACGGCATAGTATCGTCATTAATACCTGGAAGTCCGTAGATTTCGTCCATTGTCGGCATGGTCGTGGGTATCTGTACAACGGAGTATTCTTTACCGCCGAAAACTGGCAGAAACGGACAATGCCCCCTTGTATCGCTGCAGTAATCCATTCCTATATCCTGCTGCACTCCCAGGCTCACTCCTGATATCTGCCAGCCGGGGGCCGCATAGCTCCGTGGTTTTTCCCCTGACAGTTTTTCAAACAATTCCGAGGCATTTTCAAATAGTGAACGGAACTCGGATTTTGATATATGCAACAGATTGTCCTGGATATAAACATGATCCCAGGCATGTATTCCGCAGTCATGTCCCTCATCCGATGCACGGACGAATATATCCGGAGCTTTTGGGACTATCAGCGGCGGAGGCAGCAAGGTCCCGTACATCAAGGTTTTAAGCCCGTATGTAGAAGGGGCTTTGGTCCGTATCATCTTTGATATGAACCCCTTGCGGAATATCCTTCTTATCGCTTTGCCTGAATTATCCGGTCCGAATGAAAAAAATATAGAAGCATGCAGAGCATGTTTTTTAAAAAGATCCAGAAGCCTGGGTACTCCTTGCGTGTAGCCGCGCAGAGTATCGACGTCAACTTTTATCGCAAGTTTTGTCAATTGATTTTCTCCTGTACGGCGTACCAATAAAGAGTCTTTTTGAGTATATCGCACATATCGGTCTTAGGTTTCCATCCAAGTGATGATTCCATTTTGTCTATTGAAGGGAGACGGTTCTGGATATCATCATAGGTCTTTCCGTAATATTTATCCGCAGATACATCTTCAAGTACTGCTGATGCTGCTTTTTCCTGAAACACAGGCATTTTTTTCATTTCATCTATCAGCATTTCGGCCATTTCCCTTATCGAATAATTGTTGCCGGGGTTTCCTATATTGAATATTTCACCTGCGGCGCGCCCGTCTTTGTTTTCAACGATCTTTATCAGGCCTTCTATGCCGTCGCCGATCCATGTGAAGCTGCGTCTTTGCATTCCACCGTCTACAAGCGTTATTTTACCGCGGTACAGTATGTCGTAAATCATCTGTGTAATGGCACGTGCCTTATGGTCTGCAGCATCCTTGAACGTATCGAGTCTGGGACCTACCCAGTTGAACGGGCGGAAAATTGAAAAATCCAGGCCTTGTTCATATCCGTACGCAAAAATCATTCTGTCCATCATTTGTTTGCTGCAGCTGTATATCCAGCGCATTTTATTAATAGGTCCCGTAACAAGAGGGCTTTCATCCTCTTTCAGAAGATCATCGCCGCTCATGCCGTAAACTTCCGAAGTGGATGGAAATATTACACGCTTGTGATGTTTAGAGCATAAACGTACTATCTTAAGATTCTGTTCGAAATCTAGCTCAAATGTCCACACAGGCTTCTGAAGGTAATATGCGGGTTTAGCTATGCCTGCAAGAGGTATCACTACATCCGTTTCCCTGACCTTATCCTCTATAAGTTCGTTATCTTTGAAAACGTCACCCGGAGTGAAGCTTATCTTCGTATTTTTCATAAATGGCGTCATATTGCTGCCGCTTATGTCAAAACCGTCTATTTCCCAGTCTGTTGAAGATAATATGCCCTCAGTGAGATGCGTTCCTATAAAACCATTGATGCCGGTTATAAAAATTTTCATTCTCTATACATTCCTTTCAGGTTCTCCTTCCGGCTGCATTGCAAGTATCCGGAGCAGCCCGCAGCCTGTCCCCACAAGCATTGGTCTGCTTGAAACTATCTGTCCGGGGTCTGCGCTGCCTTCAGCCGGCAAAGCTTTCCATATATATACCTTCCTGTTGTTCCAGTGTGTGAATGCGCCCGGAAACGGATGCGTAACGGCCCTTATCAGATTATATATATCGATAGCCGGTTTACTCCAATTTATCTCCCCGTCCTCAGGTCTGCGTCTCCCGAATTTTGTCGCCTTTGTTTCATCCTGCGGAGTTCCCTTTGCTGTGCCGGATTCAAGCGAATCAAGCGATGATACAAGTATATCACGCGATGCTTCGGCGACTTTCAAGAACACATCATGTGCGGTATCCCCAAAAAGGATAGGAACAGATTTCTGTGCGATTATATCCCCTCTGTCTGCAAACTCGGTCATGGCATGCAGAGTGGCCCCAGTTTCGGTCTCCCCGTTTATCACAGCCCAGTTGACGCACGCCCTGCCGCGGTATTTGGGCAGAAGCGCTCCATGTATGTTATAAGCGCCCAGCCTTGGCATATCGAGCGCTTCTTTTGGGATCATGGCCCTGTAGTAAAAGGACAGGATAAGTTCAGGAGCTGTCTTGCGCAGCTCTCCGATCTCATTTTCGTCCAACTTTGCCGGAGTCCTTACAGGTATACCGGCAGCTTCGGCTATATCTTTTACAGAGCGGAACCATATTTCTTCATGAGGGTCGTTCTCATGGGTAAAAACAACAACAACATTGGCTCCGTTCTTCAGAAGCTGTTCAAGGCAGATGCTTCCGACCTCGCTGTATGCAAAAACCGCTATTCGCGGCCTTTTATTCATCGTCATGCTGAAATATCCTTCTTACAGTATATCTTGGTCTGCGGCTGACTTCCCTGTATATGCGGCCAATGTATTCACCTGTTATTCCAAGGCTGAAAAGAGTGATTCCGGTAAGAAGGAACTGTATTGCCATGAGTGTGAATACGCCCTCCACCTCCGGGCCTATGATAAGCCGGCGGATAAGCATGTAGCATACCAGCAGGAACGACAGCCCTGATATCAGCATTCCGGCCATCGTCACAAATTGCAGCGGTACGATGGAAAAGCTCGTCATGAGATCAAAATTAAGCCTTATCAGCTGGAATATGCCGTATTTGGATGTGCCCATTTCCCGTTCCCTGTGCGATACAGGTATTTCAATGGGATTTGCTGAAAATTTCTGCCCGAGCGCAGGGATGAAAGTAGTCGATTCGCGGCTGATGTTTATTATATCTATTATCCTGCGGCTGTATCCGCGCAGCATGCATCCGTAATCTCTTATATTGAGCCCTGCTATACGGTTTGTAATTCTGTTGACTGCTTTTGATGCTAACTTCCTGAAAAGCGGATCCTGCCTTTTTGCTCTGTATGTGCCTACAAGGTCATGCCCTTCGTCCATTTTTGCAATGATATTTGGAATTTCTTCAGGCGGGTTCTGCATGTCGGCATCGAGGGTGATTATCTTATCCCCGCGCACATTTTCAAATCCTGCCATAATGGCCATGTGCTGCCCGAAATTACCGTTTAGATCTATAACCCTTACCTCAGAGTATGATTTGTAGAAATCGTACAGAATGCCCAAAGTCGAATCTTTGCTTCCGTCGTTTATAAAGATTATCTCAAAAGGGCGTTCCATCTTAGTCATTACTGGGTATAAGCTCTCGAAAAGAGGATGGAGTGATTCCTCCTCGTTATACGCAGGTATGACTATTGAAATCTCTGGTTTCATTTTATCCCTCCGTTGCCAAGCACATCGTAGACTGCTTCTACAACGTCAAGCGCATCCCGGTCGGTCATAGCCGGAAACAGCGGGAGAGATACTATGCGTTCAGATACAAATTCAGCTTCAGGCATGCTTCCCGGCTTAAGCCCAGTGACCTCCCCGTAGCAGCTGAACAGGTGGACAGCCTGATAGTGCAGGGCCGTACCTATGTTATGTTCTTTCATACGTGCCATGAAATCGTTTCTTGTTATTCCAAGTTTGTCTATATCGATAAGCGGGGTAAAAATATGCCAGCTGTGCTCACATTCCCACGGAGCAGGCTTGGGAAGGATAAGTCCTTTGGCATTTGCAAGTTCCTTCATGTAAAAAGATACTATATCCCGCCTTCTTGAATTGAACGCGTCCAGCTCACGCAGCTGCGAGTCTCCTATTGCCGCCTGTATATCCATCATTGTGTACTTAAGCCCGGGGAAAAAAATGTCATAGTTAGAGTTTCCTTTTGCCGCATATCTGTTCCATGCGCCTTTTGACATGCCGTTCTGCCTGAGCATAGTTATTTTTTCAGCCAGGTCGGCATCTCCGGTGCAGATCATCCCGCCTTCCCCTGTGGTTATGTTTTTGGTCGGGTGGAAGCTGAACACTGATAAATGCCTTTCACCTCTGTCCGCCCCTATTTTCCTGCCTTTATAAGAAGCGCCCAGCGCATGTGCAGCATCTTCTATAACTGCCAGTCCGTATTTTTCAGCAATTTGCTCTATCCTGTCCATATTGCACGGCATGCCTGCGAAGTGGACAGGGATCATGGCTTTTGTTGCACCGGTGACAGCCGCTTCTATCCTATCAGGATCAATATTCAGGGTATTGCGGTCAATGTCTGCGAATACCGGTTTTGCCCCAGTGAAGAGTATTGCATTCACAGTCGCTGCGAATGTCATCGGTGTAGTGATGACTTCATCGCCGGGGCCTATGCCAAGAGACATCAGTGCTGTATGCAGTCCTGCGGTAGCTGAGTTTACTGATAATGCCCATGATGCTCCTGTGTACTTTGCAAAATTCTCTTCAAAACGTATGGTCTTCGGGCCCATGGCAAGCCAGCCTGAACGTATTGAATCAGCTACGTCGGCAATGGCATCCTCGCTTATCGACGGTTTTGAAAACGGAAGAAAATCTTTTCTCATTAACTGTTACCTCCTGTTGAAGAGAATGACGTATTTGTCAGTTTCAATTTTTTTTGCTTTGCCTGTATCCCCGTCCGGGAAAAGTCTATTAAGACGGTCTTTTTCAACAACAAGTGCAAAATGCCTTTGTCCTTCGTACCATTGTTTTTTAAATTTTCCTGCATCGGGGAACCAATCTTTTTCCCCCGGCTGATCTGCTCCGAATTCCATTTCGCCTTTGTAGTCGATAAGCATGACGCGCTGTTTTGTATAAAAAGGAATCCCGTGAAGAACTTCTCCATATACGGCAATCGTATCATCAGGCCGCTTCTCCTTTATTATCACATCTGACAGGCTTCGGGAGGAGCGGGTTTTATCCATTATCCCGTATATGTCCGAAAGCCCGAAAACAAAGATAAAAGCGGACATGGAAAGTATTACAGCGGCATAATTGAAATATTTACGTTTTACGCCTGACAGCCAGATAGCTCCGAACGGTCCGGCAAGAAGCCCGACAGATAATTTTACAGCGATTGGAAGTGTCTCTGCCCGTGGGATCTTATCTCCAAGAAATGCATATGCCATAAATGCCGCTGAAAAAAGTATGCCTATGCCTGCTGACAGCACGATTGCCCCGCCGTGCCATTTCCCTTCCCTGATCATCCTGTCCATATCGGCACCTATCAAAATAGCAAGAGGAGGCATGCAGGGTACTATATAGGGTATGAGCTTTGAATTTGAAAACGAGAAAAAGATCAGTATAACAGCGAACCATGCAAGCAGAAATATATTAGCATCTTTTGCTTTGCCGTCCGCAGGGGTTCTGACTACGCTTTTCTTGCTGAAAAGAGCAAAAAAGAAGCCTGTCCACGGCATAAGTCCTGCAGGTATCAGAGGCAGAAAGTACCAGAATGGTTCATACCTGTCGGCAATTTTAGTTGCATACCGCAGGAAATGTTCCCTTATGAAGAAAAAATAAAAGAAATCCGGATTATCTTTGCAGACAAGATAAAACCACGGTACTGAAATGGCGAAAAATATTATTATTCCTGGAATATACAGAATATCGGATATGAGCTTCCATTTACGTGTAAAAATTATATACCAGAATATTATTGCGCCCGGCAGGACGACTGCGATCAGACCTTTAGTCAGAAGCCCAAGTGCCGAAGCCGCATAAAAAAGTATATACCAGCGCCTGTCTTTTCTTATATGCCCGGCATAGAAGGAGGCAAGCGCAAGGGTCATAAAGAACGACAGCGGCATATCTGTGGAGTTTATTGTGCCTATTGCAAAATATAGAAGAGATAATGAAGTTATTATCCCGGACAGGAGCCCGGCTCTTATACCGAAAATCAGTGTTCCCAAAAGGGCAGCAGTGAAAGCCCCTGATACGGCACAAAGTGCTGGCGCAAAGCGTGCTGCAAATTCATTTTCTCCGAATATCATGAAATTGGCGGCGTTCATCCAGTACAGAAGCACGGGCTTTTCGAAATATTTAACGAAATTAAGCCTCGGTGTAATAAAATTGCCTGATTGGATCATTTCACGCGGAATTTCCGCATAGCGTCCCTCATCAGGTTCGAGAAGCCCGTGAGATCCGAGCGGGAAGAAATACAAAACCAAAATAACTGCAAAAACTGCAAAAAATAAGAGCTGCTTTTTTGTCGTCGATGGATTCATCGTTTGCCGGAGCACTCCTCTTTTAAGGTGATTTATATTATTTTTTACAATAACCAAACAGACACTAATATACAGGCGCCGTAAAAGGCATTTAACATAAGACCATGTCCATGACGATATTTTTGCTTGTCCGGCTGCGGGTTAAGCAAGGGTTCATACTGAGCTGTTATTATATTATATTGCAAAAAAAAATACTGATCAAAGACACAGCACCAATAATACATGCAGCCAATAGCAAAGCTGCATTTTATGTATTTTTATTAATTATACTTATCCTGTTCAGTATATACTTATTGTAAAGCCGGACCCGCTGCCTGATCTCTGAAAAAACGGATTCGGCAGTTTATTCCGCAGCCGTTTTGCATTCCAGTTTTTGGTGACCATGAGCGTCCTTCCTTTGTTACTGGCTATGAGAGCTGCAGCTGAATACTGATCAAGCAGTCTGTTTTTAGCGTCATTATATTTCAGGCCGTAAGAAAATTCCCCAGGGTCGCCGATTATGTATGCGTTATCGGTTTTTAAGTACCAGCAGACGGCGCCGGTAGAATCTTCGTCAGAAATAACGACGCTGTATCCCTTTATATCATTTTTATACTGCCGCATCAGAGCATACGGTGATGATTCCCCTGTAACAGATTCAGGTATTGCATAGTGTGCTAAAAAGAAAAACAGAAGGGGAGCAATGGAATAAAAAATTATTTTATTTTTTGCATCGGTATTTTTATATGACAAGATACAGCATGATATTGAAAATAAAATTCCGGCTGAGATCATGGCAGGTTTCAAGCAGTCGGCATAAGGCCTTGCTGTTTTAGGGCCAAGCAGCTGAATATACAGGAATGCTATCAGGAGTACTGATAATAGGGAAGTGCTGAACGCAATCCCTGCCTGTAAGGCTTTAATACTGCGTTTTTCGCGGAGTGCATGGGTTATGCCTATAGACATCAGAACGGCGAAAGGCGCAAAACACGGCAGCACATATGTGAGCAGTTTCCCGCTTGAGAATGAAAAAAATAGAAATGGGAAAACCAGCCAGCATATGCATAATTTTAAAAGATTTTTCTGTTTTTCGCTTATGTATAAGCTGTTTTTTATTCCTGAAACGGTCGCAGGCACTAAAAATGTCCATGGAAAAAACAGGGCTGGCGCAGCTGCAAAGAAAAACCAGAAGGATTCTTTGTGCTGTGCATTATTGGCCATAAACCGGCGTATATGTTCATTCCAGAAAAAGAAATTCCAATAGTCCGGCTCTCTTGAATGTATGGCTGCGGCCCATGGAAGCACGACGATTATTGCAGAAGCAAGAGGCAGCCAGCCCATGCGTATGATATCGGAATATCTGTGCTGCCACATTAAAAAAGCCGTAATGCTTAAAACGGGTATCATGAAGGCGCTGAACCCTTTGGTCATAAAAGCGAATCCTGATAATATCCCGGCAAGTAAAAGAATGCATTTTTCCCTGGCCGAACCTGGTCGTTCTTCCGAAGCAAAATAAAAGGCAGAAACGGATGCCGTTGTAAAAAACGAGAACAAACCGTCAAGTACAGCTATATTGCCAATTGCAAACACTTCAAAGCACGATAAAAAAATGAAAGCAGCCATAACAGAAGGGAATACCCACCCATCTTCAGTGCCGTCATCATCATTTTTGCAGCGGAACACACGGCGTACCAGCACGCAGATTAAAACTGCCGAAAGCAATGCTGCAAGTGCCGAAGGAAATCTGACTGCAAAATTGTTGTTGCCGAACATAAGCAAAGAGTAAGCCTGGATCCAGTAACCCATTACCGGCTTTTCAAAATAGCGCAGCCCGTTGAAATAAGGCACGGTCCAGTTCCCGCTGTTGATCATCTCATAAGGGATGACAGCGTACCTTGTTTCGTCAGGAGCGATCAGATCCCTGCTTCCAAGGGGGATAATATACGACAACAGGAAAAATAAAAGCAGGAGCGCTGCATAACGGCTATTGGCACTGATATGTTTTCGTATATTAAGTTTTTTTAACATTAATGAACATCACCAATCAATCATTTGACTTAGACAGCAATACAAAAAATATATAGTTCTGCCGGAAGACGCACGAATATAGGACAATAAAAATCTTTATTTGTCAATATTGGATTTAAACTAAGCGTCCGTCATGTTTCCGTAAGAAAATAATTTTTGAATATATGTCATGTATGCTGTTATGGTTTATGCTTTAGGCTTGGCTGTATACATTGGGAGAGCTGAATGCAACTAAATACTGAATTGAATAAAAAACCGGCTGTCTGGGTTGGTACACAGAAGGCCGGTTTTTAACCTGCGATTAACTTTAATTCCTGTTTTAAGCCTTTATTCCGCGTTCCTCATCGGTGCCAGGGATAATATTGTCGCATATTGCCGCCAGTATGCCTGCTACTGCCATTGGTGTCTTCATGACCGCCCATATCATGCCGCCCAATGTGCTTCCAAGTGCACCGGTGAATATTGCCTGGTTTGGTTCTACCCATCCGGGAAGACCAAGTGCCATAAGGAATGCGAACCCGACGATGAGAACGTTCCTCTGGCTTCCCATATCTGCACGCATGAGATTCTGGATGCCAAGAGCCCCTATTGTGCCGAATAGCGTTATGTAAGCCCCGCCTATAACAGGCGACGGCATTGTTGCTATGAGTGCTCCGAGTTTCCCGATAAGCGACATTATTATAAGAATTACTGCACCGGCCCTGACCACATAGCGGCTTGCAACCCCTGTCAGGCCTATAAGACCTATATTTTCAGTATAAGACGTAGTTCCTACTGAGCCCAGTATACCTGAAAGAGCACATCCAAGTCCTTCGGCGCCAAGTCCGCGGCTTATCTGATCCGGGGTCGGGTCATCTATTCCTGCAGCGAAAGAGCAGTTGTGGTAGTCTCCTATCGATTCTATCATTACGCAGAAGAAGCCGGCAAAAATTGCACCTACTGCAAGTCCTGAAAACTTTGGCACTCCCCACGGCATGAAAAGTTTATATCTTATCCAGGGAGCTGCTGCGACATTCTGAAGGTTTATATATGCAGAGTGGCCTTCGTGGAAGAATCCTGCAAGCGAAAGTATAAGGCATATGAGGTACGCTATAACGATAGAACCCAGTACTGCAAATATATTAAAATACTTGTTTTTGCTGCAAAGGCTGAAGAAAAACACAAGCACTACGACCAGCAATGATATCGGCCAGTAATTTGCCGCGTTATACTGGATAGCAACAGGTGCGAGTGTGAACCCGATAGCCATTATTGTCGGGCCGATTACGACAGGCGTTATGAATTTCCTTACGTGTCCTACCAGCTTGCTGTATCCCAGCAGTGAAAGGGTAATCCCACCTACGATAAGGGCCCCGCCTACGTACTGCATAACTGCATCAGGTCCCAAAGCCTTGTATGCTCCGATTATAGTCATTATAGGAGGTATGAAGCTGAAACTTGAACCCTGGACGATGGGAAGCCCTGAGCCTAATTTCGGGTGCGTCTGAATAAGAGTGGCAATTCCCATTGAAAAATATACACAGCCAATAAAAGCACCTATCTGTTGCGTTGTCATGCCCATTGCAGGGCCGAAAATCAGAGGAACGAGTGTCGTGGCGCCGAAGAGCGTAAGCACATGCTGTGCCCCTGCTAGGATAAGTATAGGCGTCGGCGGACAGTCGTTGATCCCGTAAACCAGTTGTTTTTTTGCCATAACGCACCTCCATGGATTTTTACCCGATTTCATTTGCAATCGGTTGCAATAATATTTCCATGGAAAATTATAAGGTTTTTAGGAATAAAAATCCAGTGAAAATGTCATTTTTGATTTACTAATTTTTTATAATCGTCAGGTGTATCCATATCCCGGAAATGTTCTTCCGGAGCGTCTGTCCGCAGGATTTCGCATTCATGTGAGGACAGTATATTTCTTCCGCCTCTGTCCCCGTTCGCTGAGTCGAACCTGTCTTTCCATAAAGCCCGGTAGAACATCGGGTGTCCGAAAATACCGTTCATGCAGGGGGCTAAAACTGTTTTGCCGTCAGGAAGTCCTTTGAACTTTTCAGCCAATTCCATAAGCGCGTATGATGAAACAAGAGGAAGGTCTCCAAGCATTATGCAGAAATCTTCTGAATCAGGCAGCATATCCAGCCCTATTTTGAGGGAGCTTGACTGCCCGCGTTCCGGCTGTGGGTTGATGCTGATATGCAGCCACTCAGGAGCCTTGGTAAATGTTTCGGCCACTTCGTGCGAGAAAACTGCGAATACAGGAGAAAAGCCTGCTGAATGCAGATTGTTTAAGACTGTTTGTATAACAGTGCCGTCACCAAACGGAAGCAAAAGTTTTTGCTGTCCCATCCTTGTTGAGAGCCCTGCAGCAAGAAGGATAGTGTTCATTTTCTCATTCCCTGTCAAGTTTTGTTATCTCGTATACGGTATCCATATTAAGCGAAGCCGCTACGATTGTATCATAGCCCTTAAGTCCTGAAATAAATTTATCAAGCACATGTCGCCGCGCTGATTCTGCAAGAAGTTCAAATTTATTTATGAATAAAATACGGTAAGCATTTTCCGGAGAGTTTTTCAGGTACCCCGATCTGCTTGAAACTATGTCCGCCGCTTTGCCGGCTGACAGGATTTTCCCTTCCTGCACACCGAAATCCCTCTTTAGGTTCTCAAGACGAAAGACTGACGACGGTGACATCGGCAGTGTGAAGGCATCAGCGCCTAATACTATTATTTGGCAGGCGGCAAGACGCGGGACAGGCGGTTCCCAGTCCTCGTATCCCTTTAGCGAAAGTCCCCTTGAGCCGTCAGCTTCTGCGATCAGCTTGCCGATCGCCGTGCTCTTTGATATCTTATCAATTTCAAAATCCGTGTAGCCTGTCAATTTATCCATATTTTGTTCCTTTGCAGCAACAAGCAAGGTGCAGCAATCCATCTTTTCAGCCGTTTCAATGCATCCTTCCGGAGGACCTGTATATAGTTCAGGGAACTCGCATACAGGCGGAACAAAAATTTTTGCAGTTGTTGTTATGACAGTTTTTTCTTTTTGGGAAAAGTGCCTGCCAAGCGCGTACATAAGCGACGTTTTGCCGCCGCCGCCTGTAATGGCGATCATTTTATGCAAAGATATGCCAAGGTCATCGTCCAGTCTCCCGGCAAGTTTATTTCTCTTGTATGAATCCATGCCCAGGTCACCGCTTCCTTCCTCATATGCAAAATAAATATACAGATAAAAACCGGCTGGCACAAGGTCCCTGTCTGTTTTAGACGGACGCACTGCACCAGCCGCGCGGATAAATAAAAATGAAGGGTTAGATGTTTGTTTAATTTTTATCGGCAGACTTTGCCCTGATTGGCTACTGCCTGCTGTGCAGCTGCTATGGCATCGGCGTTGCCAAGATAATAATGTTTTACAGGCTGTAATTTTTCGTCCAGCTCATAAACAAGAGGAATACCCGTTGGAATGTTAAGCTCAACAATATCTTTCTCGGAAATTTTGTCGATGTACTTAACAAGGGCCCGCAGGCTGTTGCCGTGTGCAGCTACGATGATCCTTTTACCGGCCCTTATCTCAGGAACGATCTCTTTTTCCCAGTAAGGGACAACCCTTGCTATCGTATCGGCAAGGCATTCACCGGAAGGGATCTCTTCAGGTGAAAGTTCAGCGTAGCGTGGGTCGCTCCCGGGGTAACGCCTGTCGTTTACATCAAGAAGAGGCGGTTTTGTGTCGTAGCTTCGCCTCCATATTTTTACCTGCTCGTTCCCGTACTGCGCAGCTGTTTCCGCCTTGTTGAGGCCCTGCAGGGCTCCGTAATGGCGTTCGTTAAGCTTCCATGACAGTTCTACAGGTATCCACATCAGGTCCATCTCTTCAAGCACGCACCAAAGGGTCTTTATTGCGCGCTTGAGTACCGATGTGAATGCCATGTCGAATACAAACCCCTCGGAATTCAGAAGTTTGCCGGCAGAGGCAGCCTCGGAAAGGCCTTTTTCTGAAAGAGGCACATCGGTCCACCCAGTGAAACGGTTTTCTTTATTCCACTCACTTTCGCCATGCCTTAAAAAAACTATTTTATACATTGTTGAATCCTCCTGATGGTTATTTTATGTTTTGTTTCATGTAAAGTTATGCCGCCATGTTTTATTGCTCCGAATGCATCAGCTATACAGCTGAACACTGTTTTATCTTGTTTCTACAAAAACTTTTTCCCCGTTATTGATGTTGTTGCCTCCGAATATGACCACTCTGTCTCCTGATTCTATGCCGCTTAATATTTGAACTGACGATCCCTGTTTTATGCCTGCCGATACATTTTTGAGCCTTGCAACGCCGTTATTTACTATAAAGACATGATACCCATTTTTGTCTGTATGCAGTGCGCTTTCAGGCACGACGATGCAGTTTTTGTATTCTTTTTCGATGATTGACGCCTGTCCGAACATCCCGGGACGCAGCCTTCCGTTTGCTTTCTTTCCATTGTCTATCTCTATTTCAACACTGCTTGTCCTTGTCGACGGGTCTACATACGGATCTATTTTCGTGACTCTGCCTATAAATTCTTCACTGGGCAGTGCGTCGAAACGGATAAAAACTTCCATGCCAGGCTTTACAGTAAATATTTTTACCTCGGGTATTTTAAGAGTAGCCTTCAGCCTTCCAAGATCGGCTATATCCATTATAGGTGAGCTTGGAGAAATCATTGCCCCTTCTGCCATGGAATAATCATCCAGTACCGTTCCGCTGAAAGGAGCCGTCATTATGTAGTCACCGCGCGATGAATTAACTCGCTTAAGCTCGGCTGAAGCCTGACGCTCTTTTGCAAGCGAAGCGTTATATGAAGCCTTGGTGCTTGCATACTCGGTTTTTATTGAATCATACTGCTGCTTAGTGCTGAATCCTTCTTTTACAAGCCTCTCATATCTCTCAAGATTTGCCTGAGCATTCATCATTTCGGCTTTTGCACGTTCTGAATCTGCCTTGGCAGAAGCAGCTTGGGCAATTGTCGACGCTATCAGGGCATCCTGCTGGATATGTTCGAGAGTGGCCAGGACCTGGCCTTTTTTGACTATGTCCCCCTTTTTAACGTACAATTTTTCAAGTCTGCCGGTGACCCGCGGAAGAAGTTTTATGCGGTCCACCGCGTCTATCGAAGTATTCTGCACTATGCTGTCACGTACGGTTTTGTCAGCAGCAACGACTTCGACCTTTACAAATGCAGGCTGTTCTTTTTCATCAGATATCTGCGAATGGCTGAAAATTGTTTCCCTGTGGCTGTATATACCTATAACGGCAATAAAAAATATTGCTGAGGCTATTACTGCAGCAGTAGTTTTCTCCGGAAGCACCAGTTTTATGTTTTTCTTCATTTTGAGTTTCTCTCCCCGGCCCATTTTATTATAGTTCCCTCTGTTACTTTAAGAGCTACTATCGTCATGAGATGATCGTATTTTGAGCTTAAATAGTCTAGCCTTGACGATGTCAGGGAAGACTGGGCAGTCAGCAGATCAAGCTGTGGGGTTACCCCCTCCCTGTATCCGACTTCTGCAAGCCGCAGTGATTCTTCGGCAAGCTCAAGGGCTGCAGAAGAAGCTTCCAGCCTGTGCAGTGTAGTTTCTATCTCGGTCCACGAAGTTTCGACCTCTGATTTTATATCCAGTTTTTTTTGTTCCAGTGCTATCATATTCTGCGATAATACTGCTTCTTCCTTGATTACGCCGCTCCTGGCCACATTTCTGTCAAAAACCGGTATATTGACTGAAAGCTCCGCTCTCCATGTATCTCCGTTGGTATCGCTTTTCAGATACGGGCTCAGATATCCGGCTGAAAGGCCTAATGCAACTTTAGGCCTGATACTGCTGTTTTCAATTTCTATCTGGTTTTTTTGGTAATTGCATTCTTCTTCCAGCTGTTTCAGATCTGGCCGGTTATTATTTGCAAGTTCCAGAGAAGCTGATCTGGTCCCTTCAGCTTTCGGCGCTTCCAAAGCGCCGATGACCTCGCGGCGTCTTTCCGGAGGTATGGCCATGTAATTCATGAGCGAAATGACTGCGGCCTCATAAAGGCCGTTTGCTTCCGTGAGTTTTGCGATGTCGGATTCCAGCTGTTGCCCCGCCCTTATAAATTCAAGCCTGTTAGCAAGGCCTAGTTCACACATTTTTTCAGTCTGCCGTTTATGCAATTTTGATGTCTTTACTGCCGATTCTTCAGCTTTTATCCGTTCTTTTTGGAGAAGGACATTGTAGAAGCGTGCGAACAGCTCGCCTATAGTCCGGTTCTCTTTGTCAGCTATCTTCATGGCGGCTATTGTCCTCAGCTCGCCTGACTGTCTGCGCATCGCACTGTTTTTCCCGCCGGAATAGATGATTTGTTCCAGAGTTGCCCCGGCTTCTCTGCTGTCATACCGGGATGAACCGTCAGTTGTCTGATTTTCCTTCTGTTCATCTATGCTGCCGTATAAGGTTATGCTAGGGAGTAATGTCCCGTCGGCCTGCAATTTAAAAGCGTCAGCTTTTAGCGCTTCTTCCCTTATTGAGCGCAGTTCGGAGTTGTTTTTCAGTGTAAGCTCGATTGCCTCGGTCATATCTAGCGATTTGCCGGTCTCCGCATAAGAAGGCAGTACTGTAAGGATTATCAGCGCCGCCAGTATTAAAATTTTTGAAGTAAGCTTCATTGTATGTTTTCTCTCCTCATTCGCCTCTGCCTGTTTTTGCATTTGCCGATTCCTTAAGGCGTTTGTAAGCCCTGTATCTGTTTATTGCCGACCTTGCTTTATCAGCCAGGTTGTCAAGTTCAAGATAAATGACCGGAATAACCAGCAAGGTCAGCATGGTAGATGTGAAAAGGCCTCCTATTACAGTTACGGACATCGGCTGGCGTATTTCACCGCCTTCGCTTAACGCAAGTGCTACCGGAAGAGAGCCTATCAGTGTTGATATAGTGGTCATAAGTATAGGGCGCAGCCGCAGCGGCCCTGCATTTATCACGGCTTCCTCCTTGCCCATTCCGCCTGCCCTCAGCTGGTTAATGAAGTCTACGAGCAATATTGCGTTGTTTACTACGATACCTACAAGCAGGATTATACCCATAAAACTCATTACGCTTAATCTGAGGCCGGTAAGGGCAAGAAGGCCGAAAGATCCGGCGGTCATAAGCGGCAGTGAAAACATTACAGTGAAAGGATGAAGGAACGATTCAAACTGTATCGCCATCACCATATAAACAAGAAGTATTGCGAAAATAAAAGCGATGGACATGTAGTGGAAGCTTTCCTTCATATCCTCGGAATCGCCGGCTGGAATTATGCTGTAAGTCCCGTCTTTCGGAGCGTACTTGCGGAAAATTTCTTCCATTACCAATATGCCTTCGCCAGGGGAAATGCCTTCGACATTTGCCCCTATTTTTAGTGAACGCTGCCGGTTATAACGTTTTATGACGTTCGGAGCCATTCCTATCGAGCTTGAAACCAGGCCTTCCGCCCTGATAGTCTGTCCGCCCATTGTAGTTACGAGAGTGTTCAGAACTTTGGCAGGTGTATTTCTCATGTCGTTCTCCGCCCGTATACGTATATCGTAACGGTATCCGCCGTCATTGAATGAGCCTGCGTTGTCTCCGCCGAACCATGTAAGAAGCTCATCCGAGAGATCGCGGATGTTGATATTGAGGTCATCGGCCAAAGATCTGTTAAGCGCAAGGTTTATCCTCGGCTTGTTCATCTGGAGGTCGGTAGTTATGTCAACGAGCCCTCTTGCGTTATGCCCGAGATCATTCTTTATCTGTTCACCTATCTCTGCCAAAGATTCACTGGTGGGGCCGAGTATAACAAGCTCTATGTCAGATCCTCCCCAGGTTCCCATTTTTATGTCCGCATCACGGAAACGTGAAAGTTTTTCCCTGAGCTGTTTCATGATTATGCCGGCCCTCGGGCGGTCTGCCCTGTTTACAAGTTCAATGTTTATAGTTGCCTTGTAAACTTCCTGTCCTCCTCCGCTCCCGGCTACAGCATATGTATAAGCTACGCGCCTGTCTGCCTGTATCAGGTCTACCATGTCCTTTACGACACTTTTGGTTACTTCCAGTGATGAATCCGCCGGCAGCTCTACCTGTACACGAAGCCGCCCCTGGTCCTCACTCGGGAAGAACTCTGTGCCGAGTGTATACGCCATCCCTATCCCAAAAATGAACAGTGCGAAGGCCGCTGATAGTATAGTCTTCCTGTGGGAGACAGAATAACTCAGCGCTGTCTTGTATTTTTTTTCAAGCCACACGAATGGTCTTTCCAGTTTTATCTGCAGAGGCCCGGTCTTTTTTCTGCCTAATATCCTGGAGCATAGGAACGGTGTAAGTGTCAGGGAAATTAAAAGAGATATTGCTATAGTCGTTGAGACTGTCACTCCGAATGAGTTGAAAAAGCGTCCCATCATGCCGCCCATGAAAGCAACCGGAACGAAAACTGCAAGGGTAGTAGCAGCGCCTGCGATAACGGCGAACGCCACTTCCGAAGAACCGTCCTGTGAAGCCCGGAAGGCTGTTTTCCCCATATCGCGATGCCTGGTTATGTTTTCCATAACTACCGTTGTCGCGTCAACAACCATCCCTACAACAAGGGACATCCCCATCATAGACATATTATTTACAGTTATGCCCATCCAGTACAGGACAGACATGCTTCCCATCAGGCAGACAGGTATCGTTATTACAGCAATTAAAGTGGCCCTGACAGTTCTTAGGAAGAAAAACATTATAAGGGAGGTGAGGCATATTGAAGCTATTATATCCCAGAATACGCCGTTCATTGAGCGAAGTATGAATTTTGCATTATCCTGGATCACTACAAGGCTGATTCCGGATGGTGCCGTTTTATTCAATTCAGATATCCTGTCATGTACGGCGCGTGACAGCTGTACTTCATTAGCGCCCTTCTGTTTCCTTATCTGCACGATGATTACCGGTTTGCCTTCATAAAATGAAGAGCTGCGTTCGTCCTCAAGCCCGTCTTCCACTCTGGACACATCCCGCAGACGTATTATAGCCCCGTTGCGTGATGCTACTGGCAGATATTCAAGTTCCGCAACGGAAGAATATTCTCCCTGCAGCCTTATCCCGTATTCTTTTTCGCCTGTTTCAACGCGCCCGGCCGGTAGTTCCACGTGTTTGCTGTATATTGCTGCCTTTATATCCTTTGCGGTCAGGCCGTATGCTTCAAGGCTGTCTGTATTTAGAAAAACCCTTATTTCCCTGTCACGGAACCCTGCAAGCTGTATGCCTCCGACTCCTTTGACCGTCTGCAGGCGTTCGGTTACTATTTTGTCAACATAACGGGCCATTGCTTTAGTATCTGTCCGTCCGTCGTTTTTTACGGCTATGTTCATTATCGGCCTGTCATCAGGATCATATTTATCGACCTGCGGGTCCTCACAGTCATCGGGCAGCAAATCGGAAGCCATGCTGACCTTTCCTCTGACATCGGCTGCGGCGGCATCGATATCGCGATCCAGGTCAAACTCTATGACGATAACGGAACGACCTTCATAGCTGCTTGAACTCATGTTCTTTATTCCCTCGATGGTATTGATCCTTGATTCCAGGACGTCTGTAACGTCGTTGTCCATGATAGCCGGACTTGCCCCATCCATTGTGGTTCTGACTACGACAATCGGAAATTCTACATTGGGCATACGCTCCACGCCCATATTCATGTATGAATAAAATCCGAATACTATCAGAGCCATGGTAATTATCAGGACAGTCACAGGACGGCGGAGGGAAATTTCAGTGATCTTCATAAAAGAGTATCATCCTTTATTTTCAAAATGGGTCAGATCCCAAGTATAGATATTACACGATATTGCATATATTTACATATATGCACTGCATAAAAAAAGAGGCGGATATCCCCGCCCCTGGTTAATGCAACTGTTTTTTTTATACTCCTAAATGCTTATATATCCAAGTTTTTGACCTCTTTGGCGTGTGTCTCTATGAACTTGCGGCGCGGTTCCACCGTATCGCCCATGAGGATGCCGAAGAGTTCATCAGCTTCCACTGCGTCGTGAACTTCGACCCTGTTTATTATCCTGTTTTCCGGGTTCATTGTTGTTTCCCAAAGCTGTTCGGCGTTCATTTCGCCAAGACCCTTGTAACGCTGTACGTCGACCTTTCTGCCTGTCATTTTTGCCTGGGTCTCTTTCATTTCCTTCTCAGAGAAACAGTATGAAACATCCTTTCCAGCCTGTACCCTGAAAAGAGGGGGCTGTGCGACATACAGATACCCTTTCTCTATGATCTGCGGCATGTAACGGAAGAAAAGAGTCAGCAGCAGAGTCCTTATATGCGCTCCGTCTACGTCTGCATCAGCCATTATAAATATTTTATGGTACCTTAGCTTTGTTTCTTCAAAGTCATCACCGACACCGCATCCCAATGCAAGAATGATGTTGCGTATTGTTTCACTGCCTAATATTTTTTCAAGGCGTGCTTTTTCAACATTCAGTATTTTACCGCGAAGCGGGAGTATCGCCTGGAATTCTCTGTTGCGTCCCTGTTTTGCGCTGCCTCCTGCGCTGTCTCCCTCAACTATGTAAATTTCACAGTCCGCAGGGTTTCTGTTTGAGCAGTCTGCCAGTTTGCCGGGAAGCGTGAGTCCGTTCATGACGGATTTGCGCCTCACGAGGTCCTTTGCCTTTTTCGCTGCTTCACGTGCCTGTCTTGCACGCAAAGCGCTTTCCACTATTGGTTTAAGTATTTCAGTACGTTCCTCAAGTGCATTTTTAATACCCTCATATACAAGCGAATCAACGATCCCCTTGACGTCGCTGTTGCCTAACCGCGTTTTTGTCTGTCCTTCAAACTGAGGTTCCATGACCTTGACTGAAATAACCGCAGTCAGGCCTTCTTTGAGATCATCCCCGGTAAGGTTGGAATCTTTTTCCTTGAGTATTTTAAGTTTGCGGGCCTCATCGTTCACAGCCCTTGTGAGAGCCGTCCTGAAACCGGCAACGTGGGTCCCGCCTTCGATGGTATTTATGAGGTTGACGAAGCCGTACAGGCGTTCCATATAGGAATCGTTGTACTGTATAGCTACCTCTATTTCAGTTTTCTCCTTTTCACCGCGTATGATCACAGGTTCTTTGAAAAGGACATCCTTGCCTTTATTGAGATACTCCACAAATGATGCTATGCCTCCAGGATAATTATATGTGCGCTGCTGGACTTTATCCTGGCGTAGATCTTCAAAATTTATCGTTATGTGCGAGTTGAGGAAAGCAAGCTCGCGCAGCCTGTATTTAAGTATGTCAGCCTGGAATTCGGTAACGGAGAATATTTCATCATCTGGCAGGAACTGCACCCTTGTCCCGCGCATTTCCGTATCGCCTGTCACAGTCAGCTGCGTTACCGGTGTACCGCGTTCATAGCGCTGATGATATTCTTTTCCGTTACGCCAGATAGTGAGCTCAAGCCATACCGAAAGGGCATTGACAACTGATACGCCTACGCCATGAAGCCCGCCGGAAACCTGATATGCGCTCTTATCGAACTTACCGCCGGCATGAAGTATGGTCATGACAACTTCAGCAGCTGATTTTCCCGATTCATGCATTTCAGTCGGAATACCACGGCCGTTGTCAACAACGGTGATACTTCCGTCCTCATTGATGGTTACGTTTATTGTGTCGCAGAAACCCGCCAGCGATTCGTCTATTGAGTTGTCGACTACCTCATATACAAGATGATGAAGCCCTCTTGTCCCCTGGTCGCCTATGTACATACCGGGACGTTTGCGTACGGCTTCTAGACCTTCAAGTACATGGATGTCCTTGGCCGAGTATTGCGACTCCTGAGTTATGGGCGCGTTAGTGGGAATGTCCATATTCATATATATTTAACCCCTTCCTTTGATTGCTGATTTCTGCCATAGCTCCGTCTGACGCCGCTTTAGTGTGAGAGGTGTAAAGCTTGTTTTAACGACAGATCCGTCCCGCTCGAGGATATCGGTCCCGTCCAGATTTCTGTACAGGGCTACGATGTTTGCCAGACAGAGGATGTTTTCGTTTTCAAGAGGAATAAACAATAAACATCTCCCCCAATCATCATTTTTAACCTTATAATTATAGCATGGACGAACTGTTTATCATCTCAAATTCACCTGGTGAAGTTTCAGGATGGGTAAAGCCCGTAAGCTGTGAGCTGCTGCGCAGAAATATTCCGGCAGAAGTCACTCTTGCCGTTTTGCCGTGCCAATATGCCAGCGGAATGGAAAAAGAATTCGGAGCAAAAATTGACGGCGTCGGCAAAGCTGTTGCCTTCAGGGAACTATACAGGCGTGCTGCAGGCTCCGGCAGAAAACTTGTACTTCAGCTCGGGGGCGATCCATTATTCGGAGCTTTATTATCGATGCGCTTCAAATGCGGGTGGATGATATATACGTCGAGGCCTAAATGGCGCATGTGCGTGAGCCATTATTTTTTACCGGACATGAAAGCTGAAGAGAGATTTAAAACCTGCGGCATACCGCAGGAAAAATTTACCCGTGCCGGTAACCTTATATTGGACAGTGTCCCTGAACTGGTCTCTGTTCATGAGGCTAAAGTCAAGATGGGACTCGGGACAGAGGAAGAATCCATCTGTTTTATGCCCGGCAGCAGACCTTTTGAATACAGGGACGGATTTGCGTTTTTCTGCCTAGCCGCGCAGGAGATACTCAGAAAATCGCCTGGCTACAGCGCCTTTCTGCCTGTCGCACCGACTGTAGAGGAATCGAGGCTTGAAGAAGGACTTAACCGGGCAGGACTGAAATGGACATCAAAAAACGGATATGCGGAAGAGATAATATGGGGCGGTCCTGGACGAATAAAAATGGTGAGGGAAAATAATTTTGAAGCTATCAAAGCTTCGCGTCTTGCAGTTGCATTTCCTGGAACGAATAATCTGCAGATAGCCTCTCTTGGTGTCCCGCTTCTTATGGTGGCGCCTCTTAATGAGGCTGAAAACATCCCGCTTGACGGGATCCCAGGAATGATCCCGATGTCCGTGCCGCTGGCTAAAAAGCTGAAAAGAAACCTTGTATCATGGTATAACCGAAGGGAAAAATTCGTTTCGCTGCCCAACAGACTCGCCGGCAGATCCATTGTTCCCGAGTACAGATGTATTATGACCCCGTCCATGGTGGCGGACATTGCTTATGATCTTCTGCAGTCTCCGGATACACTTCAAAGGATTACTGAAGAATATTCCCATGTGCCGCTCGAGCGCGGAGCCTGCGTTAAAATTGCGGAAAAGGTTATAAATTATTATGCTGGCTAATCTTCAGTTTCGTCGGATCCTTCTTTGTGGTCCATTTCGGTTTCGGAACATTCTTTCGAGAGGTCGTTTAGATAAATTCTCCATAGTCTCAGTGCAACCAGCGCGCAAAGAGTTCCGCCTATGAAGCCCATGGCAATCACCATCGGCCTGCCTTTGCCGAAAAGATACCCGCCAAGGCCGCCCAATGCATAGCCATATCCGATCATTGTGCTCATGGAAAGGCATAAAACAGTTATTCTGAGGAATACGATGCGATTATTCATATATATATATTATTATTCATAAAAACGATTCTGTCAAAGGACAGCAATAACTTATGTTTAAAAGATTATTATGGGAAATACTATAATATCCAATATGTTTACAGTCTTGCTAAAGGGTATATATATGCTAATATTAAGCGTTGTTGTACTACAAGGTGTTCAAAATACGACACCATGCGATTTGCCACGGGAGGTTTGAAAGCATGATACGCCGCTCCAGATTCTATAATACTTCCTCAGATTTTGTGTACATCGAGCTGCGCAGCAAGATTGTCAATAAGCATCTGAAACCGGGACAGAGACTTCCAGAGGTTAAAATATCGACAGAGATGGGCGTAAGCAGGACTCCCGTCAGAGAAGCGCTCAGGAGGCTTGCAAACGAAGGACTTGTCCGTATCATCCCGAACAGCGGCGCGAGAGTGTCTGCCCCAACAGCATCTGAAGTTGAGAATGCTTACGTGGTACGCGAACATCTCGAGGAGCTGAGCGTGGCCCTTGCCTGTAAATATGGTATAGACAAACGTATGATGGAGAAATTTGAAGAAATCATAAAAACAGAGGACGAAGCTTTTACGGTGCGCGACATAGAAGCTAACCTTGAGGCTAACAACTCATTCCATATGCTTATAGCAGATGCGAGTAAGAATGCCGTTCTCAGGGAATATGTTGAAAATATAATCCTCAGAACAAATGTTTATATACTTTTTTATGATCCCTTTACCGAGGATATCAACTACAGCGCGGCAGATCATAAAAATATTGTTGAAGCAATTGCGGAACGTGATGCAGATACGGCAGGCAAACTTATGAAAGAACATCTTCACCATTCTCATAGGGTCCTGAAAAAACCTGAGGAGCGTGTTGCATTGATTAAAGCCAGACGCGGTCTGCAGCAGTAACCGCAGAATTCAAGCCAATAAGTCACTACAGGGAGGAAATATGTAATGGTGGAACAGAATAAAATACCGTCGTTTGATCTTGCAAGAAACTATTTGCGTGTAAAAGAAGAGATCGGAGTTGCTGTAAACAGGGTGCTTGAGTCGCAGCATTTTATACTCGGTCCTGAAGTGGATTGCATAGAAAAGGAAATATCGGCATATCTTGAAGTCAAAAATGCTGTCGGCTGTGCTTCGGGCACAGACGCGCTGATGCTGGCGCTCATGTCGCTTGATATAAAGGCAGGCGACGAGGTGATTACCACGCCGTTTACTTTTTTTGCGACAGCCAGCTGTATAGCAAGGAATGGCGCAAAACCTGTCTTTGCCGATGTGGAGCCTGATTCTTACAATTTGTCTATGGAGTCGGTTCTGGAAAAAATAACCCCGCGCACAAAAGCAGTGATCCCGGTACATCTTTTTGGCCAGACATGTAAAATAGATCTTATAAAAGACGAACTGAAAAAAAGAAATATCGCCATTATCGAGGACTGTGCACAGGCGATTGGTTCGCACAGGATCATAGACGGGAAAGTATGCCGCGCCGGATCTATCGGTGACCTTGGCTGCTTCTCGTTCTTCCCGACAAAAAACCTCGGCTGCTACGGTGACGGCGGAATGGTTTCCGTTCCTGACCGTGATGATCTGGCTGCGCGTCTTAAAAGTCTGCGTGTGCATGGCTCAGGCATGACTTATTATCATGAGGAGCTGGGACTTAACAGCCGCCTTGATGCTATACAGGCCGCAATACTGCGCGTCAGGCTGCGTCATCTTGAGGAATGGAACGAAGAGCGGCGCATAGTTGCTGAAAGATATATGCTTTTGCTCGGGGAAAAGGGACTTCTTGAGAAGGTAACGCCTCCGGCTGAGCAGCCAGGCAACAGACATGTGTATCATCAGTATGTGGTATGTGCCGAAAACAGGGACGAGCTCCAGAATTACCTTGACGGACGCGGAATCGTAACAAGGGTCTATTATCCGCTTCCGCTTCACCTGCAGCACTGTTTTGCATCACTGGGATACAGAGAGGGAGATTTCCCGGTTTCCGAAAAACTTTCAAAGAATGTGCTGGCACTTCCCATGTTCCCGGAACTTTTACCTGAAGAACAGGAAAGAGTAGTAGATGGAATTGCGGAATTCTACGGAGGACAAAAATAGCCTGACTAATATAGACTAATGTTATTATAACTTGTGGGGGTGTACACATAATGATGTTTCCGTATCTTGACCCGACAATGATCCTTCTTATACCTGCGATCATCTTCTCAATGTGGGCGCAGTTTAAAGTCAAGGGGACATTTTCGCGATATAGTGAAATCAGGGCAGCAAGCGGCGTAACCGCGGATTATGTTTCGCGCAAGCTGCTTGACAGGTTCGGTCTTGGAAATGTAGAGGTACAGCGTATACCGGGACAGCTTACAGATCATTATGATCCGAGAGACAAGGTCCTGCGCCTTTCGGAGTCTGTTTCCGGGAATGCTAGCATTGCCGCAATAGGAGTTGCAGCGCATGAAGTTGGACATGCGATCCAGGATCAGGAAGGATATGCATTCCTTAAATTCCGCAATGCTATCGTGCCTGTTGTCAATATAGGTTCGACCCTTTCGATGCCGCTTTTTTTCATAGGCCTTATAATGGGTTCGCTTAACCTGCTTAACCTCGGCATACTTCTTTTCTGCGGTGTTTTGGTTTTTCATCTAGTTACGCTGCCTGTTGAATTTGATGCAAGTGCGCGTGCTCTGAAGCTGCTTTCTGAAACCGGGCTTCTTGCGAGGGATGAAATAGGCGGTGCAAAAGCAGTGCTTGATGCGGCTGCGCTTACATATGTAGCTGCGCTTGTGATGACTATACTGCAGCTTGTAAGGCTGCTGGCTCTCCGTGGAGCACGCAGAGACTAGGAATATAGTGTAGAATATAAGGAGGTGGCGTGTACGGCTGCCTCCTTTTTTGTTGTTTGCAGCAATCAAATTATTTTTATGAAACAGCGGCTTGCCCGTGTACAGAGGTGATAAGAAGCAATGAGAGGTATTGAAGCTGCTCTTCAGGTATACAGCGAAGTTGGTAAAGGGGCGTTCGCTGCTGAAGCGCTAAGAAAAATATACACGAAAATAGCTCCTTCCGATCGGGTCCTTGCCGCGACCCTTATATATTGTTCGCTGCGCAGACAGGGTTTGTGGAAACATCTTCTCGTGCGCTACTGCAGACGAAATATAAAAGAATTATCAGAACTTACGAACAGTTCACTGATAATAGGCATTGCAGGGATAGTTGAGCTTAAATATTTTGCGCTTCCCGTCCTTATCAACGGGATAGTTCAGGCTATAAAAAATGAAGGTGAAGATAAAGATATCGGCCTTGTCAATGCGGTGCTCCATACAGTGGCGGATGAAGCGAAACCATACCTTGATGAGCTGAAGAAAAGCAGTGCGCTGAGGGATCTCGCGCTCTACTGGGGTGTTCCCGGCTGGGCGGCGGCACAGTGGTCCAAGGATATGTCGATACCGGATGCAAAAAGGCTTGTCCGTTCAAGCGGGATGAGGACATATTTATCTCTGAGGCTGTCACGCGGGGTTGACAGAAACGAATGGCTGGAGAACTATAATGCTTCATCTCAGGGTAAAAAAGCATGGGCATCCCCGATTTTTGAAAGTTCGGTACGTACGGCATCCAACCCGTACCCGCTTGATATATACGGATTCGGAGAAGGAAAAGTTACACCGCAGAGCGAATCTTCAATTTTTATAGCTGAAGCTCTGTGTAAAAGATGGAATGGCGGGCATTTGCTTGATATGTGCTGCGGCAGGGGCATAAAAACAGGCCAGATCGCCGACCTTATGCCTGAAGCGGAAATTGAAGCGTGGGATATATCAGAACCAAGAATAAAATCAGCTGAATATGAAATGATGAGAATGCATGTCAGTGAAAGGGTGGCTTTTACGGCAGGCGATGCCTTGGAGCTGGAACCGAGGATACGGCCCTCGGCTGTTTTACTTGATGCTCCATGCACAGGAAGCGGAACGTGGGGGAGACATCCTGAAAGCAAATGGCGCTGTACACCTGACATGGTAAGTGATACGGCAGGGACGCAGCGGAAACTTCTGGACAGGGCCGTTTCACTTGTTGAGCCCGGAGGATTGGTTGTATACAGTACCTGCAGCACCTTCAGGGAAGAAAATGAGAAAGTAGTTGCAGCTGTCATGGCTGAACATCCTGAACTTGTAGAAATTCCTGTTGACAGAATCCATAAGCTCATGTCTAAAGGCAGGCCTTTCGGAACAGTAATTTGGCCGGGACTGCCTTGGCTTGACGGGTTTTATCTGGCGCTTCTGTCAAAGCGTAAATAGTGCGGAAGGAGAAAGCTCCCATGGGTAAAATTCATCGCTGGGGAATGATAATAGCCTTCATTGTGATAGTGGTTTGTGCCTATATAGGCATAAAAACCGTATTTGTAGAGGATAAGGATGCCGCTGTTCCCTCAATGACCGGAATGCAGCTTGTAGATGCAGTCGAAGCGCTGCAGAAGGAAGGGCTTCTTGCAAAGGTCGACCAGATAGATTCACCTGAAAAAGCGGATACTGTTGTATCGCAGAATCTGCCTGCAGGTGAGAAAGTTTCCAGGGGCAAGGTTGTTATACTTCGCGTAAGCAAAGGCGGAGCGATTATGCCAATGCCCGATGTCCGTGGACTAAAATTTGAGGAAGGCGTCAAGCGGCTCAGCGAAGCCGGTTTTAAGGTGGAAACCGTCTTAAGGGTCACCGATAAACTTAAACCGGCAGGTTCCATAATCGCTCAGAATCCGGCTGCGCCGCAGCAGGTTGCCGCTAACTGCATGGTTAAACTGCTTGTCAGTACAGGCGGCACTGGCGACAATACATTTGTCAGGGTCCCAAATCTTACGGGGCAGAATACGGATGTTGTTAAGCAGGTACTTGAACAGTTGGGACTGACCCTTGGAACGACTGAAGAAATACCGTCTTCCATGGTGCCTGCAGGCACCGTTCTTTCGACAAATCCTAAAAACGGTGCAAATGTTCCGGCAGGAACTGCTGTTAATGTGACATTTGCCAAGGCTCCTATGGCTGGAGAAGAAAATACCGATGTGCCTCCCGCAAACGACCAGGATCAAAAAAAAGCCGCAGTTGTTCGTACAGTTGTAATTAAAGATACTGCCCCTTCGCAGATACCGTCAAAAATAGAAAATAAGCCTGAAAATGTTAAAACTGACCAGGCTGTTAAAACTGACATGGCGCCAAAACCGGCTTCGGAATCAAAGCCTGCTGAAAGCAAGAAAACTGATACTGTAAAAAAAGCGCCGTTACAGCCGCCGGTAAATAATACAACTCCTAAAAAAACTGCAAAACTCAGATATCAGGTTCCGCCGCTTACAAAGCCGCTGTCTTTGAGGATAGAGATCAACGATGCTTCCGGCAGCAGGATACTCAGGGATACACAGACAAACAGCGGGGAGTATGTTTCTATGAACGTGCCTTATACAGGGGAAGCAGTAATTACAATTTATCTGGGGGGTGATTTCGTATGGCAGGATCGATTCAACTAAACAGGTTGGCCCGGCCGCAAAAAGATGTACTGATATCACCCTCTCTTTTATCTGCGGACGTGCTCAATATGGAAAGACACATTGAAAGCCTTGGAGAAGCTGCTGACTGGCTGCATGTGGATATAATGGACGGACATTTCGTCCCTAATTTGTCATATGGACCTTCATTGGTAAAGGCATTGAGGAAAAGATACCCAGATTCATTTCTGGATGTGCATATAATGGTCGAACCGCCTGAAATTTTTACGGATATGTTTCTTAATGAAAAACCTTCGCTCCTTACGGTGCACGCTGAAGCGACACCTCACATACACAGGGTGCTGCAGAAAATTAAAGCAGCTGGAGTTTACGCCGGGGTCTCAATAAATCCCGGAACGCCGGCGGAATTGCTTTTTCCGATACTTAATATTGCGGATCTTGTTCTTGTAATGTCTGTAAACCCTGGCTACGGCGGACAGTCGTTCATCCCTGAGGTGCTTGATAAGGTTTCACTGCTGTCGCAAAAACGCAGAAACAGTGATTTGAACTTTCTGATTGAAATGGATGGCGGACTTGGTCCGGACAATGTAGCTGAGGCTGTTGAACGTGGCTGCGACGTCATTGTAGCCGGTAATGCTATCTTCGGAAAGCCTGATCCCCAAAAGGTAATTGCTGACATGCGCGGAAAAGCCAGGGAGGTGATAAGCCATGGAAGAAAAAACCACTCCTGAAAACACTAACGGTGCGGAAGCTCAGCTAAAAGAGCTCGGATCAAAGCTGACGCGCATAAGAGAGGCTCAAAGCCTTACAATATCTGAAATATCGAATAAGACAAAAATACAGAAACGTTATCTATCGGCTATAGAAGACGGAAGGATAGACTTGCTTCCAAAGGGGCCGTATGTCCGCAGTTTTATCCGCCAGTACTGCGAGTACCTGAGTGCCGGGGACCTGTGGAATACATATGATGCCATAACAAAAAATGAGCAGAAAAAAAGCGCTTCTGTACTTAACAGCCTTGAAGAACAGAATTACAGCGATTCACCTAAGATATTCAAGTCAAGATCCTATATTTGGCTATATCTGCTTATTATAGTTTCCCTCGGGGCTGCCGCATGGATAACATGGCAATACAGGGGCGATCTGAATAAAGTTGCTACGAATCCAATGGATGGAGGAACAGCGTCTGTAATAAAAAATGACAACAATGCGGGACAAAAGCCTTATTCATCAGATGCAGGCTCTTTGAGTGTATCCCAGGATGTGTCAAGTTCCGATCAGTCTGTTGACCTTACATGGATGGACAGCAGCCAGCCTTCGCAGCAAAAAACAAAGCCCGCCGCGGCTGTTCCTGATACAGATGTGAAACAACCTGCTGCTCAGCTGTCGAATACTATTAAAGTATTGGCAGACAAGGGAATAATATGGATCAAAATAAGCAAGAACGGAACGGTTGTATTCGAAGGGATACTGAACAACGGGGACTCAAAGGAATGTGAGGTCGGTCCTGACGGCCCTGTGCGCATAAGATTCGGCAACCCTGGTAAAACTTCGCTGGTTTGGAACTCACAGACTATATCGCCGGTCGGAGACGGCAGCAGGCCTATGACCAAGTACTTCTGGCCTGATGGAAGCATCACCGATAATAATAAAGCGAAACAGTAAGATCTTCAGATCTTTGCATGTCAAAAACCCTGGCAGCTTATTTTATAGTATAAGCTGCCAGGGTTTTATTACGGCTATATAGTTTCTGTCTGTAATGTTACGGAATAGTAAACTCTGTCTCACTTGACCCCATTATGTTGCAGACAAGCTGTATCCTTATCTTTGAACCTGGTTTAACATTTTTAAGTATTACGCTGTCATTAAAACCGTCTTTAGAATCCTGTCTGGAATATTGTTTAAGCAAAAGCTGGCGGTTGCCTTCAAAGACGGTAAGGGTCAATATATAATGTTTTTCCGGGTCGTTGACTCTGTGCTGCGCTGATATATTCAGTGTTCCTTTGGCCTGGTCCCACGAAACTGACGCCGGCTTAGGGGGATGAGCAAAAACAGATCCGGCAGATATTACCACTAATACAGAGGCAATAAGCAGCATAGTCATAATCTTTTTCATAGGGTTTTCCCTCCTTTATTCCCTTATACCTGCAATTTTAACATAATTCATAGAAAAATTATGATGAATTACGGAATAGCTTATAACCCGCACACAGCTTTATACGTTATTTTAAGTCGGATATATAACGCCGTTTTTACCGATGGCACTTGCTGTATCGGCTTACCGTCATATGTCATTAACAGTTTGCACGCATCACATCTTCATGGAGATATTAATTCAGGCGTAAACTTTGTTTGCTACTTTTCATTTGTCAGCCGATCCAAATATGCGCAGTGAATTCAGAGCTAATGCAAGGCAGCTGGCGGCCAGCACAAGGCCTGCCGCGGCAGGATGCAGTAACCCTGACACTGCAAGCGGCATTGCTGTAATGTTATACAGTGAAGCCAGGATGATATTCTGGCGGATCACGGCACATGTCCTGTTTGATATTTTCATTGCGGAAACTATTTTTGATATGCCGCCTGATGCTATCACAATATCAGAACTGTCAACTGCAAGGTCCGTACCGCTGCCCATCGCTATACCGACATGCGCGCATTCCAGCGCGGCAGCGTCATTTATACCGTCACCTGCCATAAGCACATTCATTCCGTTTTCCTTAGCCTCATGTAGCATAGACAGTTTATCCGATGGGCGTACTTCCCAGCATATGCTGTCAATATCGGCTTTACCGGCAATTTCCATAGCGGCTTCTTTCCCGTCGCCGGTGGCTATTACAGTGGCTATGCCCATTTTGCGTAAATCTGAAACAGCACTGCGCGAATCTTCCCGTATAGTGTCTTCTATCCCGAAAAATCCGATTGGTTCACCGTTATTCCGCACCTCTACTATGGTTCTTGCGAGAGCCGATTTTTCAGTCCATTTATGACGGACAGCTGGACGTCCTACGAACCATTCGGTCTTTCCCCATTTCCCGCTTATCCCTTCTCCCGGAATTTCTGAAATGCTGTCAGGTTGTTTTTCTGTTTTCCCGCCTATAATTTCTTTCAGTGCGGATGCTAACGGATGTTCTGAATTTTTTTCAAGAGCTGCTACATATGGGTGCGCATATTCAGGTAATTCCCATTCGACCACCTTTGGACGCCCATTTGTCAAAGTACCCGTTTTATCTATGACGGCATAGTTAATATTATGGAGTGTCTGCATAGTTTCAGCATTTCGTACAACAAGCCCTTTGCGCGATGCTTCCGCGGCTCCTGCAGCAAGAGCTACTGGAGCTGCAAGGGACAGAGCACACGGATATGCTGTTACAAGAGTTGCAAGGAATGCATATGCCGCAGTATATGCAGGAGATGTAAAAGCCGTGGCCAAAGGTATATATGCTGATACCGGTGCTGTAAGCAAGATAAGCTTATTGAAAAATAAAAACCACGCCGCGGCACTAAGAGTGGCTAGCATTACAACAGCCGGCACTAATTTTACTGTTATCCTGCCGGCAAATGACTGAAGCGGAACTTCACCGCAGTGTGCTTTTTGTACAAGTTCCTGAATTTTTGGAATAAATTTATCTTCTCCGGCTCTTGCCGTTTTTATTTTAAGACTGCCTGAAATGTTGAACGATCCTCCTGTTACGGCTGATCCAGTGTCCTTGGCTACAGGCAGAGATTCTCCGGTGATCATAGATTCATCAACGCCTGACAGGCCTTCGATTACTATGCCGTCCATAGGTATGCGCTCTCCGGCATTAACCTCAATAACTGTTTCAGGTTTTACTGCTGCGATCGGCACCATTACAGAAATTTCATCAATGATCACTCTGGCTTCAGACGGTCTGACGGGCATAAGTGATTTTAGCCGGATTGCCGCCTTGCAGCGGATGTACGGTTCCGCACAGCGTCCCAAAAGGTGCAGCGCAAGTATAAACACTCCTATGACCGCAAATGAAGGTATCGCTGTGCCGGATGCCGACATTATCGAAGTCAGCCATGCGGCTGCAGTGCTCATTGCTATAAGAGTGTCGCCGTTTGTGTGAAAATGTATTATTGCGATCCATGCGCTGTGCAGGATTTTGCGTCCTCCCCAGAAAATTGCTGAACCAGATGCAGCGGCCTCAATTATTCCATATATGTGGAAATATCTTCCTGCTGCTATTTGTACACACATTGCAGCCAGCAGTAGAACTCCCAAAAGCAGGACAAAATATAAATTTCCCAGCTCTTTGCGGTAATTCTCATCATCGGTATCGGACGGATCACATTTTAGTATGTCGTATCCTGTTTTTGCAGCGGCATCCCTGAGTGTCTCGAAAGTCACGGAGCCATCAGCAATAATAAACGCACTTCCTGTCGTAAGATTTACTGATGCGAAAGACACCCCCTCCAAATTTGATAAGGCATTTTCGACAAGATTCGGACAGGCAGCAACAGTCCTGGCTGTTATACGGAAAGACATCTTGTTGTCATTTTTTTCATCCATACATATGCCTCCGCAAAAATTTTTGTTTTAGACCTTGCCTGAATCGAAAAGCCAGTTATAATATTACAGTTGGTTGGAGAGCTGTCCGAGTGGTCTATGGTGACTGACTTGAAATCAGTTGGGTGTCACAGCCCCAGGGGTTCGAATCCTCTGCTCTCCGCCAGGCTTTATAGTCAGCGGGTCCACTTATGTGGAGCCGCTTTTTAATTATCATATGTCGAGTAATAATATTATTTAAAGCCGGTGTACAACAGGCTATTTTACTTATAATGGCATGAGTAAAGAAGCTGAAAAACTGTTTTGACTGGAGTTGTATATGGTAAAATTCGAATGTCAGGATTGATGATTCAAATGAAGGGAGTCCGCAGCTATGAAAAATCTTATGACAGCTTTTCTGATAATATGCGTATTCACTATACCTGCCTTTGCCGAATTTGGTTCAAAGGGACAGATACCCAACGGTGAGCCTGTCGAATATAAGGGACTTAAAATTACATCGCAGGGCATAAATATTGTAATAATGAACAGAGGGGACAAAACAGTTAAATTTTCAGCTGCCTGTGCTTTTGTCGATAACAAACGCAATGACATCGGCGATTTCTTCATAGAAGAGATAACGCTTCAGCCAAAAGAAAATAAACAGCTTGAAAAACTTATACTCAAAGGCGACGCCAAGCTTTGTAAAAAAGCGGAATCACTGGAATGGACGATTTATACTCTTGAGGAAGAATAAGATTTATATAAAAATATTATAGCCAACACCGATTTATGGGATAGAAGCTAAATCAGGCGCCCCTGTCGGTAGTTTAAAACAGCAGGGACGCCTTACTGCAGATTTATATAATTATTTTTCTTCAAGCATTCTGCTTATATTGTCGCTATATGCCTTTGTCCTCATAAATCCTTCTTCATAGCAGCCTTTGACTGTCGCCTTGAAGGATTTTTGTTCAAGAGCATATAATTGTCTTACTGAAATTCCTCCCGGCGTACTTGTTTCCGTCAGCAGCCCTCCGATGTTATCTATATTTTCCTCCCAAACTTTAAGGCAGCCTTTGATTGTTCCGTGGGCAAGTATTGCTGATGTTTTATGATCTATACCCAAAAGAATGGATGATTCAACAAGGGCCTGAAAGAAGGCATAAACAGGACCAGGTCCTGTAAGTGAAGTTACGGCGTTGATCTTATCTTCAGGCAGGACGAGACATGCGCCCATTGCGTTGAATATCTTCATAAGGTCATCCTTCTGTAATCGGGTCACATTTTTGTTGAATGCAACTGCAATCACACCGCGTCCTATCCGGCTTGGCGGATTAGGAAGGGCCCTTGCAACTGCTGCTTCAGGAATGTTATTTTCATATAGTGACATCGGTATCCCTGATGATATTGATACTATTGTTTTCCCTTTAAAAGAATAACCTGAGAGATTTTTTGCGATGTCTATAACATTGTCTGAGCGTACGCACATAAATATATAGTCTGAATTTATAATAAGTTCGTTCTCTGAATCCCGTACTGTTAAGCCATACTTACCGCGCATATAGTCCGTACGCTCTTTGTTTATGTCATAGATTGAAATTTCATTTTGTTCTGCTGTCCGGCTTTCAAGTATTTTCTGCGAAAGGATTTCCGCAATTGTACCTGAACCTATAAATCCAATTTTCATTTTTGTCGCTCCTGTATTTAAATTTTGGGGCATTGTCAGTTACCTTGGCTGCCTGCTGTCAGTATAACAGCTGCGGGATGAAATAATATCCATTAAGCATTTATGGGTTTATCTGCTTATTTGGTATTACATTCATGCAGAAGCCTGCAAGTATACTGCTATAAGGACGGTGCTAATGTCCGGATATTTCTTATGGTATTTTTTGTGATATAAAAGCAGAGGAAAGAGTTCGAATGCCCAATGCATCGAATTACGCTTGCTTCGGTTTTATTGAAGGCACTGCCGTAATATCGAGGCATTGAGCTTTATTTTCAAACGGACCGGGTGTTTGTAAAAATGAAGTTGCTGCAGTTTTTAGCGATGCAAAAGCCTGTCCGTTGAAAACATTGAAGGGTCATTTTTAATAATTAGGCGCGCATTTTGTTTATGAATCTCGACATCCGCCCCATTGCTTCTTTTAAGGTGTCGATTGAGTATGCATATGATATCCTTACATATTTATCGCCGCATTCTCCGAAAGCCGAACCCGGAACCACAGCAACATTCTCGGCCTTGAGAAGCGCTGTTGAAAATTCCTCCGATGTCATGCCGAATTCAGAGATATCAGGGAATACGTAGAATGCCCCGAATGGTTCAAAACAGGGGAGCTTCATTTCACGGAAAGCCTCCATGAGGTAGCGCCTTCTCATGTTGTATGATTCAACCATCATCCTCACGTCATTATCCCCGTTGCGGAGAGCCGCTATTGCCGCATACTGGCTTACGGTAGGGGCGGACATTATTGCAAACTGGTGTATCTTAAGCATGTATTCCATTATACCGGCCGGAGCCAGCGCATAGCCAAGGCGCCATCCCGTCATTGCATAAGCTTTTGAAAAACCGTTGATAAGAATGGTGCGCTCCTGCATTCCAGGCATGCTGGCTATGCTTACATGCGGCCCGTTGTACGAGAGTTCGCTGTAGATCTCGTCTGTTATAACTATAAGATCATGCTTTATTGCAATTTTTGCTATATCTTCAAGATCTTTCCTTTCCATTATTGCACCGGTTGGGTTATTCGGATACGAGAGCAGCAATGCTTTGGTTTTTTCTGTTATCGCAGCTTCAAGCTGTGCTCCTGTCAGGCGGAACTCTGTATCGGCGTTCAGCTCAATCGGGACAGGGACGCCGTCAGCAAGGAGTATACACGGAAGATATGATACGAAACACGGCTCGGGATAAACGACCTCATCCCCTGGATTTATTATTGTCCTTAAAGCTGCATCTATTGCCTCGCTGCCGCCTACAGTTACTACCACCTCTGTTTGAGGGTCATAATTCAGGCCGTATTTGCGTTTTATATAACTGCATATTTCCTCGCGCAGCTCAGCAAGTCCTGAATTTGATGTATAAAAAGTACGGCCCTTCTGCAGTGCATAAATGCCTTCTTCCCTTATATGCCACGGTGTGTCAAAATCTGGCTCGCCTACGCCCAGAGAGAGTACATCGGGTATTTCGTTCGCTATATCAAAAAGACGGCGTATACCTGAAGGTTTTATTTTTTTTATTTTTTCGCATATTGGATTTCTCATGGAACAATTACCATCCTTGCATCTTTTTTAGGGGTTACCAGGGAGAGCCCGTGGTCTTTATAACGGGCGAGGACTATGTGTGTTGCTGTGCTCTGTACTTCATCTATCACGGCGAGTTTTGATGAAACGAAGGAAGCTATCTCCTTCATAGTCGCTTTTCTCAATATCACGGTAAAGTCATAGCCGCCTGACATAAGATAAAGTGATTCGACTTCAGGAAACTGGTAAATCTTCTCTGCTATTCTGTCAAACCCCTTGCCTCTTTGCGGATTGACTTTTAGTTCTATAAGGGCGGAAATCTTTTCATCTTCTGTTTTATCCCAGTTAATAAAAGCATGGTAACCGCATATGATATGGTCTTTTTCCATTTGCTCTATCTCGGATCTGACATCTTCTATATCAAGATCAAGCATTGCTGCAATGTCATTTATTCCAAGTTTCGCATCTTTTTCCAGAAGCTGCAGTATCTGTTCCCTTGCCTCGCTATCCATCTTTCTTCCCTCCAGTTTGGCGTATTTCGATTTATGCTTATGAACTGATAATTCTATACTAACGCAGAAATCAGTCAAGTGACTATAAAGAAGGCAAAAAGCAGTAAACTATTATTTTTTTAGTTTATTTTCCCATTCTTCCTGTTTGAATCCTATAAGAATTAAGCCATCGGCAATGAGAATAGGGCGTTTTACAAGCATTCCGTCAGAAGCCAGAATTTCTATTTTTTCATCTTCACTCATTGCCTCGATTTTATCTTTGATTCCTGCATTTTTATATGCCATCCCACTCGTGTTAAAGAATTTTTTTGAAGGCAGCCCGGTCTTTTTTATCCATTCAGTGATTTCATCCGCTGATGGCGGATCAAGCTTTATATTACGTTCCGCAAAACTTATTCCATGTGTTTCCAACAGTTTTTTTGCTTTACGGCAGGTTCCGCATTTCGGATAGCATATAAATAACATCGGTATCATTCCTTCCATTTTTTGTCTGTATTTAAGATAAGCAGTTACAGTACACTCCGCCTTGATGGCGGAGTGTACTGTTGCATTTCAATATATTTGCGCCTGTTATATGCTGAATTCTATTCGGCAGTTCCTATTATCATATGCGACGCTTTAACTAAAGCTGTAATGGGCTGTCCAGGGACAAGCCCAAGTTTTTTTGCGCTTTCGCAGGTTATTATGGATACAAGTTCCTCCCCGCCATCAAGCTTAACTACCACTTCTGTGTTGACGGCGCCGGGCTTGACTTCCGAAACGGTACCCTTCAGCTGATTGCGTGCCGAAAGTTTGATGCCCTTCAGGTCAGCCGCAAGAATTACCCATGATGCCTTGATAAGAGCGACTGCCTCTTTGCCTGGTGCAAGCCCCAGTGACTCTGTGCTTGTGTTCGTGATGATTGCAGTTAGTTCGGACCCGCCCGGCAGCTTGATAACAATTTCATCATTTACAGCGCCTTTTTTGACTGTTTTCACCGTACCCTTGAACTGATTCCTTGAACTTGTTAACATAGATGTCACCTCCGAGTTAAATTATAATATCCATGCCGTAACTTTATCATACAGCCTGACTCGGTCCAGTGTATTTTTACTTGTATTTATGTAATACTTATTAAGTCATATTGTTTATGCGTTCGGAACTCAAAAATATATACATATAAGTGATTATATTGTGCATATAGACAAAGGTCAAATAATAATAAATAATAATAAAGAGTAAAGCCGCCAGAGATGTAAAACTCTGACAGCTTTTTAAACTTTACCTGGCACTAGACTGATTCCACAGCATCTCCTACTTTTACAGTGCCGCCCGCTATAACCTTGGTGAATATCCCTTTTTTAGGCATTATGCACTCTCCGGTTTTTTTGAATACCTCGCAGTGGGAATGGCATTCTTTGCCTATCTGTGATACTTCAAGAAGAGCTTCCCCAATTTTGATACGGTCTCCTATTTTCAACAATGAAAGGTCAAACCCCTCAGTTGTCAAATTTTCTGCGAAACTGCCAGGCCCAAGATCAGGAAGTTTTTCCATCATTGTCCGTATATCTTCCATGGAAATCAGGCTTACCTGTCTGTGCATAAAACCTGCGTGGGCATCGCCCTCAAGGCCGATATCCTTTATAAGCACTCCTTCTTGTATATTATGCTTTATCATGCCCTTTTCAGGTGCAGTACATACCGCGATTATTATTCCCTTATTATTCTGCAACGCGGTGATCCTCGCTTACAAAGGGTTCTTCTTCCTCCTGTTCAGGCTTAGTTACCCCTGAGCATGCACCGCCGCAGGCCGTGCATGACCCGGGGGCTTTGTACCCAGCAGGGACCCTGCCCGTTTTACGCCTGAAATAGTCAGCCACGGCAGCTTCAAGTCCCTGCTGTGCCAGAAGCGAGCAGTGAAGCTTTATTTCCGGAAGGCCGCCGAGTGCTTCAGCTACGTCCTTATTCGTTATTTTCATTGCATCCGAGATGGTTTTGCCCTTTACCATTTCAGTTACCATAGAACTTGTAGCTATTGCTGCCGCGCATCCGAAGGTTTCAAATTTGATGTCTTCTATAACTTCATTATCGTCGTTGATTTTCAGATATATCTTCATAACATCCCCGCATGTCGGGTTACCGACTTCTCCTATTGCATTTGCATCTTCAAGTTTGCCGGCATTCCGCGGGTGCATGAAATAATCGATTACTTTTTCATTATACATATTCTCACATCTCCTTAATTGTGGGCATATATATTTTACTTTTTATAGAACGGCGACATTGAGCGCAGTTTTTCAACTATCGGAGGGAACTGTTCCAGCACGTAGTCTATATCTTCATCAGTTATATCTTTGCCCAGCGTAAGCCGCACAGATCCGTGCGCCGTTGTGTGGTCAAGTCCGAGCGATAAAAGAACGTAGCTTGGTTCAAGGCTTCCGGATGTGCACGCTGAGCCGCTTGATACTCCGATGCCGGCTGAGTCCATCAGAAGGAGCATCCCTTCTCCTTCTATGTATTTTACGCATATGCTTGCATGGTATGGCAGACGTTCTGTCCTGTGCCCGGTAAGTATCGTATCAGGGATTTTTTCAAGCAGGCCGTCTATGAGCCTGTCACGAAGTCTTCTTTCATTTTCAATCTCTCCGTTGACCAGACGGTCAGCCGCAAGCTCAGCCGCCATACCGAAACCTATGACACCGGCCGTATTTTCCGTACCTGAACGAAGGCCGAACTCCTGCCCGCCGCCATGGATAAGGGGAGTCAGTTTTATGCCCCTGCGCACATAAAGCCCGCCTACACCCTTGGGTCCGTACATTTTATGGGCTGCCATCGTCATCATATCTATAGGGAGTTCTTTCACATTTATATTCACATGTCCGGTAGCCTGTACCCCGTCTGTGTGGAACAGGACGCCGTGCCTGCGGCATACATCACCCAGTTCTTTTACAGGCTCTATTGTCCCGATCTCGTTGTTTGCAAACATGACAGAAGCGAGTATAGTGTCGGGCCTTATTGCAGCTTCCAGTTTCTGCGGATCCACCATGCCGTAACTGTCAACCGGAAGGATGGTAAATTCGTACCCCATTTTACCTAGCCACTTGACAGTGTCGAGAACGGCATGATGTTCTATGCAGCTAGTTATTATATGCCTGCCTTTTTCCTTCATCGCCCATGCGGTTCCCTTTATTGCCAGATTGTCTGCTTCACTGCCTCCGCCTGTAAAGATAATATCTTTAGGCTCTGCACCTATAAGTTCCGCAACCTGCGAACGCGCCTTGTCCAATCCTTTTCTTGCCTCGCGTCCCCATGCATGGAGGCTGTTGGGATTGCCGTAATTTTCAGAGAAATACGGCAGCATTGCATCGAGGACCCTTTTATCCACTTTTGTCGTTGCTGAATTATCAAGATACACCTTACGCTGTGTCATTATATATTCACCTCTGTGTGGGATTTATTTTTTCTATTTTTTTTTGCCGCAGCAGCATTGAGCTGCGTGGCAGTTATTATCGGACTGATTTACAAGATCCTGGAAGGTCGTCCCGTCATATACGGTCTCAAGTGCTTTTCGGGCCTTATCCCAAAGCGGACGGAAAACGCAGTCTTCATAAAAATCACAGTCATCATCTATGCGAGTAGTGCATTCCACAGGTGCCAGGGGGCCCTGGATAAAGCGAATGACCTCTCCGACTGTTATTGAATCTGCATTGCGCAGCAGATAATATCCTCCGTCTTTTCCTCTTGCCGAATCGACAAATCCGGCTCCCTTAAGGCTGTTCAGTATGTTTTCAAGAAAACGCACCGGAATGCCCTGGGCTTCCGCTATGGTTCCTATCTTACATGGGCCCTCATTCTGGCGGTGTGCCAATTCATAAATAGCCCTGAGTGCATACTGGCATTTTTGAGTTATCGCCATAATCTTCACCATCCCTATCAAACTAGTGTAGATTATAGCTTTATAAATAATTTGTCAAGGGGTATTTTCCAGATAAAAGGCCGGCTTACTCATTTTTTGATTTTGACATATTTACAGGTTTGAACTTTGGTCTTGATCCTGAAGGCAGTATAAAATAATATGCATTCAGATCATTTAACGCTTTCCTCCTGCGAAATAGTGCAGATTAAGGCTGTTTGAGAGATGTTCCAGAAGCTTCATGCCTCCAACACTGTTGCCCTTTGAATCAAGGGACGGGTTGAATACGCCTATCCCCATTCTTTTTTCCACAGCGGAAAGGATGCCGCCTCCTACGCCGCTTTTTGACGGTATCCCTGCGCGTATTGCAAATTCACCTGACCCGTCGTACATCCCGCATGTCATCATGAACGTCTTGACGATGCGGGCTATCCAGCTTTCAATATATCTTTCTTGACCGAAAGGGTTTATGCCGTCATTTGCCAGTATCATGCCCCAATTTGCCAGATCGCGGGCCGTAACGCTAGTCGAGCACATCCGGAAATACAGATCAAGCGATTCCTCGACATCTCCCTCGATGATATTTTCGTTTTTCATCCAGTATGCCATGGAACGGTTCCTCATGCCTGCATGCTTTTCAGACATATAAACAGCTTCATTTATTTCTATGTCATCCCTGAGGCATACCCTGCGTGTGAGATCAAGAAACTGCTGATACGGGTTATCGCCTGTGATACAGCTTGCAGTGGCAATCGCCCCTGCATTTATCATAGGGTTGAGCGGGTGCGGCGTTTTTGTCTCGAGCTTAACGATGGAATTGAAAGAATCCCCGGTAGGCTCAAGCCCAACTTTGCTGAACACCTTATCATAACCGGCGCTCTGAAGTGCAAGGGCAAGTGATATTGTTTTCGATATACTCTGGATCGTAAACGGCTGCTGCCAGTCGCCGGCATGGTAGCAATCGCCGCCGACTGTCATTATGCATGCACCTATATGCTGTGGGTCAGCTTTTGATAATTCAGGTATATACGTAGCTACGGTACCTGAATTTATAAACTTCCTAGAATAGTGGAGAGCTTCTTCAAGTGCCTGCTGGATCATAATATCCCTGCCATCTGCATATATTTTATTGTATAAAGGCAATAAATTCTAAAAGCCTGTTCCGTCCGGTGAAGCGAATAGTTGTTCATAGCTGCCTGGGATGATCAGCTTCTTGCGGAGCTGGATTTTAGGCATGCCCACGACCACTATTCCGGAATTTTTATCAACAAAATAATTTTTCGCATCTTCTTCAGGATCGTAACCGATAGAAGTCCCGGGTTTTATTATATTATGCGCATCGACTATAACCCTGCGCAGTCTGCAGTCTTCTCCTATCTCGACGTTCTGCCCTATTATGCTTTCTTCTATCACCGATCCTGGGTTAATCATGCAGTTTCTTGAAAGTACGCTTTTATGCACATAAGCGCCAAGGACACGGCTCGATTCTGCGCGAAGGCAAGCATCAACGGAGCATGAATGTTCTGCTATAGGGTAAGTAAAGCTCGGCGGATCAGAGTATGAAACAGTTCTGATAGGCCACTGAGGGTTATAGAGACTCAGCTGTGAAGGATGCTTAAGCAGATCCATATGTGCCTCCCAGTAGGCCTTTATGCTGCCGACATCCTTCCAATAGGGCCTGTCTCCACCGGGCAGGACGTTTGTTGAAAAATCGTATGCCATCAGCTTATGGCTTCTGAAAAGCGAAGGCAGGATGTCATGCCCGAAATCATGGGAGCTTTCTTTTCTTTCATTGTCTGAAAGGACGGATTCTTCCAGTATCTCACGTTCGAATATATAATTTCCCATGGATACGAAACTGAAACCTGGTTTGCCAGGAATTTCGGGAGGGACTGCTGGCTTTTCCACAAAATCTATTATCCGGCCTGTCTCGTCTGTTGCTATGCATCCGAACTGCTGTGCTTCCGATGAAGGGACGACATATGCAGCAACAGTTATATCAGCGCTGTTGTTCAGATGGAACTGCAGCATCTGTTCTATATCCATCTTGTAGACATGATCCGCAGCAAAAATGCAGATTCTGTCGGCGTCGAAAAGAGTTACCAAATGCATGTTCTGGAATACTGCATCGGCCGTACCTTCATACCAGCGCTCACCGTCCCACATCTGGGCAGGAACCACGTTTATAAAAAAGTCACGCCCTCTCAGTGCGCTGCCGAACTGCCATCCTTTGCCTATGTGTTCATGAAGTGACTGGCTTTTGAATTGTATAAGGCAATATATTGAGAAAAGCCCACTGTTGACCATATTTGAGAGTGCAAAATCTATGATCCTGTATTTTGCAGCAAAAGGGACTGCCGGTTTAGCCCTGTATTTTGTCAGCGGCATAAGGCGTTCCCCTTTTCCACCTGCAAGGACGATTCCGAGAACGCGGCCGTACTTACCGTGAATCATATAGACCCCCCCTAAAAATGTGCATTTAAAAAGGTTTAATAATGTCCGTCGGGCGAGTTGATACAGCAACATTTAAAACAAGAAGCCGGTATATCCAAGCTAAAATAATTATAACTCAATGTTGCGGGTATTGTTTACCCTGCACTGCAATTTATCTTATAAAAAATCCGCTGTCAGTCGGATGCTATTATGCTTCGGTAAAGTTCGGCATACGCTTTGGCGGAAGCATCCCATGAAAAATCCTGGAGCATAGCGTTCCTGATAATTGCTTTCCATCGCGCAGGATCTTTTTTTGCAGATAAAGCCCGGTTCAGCGCTTTTACAAATTCATCTATACTGTAATCTGTGAAAAGGAATCCCGTGCCGTCAGAGGAGCTGTCGGCATCAATCACTGTATCTGCAAGGCCTCCTGTAGCTCTGGCTACCGGTATTGTCCCGTATGCAAAAGCTATCAGCTGGGACAATCCGCATGGTTCAAAAAGGGACGGCATTACCAGAATATCTCCGCCGGAATATGCAAGGTGCGCCATTTCATCGCTGAATCCGGTGAACGCATATACTGAGCCGGGACAATTCGTTGCAAATTCTTTAAGTTTTCTGTTATAGAGCTCGTTGCCCGAACCTACTATAACGGCCATTATATCTTTCGGAAGAAATTTTTTGAGGCCGTCCAGCATAATATCTATGCCTTTCTGTTCCGTCAGACGTCCGACGAATACTACAAGAGGGCGTCCGTCATCCTCAAAGCCGCATTTCCTTATCAGTTCTTTCCTGCACTCTTTTTTGCCTGCGATGTCTGATACAGTAAAATTTCTGGGGATAATTCCGTCTGTTGCCGGATTCCATATTTCATAATCCAGGCCGTTGATTATGCCGTGCAGCTTATTTTTGTTTGCCAGAATGACACCGTCGAGGCCGCATCCCTCATTTGGGGTCTGTATGTTCCATGAATAACTCGGGCTCACAGTTGTCACAGCTTCAGATGTTATAATTGCGCCCTTCATAAAGTTGACCTGCCCGTAAAATTCCATGCTGTCCACATCCAGCGAAGAAAAAGCTGCCGGTCCGAATCCCCATCCGTCCAGTCCGGAAGGATCAAAAATCCCCTGGTGCGCAAGATTATGGATAGTGAATACCGTGTCGAAATCACCTTTAAAGTATGAATAATACCTGTGCCAGTGCAGGGCTGCAGGCATAGCCGCGGTCATCCAGTCATGCGCGTGCAGAAACTGCGGTTTCCATCCCGTGTATCTTATCAATTCAAAGGGTGCAAATGACAGGAACATAAAAGGCAGTGCGTCTTCAAGTGTGAATTTTACCGGGTAGATCTCGGGATTTGCAAACAGCTCGGGCTGGTCCAGCATGTAAATATGGAGTCCTGCTACCTCAGCTTCCCATACCAGCGCAGTCCAGGAACGCCAGTTCAGTGCGATGCTTATTTCTCCGAGAGGCTTTTTGCTTAGTGTTCCGGTTTTTGAAGCTTTTTCAAGGACTCCTGGCCAGGCAGGCATAAGTATACGGGCGTCGATATCCTGCTTTTTTAGTGCTTTGGGCAAAGATCCAAGCACATCGCCCAGTCCTCCTTTTTTTGCAAGCGGAGCGCACTCCGGGGCAACATGCAGTACTTTAAGCAAAAAATCAGTATCGGGCTTCATGGTTTAATGACCGCGGAATACTGTTCCGTAGGCTTTTTCGCAGTATTCTTTGACTACTCTGTGTGTATTGAAGAAACTTGCATTGAATGAAATAGCAAACTTCATCATTCGTATCCATTCCTGTCGGTCGCTGTAATACGTCGGCAGTATATTTTTTTCAAGTTTGTTATACAGGTCAGTCGCATCCTCATCTTCATTATATCCGCTTATATCGTTCGCGTCAGTATTTTCCGGGCCGATAGCCCATCCTGTCTGCCCTTCCATGTATCCTTCTATCCACCATCCGTCAAGTACCGAGAAGTTCATTACTCCGTTATGGACGCATTTCATTCCGCTTGTACCTGATGCTTCAAGCGGCCGGAGCGGGGTATTAAGCCACAGGTCTACACCTGCGGTAATCAGTTTTGCAGAACCCATATTATAGTTTTCAAGGAATACTACAGGCATGGATTTACCGGTAGTTTTTGAAATATTATATATTTTCTGCAGGATATCCTTTCCTGGTTCGTCATGGGGATGTGCCTTCCCTGAAAATATAAACTGTATTTTGCCCGAACCGAGCTCAAGCAGCCGTTTCATATCACTGAATACCAAATCCGCCCTTTTATAGGTGGCAGCACGCCGTGCGAATCCTATTGTGAGAATGTCAGAATCCAGTTCCTGGCCAGTTTCTTCGAGCACCAGCGCCAGCAGCCTCATTTTTGCAGCCTGATGGGCTTTCCATATTTCGTCGTCAGGTATATGCACAGCCTGCATAAGTCTGCTCGGGTCATTGCGCCATCCTGGAATATTATTATCGTACAGTTTTGCAAAGCCCGGCGAAGTCCATGTTGTAGAGTGTACTCCGTTGGTTATCCAGTCAATTGACTGGTCGTTGTACATTTTTCTGCTTACCTCAGCGTGTTTTCGTGAAACTCCGTTGACATATCTGCTGAGTTTCAGGGCAAGATCAGTCATTGAGAGTCCGCTTCCGCCTATCCGACGCTGCAGTATATCAGCAAAACCAGGATCTATTACCTGTTTTATAAGGTCATATGAAAAAAAATCATGACCTGCTTCGACAGGAGTATGGGTTGTGAATATTACCTGGCTGCGTATTTTTTCTATATCCCCGTATCCCTGCTCACGCAGGAGCTCAAGTGATATGAATCCGGCATGTCCTTCGTTAAGGTGGAAATTATTTATATTTCTGAAACCCATATCCCTTAGGATGCGCAGGCCGCCTATTCCTAATATAAGCTCCTGGCAAAGCCTGTATTTGTTGTCACCGCCGTATAGTTCAGCTGTCAGGCCTCTGTCTTCAGGAAGATTTTCAGGAAGATCCGTATCCAGGAAAAAAACAGGCAGCTGGTCCCCTGACTGGCCTACGATGGTGTGTACCCATGCACCGACTGTTACATGTCGCTGATTCATAGTGACAGTTATACGGTTGGGAAGGAGCGTAAGAAGTTCAGTAGGACTCCATTCCACAGGATGCTCAGTCTGTCGCCCGTCTTTATTGATTTTCTGTGCGAAATAACCCTTTTTATACAGCAATGTAATTCCTATCATAGGAACGCCTAGATCGGCTGAACTTTTAAGTATGTCTCCGGCAAGAACCCCGAGTCCGCCGGAGTATGTAGGTATTTCAGGAGTTAAGCCTATCTCCATTGAGAAGTAAGCTATGGTCCGGAATGCCGGGTCACGGTCAAGTGTGGAAAGAAGTGATTGGGCAAGGTTGCTTCCGTAATTCATACCTTTCATGACATTACCTCCCTCGAATGTTTTACTTACCATTCTGATTTTATTAAAGCTGCTTTCCGCAGATAGCGCATCGCGTTCCACAGGCAGGGTAGAGTTCCTGTTATTTTCCTGTATTCTCGGAAGTATCTCGCGTTCTGCAATAAATCTGGCTGTCGGCGTATCTGCCTTGTTGCCTCTTACAGAACGCAGATCCGATAAAAAGTCCACCATAAGGTTTTTCCCGGAAATATCCTGCGTAAGCTGAGCTGCACGCACCGAATATGATATCACCTGTTTTGTCTCTATTCCGCTTATATCATTGAAAAACCAGCCGCATGACGTATACATAAACATGCGCATTCTTTCGGCTTCCAGCAGTCCCAGGATATCGGAGGCAACGTTGTCGTCGATATCCCCGAAATGCATCCTGATAAATTTTTTTTCTTTTTCACGTTTTTCGGCGGCTGTTATCAAACGCCCTGATTTGAACAGTTCTATTGAATGGTCGCGGAGTGTCCACGGGTCACCGAAAGAAGAGACATATTTTTCGTATATCTCGTCGATTTTGTCACGCAGCCTGTCAAATGCGGCGCGCAGCGGAGCCCTCCATTCCTGATTCCAGTTTTCTTCTCCGCCGGTATGGCAGCCGCAGTTGCTTCTCCAGCGTTCTATGCCGTGGGCACATGACCATGAGGTGTTCTCTTTGATCCGGCATTCGCATACAGGCGGATGATCCTCAATGTACTCCCCTATATCAGGAAGATTTACATTTGGATCGGAATTAAGCCTTTTAAAAAGACGGGCAAGCGCCATTTCTCCAAATTTGTGGTGGTGACCGTATGTTTCACCGTCATTGGCAATCACAAGCAGCCTGTCCTCATTACGTATCTTCACTGCTCCGATAATGGCATCCCTGAAAGTGTCCCCGTTATCAAGAAGCCCGCCGAATGCGACCTGATTTGCTATGCTTCCGTGATAGAAAACCAGAGTTATCGAACGTCCTGAAGGTAGCAGGCATGTATATGGCATGGTCACATCCAGTCCCCGTCCACTCGGTGTATCGCGCCATATGCCATTTTCTTTTACAGCAAGGCACTGGCGCGGCGAGAGTATGGTATATCTGATGCCATGTTCGGCCAGGACCTCAAGGGTTTCAATATCCGCAGCAGTTTCCGGCAGCCACATGCCAGACGGCTTCCTCGAAAAGCGGTATTCAAAGTCGCTTATGCCCCAAATGACCTGTGTCTTCTTGTCGTGCCTTTGAGCCAGGGGCATGATCATATGATTGTAAGCCTGGGCGATTGCCTTTCTTTCATGCTGTATGATGATATCATTGAGCACACTGTCTTTCCCTTCTATCCATTTGTGCAGGGTAGGGCCGAAATCATAGCTCAGGTAAGAATAGTTATTTACAGTTGATTCGATTCGCCCGTCCGGGGCAAGAATACGGGCGGCAGAGTTAGGCTTGTAACATTCGTTGTATACACGGTCATTCCAGTCGTGAGCCGGTGCGGCAGTCGGATCTTTAGGGACCATACCCGACCAGGGGTCTTCCCGTGGCGGCTGATAAAAATGTCCATGCACCGCTATGCTTAACAAGAGCCCCTCACCTCCGCAGAGTTGTGTATATTATAACTATGTTGTTATTATACTATGAATAAGCGCTTATATTATATGCTGTATAGTTTATAACCAATCGTTATAACCACTGATAAACTTGTTTTTTTTAAAAAATAACGCTATAATGCACTTAAGCACTTTGAGAGCGGACCCTGCAGAGTTCGTGGAATACGGGTTGTGTCTTGAGCCAACAAAATATCCCGGCAGAGCCTATTTCCAGTTGGCGGCGGAGACCTTATGGTTGACCAGGCTGATTGGATGAGGTTCCATTCCTATTAAGGAGCGGGTCAAGACCTTCCGTACACGGCTCATGCGGGGTTTTTCTTTGTGGTTGAAGAAGTTTTTGTTAGGAGCATGTAAATGAGTATTAAACCACCTTTTTGGCATCCATCAGTTTCTGCCGGTTTCCTTCTTGACTGGGACGGCGTACTTGCAGAAACAAAACTTGATTTCTCCGGCGTAAGAGAACGTTATTACGGCGGCAGGAAAGCTATGCTGCTTGAAGAGGCAGATGTCCTTACGCCTGAAGACAGAAAATCACTTATGAAAGATCTTTGTGACATCGAAATCGCCGGAGCAGAAAAAGCTGTTCCAGTTCCGGGGGCATTGGAGCTTATCGAATGGCTTGACTCAAAAAAAGTGCCGTATTGTATAGTTTCCCGTAATTGTTTGGAATCAATAGAACTTGCTGCTAAAAATATAGGTATTAAACTTCCGGAACACACATGGTCAAGAGATAATTCCGAATGTGTGAAGCCTGACCCCAGAATGCTTATTAAAGCTGCTGGTTCGATAGGCGTGGAACCAAGGGATTGTGTGCTGGTAGGTGATTTTATATACGACCTTCAGGGGGCCCGAAGGGCCGGTATCCGTGCGGTATTGGTAGAAAGGGAAGAACAGGACTGGAACCTCTGGTCTGATGTCTCATATAACAAAATGACGGATTTGTTGGAATCTCTTAAAAATCCGCAGCCCATAGCACCGTGGGAGTATCGCGAAATATACGCAAAACGTGGAGATCGATGGCTTAACAGGGCTTATGAGCTTGTACTTGAGCTGCCTGAATCCACATCACCGACACTTGATTGCTGGCTTGCACGTGCGGCAGCGCTTGCCGTAGGAACTATATCAATATCCTGCGATTCTGTTTTGGGGCCTGCCGAATGGAAAAGCAATCCGTCATTCAGCCCGTCGATCATGGGACATAATCTCGTTTCGATTGCAAAAAAATATCTTGCTCCGCGTTTCCCTATGGTTCGCATAACTACGGAAGAGGAAGGTCTGAAAGCGCCGAAGAACTCTCTTGACCTTATGAGGTTTGTCGAAAGAAAGATATTCTAGCTGAGATGGAAGAACAAAACATCTTCGATTCCGATGGAACAATGCATCAGGACGGCTATGAAATTCCGCTTGCCGAACGTATGCGCCCGCGAAGTTTAGACGAATACATTGGGCAGGGACACCTGCTTGATGATGGCAAACCGCTGAAAAACATGCTCAAAGGCGGTAAAGTGCCAAGCTGTATTTTATATGGTCCGCCAGGCGTAGGTAAGACCACGATGGTAGGTCTGATGGCAAAGACAACAGGCCGTGAGCTGCTTGGCATAAATGCTGTCAGTGCAAAAGTGGAAACACTCAGGGCTCTGGTGGACAGGGCAAAGGAGCTTAAGCGTTTTTCTGGGCGATCAGCTATCGCATTTGTCGATGAAATATATCACTTCAACAGCAAACAGCAGAATGTGCTTCTTCCGTCTGTTGAAAACGGAGACATTATCCTTATAGGAACAACTACCGAAAACCCGTGGTTTGAGATAAATAAGACCCTTCTTTCCCGCATGATAGTCTATACACTGAAACCTCTGGACAATAATGATCTTGTGACCCTTATGGAAAGAGCCCTCGCTGACAGAAAACGCGGGCTTGGCGTACTTGAAGTAAGTGTTCCCAAAGACGTACTTGAAAAAATAGCCTCACTTGCCGGTGGTGATGCCAGACAGGCATTGACGCGCCTTGAAACAGCAGTATCTTCCGTAGCGCTTGGAGGCGGCCGTGAGCTTACCGAGCTTACAGCCGTGGAAAGTACCGGTATGGCTGCACAGAGATATGACAGAGCCTCAAACGATCATTATGCGATCATATCGGCACTTATAAAAAGTATGCGGGGTTCAGATCCGGATGCTGCTGTATATTGGCTTGCGCGTATGCTGGCAGGCGGTGAAGATCTGCGTTTCATCTGCAGAAGGCTTTGTATCTTCGCTTCTGAAGATATAGGTCTTGCAGATCCAATGGCTCTTGTTGTGGCACAGAGCGCTGCATCCGCCGTTGACAGAGTCGGTTTGCCTGAAGCGGATCTGATACTTTCAGAGGCTGTCATATATCTTTCAAGCGCTCTTAAGAGCAACAGCTCGTATCTTGCTGTAAAAGCTGCGGAAAAAGCCATTGAATCAGGAGACCTTATGGAAGTTCCCATACATCTGCGAAATGATGGCGAGGGCTATGTTTATCCCCATGACGCACAGTCCCACTGGGTGCCACAGGCATATCTGCCTGAGATCCGCCGATTTTACCATCCCGGAAAACTTGGTGCAGAGCTTCGTATAAAGGAAAGGCTTAAAAACTTCTGGAAGAGATTCTCTGACGACGATATATCCACGGGTCTTTAACCTTGTCCATGTATGGACCTGTGCACAACAGGCCTGCTGCATATCTTAAACCGCAGCGATTTTTTGTTTGTGGAAATTAATAAGCGGCTTTTTGAACAAATCCATTATTATATTATTAATAATCCTTGAAAAAGCAATAGAGGCCGAAACATCAGCCGGCCACTGTAGTCTTTGCGTGCAATTCATCTCAAATGATAAGATATCTGATTTATTTAATGTTTTTCTTCTTCGTCGACTTTTAATGAAATTACATAAATCGCATCCGAAAGACGATTAAGGAATATATAGCTTTTTTCGCTTATGGTTCCGCTGCGGTAAAGCGGCGTGGCAACCCTTTCTGCCCGTCTTGCTATTGTCCTGGCCATATGAAGGGCTGCCCCGCAGGCAGAATCCCCTGGTTTCACAAACATCTGCGCTTCGTTTATGCTTTCAGTTATACGGGCGGTCATATTTTCCAATATCTGAGGGTCAGGTTCAGGAAAATCACACTGTGCAAAATAAGCCATCGTGCTGAAAAGATAATCCTCAAGGAAAAAGATGTCTTCGGATATTTTGGGAAACCGGCACAGGGAGCGCGCAAGCCCCAATGCTGCCTGGCATTCATCAATAGTGCCGTAAAGATCGACCAGCCCGTTATCCTTGGGGACGCGGGTCCCGTTCCCGAGCGAGGTTGTGCCCTTGTCGCCGCCTTTTGTAGTTACGCTGAATTTAGCCATATTTCTTATCCTCAGCGGCAGTGATGTTCAGAGTGCAGGCCGCGCTCCTCGTCGTCGCATCCGCTTGCGCATGAAGAGCAGTCTGAACATCCGCATTGATCGCCGTGTTCCGCTTTAAAGGCGACCCGGAGGGTAGCTTCTATAAAAAATTCCTCAGGCAGAGCCTGGCATTCTTTTCCGTCAAAATCCTTGAATGTCCTGCATGGAAATTCTGAACCGTTTGTTGTTCTGCAGCTTTCGCAGGGCGTGTAATCCAGGTCAAGTCCTAAAAGGTCCTCAATAGGCGTCTCTTTTACATTAAGCTCGGGTGATTGTATAGTGACCATGTTGCCTATCATCAGATTGTCCTGGGTTATATCTTCCAGAACGACCTTGCGCAGTTTGAGCTTTATATCCATTGGGGCAAGTTTAGGCGCGAATCTGCCGCCGAAATCTGCAAGTGTTTCCCATGTCTGTTTCCACGGCACCGGGTCTGTATCTTTGACTGTATAGTGAGAAAGGATGATCGTTTTCATAGCTGGCCCCCTATTTATAAGCACTTGATCATGGATATATTACAACATTTTTATATTCTTAGCCATTGCAGGCTGCAGATAAATCCGCTAAAATATGCAGGTTACTTAATGCCGGAGTGGCGGAATGGCAGACGCAGAGGACTCAAAATCCTCCGGGGTAATACCCGTGGGGGTTCGACCCCCCCCTCCGGCACCAATTGTCAGGTAAATATGGAAAGCCCGTGCACGAAAAGGCACGGGCTTTTTTATATTTATGCGGGGCTGTATTAAAAAACTGAAATTCATGCATGGCTGTTTCCGTATAAAACCATGCAGTATGACACTGCTGACTGGAATATCAAGGAATTACGGTGTCATACAGATGTCAGAAGTTTGCCGCATAGGGTTCAAAAACCATGTGTTTATGGCATGTAAATACCATGATAAGAGTTATGCGGTTATTCGGCATTATGCACTTGATATTAATTGCAGCGTTCAAGTTTTTTTCTGATATCAACGGAGGCTTCAGTTTTTCCGAGCCCCCCGAAGGTGCAGCGGAGCTCGAGAGGAAGTTTCCTTCCTATGTCATATACGGCCTTTATGGTCTGGTCGAGAGGAACG